>Ga0068877_10004158_pt1 | contig 11335 bp, 6 predicted proteins | sample NOAtaG_FD_66437 | JGI IMG/M metagenome (GOLD analysis project Ga0068877, IMG submission 66437) | Freshwater lake microbial communities from Lake Erie, under a cyanobacterial bloom - NOAA_Erie_Diel6S_1000h metaG | ecosystem: Environmental > Aquatic > Freshwater > Lake | place: USA: Ohio, Lake... | reverse complement strand
TCGGCCGCCAGTGCCAGGGCGATCACGACGCGCTGACGCATGCCACCGGAAAACTGGTGGGGGTAGTGCGCCATGCGCTCGGCCGCGGCTGGGATCCCTGTCTCCTCCAGAAGGCCAATGGCCCTGCGTCGTGCCTCGTCGACGGACACCGGCAGGTGGCAACGGATCGTCTCGACGAGTTGATCGCCGACTGGGAACAACGGATTCAGCGACGTCAATGGATCCTGGAAGACCGCTCCAATGCGGCGTCCGCGCACGGAGCACCACGCAGCGCCCGTGAGGTCGTCGATCCGCTCTCCTTCGAGGTACACCCGTCCGCCAGTGATCCTTCCGGGCGGCTCGAGAAGCCCGATGATCGCAGCGCCCGTCAACGACTTTCCCGCCCCTGACTCGCCGACGATGCCCAGCACTTCGCCCGCGCCGATCTCGAAGGACACGTCGTCGATTGCGCGCAACGCTCCGCGACGCGTCACGAAATCGACAACCAGGTGCTCGACGCGAAGGACGCTCATCGACGGGTCCTCAGCGCAGGCGCGGGTTCAACGCGTCGCGCAGCCAGTCGCCAAGCAGGTTCGCGCTGAGTGCGATCAGCACAAGTGTCAGGCCGGGGAACAGCGCGATCCACCACTCGCCGGAGAACAGATAATCGTTGCCGATGCGGATCAAGGTGCCCAGCGAGGGCGATGTGACCGGCACGCCCACGCCAAGAAAGGACAGCGTGGCCTCGGTCAGGATCGAGGTCGCGAGCTGGATCGTGGCAAGCACTAGTACCGGCCCGAGGACGTTCGGCAACACGTGGCGGATCATGATCCGTCGCGACGATGCACCGGCCAGGCGGGCTGCCAGAACGTACTCTTTCCCGCGCTCGACAAGGGTGGACGCCCGCACGGTGCGCGCGTACTGCACCCATCCGGTCAGCGTGATCGCGGCAACCACCACCCCAAGCGCAATGGCATGCCCTGCATTCGGGAACATCGTGCGTCCGATGCCGGCGATCAGCAGCGCGACGAGGATGGCCGGAAACGAAAGCGTCACGTCGCACAGGCGCATGATGAATGCATCGAACAGACCACCGCGGTAGCCGGACGCAAGGCCTAGCGCACCGCCAATGAGCACCGAGAGCACCACCGAGACGATGCCGACGAGCAGCGAGATCCGTGCCCCGTGCAACACCGCCGACAGCAGGTCGCGGCCCTGGTCGTCGGTGCCTAGCAAGTACCGGGTAGACCCGCCGTCCAGCCAAGCCGGCGGCAGTCGGACATCAGAAAGGCTCAGGGTCGACAGATCGAAGGGATCATGCGGGGCGACACTTCCGGCGAACACCGCGCAGAACAGCAGACCGACCCAGATCAGAGCCGCACCGATGGTGACGGGCGACGCCAGCAAGCTGTGGACGAGATCGGAGTCGTACCAACGCCTCCACAGCGATGCGGTCGTCGATGAAGCTGCCATCAGAAATGCTCGTTGTTGCGCGGCAGGATGCGGTGGCGAGGCTGGAGCGGGCCGTCACTTGACCGACATGTATCGGAACGGCATGAAGTTGTCGGCGAGCTGTACCAGCTCAACCTTGTTCGACACGCCCCAGGCGAGCGCCTGCTGGTGCAGCGGAAGATACCCAACGTCGGCCGCCACGAGCTGGAAGGCCTCGCGAATCAAGGCGTTGCGCGCCAGAGGTTCCGTCTCGGCCTGGATGCGCTGGATGCGGTCGTCGACCTGAGGGTTGCAGTAGTTGCCGAGATTGAACTGACCGCCTCCCTTGTCATCGACGCATCGAACCAGCGCATTGAGCGTGTTGTGCGCGTCGTAGGTTGCAGGGGTCCATGCGAGCATGTAGAAGCTGGTGTCACGCTTCAGAACCCTGGGGAAGTAGGTGCCCTTGGTCTCGGCGGCGACTGTGACCTTGACGCCGATGCGCGCGAGGTTGGCAGCAACCGCCTGGCAGATCTCGCTGTCGTTGACGTAGCGGTCGTTCGGACAGTTGAGGGTCACTTCGAAACCATTCGGGTACCCCGCCTCGCCCAGCAGCCGGCGGGCGTTGTCAGGGTCGAAGGCCGGGCGCTGGTTGAAGGCCGTGTCGAACCCGGCGATCCCAGGTCCGATCAGCGTCGCCGCAGGCGTCGATGCGCCACGCATCACGCCGCGCCGGATTCCCTCGATGTCGATGGCCTGGTAGAAGGCCTGCCGCACCCGACGGTCCTTGAAGGGATTGCGGCCCTTCACGTTCGAGTACAGCAGTTCGTCGCGCTTCTGGTCGAGACCGAGGAACACGGTTCGCAACTCAGGCCCCTGCATTACGCGGGCCTTGCCACTGGCGTTGATCCGCGCTACGTCCTGCAGCGGCACGGGCTCCATCACATCGATCTGCTCGCTCAGCAGCGCCGCCACTCGGGTCGCGTCGTTGCCGATCGGCGTGTAGACGATCTCGGCCGCGTTGCCCTCGATGCGGCCCCAATACGTCCCGTTTCGCGCAAAGACTGTCCTGACGTTCGGCTGACGCTCGCGCAGCACGAACGGCCCGGTGCCGTTGGCGCGGAAGGACGAGGCGTTTTCGACGCCCTTGCGCCTGTCTACGGGCCGGGCCGCCTGGTTCTCCTCACACCACTTGCGGCTCATGATGTACAGCTGCGAGATCACTCCGGGCAGGATCGGGAACGGGGCACGGGTCTCGATCTCGATCGTGTGGCTGTCGAGCGCCCGCACGTCCTTGATCTCGTTGACGAAGGTCTTGACGTCGGAGCCTTCACCGGCTGCGCGGCCGAAGCTGAAGACCACGTCGTCCGACGTGAACGACGTGCCGTCGTGGAAGCGGACCCCGCGGCGGAGCTCGAAGCGCCACACGGTGGGCGAGGTCGCTCGCCAAGACGTGGCAAGCATCGGGGTCAGTGCAAGGTTGCGGTCGCGCCCGACAAGAGGTTCGTAGACGTTGCCAGTGACGCTCAGTTGCAGCGACTCGTTCAACGAGTGCGGGTCCATCGAGAGGGCGTCGCCTTGGTTGCCGATGCGCACGGTCTGCGCGGCGGCGTTCAGCGCGACGGCCGCCGCGACGGCAGCGAGGAATCGAGGCAAAGAAGTCGGACTCATGATCAGGTGCTCCTTGACAGACCCAGCCACCCGGTCAATGGCCGGAGCTGCGATGCGGATGAAGGCGCGGGTCGATGCCGAAATACAGCAGATCCACACCGAGATTGATCGCCACGAAGATCAGCGATACGACACACAGGTAAGCCGCCATCACCGGAATGTCGGCAAAGGTCACGGCCTCGATGAACAGCAGGCCCATGCCAGGCCACTGGAAGACCGTCTCGGTGATGACCGCGAACGCGATCAGGGACCCCAGCTGCAGCCCTGCGACCGTGATCACCGGCACGAGTGTGTTGCGCAAGGCGTGACGGAAGTGCACCACGCGGTCCGGAAGGCCCCGCGCGCGGGCGAACTTGATGTAGTCTGTCCGGAGGACCTCCAGCATCTCAGCGCGCACCAGTCGCAGCAGCAACGCAACCTGGAACACTGCAAGCGTGGCGGCCGGCATCACGACGTGGCTCCATCCGACCCACGTCGCGAGACTCGTTTCCACTCCTGCGATCGACACGAGCGGGCCGCGGCCGAAGCTCGGCAGCCAGCCCAACAGCACCGAGAAGACCAGAATCATCAGGATGCCGATCAGGAAGGTCGGCAGAGAAACCCCGAGCAGGGACAGGACCATCAGCGCCTGGCTGCCCGGCGCGCGACGCCGAAGGGCGGTGTACACGCCGGCCGGCACGCCGATCAGGAGCGCAAGTGCAGCCGCGACGAGCGAAAGCTCAAGGGTCGCGGGCAGTCGCGCCGCGAGCAGCGTCGACACCTTGGCGCCATGCCGCAGACTGGTCCCGAACTCGCCGCTCGCGGCGTTTCCGAGGAAGTGCAGGAACTGGATCCAGGACGGCCGGTCGAGCCCCAGATCGCTGCGCAGTGCGGCGATCTCGGCCGCGCTTGCGTCCTGACCGAGCAGAAAGACCACGGGATCGCCGACGTACTGGAAGAGGATGAACGACACGAAGGCCACGCACAGGAGCACGAGTGCCGCCTGCAGCAGGCGTCGCAGAAGGAAAGGCAACATGGCAGGCGTCGTCGGCTCGGACTCTCAAGTGGGCCGCCGGGCATGCTCCGGTCAGGCGCCGACATGCGTGGGTTACGGAACCCGCCATGCACGGTAGCGCCGCGCGCAGGATCGCGAAAATGGATAATTCTGCTCGGCTGCATCGATTTCTCTCATGCCTTTGAGTCTCAAGCAGATCGGCTACTTCCTTGCGGCTGCCGAGACTGGTCAGTTCTCGGCGGCGGCGGCCAAGGCTCACGTCACGCAGACCGCGATCACCGCGGCGATCCGGCAACTGGAGGAGACGCTGGGCGTCCAGCTGTTCGCCCGCCACCATGCCACCGGCGTGTCGCTGACCGTGGATGGGCAGAAGTTCCTGCAGCACGCGTACGCCATCTCGGCGGCAGTGAACGCGGCGCTACGCGACCCGGGCCTGACTCCTCAGCAAGTGTCGGGGCGCCTGCGGGTGGGGGCCAGCCACTCGATGTTGGGTTCATACATCGTCCCTGCCGTGGCGCGCTTCATGCGTGCGTATCCGGAGGTCGACCTCCAGCTGATCGAGATGGAGCGGGAGCGCATCGAACAGAGGCTGATCGCGGGCCGCATCGACATCGGGGTGCTGTGGCTCGCCCGACTGGATCACCGGGACGCGCTGCACACGGTGCGCCTGACACACTCGCGCCGTCAGTTGTGGCTGCCTGCGCTCCACCCGCTGCTGGAGAAGCGCGACATCGCACTGTCAGATCTGGCCAATCTGCCCTACGTTCTGTACGGGATGGACGAGACGCCACAGAACACGGGCGACTTCATGCGCGCGGCTGGCGTCGAGCCTGATGTGCGCTACCGGGTCACGTCGATCGAGGCCGTGCGCAGTCTGGTGGCACAGGGCCTGGCGGTGACGGTGCTTGCCGACGTCGCCTATCGACCGTTCTCGAGCGAGGGCCTGCGCATCGAGGCCCGCCCGATCACCGACACGCTTCCTCCGATCGAGATCGGTCTTGCCAGCAAGCAGGGACGTGAACCCTCGGCGGCCGAGAATGCATTCAGCCTGTTCATGCAGCTGACGTTCGGCGGGCCTGGCGCCGGCATCAGGGTCTATTGATGCCCGCGTCGGGCATGTTGCGCCGACGCCTCCCGCAGGCCTCCATCGGCGCCGCCGCCCCGCCCCCAGCGCTCGGCGCTGAACGGAACGGCACACGTCCCGGGCACGTCCACCGAACATGTTCAAGGAGCGGCGTACGCGCTTCGGGCAAGCCCGGGTTCTGCGTGCGGTCGACGGCCGGCCGCGCGGCCTACACCGGCAGCGCCGTCTCGTACTTCACCTCGCGCAGCACCACGCTGCTCCTGACGCTGGCCACGCCAGGTTGCCGCAACAGCCGCTCCTGCAGGAAGCGATCGTAGGCCTTCATGTCGGCGACGACGACCTTGATGAGGTAGTCGCTCTCGCCCGTGGTGCTCGCGCACTCCATGATCTCAGCGCAGGTGGCCACCATGCGCTCGAACGCCTCCACCACCCCTTCGCCATGGCGCATCAGGGTGACGTGGGCCAGCACGCAGATGCTCAGGCCCAGTTTCTCGCGATCGACCAGCGTGACCCGCGCACGCAACACGCCGGACTCCTGCAGCGCCTTCAATCGCCGCCACACCGGTGTGGGGGACAGGCCCACTGCATCGGCCAACTGCTGCACCGACAGGGTGGCATCACGCTGCAGGCAGGCAACGATCCGGCGCGATGTCTTGTCCAGCATGTTCCTGCACTCTTGCCCTGCCAGTTTGGCAGTTTCATGCTCAAGTCTAGGGCTATCGCCAGCATGAATCGGCATGAATCTGCTCGCACGACGGATCTAGCATGAGCGAATGGACATTGCCGCGTTGCGCCCCTACGAGCTTGCCGACAACCTGCGCGCCGAGTCGGGCGTGGTGTGGCTCACCGGCACCCAGGCCCTCGTGCGGCTGCTGCTGATGCAGCGCCAGCGCGATGCGGCCAAGGGGTGGCGCACGGCGGGCTTCGTCAGCGGCTACCGGGGCAGCCCACTCGGCATGGTGGACCAGCAGATGTGGAAGGCGCATCCGCTGCTGCAGGCCGCGGGCGTGGAGTTCCTGCCGGCCATCAACGAGGACCTCGCGGCCACGGCATGCCTGGGCACGCAGCGCGTGGCGCTCGACCCGGAACGGCGCGTGGACGGCGTCTTCGCCCTCTGGTACGGAAAGGGCCCCGGCGTGGACCGGTCGGGCGATGCCCTCAAGCACGGGAACGTCTACGGCTCGAGCCCTAAGGGCGGCGTGCTCGTGGTCTGTGGCGATGACCATGGCTGCGTGTCCTCGTCCATGCCTCATCAGAGCGATCTCGCGCTGGCTCACTTCGGCATGCCGGTGCTGCACCCGGCCAACGTCGCCGAGTACCTGGAGTTCGGCCTGTATGGCTGGGCCCTGTCGCGCTACTCCGGCGCCTGGGTGGGCTTCAAGGCCATCAGCGAGGTGGTGGAGTCCGGCATGACGGTGGACCTGGACGCCGTGCCCGGCGACTTCACCCAGCCGGTGCCGTCCGGGGTCTTCAGCCCGACGCAGAACCTGCACGTGCGCAGCGTCGACCTTCCTTCTCTCACCCTGGAAGCTCGCGCCGCCGAGAAGCTGGATGCCGTGCGTGCCTTCGCCCGCTTCAATGCCGTGGACAAGCACGTGGTGGTAAGCCCACGCGCGACCCTTGGCATAGTGACCGTAGGCAAGGCGCACTTCGACTTCATGGAGGTGCTGCGCCGCCTGGACCTGGACCCGAACGCCCTGGCCGCTGCCGGGGTGCGCGTCTACAAGGTCGGCCTGGTGTGGCCGCTCGAGCCCACTCGGATCGTGGAGTTCGCGCAGGGTCTGCAGGACATCCTCGTCATCGAGGAGAAGGCGCCGGTGGTCGAGCGCCAGATGAAGGAACTGCTCTACGCCCTGCCCGGCGCCCAGCGACCCCGCGTCGCCGGCAAGACCGCGCCCGAAGGCGGACCACTGATCCCGGCCCTGGGCGAGTTGCGCCCGTCGCGCATCATGCCGGTGGTTGCCGACTGGCTGGCAAGTCTCAACCCGGCGCTGGACCGGCGCGCGCGCGTCGTCGACTTCACCATGCCGTCGCTGCTGTCCAATGGCGCGGACGCGGTGAGGCGGCAGCCCTACTTCTGCTCGGGCTGCCCGCACAGCACCAGCACTCGCGTGCCGGAGGGTTCGCGTGCGCTCGCAGGCATCGGGTGTCACTTCATGGCCAGCTGGATGGAGCGGCACACCGAGGGCCTGATCCAGATGGGCGCAGAAGGGGTGGACTGGGTGGCCGCGTCGCGCTTCACCGACGTGCCGCACGTCTTCCAGAACCTCGGTGACGGCACCTACTTCCACAGCGGGCTGCTTGCCATCCGGCAGGCGGTGGCCGCTGGCGCGCGCATCACCTACAAGATCCTCTACAACGATGCGGTGGCCATGACCGGAGGTCAGGCGGTCGACGGCCAGCTCTCGGTGGCCGAGATCGCACGCCAGGTTCATGCCGAGGGCGCGAAGCGGGTCGCCATCGTGTCCGACGACATCACGCCCCACGTCGCGCGGGCGCAGGCCTTCCCGCGAGGTACCAGCTTCCACGACCGCAGCGATCTCGATGCGGTGCAGCGTGAACTGCGCGAGTGCGAGGGCGTCACGCTTCTGATCTACGACCAGACCTGTGCCGCCGAGAAACGCCGGCGGCGCAAGACGGGCCAGTTGCCCGACGTGCCCCGCCGCGTGTTCATCAACCCGGCGGTGTGCGAGGGCTGCGGCGACTGCGGCGCGCAGAGCAACTGCCTGTCCATCGTGCCGCTGGACACCGACTGGGGCCGCAAGCGCGCCATCGATCAGAGTTCCTGCAACAAGGACTTCCGCTGCGTCGACGGCTTGTGCCCGAGCTTCGTGACGCTGGAGGGAGCCGAGCTGGCTCGGCCGGCCGCGCGCCGATGGACCGAGCACGACCTGGCACGCGAGGTGGCCGCCCTGGCCGCACCCGATCCCTGGCGCTGGAGCGGCCCCTTCGACATGCTCGTCACCGGCGTGGGAGGTACGGGCGTGGTCACGGTCGGGGCATTGGTCGCCATGGCGGCGCATCTCGAGGGTTTCCAGGCCTCGGTGCTCGACTTCATGGGCTTCGCACAGAAAGGCGGCTCGGTGCTGTCCTTCGTTCGAATCGCTCCCACGCCCGACCTGCTCAACCAGGTTCGCATCGACACACAGCAGGCCGACCTCCTGCTGGCGTGCGACCTCGTGGTGGGCGCCAGCGCGGAGGCCCTGGGCACCGTCAAGCATGGCCGGACCGAGATCATCGCCAACCGGCACGAGCTGGTCACCGCCGCCTTCGTGCGCCAGCCCGACGCCGCGGTGCCGGTACCTGAGCTCGTGGCCAAGCTTGACCACGCCGCCGGATCGGACCGCGTGCGCATGCTGGACGCACAGGCCATCGCCCAGGCCCTGCTCGGCGACACGCTGCCGGCCAACATCGTGATGCTGGGTGCAGCGTGGCAGGCAGGCCTGGTGCCGGTGAGTCTGGCGGCGCTGGAGCGTGCCATCGCGCTCAACGGCGTGGCCGTCGCGCAGAACCTGCATGCCCTGTCGCTGGGGCGGCTGGCCATCGTGGCACCGCAGGCCTTGCAGCGCCTGGCCGGAGGCGCATCGCCAGCGGTCGATCTGGACGAACTCGACGGCCCCGACGGCCTGATCGCTCGGCGCCGGCGCTTCCTCACGGATTACCAGGACGCGAAACTTGCGGACCGTCATCATGCCCTGGTGCAGCGCGTGCGCGAGGCCGAGCAGGCTCTGGGCGGGAAGGCCGCGCTCGATCTGGACCTCACGCGTGCAGTGGCGCGGCAATACGCACGGCTGTTGGCGGTGAAGGACGAGTACGAGGTGGCCCGCCTGCACCTGGATCCGGCATTCGATGCGGCATTGCGGCAGCAGTTCGCCCGCTGGGACCGCATCGTCCATCACCTGGCCCCGCCGTTGCTATCCCGCCCGGGGGCCGACGGCCGGCAACGAAAGCGCCCTTTCGGCCCTTGGGTACGCCTCGCTTTCCGGCTGCTGGTGCGGCTGAAGGGCCTGCGAGGTTCGGTGCTGGACCCCTTCGGTCACACCCAGGAGCGCCGCATGGAGCGCGAACTGGCGCGCGACTACGAGGTGTTGATCACCGCCGAGCTGCTGCCGGCCCTGCGGGCGGAGAACCTGTCGCTTGCCGTCCGCCTGGCCAACGTGGTGCAGCAGGTCCGCGGCTTCGGCGCCGTCAAGCTGGCGAGTCACACCGCGGCCAGGACGGAGTGGCAGACCCTGCTGGAGGTCTGGCGCGGAGGCGGCGGCGCCGAGCACGCCCCTCCGGCGCCACAGAGGATGATCATTCCCGTGAGGGAGATTCGAGCGGCTTGACGGCCGGTGGTGGGCGGGCTGCCGCACGGCGCGCAAGGCATGCCGCGCGGGCGACTCGATCCGCCGCGGGCACCACTGGCCGTTCCTCTCGCTGCCGTGGGGCCTCCGCCGTACGCCTGGCGCCGACATCGGCTTTTCCCGCGGAAAAGTGCAGGAGCACTCGGCCGGCGCCGCCGATGTCGCCGCGATCGGTCACGGCGTCGACGACACGCCGTCAGAGCCGCCCAGAGACTCGGCGGCTCCATCGATGCACTTGGACCCGGCCGTCAGTTGCCGTAGGGAATGTCGTGCCTATGGCGACGGGCTCAGGCGCGACCTGGCCGATCCGCCGCTCACGAGACCCGGCTGGCCACGGACCGCCCGCCGTGCTCCGATGGGCAACCGGTCTGAGGGACCGAGGGGCGCTTCACTTGGCCGGCCGCGCGTTCGCATCGAAGGTCTTGCGCCAGTAACTCTCGGAGTTCGGGTCGAGGTTCCACGTAAGCTTGTATTCGACGACTCCGGATGGCAACGCTCCGGCCGGGTTGGCCCGCGAAGGCAGCATGCCGGAGGTGATCGGAACCTCGGTGCCGTCTGGCATCCTCGCGGTGACCTTGGCTCCGGTCTTGAGGTAGAAGTCGACAATGGCTGGCGTCACCGCCTCGCCCTTCATGGAAAACTGTTGTCCGGTGGCTTCGTTGCGCCTCTCTGCGTACGTCAGCGTCCGTGCCACGAGTTCCCGCCCTTCGACGAACTTGTAGGTGTAGGAGACCGGATTCGAGGCGAGAACGCTGTCGATGTTCTGAGAGTTCACGGCCTGGGTGCGACCGTCGGACAGCGTCGCAAAGACCTTCGTGCCGTCGCCAAGGGTCTTTGCCAGTGCGTCGCGACTGACGTTGCGCGCTTCGACAGTCACCGACGGAATGACCCCGACCATGCCCAGATAGAAGTTGCCTTCCCGGGTCGTCCCGACTGCGGCATAGCCGCGCATGGCGGGGTTCGCGCCGTGGGGCACGATGGAAGGATCTAATGCGATTTCCACGATGGCGCGTGAGCGAATCACCTGGTTCAGTATTTCATCGCGTGCTCCATTGAGCTCGCTCTCGGTGCCCGCCGGCATGTGCTCGGCGAGCACGGCGAACTCCTGCGCAGTCATCCCAGGGCTGCCGTCCGGCAATACGTACTTTCGAGGCGTCGAGGTGCCAGGCTCGACCATGACGTCTTGCCAGGGTGTCGAGCTGTCAGCCGAACGGGTCGCGGCATAGGCGTAGTTGTTCAAGATCATATTGGTGCCGACCATTCGCGCATCCAGCTCGAACAGGCTGCCCGGAACGTACAGCCGCGCTGTACCGATGGACTTCCCGCCGTATGCATCCGCCCCGTGGAAGGCCACCAGTTCCGCGAGTTCGCCTGGCAGGAAGGCCTCACGAACGGAGGCGGGAAGCCGTTGGGACAAGGTCGCCGCCTGCTCGGCGGCAGTACCCGGCGGCAGGGACTCGATCGCGTCGCGAACCACATCGTTTCGCAGCTCGGCCGAGTGCCTGTATCCGAGACGCTCCAGCAGCGCCCGGCGAGCCGTGTCCGGTGGGATGTCAGCGATGCCGAGCCTGCGGAGCACTCCACCGAGCACCTCATTCGGCAGGTCGTTCCCAGCACCCATTGCGAATGCGGTCGAGACTTCCAGCTCTCGCGGGCTCAGGGGCGGCAGCCCGGCGCCCGGGGGAGCCATCTCTTCGATCTTTCTCCCCAGCGACTGGACACTCTCGTATCCGTAGCGAGAACCAGCTCTGTCGGGAACAGGTGCGCCGCGCGGCGTTTGGCCCGGAGGCGTAGCGTCCGATCGGGCGGACGGATCCGGCGATGATCCCG
>Ga0068877_10004156_pt1 | contig 11338 bp, 7 predicted proteins | sample NOAtaG_FD_66437 | JGI IMG/M metagenome (GOLD analysis project Ga0068877, IMG submission 66437) | Freshwater lake microbial communities from Lake Erie, under a cyanobacterial bloom - NOAA_Erie_Diel6S_1000h metaG | ecosystem: Environmental > Aquatic > Freshwater > Lake | place: USA: Ohio, Lake... | reverse complement strand
GTTCGCCCCAGACGCCATGTACAAGCCTTGCGCTCCAGATATCCAGTCCGCCGTAGCCGCCAGGCCGGTTTGCGGCGAAGAGCAACAATTGATCGTTGAAAAAAAACAGGCTGGTTTCACCGTTTTCGCCGCGTACGGGGCCGTCGAAAGCCGGCGGCTGCAGGGCGTACTCGTCCTTTTGGGTCGCAGTATCCGCCAGGATCTCGCCGCCGTACAGCGTAAACCCGCGGAAATAGTACAATATCTGCCCGTTCATACCAAAATCGAGGGCCACCTCATGCCGAGGGGAATTGATGAGGGCGCTGAGCGCGCCGCCCGGGGTGTATCCTGCAGGCTGGCGCTCGGTAAAAAACATATCGCTGCACCAGTGCCCAGCCGCCTCGTCCGCATATCCCTGGTCGTTTCTTTTGCCGCCCTGACAGCCCGGACGGGCAGCGGAGTAGTACACTCGGCCGGGACGCTGTACGGAGGGCAGCGGCGCAAATTCGTCACCAGCGGTATTTACGGCGTCGCCCAGGTTTTCGAGCAGCGCGACCGCCTCGTTGGCGCGCGCGCTTTCGCCGCTGAGACAACGCCGAAGGTCGTCGCGCACGCGCGCGCGCAGCGGATGCCCGGACGGCGCGACGCGCAGAAACTGCTTATATACCTGCGCGGCTTTCTGGAAATCCGCGCGGTGGTGCAGGGTACGGGCGTACGCGTAGTACAGCTCCGGAGAGCCTTTTTCCGGCGTCCGGTTGAATACGTAAGCGAGATATTCTGCCGACTTTTCGCCCCGGCCGAGCTCAAAATGGCAGATGCCAAGCCGGGTGAGGACCTGCAGGTCGCCCGGCTGCGCTTCCTGGAACTGCTCGTACAGCGGCAGCGCAGCCTCCCAGCGTTGAGCGTCGAAGGCTTTGTCGGCCGCGCTGCGGAGCGCGGCGGGGCGTTGAGCAGGCAGCGCAACGGCGCCGAAAAGGCAGAAGCAGAGGAAAAATAAATGAATACGCATATACCGAGTCAAGAGCGTGTCTATGATTTTCTGTTGAAGGCAAAAATAGGCGTATTTTTGTTAGTTTTTGCCTTTTTGAAGGCGCATAGCCCGGGCTACGCAGCTGAAAATGGCAAAAAATAAGTAGCCGATCAGCCCATTTCCCGCCATACTTCGCGATTTTTTTTTGACCATAGCGCTGCTATGGCCTGCAAAAAATCGCTTCGTCTGGCGAAAAATGGGTCCTTTTTTGGCTCAGACGCGACCTGCTAACCAGTTACAAGAAATATAATTTCAGACACACGCTAAACCTTGCACAATTTAGCGCCCGCCTGCTCCAACAAATCCGCTGTTTTGGCGAAACAAAAACGAATCACTTTGTCGTCGCGTCCATCGGAGTAAAAAGCGGACACCGGGATAGCCGCCACGCCGAATTCGCGGGTCAGGCGCTTGCAGAAATCCAGATCCGGCTCATCGCTGATGCGGGCGTAGTCGTACAACTGAAAATACGTACCGGCGCAAGGCAGCGGCGCAAAGCGGCTGGACGCCATGACGCCCTGGAACAAATCGCGCTTGTGCGCGTAAAAATCCGGCAATCCGAGATAATGCGATTCGTCGGCCATAAAATCCGCAAAAGCAGCCTGTATCGGGTGCACACTGCTGAAAACATTGAACTGGTGCACTTTCCGGAATTCCCGGGTGAGTTCGGGCGGCGCGATACAATAGCCGGTTTTCCAGCCGGTATTGTGGTAGGTTTTGCCGAAGGAATAGACGCAGAGGGCGCGCTCGTACAAGTCCGGATACCGCAGCGCGGAGGCATGCTGCTCCCCGTCGTAGATCAGGTGCTCGTACACCTCATCGCTCAGTACCAGCACATCGGTGTTTTTGAGCAGCGCTGCGAGCGCGCGCATGTCCGCCTCGCGCAGGATCGTGCCGGTCGGGTTGTTCGGTGTATTGATGCAGATCATGCGGGTGCGGGGCGTAATAAGCTGGCCCACCGCCTCCCAGCGGATGCGGTAGTCGGGCGCCTCAAGGGTGTAGATCACCGCCTTCCCGCCCACCGTTTCCACCGACGGACGGTAAGAATCATAGCAGGGTTCGATCAGAATCACCTCGTCGCCGGGATGCACAAATGCAGCGATTGCGCAGAAAATAGCCTGCGTGCCGCCGGCAGTCACCGTGATTTCCGTATCCGGGCGCAACGGCCTGCCGTACAAGCGCTCCATTTTTTCCGCAATCCGCTCCCGCAACTTCATCAGTCCCGGCATCGGCGCATACTGATTGGCCCCGGCGCGGATGTGGTCGAAAACAAGGCGCTGCAGCCGCTCGTCCGGCTGAAAATTCGGAAATCCCTGCGACAAGTTGATGGCGCCGTGCTGGGCGGCGAGTTCGGACATCACCGTGAAGATCGTGGGGCCTACGCGCGGAAGTTTTGACTCAAGGTGCATACCATGTTGTTTGGTGCAAAAAAAAGAAAAAATTTGGATTGGCGTCCGTAAAATTGATTTATGCCAAAAGCCTGACGATACAGAAATTATTGAACCGGTTACAAAACGCAACCTGTTAAATAGTGCTTTAAAAATTTGAATTGTTGATCAAGTGACTACATTTGCTAAAATTTAATTTGCTTATGAAACATTTTATTGCCTTATTGCTTTGCCTCTGGAGCACTTCGCAGACTCTTTACGCTCAAAATGTCCTGAAAGGCACGGTGAGCGGGCCAAACGGACAAGCCCTCGCCGGCGTCACCATCCACGAGCGCGGCGCCGCCAATGGCGCAATTTCTAACTGGGACGGCTCCTACACCTTGAACTACAGCCGCCAGGATGCGGTGATTGTGTTCGAGTATATCGGCTACGCCACGAAAGAGGTCGCCGTAAACGGACAAACCGAACTCAACGTCACCCTCGAAGAAGGCCTCGCCCTGCAAGGCGTGGAAATCGTCGGCTCCCGTGCACTCAACCGAACCGTCACGAATACCACCGTGCCGGTGGACGTGATTGACCTGCGCCAGGTAACCAGCACGCAGGGCCAACTCGACGTCAACCAACTCATGCAGTACGCCGCCCCCTCCTTCAACGCCAACCGCCAGACGGGCGCCGACGGCGCCGACCACGTGGATCCCGCCAGCCTCCGCGGCCTGGGGCCCGACCAAACGCTGGTGCTCATCAACGGCAAACGCCGACACCAGTCCAGCCTCGTCAATATCTACGGCACCCGCGGCCGCGGCAATACTGGCGCCGACCTCAACGCCATCCCTGCCGCCGCCATCGAACGCATCGAAATCCTCCGCGACGGCGCCGCCGCACAATACGGCTCCGACGCCATCGCCGGGGTAATCAATATCGTGCTGAAAGACAATGTGGACGAACTCTCGCTGAACGTCAATACCGGCGCCCACCTGGCCCAGGATAACCCGGACCGCAGTACCTTCGATGGCGAAAATATCCAGGTGAACGGCAACTATGGCTTCCGCATCGGCGAAGGGGGCTTCGTGAATGTGACCACCGACTACTGGTTCCGCGGCCACACCAACCGCTTCGACCCTTCGCTCTACCGCCGCCAGTTCGGCGACGCAAAAGGCGCCAATTTCAGCACCTGGTTCAATGCCGCCGTACCCCTCGGAAATAAAGCCGCCTTCTATGCCTTCGGCGGCCAAAGCACCCGGAAAACAGACGCCTACGCCTGGAGCCGCGACGCCGGCTCGTCCCGCAATGTGGAAACCATCTATCCGGACGGCTTCGACCCAATCATCGCCTCCTTCATCACGGATCGCAGCCTCAGCACGGGCGTGCGCGGCGCCATCAAAGGATGGAACGTGGACCTCAACACCACCTACGGCGCCAACCGCTTCCACTACTATGGCCGCAATACCCTCAACGCCTCCCTGGAAGAACGCAGTCCGACCGAATTCGACGACGGCGGCTTCCAACTGCGCCAACAAGTAACAACCCTCGATTTTACGCGCCTCTTCCCCAACTGGCTGAACGGCGTGAATATCGCCTACGGACTGGAGCACCGGGTCGAAAACTACCAGATCTTCGCCGGCGAAGAAGGCTCCTGGCGCACCTACGGCCCCGTACCGTTCGTAACCTCCGAGGGCGATACGGTGGCCCGCCCCGGCGGCGCACAAGGGTTTCCAGGCTTCGCACCCGCCAATGAGGTGAACGAAAGCCGGACAAACCTGGCAGCCTACTGGGATACCGAAATTGACTTCAGCCGCCGCTTCACCCTGAGCGCAGCCACGCGATTTGAAAATTATTCTGACTTCGGCAGCACGCTGAACGGCAAACTGGCCGCCCGACTGCAACTCACCGAGGGCGTCGCCTTGCGCGCCTCCGCCGGCACGGGCTTCCGCGCGCCCTCGCTCGCGCAACTGTATTTTAACTCGATTTATACCGACTTCGTGTCGGGCGTGGCCGTGGATAAGTTTTTGGCAAAAAACAACAGCCCGGTCACCCGCGCACTGGGAATCGCCCCCCTGAAACAGGAAACCTCTACCAGCTTCGGCGCAGGGGTGACGGCCAACTTCGGCAGCTTCAGCGCTACCGCCGACTTCTACCGCGTGCAAATAGAAGACCGGATCGTGCTGACCGGCGATTTCTACAACGACGACGACCAGATCGGCGCCATCCTGCAATCACTCAATGTGGGCAGCGCCCGCTTCTTCGCCAACGCAATCAATACCACCACCACCGGTTTGGATCTGGTCATGACCTACAACGTGCCCATGTCCGGCGCACAACGCCTGAATGTCATGTTGGCCGCCAATTTTAATAATATGACGATTGACCAGGTCAATACCAGCGAAAAATTGCGCGGCAAAGAGGATTTTTACCTCAGCAACCGCGAAAAATTGTTCATCCTCGCCTCGGCGCCTCCGCTCAAAGGCAACCTGACGCTAGACTACCGCAGCGGCCGCTGGGGCGCGAACGTCCGCCTGACGTATTTCGATAAAATCGAACTGGAAGATTATGTCGGCCAACTGGATGTGTACGACCCCCGCATGACGCTCGACCTGAGCCTATCGCACAATGTGTCCGCTAACCTCCGCTGGACGGTCGGCGCCGCCAACCTCCTGAATGCATACCCAACAAAACAAGACCAGGAAACAGAGGGCGGCGGCCTCTATGACGCCGTCCAAATGGGCTTCAATGGCACGTTCCTGTTCAGCCGCCTCGGATTTACTTTCTGACCTCCGGACGCGCGGAAGTTGGGCACGCAGCAAGCCCAACTTCCGCCGCCCCGGACAGCCAAAAAATTCCATCCGCCCAAATGGAATAATCCTTGTATCTTTGCGCCGTTCCCAAAAGGAACAGGGCCCTTAGCTCAGTCGGTTAGAGCGTCTGACTCATAATCAGGGGGTCGCAGGTTCAAGCCCTGCAGGGCCCACCCATTTTCCCGCAGAAGGGTTCCCGCAGAACTCGCGGAAGGCGCAGAACCCGCGAAAATTTCCGCAATCCGCAATCCCCAATCCCCAATCCCCCTCACTGCCTTTCATTCTCCACATTCCGGATCCGCCCCTTAATCTCCTCCACCCGCCGCTGTTGCGCGCCCATATTCACGATTTGCGCCTCCTGCGACTGGGTATTTTTTAAAATATCCTCCTCGGCTTTCTTGATCCGCGCCTTGTAGTCCTCGATGGATTTGTACAGCGCTTCATTGTCCCGCTCGAGTTTTTTGAGCTGCGACTCCATGGTTTTCAGTTGATTTTCTGCCGCTTTGAGTTCCTCCGCAATGGCATTTCGGCGCGTATCGTAGTAAAATTGCCGCAAGACATCGGCTGTTTCGCGGGCGCTCTCGGGGTTTTCACGGCTGCTGAGAAAATAATTTCCCAGGTCAAACCAAACATTTAGGGCCGTGGTAGCGCCGTTTTTTTCAACTTGCGCATAAATCGTGAAGCGCTCGAGCGTGATATAATCTGCCCGGGCCTCCGAGGCGATGTATTCGTCGCCTTTGCGGTCTTTTTTCACCTTCGCATCGAATGTTTTGCGGACAAACTCCTTCCAGGTATCGAGTACCACGTTCGGTTCGATGTTGGAAAATTCTACGCGGAAACACGACCGATTACCAAAGGACATGCTGCGCTCCGTCTCGCGCACAATCCCCCATTGGGCGGACAGGCTGGCGGAGACGAAAAAAAATAAGGCGCCGAGGAACGTACTTTTAGATCGTATATGCATTATTTTTTGGTTAAAATTGTTTTTAACTATTTGACAATCAATAAAATAAAATTTTTTACATCTTAAAATTACTTTAATCCGGGTACAAAAAAAAATTAAAATACCTTAAAGTTGGCGAAAGCGCATTTTCTTTGCTATCCGTTTTTACAAAATCAGGCAAAAATCGCGCGGCCGGACAGGCGTTTCAACGCATACCGACCGCCCCAATCGCAAAACAGCCCGAAGTTTACCGATTTAAAAGTCCAAATATAGCGCATTATGGCCAAAATTCTAGTAGTTGATGATGAAATGCCGATTCGCCGCACCCTGCGCGAAATCCTCGAGTTCGAACAGTACGACGTGGAGGAAGCGGAGGATGGGTTCGAATGCCTCGCAAAAGTGCAAAAAGAAAAATACGACGTGGTGATCATGGATATCAAGATGCCTAAAATGGACGGCATCGAAACCCTTGAGCGCCTGCAAATCCTGAGCCCGGAAACGCCGGTCGTCATGGTCAGCGGCCACGGCAATATCGAAACGGCCGTGGACGCCGTGAAAAAGGGCGCCTTCGATTATATTTCCAAGCCACCCGACCTCAACCGCATGCTCATCACCATCCGCAACGCCATGGAAAAATCGGAGCTGGTCACCACCACTAAGGTGCTCCAGAAAAAGGTAATGGCGGGCAAAGGGGTCAATATTATCGGGGAAAGTGCCCCGATCATGCAAATCAAAAAATTACTGGAAAAGGTCGCGCCCACCGACAGCCGGGTGCTCATCACCGGCGAAAACGGCACCGGAAAAGAACTCGTCGCCCGGTGGATTCACGAAAAAAGCCACCGCGCCGACGGCCCGATGGTGGAAGTGAACTGTGCCGCAATCCCTTCCGAACTCATTGAAAGCGAACTTTTTGGCCACAAAAAAGGCTCGTTTACCGGCGCCATCGCCGACCGCCCCGGCAAATTCGAACAGGCAAACGGCGGTACGCTCTTCCTCGACGAAATCGGCGATATGAGCCTCGACGCGCAAGCCAAAGTGCTGCGCGCCCTGCAGGAAAGCCGCATCACCCGCGTGGGCGATTCAAAAGAAATCAAAGTGGACGTGCGCGTGCTCGCCGCTACCAATAAAGACCTCCGAAAGGAAATCGCAGAGGGCCGATTCCGGGAAGACCTCTACCACCGCCTCGCGGTCATCGTCGTGCAAGTACCCGCGCTCAACGCCCGCCGCGAAGATATCCCGCTGCTGATCGAACATTTTAACCGCCGCATCAGCGACGACTACGGGCATCCGCCCAAAAATTTCTCGCCGGAAGCCATCAAAGCGCTGCAAGAACACAACTGGACCGGGAATATCCGCGAACTCGCCAATGTGGTGGAACGCCTGCTGATCCTGTGCGATAATACCGTGACCGCCGAGGACGTAAAAACGTACGTCTGGGTGAAATAAACGCCATGCAGGAGATGCCTACGTCGGCCAGGCCCGCCAGTCGCTTGCGTGCATGGGCCCAACTGATCCGCCAGTCGCTGGTCGGTACAGAACAAGACTATACGACGGGCAGCATAGACCGGGCGCTTGTGCTGCTGTCTATCCCGATGATCCTCGAAATGGCCATGGAATCGCTGTTTGCCGTGGTGGACGCGTTTTTCGTGGCCAGGGTAGGGATCGAGGCCGTCGCCACGGTGGGCCTGACGGAATCGGTGCTGACGCTGGTGTATTCCGTCGCCATCGGACTCAGCTCGGCCGCCACGGCCATGGTGTCGCGCCGCATCGGCGAGGGCAACCGCGAGGCCGCCGCCGAAGCCGGCGCGCAGACGATCCTCCTCGCACTGGCGCTTTCGGCCCTCATCGCCCTGCCCGGTTTCTTTTTCGCCAAAGATATCCTGCGCATATTGGCCAACGACGCAGCGGTAGCGGAATCCGGCTACCGCTTTTCCCAACTGCTCTTCACCGCCAACCTGCCAATTCTGCTGCTGTGGATGCTCAACGGTATTTTCCGGGGCGCCGGCGATGCCGCCACGGCCATGCGCGCGCTCTGGATTGCCAATGCGGTGAACATCGTGCTGGACCCCATCTTTATCTTCGGCTGGGGGCCTGTGCCGGAAATGGGCCTGCTGGGCGCCGGCATCGCCACCACCATCGGCCGCTCGGCCGGCGTGGCGTACCAATTGTACCAACTCTTCAAAGGCAGTAAAATCATCCGACTCCGCCGCCAGCATTTCCGGCCGCAGGGGGCCGTGATCGCCCGCCTGCTGGGGATCGGCGCGGGCGGCGCCGGGCAATACCTGATCTCCTCGGCCAGCTGGATCGTGCTGATCGGGATTTTGGGGCGACTCGGCCCGGCGATTGTCGCCGGATACACCATCGCGATCCGGATCATCATTTTCAGCATCCTGCCGGCCTGGGGCATGGCCAACGCCGCCGCCACCCTGGTCGGCCAAAACCTCGGCGCCGGCCACCCGGAACGCGCAGAAAAATCGGTGTGGCGCAGCGCGCAATTCACCGTCGCCTTCCTGGCCGTCGTCAGCGTGGCGTACCTCATCGGGGCGCCCTGGCTCGTCCGGCTCTTTACCAGCGAGCCCGAGGTGGTGCAAGCAGGCGCCCTGGCCATGCGCATCATCGCCTGCGGGTATGTATTTTTTGGCTTCGGCATGATCGTCACACAGGCCATCAACGGCGCCGGCGACACCCGCACGCCAACCCTCCTCAACTTCGTCTGCTTCTGGCTCCTGGAAATCCCCCTCGCCTGGCTCCTGGCCCTGCATTTTAACTGGGGACAAACGGGCGTGTACTGGAGCATCGTGTTCTCCGAAAGCGCCATGGCCCTGGCGGCAATTTGGGTGTTCCGCCAGGGGCGCTGGAAATCCGCCACGGTCTGATTCGCGGCCTAATGATTGGGTAGGAAGCGGCTTTCGCCGCCGCGCGTTGAGATCCCTGCAGGATGACAAGGCCGCGCCAAAAACCGGCGGCGCACGCTCGTGCTAAGGAACGCTCCTGCTGCCCCTCGAGCCCCGGAAACAACCCACAATCCCAGCCTAAAGGACCGGAATACCCGCGCCGTCCCGGGTTCGCCGGTCCTTTAGGCCGGCCTGTCCCCCGCGCTTTAGCGCGGCTCCCGTTCGCGTGAAACACCCAGCGCTAAAGCACGGTGCAGCTTCGCTATACGTAACCCAGCGCTAAAGCGCGGGGGACAGGCCGGCCTAAAGGACCGGCGAACCCGGGACGGCGCGGGTACCCCCTGTTTTCGACACTTATTTTGAAAAAAATATAAATATTTGCTTATCATATATTTAAGCCAAAAAAATACATCTATTTTGGGTGTCCCAGACACCCAAAACCTATCTTTGGGGGTGTTTGTCCAGCAAAAAAAGAATCGAAGCGGCGTGATAAGCCTCGTGGTAGTCGGCATCAAGCCGAAACGCTTCTGGATAACATAACTCAAATCAATATATTGGGTATCGAATTGCTGGTAGGCAGCCTGTTTGACCAAATTAACGCTCAACCCTGAAAAAGCGATTGAAATCGCTAAAACCGTCTTCTCGGTTCATGTCACGTTGAACAATGGCGAAACGGTATCCAAGACGATTTACACCAGACAGGAGCAGCATAAACTGGCCGATTTATTCGGATTGTGATTTTGGGTGTCCCAGTGTCGAAAACAGGGGGGGGTTCCCGCAGAACGCGCGGAAGGCGCGGAAGGCAGTGTGTGACGCCCATTGGGTGTAAAAAATGGTACCTCCAGAATGTCTGTTTCATGCCTGGGAGCAACCGCATCATACGCCGGGAGCGCAAACCGAAAACAACCCACAATCCCAGCCTCGGAGAGGCCCAACCTTTGTAGGGCACAACCTTACGAAAGCCAGGGTTTTAGCAACGGATGCTGAAACAATCGGGTAATGGACGTTACAGACTGTCCGGGTTTTAAATCATAATCTTCCTGGGCGCCCGGCGTAACAATCAGCAAGGGGATACCGCCTAAATCTTCTGCAGCAATGGTATTACCCCGGTTGACCGCCGGGGCGTTTGAGTATTTTACCTCGACGCCTAACACCGGGCGGTCGCCCTTCACCAGCACGAGGTCTAATTCCGTACCATCCTGCGTTCGATAAAAGTAGTATTCCAACGAGGGCTTCAGCAGGGGGATGATCTGTTGCAGGACAAAACCCTCCCAGGAGCTGCCTTTTTTGTGAAAGCCTTCCAGTTCTTCCTCGTTTTCAATACCAGATAATACGTGAAAAATGCCGGAATCGCGAATGAACACCTTCGGCGATTTTACCAACCGTTTGGATACGTTTAAATACCAGGGCTGCAACAACCGGATGATGTAGGAATTTTCAAAGTAACCGACGATGTTTTTTACCATATTAATATGGCTCCCGAGCGACTTGGATAAGTCGCTGTAGTTGACCGTGTTTCCGTGCACATGCGCGAGCATACGCAACAAGTTGCGCGTACGTGCCGGGGAGGCTGCGGACAGGCCCAGCAACGGCAGGTCCCGCTCGATATAGGTTCGCAGCAAGTCCAGGCGATGCGTAAAACTCGTTGGATCATCGTTTTGCAACAAGGCATCCGGATAACCGCCCCGCAGCCAAAGTTGTTTCCAATCGCACACGGACTTTACCTCCTCGTACACGAAAGGGTTAATTTCCACATAGGCGACTCTTCCGGCCAGTGTTTCCGCGCTGCTGGTCATTAATTCCGGCGAGGCGGAGCCCAGCAGCAAAAACCGGCCGGCTATTCTGTGGCGATCAATCACCGAACGTAAAATCGGGAACAATTCCGGCATGCGCTGCACCTCGTCCAGGATGACCAGTTTATCGCGTCGGGCAAGCAGATAGCTTTCCGCGTCACGCAGTCGGTTTAAGTCCGCCTCCGACTCCAGGTCGAGGTAAACGCTCTCCTTTTCAGAAACAGACTGGATATACTTTGTGAGGGTGGTTTTACCCACCTGCCTGGGGCCGATCAATGCCACCGCCGGAATTTGGGTCAGTCGTTGTTCAATATACCCGGTCAGATGTCGGTAGATCATGTTGAAAAATAAATTAATCCTGCAAATTTACAAAAAAAATATAAAAATGCAGGAATAATTTTCGGTGCAACATGCTGCTGTATCATTCAGCCGACCCGCCGGGGCTAGCGTGTCGGCAATTCGATAGGAAATGAAGATAGCGGGCAGCGACATCTGGCTTGGATGTGTGAGATCAAAGAAATG
>Ga0068877_10004155_pt1 | contig 11340 bp, 7 predicted proteins | sample NOAtaG_FD_66437 | JGI IMG/M metagenome (GOLD analysis project Ga0068877, IMG submission 66437) | Freshwater lake microbial communities from Lake Erie, under a cyanobacterial bloom - NOAA_Erie_Diel6S_1000h metaG | ecosystem: Environmental > Aquatic > Freshwater > Lake | place: USA: Ohio, Lake... | reverse complement strand
AGGACGTCGACGTCGACTTCGGTTGCGTCGGAGAGGAAGCGGTCAACGAGGACGGGTGCGCGTTCGAAGTCGCTGGCGTTGACGGCGGTCTTCATGTAGTGGAGGAGGGCTTTTTCGTCGGAGCAGATCTCCATGCCGCGGCCGCCGAGGACGAAGGATGGGCGGACGAGGACGGGGTAGCCCAGTGTGGAGGCGACCTTGGTGGCTTCGTCGAGTGTGCGGGCGATGCCGGCGGCGGGCCGCTTGAGGGCCATCTTGGTCAGGAGGGCGTCGAAGCGGTCGCGGTCCTCGGCGAGGTCGATGGAGTCGGCGGAGGTGCCGATGATGGGGACGCCGGCCTTGGCGAGACCTTTGGCGAGGTTGAGGGGGGTCTGGCCGCCGAACTGGACGATGGCGCCGAGGATGAGACCGGGCTTCGCGGACTTGAGCCATGCTTGGACGCGGTCTTTGCGGTGCGCTTCGCCTGAATAGGCTCCGTAGTAAGCAACCAAGTTTGGTAGGCCCGATGGAGTGACCTCAAACTTGCCTTTACGAGGGTCGTACTGAATCTCGTGAACTGTTTCTGTCAGCGATGAAACTACATCGATTGCCCATCCATCGGTGCCTGCGCTGACTGAGAGCACACCGATCGCACCCAAGCCGGCTGCCCGCGCGACGACATTGATCTGATTGGCGTAATCAGCGGGGAGTGGTTCGATACCCGGTTGATGTGCAGCATTCGCAAGGTCATCTTCGCAAAGGAACGCGCAGCCTAATGGGCTGCCGTTAAGGCGTTCGATGATGTTCGTGACGTCTTCGAGTGTCAGCGGCTCGAAGAAGAGCAGGTCGCTGGTGTCGTAATCGGTGCTGACGGTCTCGGGGTTCGAGTTGATCATGACCGACTCGAAGCCGAGGTCTTTGGCGGCGAAGGCGGCGTGGCAGCAGCAGTAGTCGAACTCGATGCCTTGGCCGATGCGGTTCGGGCCGCCGCCGATGATGACGACCTTGGGGGTGTTGCTGATGCGGGCTTCGTCGTCGGTGGAGGTGAAGAACTTGCCCGAGGCGTCGCGGCGCTTCACGGGTGATTCGTACGTCGAATAGAAGTAGGGCGTGATTGCCTGGAACTCGGCGGCGCAGGTGTCGACGAGTTTGTAGACCGGCTCGATGCCCAGGGCCTTTCGGCGGTTTCGGACGGTCAGCACCGCGTCGGGGGTGATGGTGTTGAGATAGACGTGGGCGAGCTGCGCGTCGGAGAAGCCGAGCTTCTTCGCTTGCAGCATGACGTCGTGGGGGACGTCTTCGAGCTTGGCAAACGAGAGCAGGACGTCCTCGAACTCGACGATGCGGGCAATCTGATCAACGAACCACGGGTCGAAGCGGGTGAGCTCGCAGATGCGCTGGATGGACCAGCTGGCCTTCATGGCGTAGCGGACGAAGTAGAGCCGGCCCTGACCGGGCACGGTGAGTTTGCGGGTGAGTTTGTCCTCGGGGATGGGCCATTGGACGGGCTCGCCGTCGATGGTGCGGGGGAGGCTGGCGTGGTCGGCGCCCTTGGCGAGGGCGGCCTCGGCGGTCCCCTGACGCTGCGCGAGGAGCCAGTGGTCGTTGCGGTCGAGCCCGAGGCCGAAGCGTTTGACCTCCATCGAGCGGATGGCCTTTTGCAGGGATTCGCAGAAGGTGCGCCCGATGGCCATGGCCTCGCCGACCGACTTCATCTGGGTGGTGAGGGTTTCGTCGGCCTCGGGGAACTTCTCAAAGGTGAAGCGCGGGATCTTGGTGACGACGTAGTCGAGGGCGGGCTCGAAGCAGGCGCTGGTGCTGCCGGTGATCTCGTTCTTCAGCTCGTCGAGTGTGTAGCCCACGGCGAGTTTGGCGGCGATCTTCGCGATGGGGAAGCCGGTGGCCTTGCTGGCGAGGGCGCTGGAGCGCGAGACGCGCGGGTTCATCTCGACGACGACCATCTCGAACGGACGGGTGCCGTCGGCGTTGGGCTTGGGGTTGGGGTTGACGGCGAACTGGACGTTGCTGCCGCCGGTCTCGACGCCCACGGCCCGCATGATCGCGATGGCGGCATCGCGCATGGCCTGGTATTCCTTGTCGGAGAGGGTCTGGATGGGCGCGACGGTGATGGAGTCACCGGTGTGGACGCCCATGGGGTCGATGTTTTCGATGCCGCAGACGATGACGCAGTTGTCGTTCTTGTCGCGGACGACTTCGAGCTCGTATTCCTTCCAGCCGATGACGGACTGGTCGATCTGGACCTGCCCGATCATGCTGGCGCGGAGGCCACGCGAGACGATGTCGACGAACTCGCCGCAGTTGTAGGCGATGCCGCCGCCGGTGCCGCCGAGGGTGAAGGCGGGGCGGATGATGGCGGGGAGGCCGATTTCTTTGAGGAAGTCCTCGGCGTCGCTGAGCGTGGTGACGGTTTTGGCTTTGGGGAGTTTGAGGCCGAGCTTTTCGCAGATGTCTTTAAAGACCTGGCGATCCTCGGCGCGGTGGATGACGGGGCGGTCGGCGCCGATCATCTTGACGTTGAACTCGGCGAAGATGCCCTCGTCGAAGCACTTGCAGGCGCAGTTCAGGGCGGTCTGCCCGCCGAGGGTCGGGAGAACGGCGTGGATGGGGTCGCCCAGGTCGCGCTGCTTGCGGAGGACTTTGCGGACGGACTCGGGGGTGATGGGCTCGACGTAGGTGCGGTCGGCCATCTCCGGATCGGTCATGATGGTCGCGGGGTTGCTGTTGATCAGCACGACGCGGAAGCCCTCGGCCTTCAGGGCCTTGCAGGCCTGGGTGCCGGAGTAATCGAACTCGCAGCCTTGCCCGATGACAATGGGCCCGGCGCCGATGATGAGGATGGTTTTGATGTCGGTGCGCTTGGGCATCGGAACCCCTGTGCAAGAGCGGAAGGGTACTGGACGGGATCTGGACGGTTCATCGCCTCGCGGTCCGGCAAGTGTATTGAGATCGGGTGCGTTTGTCCGCTTTTCGGGTCGTGATTCCGCGGGTTCTTCTCGGACGCGATGGGGTGAAGCTGTGCCAGCGGTGTGGGAGGGGAGTTTGGTTTGCGGCCGTGTTGGTCAGTGCGTTGCGAGGGGAGGTGAAGGGGATCTTGATTGACGGTCGATTCTGAGTCAGCGTCGAGAATCTGGAGCCCGGCGCGATCCGGGGCGGTTCGGGAGCCGTAAACTGGGGCTTCACTTCCAGTTTCCCTCTGTGTCAGATGTCTTTGCGAGGCGTTCAACATGTGCGGAATCGTCGGCTACCTCGGTCATCGTCAAGCCAAGCCCATCCTCATCGAAGGCCTGAAGCGGCTGGAGTATCGGGGGTATGACTCGGCCGGTCTGGCGATGCTTGTCGACGGGAAGATGAAGCTCGCCCGCAGCGTCGGGCGCGTGTCGATGCTCGAAGAGCGTCTGGAGCAGGACGGCGGGTTCAACGGGACCATCGGCGTCTGCCACACGCGCTGGGCGACGCACGGCGGGGTGACCGAGCTCAACGCGCACCCGCACAAGGACGACCGGCACGGGCTGGTGGTGGTGCACAACGGGATCATCGAAAACTACGCCGCGTTGAAGACGTATCTGCAGGACAAGGGGCACGTCTTCACCAGCGAGACGGACACCGAAGTCATCAGCATGCTCATCAGCGAGCTGTACGAAGGCGACCTTGAGAAGGCGGTGCAGGCGGCGCTGCGCGAGGTGACGGGTGCGTACGCGATCTGCGTGATGTGCGAGAAGGAGCCCGAGACGCTGGTGGTGGCGCGGAAGGGCTCGCCCCTGCTGGTGGGCGTGGGCAAGGACGAGTACATCGTCGCGTCGGACGCGGCGGCGATCATCGCCCACACGTCGCAGGCGTTCATGCTCGACGATTACAACGTGGTGAAGATCACCCGCAACGGGTTCCATACCACGGACATTCACAACACGGTGGTCACGCCCAAGATCAGCCAGCTCGAGATCGACCTTGAGCAGATCGAACTGGGCGGGTACTCGCACTTCATGCTCAAGGAAATCTTTGAGCAGCCCAAGGCCCTGCGGGCGTGCATCAGCGGCCGGACGGACACACGCGACGGGCGCGTGGTGCTGGGCGGGATCGGCTCGTTCGCGAAGGAACTGACCAAGGCCAAGCGCGTGGTCTTCACGGCGCAGGGCACGGCCCTGCACGCGGCGATGATCGGGCGGTACTTCTTCGAGGACGTGGCGAAGGTGCCCAGCACGTGGGAATACGCCAGCGAGTTCCGTTATCGCAACCCAATCGTTGAAGAGAACACGGTGGTGGTGGCGGTGAGCCAGTCGGGCGAGACGGCCGACACGCTGGCGGCGCTGCACGAGGCGAAGGAGCGCGGCGCGCTGGCGCTGGGCGTGGTGAACGTTGTCGGCTCGTCGATCGCACGCACCACCGACGCGGGCGTGTACCTGCGCGTGGGGCCGGAGATCGGCGTGGCGAGCACGAAGGCGTTCGTCGGTCAGGTCACGGCGCTCTCGCTGCTGGGCCTGTTCATGGCCCGCCGGCGGCTGATGAGCGCGTACGACTGCACGCGGTTCATGCAGTACATGGAGGAACTGCCCGAGAAGATCGAGCGGATCCTGGCGCAGGCGGACAAGATCAAGAAGATCACCGAGAAGTACGTGGACCGCGAGAACTGGCTGTTCTTGGGTCGCGGGTACAACTATCCAACCGCCATCGAGGGCGCGTTGAAGCTGAAGGAAATCTCGTACATCCACGCCGAGGGCATGCCCGCGGCGGAGATGAAGCACGGGCCCATCGCGCTGATCAACGAGGGGCTGCCGGCGGTGTTTATCGCCAACCGCGGCAAGCAGTACGAGAAGGTGATGAGCAACATCCAGGAAGTCCGCTCGCGGGGCGGGCACGTCATCGCGGTGGCCACCGAGGGCGACCAGCACATCAAGAACTACGCGCAGGACGTGATCTACATCCCCGACGTGATCGAGCCGCTGAGCCCGATCCTGACGGTGGTGCCGTTGCAGTTGATGGCGTACTACGCGGCCGTTGCGCGTGGGCACGACGTGGACAAGCCGCGGAACCTGGCGAAGAGCGTGACGGTGGAGTGAGCGGGATCGGGCTGAACGGATACGATGTGCGAGATGGGCCGAACGATCGACATCCGAAGGATCGAAGTGATCGACGACGAGGTCGCGGCGATGTTTGGCGCGATGACGCCGCAGCGTCGTGTGGAACTCGGGCTTGATCAGCAGGCTTTCGCGAAGAAAGTCCGCGAAGCGGGTCGGGAATGGGTGCGGCGGAATCAGGTCAGTGATTCGGAGACCCAGAACCGCTCAGCTTCTCACTTCGTACCGGGACGATGAGCGACCTGTCGTCTTCAACACCTTCGGTACCACCACCGCCGCCATCGCTCGCCGATCCCGGGCTTCGCACGTTCGCGGGCTTGTGGGTGTGTGTCTCGCCGCTGATTGGCGTGGGCGAAGTGGCGATGAACCTCGTGCGGTATTGGCACGCGGAGTCGGACTTTGGCGGTCCGCCGTATCTCACCAGCGAGCTGGAGGTGCGGGTCTGGCTGAGCGTGTCGATGGTCATCGCGCTGTCGCTGCTGGGTCTGATGTTCTTCGCGGCGATCGCGCACCACTTTGTTGGTCGCCTGCCCGGTTGGGTGCACGAGGCCGCCGCGTGGGTGCTGCTCGTCGGGACGTACTCATCGTCTGCGGTGTGTTTGCTGATGTACCCCGAAGATCCGTACGACGGCACGGGCTTCCCGGGCTCGACCGTGATCGGTGCGTTCCTCATCGGCGTGGTCTGCTCGGTTGTGATTCTGCCCGTCGCGTGGTGCCTCTTTCGCAGCCACCATCGTGTGGCATCGATGAATCGTTCGGCCCTACCATCGCCCACCATGTCGAACACCAACGCCAATCTTGCCCCGCGTGATTCTGTCCCCGCCATCGGCTCGGTCGCGCCCGACTTTGAGCTGCCCACCCAGAACCGCGGCGAGAACTGGAAGCTCTCCGACGCCCTGAAGAAGGGCGAGGTCGTTCTCTCGTTCTTCCCCATGGCCTTCACGGGCGTGTGCTCGGCCGAGATGCAGTGCATCAGCGGCGACCTGGCGAAGTGGTCGGGCAAGGGGGCGCAGGTCGTGGGCATCTCGTGCGACTCGGGCCCGGCGCTGAAGGCCTGGGCCGACCAGCTCGGGCTCAAGCACACGCTGCTTTCGGATATGCACCGCAACGTGTGCAAGGCGTACGGGCTGTATTGGGCCGACCTGAACATTGCGTGGCGCGGGACGGTGGTCATCGGGCGTGACGGCAAGGTCAAGTGGGTCCAGAAGCGCGACATCCCGCAGGCGATGGTCCTCGACGACGTGCTGGCTGCCCTCTCGTGATCGGGTGTCGCAGCGTGGTCGAACCGGCCTTTCGCGAGCCGTGCGTATGCCCATGACGTTCTTCCAATGCCTGAAGCGGGACCTGCGCTTCGGGTTTGCGCGCTCGCCGAGGGGCGTTCGCCCGCGCCAGTTTGAGTTCCCCGCAACCTGGGAAGAGCGCGTTCAGCTCGCCATCGAGAGCCCCGACAACGCCCACATCCCGCGCGTCCCCGGCGCGCGCGAAGTTCGCGGCGACGTGCAGATCATGCACAACGGGCTGCGCGTCCGCACCGACAGCTACTACGGGCCCGAGTACACCGACATGCTCCGTCGCAACGCGGGCGTGCACGAGCCGCAGGAGGAACGCGTCTTCGCGGAAGTGATCCGCGCGCTGCCCGAGGGTGCGCGGATGATCGAGCTCGGCGCGTTCTGGGGCTTCTACAGCGCGTGGTTCCTTTCGCAGGTCAAAGGCGGCACCAGCCTGCTCGTTGAACCCATGAAGGCGAACCTGGAATCCGGGCGAACGAACCTCGCGCTCAACGGCGTGGAAGGCCGGGGTGAGTTTCTGCAGGGGTACGTGGGTGTACTGGCGGAACACTACCGCGAGCCCGGTGCTGAGCAGATCGTTGTCGATCGGCTGATCGAAGATCGCTCGATGGCGCACGTTGATCTGCTGCACGCCGATGTGCAGGGGACCGAGGTCGAGATGCTCCGCGGCTGCCGACAGAGCATCTCCGCCGGCAGGGTTTCGTGGGTCTTTCTTTCGACACACTCGATGCACAAGCACGCCTGGTGCAAGCGAGAGCTGACGCGGCTGGGCATGTCGCTGGTGGCCGAGGCGGATTTGCCGGAGAGTTACAGCTTCGACGGGCTGCTGGTCTTCAAGCGTCCCGGCGCGCCGGGGCCTGACCGGGTTGAGATCTCGCAGCGAGAGTACCTCCGCGGGCGGAAGAGATCAGAGGCCGTTGAGTTTCTGACGCACACGCCAAGGCAGCGAGCCGACGCGCCCGCGCAGTTCGCTCTCAACGCATGCACGCCGACAGACGAAGGTGCCCTTCTCGAAGAGGCGGTAGTGCAGGCTGCTGCGCGTGATCAGATCGCTGTAGGCGAAGGTCTCCAGCTTCATGCGATGAGCCACGACGGAGAGAACGGACTGGTCGTGGCGATGACCGAGGACGCGCAGGTCGCTGGAGATGGCGTTGTGCTCGTTGGTCCACGGGCCGGCGAAGAGCCCCGGCGTGACGGCGAAGTCCAGCATGGTCTGCAAGAGCTGGTTCGCCGCGGGGTGGTTGAAATCGAGCAGGATGGTGTTGGCGTCGACCATGGGGATGGTCATCGCCTCGTCGCGTGAGAGTTTGAGTTTGTCGAGGGCCTCGTCGGAGGTGTATTGCCCGACGGTGTAGCTTCGGAATCGTGAGAGGTAGATGCCGTGGGCGCGGGCGTGTTGGAAGATGCGGTCGTGGCTACCGACCATGACCAGCGATGAATCGAGCCACCAGCCCAGGCGGTGCTTGTTGGTTCGCGCGTGCTCAAGGGCGAAGTACTTGAAGGCGTAGGGGCTTTGCTGATGCGAGGGGCAGTGGGGGGGCAGCTCGTTCAGCCAGAAGTAGTCGGTCCGCGCCAGTTTGAACGTGTCAAAGCTTTGGCGGAGGCGCTGCATGCCCATCGGGAACCACTTTCCCTGGGCGTAGCAGAGCGTCGCGAGCGTGCGTGCGTCGGACATCACGGTGATTGTTCGCAGGCCGAGGGAAGCTCGAAGGGCTTTGGGGCGAGAAGCAAAAACAAAGCCGCGGCCCGGAGATCCGAGCCGCGGCGAAGATGCGTTTGGTCTCTCACAACGAATTTCAGCGGCGACGGCGCGAGGCCATCAGCCCGCCGAGGGCGAGCATTCCGAGCGCCGAGGGCGCGGGGATCAGCACCGTGACGCCGGTGAGAAACATCCGCTGGACGTTGGTGGCACCGGTATCGTTGAAGGTGATGTTGAGCAGCGTCTGCCCGGCGAACGCGGGGCTCAGGTCGAAGCGCTGCATATCCAGTCGCTGATCGGTGGTGTTGCTCCACACGTTGCGGGTGGAGGTGTTGTTGATGGTGTTGGTGAAGGACGGGTTCTGGTTGTAGTCGCGGAGGTCAACCCCGCCGATGAGGGTAAAGCTCTGCGAGACGCCGCCGGTGGCGTTGAAGGTGACGGTGAGCAAACCGTCGGGGTTGGCGTTGCCCCAGTACGAGTTGACCATGGTGAAGACGGATTGAACGTTGGCGATGTTGACCGGCACAATGAGCGTGGCGGTGCCCGAAGACGCAGCGACGGCGGCCGCCCATGACCACAGTCCGGAGCCGCTCGCTCCGCCGCCCATGTTGACCGGGACGAGATCGGTGTTGTGGGTGAAGACCTGAGAGCCGAAGGGTGCCTCGCCGCCGTTGATCAGCGGGACGCGGGTGTCGTTGAACTGAGCGGAAAAATCAACGGGGATGTACTGTGCGTGAGCGCCGGCGGCCAGCGCGCCGCCGACCTTCAGAGCCAGAAGCGAACGTGAAGCGTGAAGCATCTGAAACACTCCCAAGAGAGAAGGACAAGTCGGAGAGATACGCCGGCGGTGCGCTCGCGTGAGAGAGAACGCCCGGAATCCGAGTTGAGAAGCCCGAGTTGATCAGCGGCGACGGCGTGAGGCCATCAGCCCGCCGAGGGCGAGCATCCCGAGCGCCGAGGGCGCGGGGATGACGCGGATGGTGGTGGAGAAGTACGTCGTGGTGACATTGAGGTTTCCCCAGATGAACCGCGCGTTGGGGCTGATATTCGGGCGCTGGCCCCAGGTCGGAGCGCCGACGACGTTGCCGCCCTGATCGATCGGCGTGAACGTGTTCTGGCCCAGCCCGGTGACACTGACGACCCAGTCGGTGGTGTTGGTCAGCAGACTCGTGCCGCCGTTGGCGGTGAAGGTGCCGGTGAACCCGCCGGCGTTCTGGAGCGAGAACTCGCCCAGGAACATGCGCGGCCCGCCCTGATCGAAGGCGATCACGTGCAGGTAGTACGTCCCCGCGCTATTGATGACCGTGTTGCCCGTGATGGTGGTGGGCCAACTGTTCCCGCTCAGCCACGAGGTGCCCTAAAGCGTCGGGCTGGTGCTGATGTACGCGGTGAAGCCGTTGTCAACCGAGAACGCGCCGTTCAGCGTCACCTGCGCCGAAGCGGAACCACACAGCGCAGCGACCCCCGCCGCCGTAAACAATGCAAACTTCATGGATATCTCCCACTCGATCGTGCAAAAACAACCGCGGCGAACGATCGCCACGACACTCCGATTACAGTGTAAACCCCGGTCCGAGAATGGCGAGGAAAGTACGGTGAAACTTCACCGTTACAGCAAAATCATGGGCAGAAATGCCACCCATCGGCGTGAAACCCCGCTTCGTGTACGCAGCGTGTTCGGTATAGGGCGAGGCTCACGAACCGTTCGAGCACGTCGCCCATGCAGCGCGGGCTTCGGACCCGCTAGCGGCGATGGCCTTCGTCGGTGCCGTGGCGAACGAGTTTGAGCACCCGCTCGCGCACGCTCGCGGGCAACGGCGCTTTCAGGTTTGAGCTGAAATCGAACGACACGATGATCCCCGATCCCTGCGCAACCAGTCGGGCTTGTTTCTCGCTGAAGAGCTCGTGCGCCAGCGTGAAGCGATCTTCCTGCACCTCGCGCGGGTGGGCGATGATCTTCAGCGTGTCCGGATAGACCACCGGCGCACGGAACCGGATCTGCGCCGAGTGCAAGATCGGCCACACGCCGCTCTGCCCCTGATTGCCCATGGGCATCCAAGCAACCGCGGTGCAGAAGGCCACGCGCGAGGATTCGATATAGCGGTAATACGCGACGTTGTTGACGTGCCCGAAGGCGTCCATCTCTCCCCACGCAACCGGGATCTCGATGATGATCGGCCGCGGCTGTTCGTGCGTGTTCGTCTCGGGTGCGTGATCCATGCCCGATGGTAGATCGAAGTGGAACGTGTGTTGATCGATCAGTCGCCGCCGCCGCCGCAACCGCCCCCGCAGCTTGAGCCGCCGCCGCCGCCACCATCGCCACCACCCCCGCTGTCACCTCCGCCGCCGGAGCCGCCGTCGTGCGAGCCGCTGCCACCGTCGTGGTGATCTCCGCCGTGGTGATGATCGTGATGCCGATCGCTCCCGCCGCCGCCCCCTCCGGACGAGGAGTTGAGCATGTTGTGCATCATCAAGTACTCAACACTGCTCGGGTTGTGATGCAGGTGATCGGATGAAGAGGTGTTTCGGGAACGGTGGCTCTGGTGTCGGTTCAGTCCGGCATTGTGCCCGCTGCGCTTCGATCGCTTCAGGATCGTCCCGATCACCGCGAAGACCACCAGCAGGCTTGCCCCCGCGATGACGACGCCGATGAGCACGGTTGATTCAGAGGGTGCGGTCACGTGGTCTCCGTGCTTCAGCATACACCCGCCGGTGGTCATGGCATACACAAACAGGGCCGCACCGCAGATGAGCAGTCCGAGAACCATCCACCCGCTGCGATGAACCGCACGATCTTGCTCAATCAACTCGCGGCCTTGCCCCGTGCTTGTCGCGCGCGACGCGACGGTTCCACGCTCAGACCACACATCCGCCGGCGGCGGACCGAAGCTCGCGCGGTACAGGGCCAGCGTGCGCTCGTACCAGTGCTCAAACTTTGCTCGCTCGGCCGGTCCGCCGCGGGATGGATCGTGGTGCAGCTCTCGCTCAACCACGCCCTTGCACAGATCATGCCAGTACGACCGCGTGTGCATCAGGTGCAGGTGCCAGACCTCATCGACAACCTTGCTGGGCGTCACCGCGAAAGGTGCCGTGGCCATCAGGTACACGAACTTGCGGTATTCGTCGATGGCGTGCCGGGCGAACTGAAGCGTCCAGCCCTGCTCTTGGGCCAGTCGGGCGGAGAAGGGCCGATCGTCACCGGGGCGGTCGAGCTCAAAGGCCCGCAGCCGATCCCACAACGCGTGATTGGTGATCTCCCCCGCCTTCGGCCGAGCAAGCA
>Ga0068877_10004153_pt1 | contig 11342 bp, 10 predicted proteins | sample NOAtaG_FD_66437 | JGI IMG/M metagenome (GOLD analysis project Ga0068877, IMG submission 66437) | Freshwater lake microbial communities from Lake Erie, under a cyanobacterial bloom - NOAA_Erie_Diel6S_1000h metaG | ecosystem: Environmental > Aquatic > Freshwater > Lake | place: USA: Ohio, Lake... | reverse complement strand
CGGTCGACCAGCGCGGGTGTCACGCGGGCCGGGTCGCCATAGACGCTGCGCACGCTCTGTTCGACCAGCTCGCGCGGCAGCGTCCACTCAGTCACCACCCGCAGCACCGGCGTGCGCGCCACGACAAAGCCCAGCGGCACCGACTCCGGCTCGAAGGCCGGCCCGACGGCATCGACCAACACCATCGCCGCCACACGCTGCGGCGCCGCGTAGGCCGTGCGCCAGGCGACCTCGCCCCCCAGCGAATTGCCGGCGATGACAAAGCGCGACACCTGCAGCGCATCGAGCAGCTCCAGCGTGAAGCGGGCGTAGGTGTCGCCGTGGTAGCGCTGGCCTTCCCAGCCGCCGGTGAAGGGCCCTGTCAGCCCGAAGCCCGGCAGGTCGAAGCTGATGACGCGCCGGCCCTGGCGCACCAGCGCCTTGGTCCAGCCCTCCCAGGTGTGCAGGCTGGCACTGGTGCCGTGCACCAGCACGATGGGCAAGGGGTCGTCACGCGGGCCTTCGTCACGCACGTGCACGAGCTGGCCGCCCAGGTCGATGAAGTCCGACGGCGCCGGCGCCCAGCGCGCCACCAGCGCCTCGACAGGGCGATCGGGCATGCGCAGCCACGACAGCACCAGCACCGTCAGCAGCAGCAGCACGCCGAGCGAGCGCAACAGGACGGTGGCCCAGTTCATGAGTGGATTCTAGGAACGGCCCGGCGCAGCCTTGGCGCAGAATCGCCGCCGTCGCCATCTGAGATTGCCGCATGAGCCTCGACAAACACCTCGACCGCCGCACCTTCAACGCCCTGCTCGCCGGCGCGCCGCTGGCCGGCGCCCTGCCGCTGGCCGACGCCCAGACGGCGCGCGACCGCATCGTCATCGGCATGGCGCTCGAGCCCGCACCGGGCCTCGACCCCACCAGCGCCGCTGCCGCGGCCATCGGCGAGGTGGTGCACCTGAACATCCTCGAAGGCCTGACGAAGATCGCCCCCGACGGCGCGGTGACGCCGCTGCTGGCCGAGAGCTGGGTGCAGGGTATCGACGGCCGCACCTACACCTTCCAGCTGAAGAAGGGCGTGCGCTTCTCCGACGGCAAGCCCTTCGACGCCAACGCCGTGAAGTTCAGCTTCGACCGCGCGCGCGCGCCGACCAGCACCAACAAGGCCAAGAAGGCGGTGTTCGAGAACATCTCCAGCGTCTCGGTGCAGGGGCCGCACACGGTGATCCTGGTGCTCAACAAGCCCGAGGCGCTGCTGCCCTTCCGGCTGGGCGAGAACACCGCCGTCATCCTGCACCCCGACTCGGCCGCGCAGGCCGCCACCAAGCCCATCGGCACCGGCCCCTACGTGCTCGACAGCTGGAACCGCGGCTCGAGCATCGTGCTCACCGCCTCGCCCACGCACCGCGACGCCGCCAAGCTGCGCATCAAGCGCGCCACCTTCCGCTTCATCAACGAACCCGCCGCGCAGGTGGCGGCGCTGCTGGCCGGCGACGTGGACGCCATTCCGCGCTTCGGCGCGCTGCAGGCCCTCAAGCAGTTCCAGGCCGACAAGCGTTTCGAGGTCGTGCTGGGCAGCACCTCGGGCAAGGGCATCGTCGCCATCAACAACCGCAAGGCGCCGCTCGCCGACGTGCGCGTGCGCCGCGCCATCACCCACGCCATCGACCGCAAGGCCTTCATCGACGGCGCGCAAGAAGGCCTGGGCACGCCCATCGGCAGCCACTTCGCGCCCACCGACCTGGGCTATGTCGACCTGACGGGGATGTACCCGCACGATCCCGACAAGGCCCGCGCCCTGCTGCGCGAAGCCGGCGTCACGACGCCGCTGAACCTGACGCTGACGCTGCCGCCGCCGGCCTATGCGCGCAAGGGTGGCGAGATCATCGCGGCGCAGCTGGCCAAGGTGGGCATCAACGCCAAGATCGAGAACGTCGAGTGGGCGCAGTGGCTCAGCGGCCCGTTCAAGGGCAACTTCGACCTCACCATCATCAACCACGTCGAGCCGCTCGACTACGCCACGGCGTACGCCGACCCGGCCTACTACTTCGGCTACGACAGCGCGCGCTTCCGCGGCCTGGTGTCGACGATGGCCTCGACGACCAACCAGCGCGAGAAGGCCCGCCTGTGGCGCGACATCCAGCGCCAGCTGGCCGAGGACGCCGTCAACGCCTTCGTGTGGAACCCGGCGCAGGTGTCGGTGGGCAAGCGCGGGCTGCGCGGGCTGTGGACCTCGAGCCCGGTCTTCGCCAACGACATCGCGGCGCTGAACTGGGCGCCGCCGCCCACCAAGGGCTGAGCACCGCTGTCGTGAGGGCGCGTCCATGAGCGAAGCCACCATCCGCCGCTTCTACGAGGCCTTCGCGCGGCTCGATGGCGAGGCCATGCAGGCCTGCTACGCCAGCAACGCGCAGTTCGACGACGAGGCCTTCTCGCTGCGGGGGCCTGCGCAGATCGGCGGCATGTGGCGCATGCTGTGCGGCGCCACGCGCAGCAACGAGGCCGCGCGCGCCCACTGGCGGCTCGAGGTCAGCGACATCACCGCCAGCAGCGCGCACTGGGAGGCTCACTACCTCATGGGCGCCACCGGCCGCCAGGTGCACAACCGCATCGACGCCCGCTTCGAGTTCGACGCGCAGGGCCTCATCACGCGCCACCGCGACCGCTTCGACTTCTGGGCCTGGTCGCGCCAGGCGCTCGGCACGACAGGCTGGCTGCTGGGCTGGTCGCCCATGCTGCGCAACAAGGTGCGCAGCATGGCGGCGGAGAACCTGCGCCGCTACCTCGAACGCGGCTGAGGGCCCGGCATGGCGGCAGGGTTTCCGGTCGACGCCGACGCCGCCACGCTGGCCCAGGCCTACGCCAGCGGCGCGCACTCGCCGGTGCTGCACCTGCAGGCGGTGCTCGAGCACATCGCCCAATGGGAGCCGCACATCGCCGCCCTCTGGGCCGCCGACGCCGACGCCGCGATGGCGCAGGCGCGCGCCTCCGAGGCGCGCTGGCGCCGCGGCCAGCCGCTGTCGCCGCTGGACGGCGTGCCGGTCACGATCAAGGAGAACATCGCCACGCAGGGCACGCCGCTGCCGCTGGGCACCGCCGCCACCGAGCTGCTGCCGGCCGCGGCCGACGCGCCGCCCGCAGCCCGCCTGCGCGAAGCCGGCGCGGTGCTGCTGGGCAAGACGACGATGCCCGACTTCGGCATGCTGTCCTCGGGCCTGTCGAGCTTTCATGCGCTGACGCGCAACCCCTGGAACCGCGAGCGCAATCCCGGCGGCAGCAGCGCCGGCGCGGCAGCCGCAGCGGCCGCGGGCTACGGGCCGCTGCACATCGGCACCGACATCGGCGGCTCCATCCGCCTGCCGGCCGCGTGGTGCGGTGTCGTCGGCTTCAAGCCCAGCAACGGCCGCGTGCCGATCCAGCCGCCCTACCTGGGCCGCGTGGCCGGGCCGCTGGCGCGCAGCGTGGCCGACGTGGCCGCCGCCATGGCGGTGCTCGCGCGCCCCGACGCGCGCGACGCCACCCAGCTGCCCGCCGCCGAGCTGCCCTGGCACGAGGTGGCCCGCACCGACGCCGGCTTCGTGCGCGGCCTGCGCATCGGCGTGCTGCGCGATGCCGGCTGGGGCCTGGCGGTCGATGCCGCGGTGGCCCGGGCCGTGGACGACGCGGTCGAGCGCCTGCGCGAGGCCGGTGCGCGGGTCGAGCCGATGGCGCCCTTCCTGACGGCCGACATGGCCGAAGGCATCGAGCGCTTCTGGCAGCTGCGCTCGAGCCTCGACCTGGCCGCCTTGCCGGCCGAACGCCGCGAGCGCGTGCTGCCCTTCATCCGCGCCTGGGTGGCGCCGGCAGCGGGCTTCGATGCCGCCACGGCCTTTCATGGCTACAGCCAGTTCGGGCGGTTGCGCGATGCCGCCGTGGCCGCCATGACCGGGGCCAGCCGCTACGACTTCGTCATCTCGCCGGTGTCGCCCAACGCCGGCTTCCCGGCCGAGTGGCCGATGCCCAGCAACGACCCGGCCCGCGCGATGGCGCACATCGGCTTCACGCTGCCCTGCAACGCCAGCGAACAGCCCGCCGTGGCCGTGCCCACCGGCGCCCTGGCCGGTGGCGTGCCCACGGGGCTGCAGATCGCCGGCGCGCGGCACGACGACATCGGCGTGCTGAAGCTCGCGCGGGCCTTCGAGCAACTGCGCGGGCCGCTGCCGCCGTGGCCGCAGCCGCCGCGCTGAGTCGCGCTGAGCGGCGTTGCCTTTTTCGTTCGACACCCCCAACCCAGGAGACGAGCATGGGACGTTCCGTGAGCTTCACCCGCCCCGACGGGCACACGCTGTCGGGCTACCTCGCCGAGCCCGCGCAGCCCGCATCGGCGCCCGGCCTCGTGGTCATCCAGGAGTGGTGGGGCCTGAACGACCAGATCCGCGGCGTGGCCGACCGCATGGCCGCCGCCGGCTACCGCGCGCTGGTGCCCGACCTGTACCGCGGCAAGAGCACGGTCGAGGCCGAAGAAGCCCACCACCTGATGAGCAGCCTGAACTTCGGCGACGCCGCCACGCAGGACGTGCGCGGCGCGGTGATGTTCCTCAAGGGCAGCGGCTCGGCCAAGGTCGGCGTCACCGGCTTCTGCATGGGCGGCGCGCTCACCGTGCTGGCGGCCGTGCACGTGCGCGAGGTCGATGCCGGCGTGCCCTGGTACGGGCTGCCGCCGCTGGAGTACGTCGACGCCAGCCTGATCACGGCGCCGCTGCTGGGCCACTGGGCGGTGCGCGACGAGGTCTTCAAGATCGCCGATGTCGATGCGCTGGAAGCGAAGCTGCACGAAGCCGGCCGGCGCTTCGAGTTCCACCGCTACGACTGCAAGCACGCCTTCGCCAACGAGACGCAGACGCCAGGGCACGAGACGCTGCCCAGCCTGGGCTACGACGCGGCGGCTGCGGCGCTGGCCTGGCAGCGCACCGAGGCCTTCCTGGCGCGCGAGCTGCGCTGAAAGCCGCCCGGGCCGGTCAGGCCGAGACGCCCGCGGCAGGCGCCAGGCGCCGGCCGAGTTCGGTGGCGGCATCCAGGAAGGCTTCGTCGAGCACGCGGTTCATCACGTCGCTCAGGTGCTGGCCGGCCGGCGAGCGCAAGAAGACCACGTACGCTGCCAGCTGGGCCTCGTCGGCGCCGGCATAGGCCACGGCACTGACGGCGCGCACCAGTTGTTCGAAGGCCGGGCGCAGTCTCGGCAGCTGCTCGGCCAGCAGGGCGCGCGTGGCTTCGGGTGTGGGCCCGGCGCCGGGCGGCAGCACGCCCGACAAGCCCTGGCGCACCCCCGCCACCGTGTTGAGCGTCATCGCCACGGCCGTGTCGACACTGCCGCTGGCCTGCACCACGGCCTCGATCTGCTCGCGGCGCGCCGGGCTCATCGCCTGCAGCAGCGCCAGGCCTTCGGCCATCACGACATCGGACTCGCGCGCGTCGGCGGCCGAGCGCTCCTCCAGCCGCGTCATCAGCACGCCGGTGGGCGCGTCGTACCAGGCGAACAGGGCCCCCAGGTGCTGCGGCTGCAGTTCCTGCGTCACCAAACGCAGGGCCACGCCGCGCAAGCGCTGGGCCGCGTAGGCCGCACGGGCCGCCGCATCGAGGCGCTCGGACTCGGCTGGGCCGGGCGCCGGCCCGCCCTGGGACGCCGCCTCCTTCAGGCCCTGGCGCACCTGCTCGGCGATGCCCTCGAGCTGCGCCCACAGGCCGCTCTTGCGCAGCAGCCGCTCGGCCGAGCCGGGGTCGATCTGCGCCCGAGCCGGCAGCGTGGCCGCACCCAGCAAGAGCACCAGCATCAAGGCCCTGGCGCCAGCCACCCACCACCCCAGGCCCTGCGGGGTGGGCCCTGCGCACCGTTGCAGCGTCAGCATCTCGAAGAGTCTCCCGGGGCTCGGAGTCGTGGCACGGCGGTCTTGCCGCGCGCCGCCAGCATAGGCCGGCTGCCGTCACGGCGTCACGCTACATTCAGGGGTGATGGCCCACCCGGACGTCCGCGGCAACCCCTGCAGCAGCGCCAGCGCCACCGCGCGTGACGCGGCCGAGCGTGCACTGCGCCTGATGATGGTGTTCGACGCGCCGCCGCTGGCCGACCTCGATACCGCCATGGCCGCCGACCCCGGCTGGTGCCTGCCGCACGTCATGAAGGCCGGCTTCCTGCTGAGCCTGACCGAGCCCGCGCTGCTGACCGAGGCCGATGCGCACCTGTCGCACGCCCGCGCGCTGGCCGCCGAGGCCACGCCCCGCGAACGCACCCACCTCGAAGCGCAGCAGCGCGTGCTCGAAGGCCGCTGGCGCGAGGCGCTGCGCCTGTGGGACGGGTTGCTCGTCGAGCACCCCTGCGACGCGCTGGCGCTGCAGTGGGCGCAGCTCTGGGACTTCTACCGCGGCGACGCGCTGGCCCTGCGCCAGCGGCCGGCGCGCGCGCTGCCCGACTGGAGCGAAGCCGATCCGCTGTACGCCTGCGTGCTGGGCCTGTGGGCCTTCGGGCTGGAAGAGTGCAACCTCTACCCGCAGGCCGAGGAAGCCGGCCGCCGCGCCCTGGCGCTCGACCCCGGCGTGCCCTGGGCCGTGCACGCCGTGACCCACGTGATGGAGATGCAGGGCCGCTTCGAAGACGGCGCCGCCTGGCTGCGCCAGCACCAGCCGCACTGGGCCGAGGGCAACGGCCTGGCCTGCCACCTGTGGTGGCACAAGGCCCTGTTCCGGCTCGAGGGCATGGACCTCGTCGGCGCGCTGCGGCTGGTGGACACGCACTTCACCGGCACGGCCATGCAGATCACGCTGAACCGCGTCGACGCCGCCTCGCTGCTGTGGCGGCTGCACCTGTTGGGCGAAGACGTCGCGGCCCACGGCCAAGCCCTGGTGGACGGCTGGACGATGCCCGACGACGAGGCCGGCCACTACGCCTTCAACGACGTGCACCGCGTGCTGGCGCTGCTGCTGGCGCAGGAGCTGCCGCGCGCCGAGGCCTGGCTGGCACGCTGCGCCGAGCGCGCGCTGTCGGCCACCGACGCCGGCCGCGACAACCACGCGATGGCACGCGAGGTGGGCCTGCCGCTGATGCGCGGCCTGATCGCGCTGGCGCGGGGCGATGCCGACGGCGCAGCCGACCTCATCGCGCCGGTGCGGGGCCAGGCGGCACGTGTTGGCGGCAGCCACGCGCAGCGCGACCTGATCGATCTCACGCTGCTGGCGGCCGCCGCCGACGGCGGTCGCCGCAGCCTGGGCCGCGCGCTGCTGAACGAACGCACGATGGCCAAGCCGGCCTCGCCGCTGACGCGCCACTGGGCGGCGCGCCTGGCCCTGCCGGGCGAGGCGCGGGCCTGAACGAAGGAGCCCGTTCATGAACGCCGAAGAGAAACGCGAACAACGCCTGAAGCTGCTCGAAGACGACATCGGCCGCAAGCTCGCCGAGAGCGAGGCCAGCGGCGAGCTGCGCCAGGCGCGCAGCTGGGGCAAGCCGCTCGACCTGGGCGACGGCTACGACGACACGCCGACCGAGCTGCGCATGGGCATGAAGATCCTCAAGGACGCCGGGGTCGTGCCCCCCGAGGTGGAGCTGATGCGCGACATCGAGGCGCTGCGCGTGTCGCTCGAGGGCGCGGGCGACGACGCCGTCGCCAAGGCTGGGCGCCAGCGCTTGTCGGAAATGCAGCAGCAGTTGGCGCTGCGGCTCGAGAAGCTGCGCGGCAGCGGCACGCTGTAGCGTGATGGGCCGCTCTGTTCTGTGCCCCTCTCTCGCCCGTCGAGCGAAGAGAGGGCCTCTCCCCTCCGTTCGGGCTGAGCTTGTCGAAGCCTGGTGGCGCACCGCCGTTCTCACTCGACGCACCGCAGCGGCAAAGGGCTGTGCGGGCGCTATGTGGGGCGCCGAGCAGCGCAGTCTTGAGGGGGGCGCGCGCAGCGCGCATCGTGGACTGACTCACCGCAACTGTTTGAGCGGAGTTCGCGCCAGCGAACGCAGCGAGTTTTGCGGTGCCCCCTCAAGGCGAGCAGCGCAGGGGAGTCGGTGCGCAGCACCGACCGCCACACCTAGCGCCCGCACCGTGTACCGCCTGACGCGACGCGAGATGCTGAGGACAGGGCTTCGACAGGCTCAGCCCGAACGGAGGGGGGGGGAGTGAACGCCCGGAGAACGCCGGCGGCGGCGCTGATCAGGCGTGCGGCGCCTGCAGTCCTTCGGCCGCGATCGCCGCCTGCACCGCGGGCCGCGCCAGCATGCGCTGCTGATACGCCGCGATGTGCGCGAAGTCGCGCGCCGGGCGTTCGGTGAAGTTGCGCGTCCAGCGCGTCAGCATCCAGGCCAGCGGGTCGACGGCCGAGTAGCTCGGGCCCAGCAACCAGGGCTGGCCGTGGGACGCCAGTTGCGCGTCCATCTGCTCGAGCAGCAGGCCGACACGCGCCATCGCACGGGCCTTCACTTGTGCCGCGCCGTCGGTGTTGCCGTCGGCGACCATGCGCTCCGGATAGAAGTAAGGAATGAGCGCGGCCTGCAATGTGTTCGTGAGCCACACCATCCACTTGTAGTAATGCGCACGCTCAGCACTGCCCAGGGCCGGGCAGAGCCCGGCCTGCGGCCAGGTATCGGCCAGATGCAGCAGGATGGCCGCGGTTTCGTACAGGACGAGTTCGCCGCCGGCGCGCCTGTCCACCACAACGGGAATGAGCCCGTTGGGATTGAGTTTCAGGTACGCCGGCGCCTTGTGCGCCTGGAGACCGGGGTCGACCAATGCCAGTTCGAAAGGTGCGCCCGATTCGTGCAGCAGCACGTGCACCGCGAGGCTGGCCGAGCCGGGGTTGTAATGCAGGGTGATCATCGTCGCATCATGACACGGGCTCACGCGGCCCTCCCGCGATTGCAGGGGCTTGAAGCCAGCCCCGGTGCGCCCCACCTCGCTCGATGCCCACCGACGCCGAAGCGCCCTTGCGCCTGATGCTGCCGCTGATCCTGCTGCTCGTGCTGGTCAGTGCGGGGCTGTGGCTCGCCGGCCCGGCGCTGATGCAGCGCTGGCGGCGCGCCCGCGTGCGGCGCCAACCGTTTCCGCCGGGCTGGCGCGCTGTCCTGCGCGAGCGCATGCCGGCCTTCGCGCGGTTGCCGGCCGACGTGCAGGTGCGGCTGAAGAAGCACGCGCAAGTGCTGCTGGCCGAGGTGCCGTTCATCGGTTGCGGCGGCCTCGTCGTGAATGACGAGATGCGCGTGTTGGTGGCCGTGCAGGCCTCGCTGCTGCTGCTGGGCCGCGGCGACGGCGGCTTCGAAGGGCTCAGCCAGGTGCTGGTCTACCCCGGCGCCTTTGTCGTCGAGCGCACGCACACGCAGCCTGACGGCACGCTGCGCGATGAACGCCAGGTGCTGTCGGGCGAATCGTGGCAGCAAGGGCAGGTGGTGCTGTCCTGGGACGACGTGCTCGCTGGCGCCGCCGACCCGGAAGATGGCCGCAATGTCGTGATCCATGAATTCGCACACCGCCTCGATCAGGCCACCGGCACGGCCAATGGCGCACCGGGTTTTGCACCTGGCGCCGGCAGTGCCGCACAACGCCGGCAATGGGCGCGGGTGTTCAGTGCCGAATTCGAGGCATTGCAGCAGCGCCTGGCCCGCGGCGAAATCGGATTGATCGATTCCTATGCCGCCACCAACGCCGCTGAGTTCTTTGCCGTGACGACCGAACTGTTCTTCGAACGCCCCGAGGCACTGGCCGCGGCCCACCCGGCGCTGCACGAGCAACTGCGCGGCTTCCACGGGGTCGACCCGCGCCAGTGGCGTGCCGTGACACCCGACCTGCGGCCGCGCGCCGACACCTGAACCCGATTGCCGGTGAATGCAATGCATTACGAACTGCAATCGCCGGAAAAGTGCCTCTTGTGTTATGGTCCGCGCCGCGCCGAGGTGTCACCGGGATGAATAAGGAGCCGAACGCCGAGTTCGAACTCCCGAACGCATCCTGCGAAAGCCACCCGCCGTTGCCATGTTCATTCGTGGCATTCAGGGAGTTTCATTGCCACGAGTACCCATGACCAAGACCTACGCCCAGATCGTCAAGCAGATCAAGGCCCTGGAAGCCGAAGCCGACAAGGCACGCCGCGCCGAAATCGACGGCGTCGTGACGCGCATCCGCGAAGCCATTCAGTTCTACAACCTCTCGGCAGCCGATCTCGGTCTGTCGGTGAAGGCCAAGCCGGCCGCCGACAAGGAGGCCGCGCCGTTCAAGCGCAAGAAGCGCAAGGCCGCCGCCGCCCCCAAGGCGCCGGCCGCCGCCAAGTACACCGATGGCCAGGGCAACACCTGGGTCGGCCGCGGCAAGCGCCCGCAGTGGCTGCGTGACGCGCTGAATGCCGGCAAGCAGTTGTCGGACTTCCTGATCAAGTAATCAGGCTGGGCGGGCTCACGCCGTGGCCTGCGCCACGGCGTGGGTCCACGCCTGCATGCGCTCGGCCGCCCAGGCAGGTGGCTGCTGCGGATCGAATTGCCGCTCAGGCTGCCACAGCGCTGCCAGTTCGGCCGTGCCGGCCCACACGCCCGTGGCCAGGCCGGCCAGGAACGCAGCGCCCAGTGCTGTGGTCTCGGTGACCTGCGGCCGCAACACCGGCAGGCCCAGCAGATCGGCCTGGAATTGCATCAGCGCGTCGTTGCGGCATGCCCCGCCGTCCACGCGCAATTGGCGCACCGGCCAGGCCTGGCCGCCATCGGCCTGCATGGCCTGCAGCAGAGCCGCGCTCTGGAACGCAATGCTCTCGACCGCCGCGCGCGCGATATGCGCCACCGAACTGCCCCGCGAAAGGCCGGTGATGGTGCCGCGGGCCTGCGCGTTCCAGTAAGGCGCGCCCAGGCCGGTGAAGGCCGGCACGAAGACCACGCCGCCACTGTCGGGCACGCTGGCGGCCAGCGCCTCGACCTGCGAGCTGCTGTCGATGGCCTTGAGGCCGTCGCGCAGCCACTGCACCACCGCGCCGCCCACGAACACGCTGCCTTCCAAGGCATAGGCCCGTTCGGCCGCCGGCTGTGCCGCGGCGGTGGTGATCAGCCCGTGTGTCGATTGGCGCGCCTGCGCGCCGGTGTGCATGAGCATGAAGCAGCCGGTGCCGTAGGTGTTCTTGGCCAAGCCGGCTTCAAAACAACCCTGGCCGAACAGCGCCGCCTGCTGGTCGCCCGCCATGCCGGCAATGGGCAGCGGTGCGCCCAGCAATGCCGCATCGCAGTCGCCATAACGATGGCTGCTCGCGTGCAACGCCGGCAGCACGGCACTCGGAATGCGCAGCAGTGCCAGCAATTCGGCGCTCCATTGCCCGCGGTGAATGTCGAACAGCATCGTGCGCGATGCATTGCTCACGTCGGTGGCGTGCACGCGCCC
>Ga0068877_10004152_pt1 | contig 11345 bp, 10 predicted proteins | sample NOAtaG_FD_66437 | JGI IMG/M metagenome (GOLD analysis project Ga0068877, IMG submission 66437) | Freshwater lake microbial communities from Lake Erie, under a cyanobacterial bloom - NOAA_Erie_Diel6S_1000h metaG | ecosystem: Environmental > Aquatic > Freshwater > Lake | place: USA: Ohio, Lake... | reverse complement strand
CAGTAAAGTCAATGACCCTGAAATCCTCCCTGTCGATGAACACGTCCGCATGGAAGTCATGCAGGGTATGTGGATAGTGATTCATCTTCGCGTATAGATTATCGATGAAGAATTCACCCACTGGGAGATTGGGCGATTCAGTCATCGCCCGGGCGGAACTATTGAAGTGCAGGTCAAGTGAGAGATTGTCTATCTGCTCATTAAATGATTTCAGGGAATCAGATCCGGTCAGCTCGTAAAGGTTGAGTCGCTTGCTCTTGATTCGCAACTTCGTGCTGACGGGAATATCGGTGTGGTGGAGTATAGCAGGCAGGTCGCTCACGCTGCCGGATAGTTCCAGATCTGATTCTCCAGCCTTCATCCGGAAGTAGTCTATGCGCGCCTCATGCCCATCCATTTCAGCGTACAAGTCAATATCACGTACCGGCAAATCATACGTGGATAACTGGAACCTCAGATCCTCAATCTTCAGCTGGGTAAAATAGGACTCATTGAGTTTTTCAATGCTGCGTTCGGGCTGGGAGAGGTCTATGATGTCGTGGAAGTTCATGGTAAGCACCACGCGGCCACTGAATTCTTCCAGGTTTTTAATTTCAAAGAACTTGGCGAGGAAGTCGAGCTGGAAGTCGGAGTTGAGTTGCAGATTGATGTCGGGTGAATCGAAGTTTTTCACCACGAGATTGCCGCTGAACGTGCCGGCCTCCGGTCGCGCCGAGAAGTCTTCCAGCCGGAATTCCATGGTGCTGGTGTTGCGCTCCACCCCATTGGTAAAGTAGCCGGAAAAGTTGAGTTCGTCCAGCTTCTTGTTGACATTGTAATTATTGACGAAGGCATTCCTGCAACCAAAACGGGCATTGATCAGGGGTATATGGCCATTAGCTGAAGGTCCGGAAACGGAAACTTCCATAAACACATCGCCGGCATTCTCATAACGCCGGAGAGTTGGAATGAGGTCATCCGGCGCCAGGGCAATAAACAAATCGAAATTGGGCTTACTTCCTTCAAAGCGCAGGTTAAGGTCCATATCGTTGGCCAGATCAATGGCTCCCTGGGCCCTGATCTCTGCTCCTTCGATCAACACCTCCGTGGGGGAGATATTGAGGACCTGATTTTCCTCGTAATAGTCGAAGCGGGTGTCCACCTGAATGGTTTTTTGGTTCAGGAAGGTGGTGTCACCGGCGAGTATCAGACTGATATCTGCCTGCGCAGCAAAGGCAGTGTAAATATGGCCTCCTGATGATTGGAATGATGCTTTTGCTTTGGGAAGAAAGACATCTACAATCATGCTGTCGGACAGGTTATTCTTGCTGATGTCCACATCCTTCAGGGTGATGGATGAAAGATCGAGGTGAAACTCTTCTTCTACGTCATCAATCCCGACCTCGGTAGCAAGAGCGTTCATGAGATTCATGCTCCCGTCAGGGTACTGGACCAAGTCAAGCCGTCCACGGGCCAGCTTGATGGACCGAATTTCCATCTTACCGCTGAGAATGGTCCACAGGTCAAAGCCTACGTAAACGTCTTCCATGCGCATGACGGGCGCAGCGGCGCTATCCTTCGACTCAAACAAACGGGTATTTTCGAGATCAACGGAGATGTAGGGAAAGGCAGCAAACGGAGCGATGTGGGATCCGCTCACTTCAATGCGCCCGGAGAAGTCCTGATTCATGGTCGTGATGACCTCCTGAACAAGCTCATCTTGTACGGTGTATAGCACGCCAATGGTTAGCGAAAGCAGGAGTACAGGCGCTGCAACAAGAGCGATAAGAAGCCTCTTCCAGAATTTTTTACGGAGCATTTTACGGGCTGCAGGCATGAGATCCTGAAAATGATTTGCCCGTAAAATTAGACCTTCTGACGATAAACACCCACTTGCCGGGATGGCGGGGTCCTTCTACTTCATCATGACGGCCGCAAAGGAGGCGACGATGATTTCCCGGTAGCGGTGCCCGAAGGTGTCGAGGCACCATTGTCTGAACAGGAGAAGTTCGTCCCCCTTGAGCCAGCGAATGGCTTTTCTGAGTTCTTTCCCGAAGAGCATCTGATCAAAACTTACCTTGGTAAGCACTTCTTTGCAATAGTCGAGCATGGCAAGAGGGTGTGGTTGGTTTCCTTGCCGGGCTGGCTTGCGCAACTCATTCAGGTGATGCTTCACCTGATCGTTTCCGCCACCAACCCGTGTTTTGCCAGAAAAACTGACCGCTATCTGCAGATGTTGTGTGGATCGTTTTTTTTGGCTTTTCCGGTCGTAACCTGGGCATGAACAGGATCATGGCTCACCATGCGCGGCTGCGTACCTTTGTGTCGTTGCGCCTGCTGTTCCTGGAATAGGTTGGCCTATGAACCGGAACAATCAGTTCCTGTGCGGATGAAAAAGCTCTACAATACGGTCGATAAGCGCGTGCTCAGGGCAGTAGTGGCCCATGATCCGGAACCCCGGCGCACGGTGTCTTTTTATGCGTATCACCCGATTCGCAATCCGTCTTTTTTCCGTGATTACCTCTATCTGCACTGGGAGCAGTTCGGAGTGCTGGGACGCACCTACATCGCTCCGGAAGGTATTAATGCTCAGGTGAGTGTCCCGGAGGTGCGCTTTGATGCCTTCCGCGAACACCTGTATTCCATTTCTTTTTTGGATGGCGTGCGGCTCAATCTGGCTGTTCAGGAAGCTCATCACGCATTCTATGCGCTGAAGGTGAAGCTGCGGAAGAAGATCGTAGCCGACGGCATCGAGGATCCGGCATTCAATCCATCAGATACTGGTATGCATCTCGGCGCTGAGGAGTTCAACCGGCTTACATCCGACCCGGAAACTATCCTGATCGATATGCGCAACCATTACGAAAGCGAGGTGGGACACTTCCAGGGAGCTATTTGCCCCGACGCGGATACTTTCCGTGAGGAGATCGCCCTGGTCGAGGGCATGCTGAAGGGAAAAGAAGACCGGAATATCGTGATGTATTGCACCGGTGGAATTCGCTGTGAAAAGGCCTCGGCTTACCTCAAGCATAAGGGATTCCCGCACGTGCACCAGCTCGAGGGAGGAATCATCAAATATGCCCGTGATGTGCAGGAGCGCGGGCTGGAAAACAGGTTCCGCGGGGTCAACTTTGTTTTCGACGAGCGACTATCCGAACGTATCTCCGATGATGTCATTGCCCGGTGCCACCAGTGTGGCAAGCCGTTCGATCACCATACAAATTGTGTGAATGAAGGCTGTCACCTGCTCTTTATCCAGTGCAGCGAGTGCCGGGAGCATTATGAGAACTGCTGCTCGGAGGAATGCCGGCAGATCATTCACCTGCCAGAGGATGAGCAACGACAGCTGCGCAAAAAGCAACCGGCCGGCCGAAATGTCTTTCGAAAAGGGCGCAGTGGAAAACTGATCTTCAAGTCAGATAGCTCACAGGTTATCTCGCCTCCGGATCAGCCTGCTTAATCCCAGCCCCATCATTCACCTGCTCCAGTTGTCCGGACCTGGTATCAGCGGCTGTTCATCATGTCCTCAATGGCGTCGGCTTCCAGCGGGAAGTCGCTGAAGAGATCCTCATGCCCCGTTGAAGTGATAAGGATATTGTTTTCAAGCCGGATGCCCAGGTTCTCCTCCCGGATGTAAATGCCGGGCTCCACAGTAAATACCTGCCCGGAGGCAATGGGCTGGGTCCAGTCCCCCACATCATGCACATCCAGACCCAGGAAGTGGGAAGTGCCGTGCATGAAATATTTTTTGTAAGCCGGCCATTCAGGCTTCTGACTCTTGACTTCATCCATCGTAATGAGACTCAGTTCCAGAAGTTCACGGGTCATGAGCTCTCCTACTTGCTTGTGGTATTCATGCAGGATAACCCCCGGCTTCAGCAGTCCCATGGCACCCCGCATCACGCGCAATACAGCGTTGTAAACGGCTTTCTGTCGGGAGGTGAAACGCCCGTTGACAGGAATGCAGCGGGTCATATCGGCATTGTAATACCCATACTCAGCTCCGATATCCATCAGGAGTACATCACCGTCTTTACACGGTTTGTCGTTTTCGATATAATGCAGCACACAGGCGCTGTATCCGCTGGCTATGATTGGGGTGTAGCCGGATCCTCGCGATCCCTGACGTACGAATTCATGCAGGTACTCGGCCTCGACCTCATACTCCATCATGCCGGGTTTGATGGTACGCAGGACGCGCTCAAACCCGAGTCGGGTGATCTCCATGGCACGCTTCATCTGGCCGATTTCTTCATCGTCCTTGATGGATCGAAGGCGATGGAGAATCGGTGCGCTGCGTTCTACGAAATAGTGGGGATAATGCTCACGGAACCATCGCGAAAAGCGCATTTCGCGTGTTTCCACTTCTACGTGGGCGCGGGTATGCTCGTTGGAATTCAGATAAACACAGGTGGCTTCGGCGAGCACAGTGCGAAGCACGCGCTCAAACTCACTGAGCCAATACACGGTGTGAACACCTGTATGGGCCCTGGCCTGTTCCTTGGTGAGTTTCGCGCCTTCCCAGATGGCAATCGTCTCGCTGGTTTCTTTTACAAAGAGGATCTCCTTATGCATGGCGTGGAAGGAGTCAGGGAAGATCACCAGAATGGTCTCTTCCTGATCCACACCGCACAGGTAGAACAGATCTGAGGATTGCCAGAATGAGCGATGACCATCTGCACTGGTGGGGTACGTATCATTGCTGCAGAATATAGCAAGCCCTCCGGGTTTCATTTTTTCTGTAAAACGCCGGCGGTTGGCCGAGTAATGGGACGCGGATAGCGGTATGTAACGCATGGGGCGAAGATAGAGCGGTTCGACAGAGTGGGGGTGCCGTGACAAGGATCATGTGGAGCGGTGACCGGCGTTATTGGTCCGGCAGGCTATACAGAGGCACTTTAGCCCGTTCTTAATGTTCTCTAGTTATGAAAACAACTTCTGCTTCGTTGACCGATCGTATGCTGGAAATGCTCGACCACGTTCAGGTTGATCTGGAAACGTTTCGCGTGCAGGCTGCTTTGGGCAGGATGGACGCTGCTGATGCCTTTGAAGATCTCAAGGCCGAATTCCGGAGCATTATTCACCGGGCCGGAGACGTGGTGGACCGCACGAGTGCACGAGCCGCGGCTTTGAGGGCTGCTCTGGAGCATTTGCGTGTGCAGTTGGAACTGGGCCGGGCTGAATTGGCGGATCGCTATGCAGAGCAAAAGAATCGCCTGCTTCATTCAATAGGTGAATTAGAGCATCTGGTGAACTGGGATGAAATGAACAATCCGGTTACGGGAAGACCGCTCCGTCACGATCTCGAGCGCCTCAAACTGAGGCTGGAATTGCTCCGCCTCCAGTATGAACTGAGGAAACTGGACAGTGAGGAGGAATGGAAAAACCGTATCGTTGGCGTGGTGGAGCACTGGAAAGTCAAGATTGCCGAACGCCGCGAAGAATGGGACCGACACAGCAGTTTCGTCATAGATGAAATGCAAAAGGTCTACGACCACTTGCGCAAGGCACTGGCTCAGGTGTAATCAGGTATCCTTATCGCCCTTCCGGAGGTTATTGATCATACCGGCTGCTACCAGGAGGGCAAGTGCGAAACCCACCATGGCGGGAACAGAAAGGCCGCTGCGGAGAGGTGGTGTACCGGCTACCATCAGCAGCGATGAACCCACAATAAGGGCGGCAGCCAGCACCGCGGCCACCATGATTCGCGAGGTGCGCACCATGGAATGAATGATGGGATCTACGCCCTGGTGCTTCAGTTCAACCTGCATTTCACCCCGGTTGATTCGCCGAATGGCGGTCTTGATGTCACGCGGGAAATCTTCCATGTACATGCCCATCTCATAAATGGAGTTCAAAATTCGCTTGAAGAAAAGCCCCGGCTTGTACTTCCGCCTTAGCACACGCAACAGGTGGGGCCGTACCATGGCAGTGAGATCCAGTGTGGGATCAAGCTGTCGGCACACGCCTTCAACGGATACAAGTGATCGGGCCAGCAGAAAAAAGTGCGAAGGCACTTTTAGTTCATGGCGCACGATGATATCCTTGAGTTCGAGAAGCATGGTGCTGATCTCATTCATGTGGATTTCCCGCACGGCATAATTGTGAACAAACTCGAAAAGATCGGCCTCCAGCGCCCTGAAGTTGCGGATTACAGGATTGTCAGAGAGTTGCTGCAGCGCCCGGATGATGCGCCGGGGATCTTTCGCACGCACAGCAAGGAACATGCTGGCCAGTTGCTCGAGATCCTTTTCCATCACATTGCCCATCATACCGAAGTCGAGGAAGCAGATGCGGTTGCCTGGCAAAATGAGGATATTCCCAGGATGGGGATCGGCATGGAAGAAGCCGTGGTAAAACACCTGATGGAAATAGGAATCGACCAGCCGGGCAGCAATAATGCGTCTGTCCAGACCTTCAGCATCCAGCCGCTTCACATCATTCACCTTGATACCGCTGATGAATTCCATCACCAGCACACGATCGGTGCTGTATTCCCGGTAAACTGCGGGAGCCAAGGTATGTGATTCATTTTCCTTACCCCCTTTGAAATTGTCTGAAAAGCGCTGCAGGTTTATGGACTCATGCACGAAATCGAGCTCGAGCCGGATACTCTCTTCGAATGTGCGCACCAGTCCGGGCGGGTCAAAGGAGCGCACCGAGGGGACACGCTTCATCAATACTTCCGCCGCATAATAAATGGCGCGGATATCGGAATCGATGGTCTCCCGGATACCCGGACGCTGGACCTTGATCACTACCTCCTCACCGGTATGAAGGCGGGCTCTGTGGACCTGAGCTATTGATGCTGATGCAAACGCCTGCTCATCAAGGGAGGCAAAGAGCTCAGCTGCTGATCGTCCGAGCTGGCGCTCAATTACCTCGCGGGCTTCACGCCCGGGAATGGGCGGCACGCGGTCTTGCAACTTTTCGAGCTCCGCTATCAGGGGAGGAGGAAGCAAATCAGGGCGGTTGGACAGAATCTGACCGAACTTGACAAAAGTGGGCCCGAGTTCCTCGCATACGAGTCGCATCTTCTCCCACTTGGAAAGGGATCTCGCCCGGGCATAAAACGACTTCGGAAGCAGACGACGAATCCACCGCCAGATACGGCTCTCATCCAGATGGGCTACAAGATCTTCAAATCCATACCGGGCAAGAACCCGCAGAATCTTGTTGTACCGCCGTATATGGCGGTACTCCGCACCCAGAAACGAAAGAAATCCCATCGGGCGTGAAGTTAACCCGCTGCTGTGGATTTGAGCGCATCCAGATCAACTCTGAGCCGTTCTATCTCGGCCCTGAGGGCGCTGACCTCATCGGCATGGGCAATCTTCATCTTGTCATAGGTTTTCCGGGCAACAGACTCCATCTCATGGGCCATTTTTTCCTTCATCTCAGAGGCCATCTCAGTAAGCCGGGACAGAAGGTCTTCTTCGTCTTCCTCTCCTGCTTCATCCTTGTGGAAGATTTCGTCATATTTCTCCTTGCCGGCCGCTGCCATAGCTTTGATCTTTTCCATCAGTTCCTTGTCCTGTGAAATCAGGTAAAGATTGGTGCCCAGAGAAATGAGCCGTAACATGGTTCGCACTTTCATGGTTTGATGTTTCATCCAAAAGTATAGGACCATCGGATGGATATTCCTGATAGCCGTCAGTCGGAGAGCCGACTTATATCTGATGTTACAGGAGCAAACGCGATACATTTGCGAAAAACAGAGCACATGGCATCTTTGTCCGTCTCAATGTGTATGACTGCAAACCCTGAGGTGGTTCGTCCTTCTGATTCACTTCTGGTCGTGAAGCGCATGTTCGAGCAGCAGCGTTTTCACCACCATATACCTGTGGTTGATGGCGGCGAGCTCGTTGGTATAATCAGTCTTTACGACTTCATCATCGCCATGCGTGGCGCTTCGCTGGATGATACGGAGCCAGTCTACACCAACCGGACTGCTGGTGAAATCATGTCCCGGGATGTGATTACCTGTGAGCCCCATACACCTCTTCCCGATGCCGTGCGAATCATGCTGGACCATACGATCAATGCTCTCCCGGTGGTCAAGGGCCGCACCCTGGAAGGAATTATCACGAGCCGGGATGTCCTGCGCTCATGGTTGGATACCGCGGGATAAGAGCTTATTCCGCCATCATTTGCCATTTCATGACTTCATCTTCGGTGATATCGCGCGCAGCTGTGCGCCCGACGACCTGATGGATGTCGCGTGGAGATATCCCGCTGGCGGGGCGCTTCCAGGTGAGATCAGCGAATTCAATGGGCTTGCCTGCTGGTATGTTCCGTGCAGCCACCAAACTCCGGCGGGCATTTTTCCGAGCTGGTTCCTCGCAGGGCAGAGCCTGCATCTCGAATGTGCCCAGTAATCCGAATGTACGTTCCATGCGCAGATGGAAATGCCGGAGATCATGCCGGTCCATGGCATGGTAGTGGTCGTTGCCCGGAAGGGCCTTGTCATGTGTGAAGTGCTTCTCCAGCACCGCAGCACCGAGCAGGGTGGCGACTTCCAGCGTGTGCATATCCTTCGGCAGGGTATGGTCGCTGTAGCCCGGAACGGTATCCGGGAACAGACGAATCATGTCTCGGATCATGCCCAGATTGGCGTGCTCGTCAGGGGTGGGATAGTTCAACACACAATGCATCAGGCAAAGAGGATTGCCGAATTTCTCAATGGTCTCTACAGCTTGCATAACCTCCCACTTGTAAGCGGCACCGGTGGAAAGGATGATGGGTTTGCCAAAGCCGCATTGGTATTCGATGAAGGGGAGATTGGTGAGGTCGCTGCTGGATATCTTGAATACTGACATCAGGTCATTGAGAAAGGTCGCACTCTCCACGTCGAAAGGCGTACTCATGAACTCAATACCTGCGGTTTCGCAATACCTCGCGAGTTCTTCGTATTCTTTTTTCCAGAACCGGTCGTACTTCTTGAACAACTCGAACTGACTCGTGGTGGGCTCCTTGGTGATGTCCCAGTAATACGGGCTGTCCTTGCTGGCGATCGTCTCGGCTTTGTAGGTCTGGAACTTAATGGCGCCAGCGCCGGCTTCAGCGGCCTCGTCAATGAGCCGCTTGGCCAGTTCCATGGAGCCCTCGTGATTTACTCCGGCTTCTGCAATTACATATGGCCGGGTGAGTACTCGCGGATTATAGGTGGCGAGGAAATCAGTGAGTTTCATGCGTGAAAGGTAATGCGGCTGCGGTATTCGCCTACTCACCATCCTCGCATTTGCAAGGCGGGGAGAAGATGATGCGTGTGCCGGGGAGGAGGCCTCTGACGCGCTCCTGTGTGATGAGATTCATCTGGTTGTGCAACAAATCGAGGTATTCCAGCTTCTCGAGTTCGCCCAGTGACTGGGGGTACGTGTTTATGGGATTGTCCCACAGGGCGAGCACGCGGAGTGCCTGAAGTTGGCTGATTTCTTCCGGAATGGTGCGGATATAGTTGTCGCCGAGGTCCAGGCTGGTCAGATGGGTAAGCTGCAGAAGAGAAGGTGGGATGGAATCAAGGTCGCACCGGATGCAGGTAAACCGCTGTAGATACGTCAAAGCACTTAAGCCGTCAGGCAATCGCACAATGGTATTCCTTGAAAGCCGAAGCTCCTGAAGTTGGGTCAGACGGAGGATTTCGGCGGGGAATGCCTCGAGTTTCTGCCTGCTCAGATCGAGTCGGTACACCGGTAGAGCCGACTGAAGGGCTGCCTCTACGGATCGGTAAATGCGGGCGGTATCGAGTTGAGCCGGGGTGAGCAGCTGGCTCTTCACAGACGGAACCGCCATGAGGAAGAGGAGCAGGATCAGGGTTGTGCGTGTGCGCATCGTTCTCGGGCCTTCTGGCAATCTTCAGCGATCTGGCGTTGCAAATCGTATACCGAGGCAAATTTCCGTTCCTCACGGATGCGCGCCAATAGTCGCACCCGGATGTTTTCACCATACACCATGTGGTCAAAATCAAAAAGGTGGGCTTCAAGTCGCAGCTCGGACTCTTCACTAACGGTGGGGCGCACGCCGATATTGAGTACACCATTCCACCGGTTACCCCTCATTTCAGCGTGGATGGCATACACGCCATGACAGGGGATCAGTTTGTAGGGATAGGCCACTCGGATATTAGCCGTGGGAAAGCCCATGGTACGTCCCTGGGCATCACCATGGACCACCTCTCCCTCCAGAGTGTAATGGTAACCGAGAAGGCGGTGGGCAAATTCAACTTCGCCGCGTTCAAGGGCCTCTCGGATCTTGGTTGAGCTGACGTGGATGGCATCCACATCGCGGGCCGGTATTTCCTCAACGCGAAATCCGAAGACTTCAGAAAGCTCTCGCAGGGTGCTGAAATCCCCCTCACGGTTGCGCCCGAAGCGGTGGTCATAGCCTACAACCACGGTGTGAGCATGAAGGCCATTCACAAGCAGATTGCGCACATATTCCTCTGCCGTCATGCGCGAGAATGAAGGCGAGAATGGATATACAATCAGGTGATCAAGGCCAGCCTCCTCCAATTGTGTGGCCTTTTCAGCAGGGGTGCTCAATAGCCTGAGCCCGTGATCTTCAGGATGGAGGATGATACGGGGATGGGGATAGAAAGTGAGCAGGGCTGATTCACCATCTGCTTCGCGGGCTCTGGTCCTGATTTCTTCGAGGATGGCCCGGTGGCCCAGATGTACGCCATCAAAGGTGCCAATGGTTACCACGAGATTGCGGGATGGACGGAAACCGGAGAAGTCGGAATGGATGGTCAGCATGGACACGGCAAACTTAGGAGCAAACGAAAAGCCCTCCACCAGGGAGGGCTTTTCCGTTGTATTGTTTGCTCAATATTTAGCGGGCTACGTGGAGCTGGCGTGCAAACATGCGTGCACCATCCACTACCAGACCTACCGTGTAGTTGCCGGCAGCATAGTTGCTCACATGGAGAGTGAGGGTGTTGGCTCCGGGCTGCATACGACCGAGATTGCTGAACTCCACCAGACGGCCCTGCATATCGCGGACCTCGTAGGCCACAGGTGCAGAGGACGTGAGGGTATAGCTGATCCGGGCCACATCCACAGCCGGATTCGGGCTGATGATGAAGGACGTAAGCAACTCGTCATTGATTTCATCTACGTTCACGAGTTCACACAGGATCAGGCGGAGGGCAGGTGACCATGTTTGAGCACCAAACCATACATAATCACCAGAGCCAGCGCGCTCAAATATTCCTGTAGAGTTGTCTGAATCGCTGTTGGCCTCAGCGGCGATGGTGAGTTCCAGCGGCGACTGGGTCTCATTCAAAATGCCGGCGAAGTAAACCTCGGTGTTGTCAATCTCATAAGGCCCGTCGAAAGGAAAGTACTCATATTCATCGCTCAGCTGAC
>Ga0068877_10004146_pt1 | contig 11359 bp, 11 predicted proteins | sample NOAtaG_FD_66437 | JGI IMG/M metagenome (GOLD analysis project Ga0068877, IMG submission 66437) | Freshwater lake microbial communities from Lake Erie, under a cyanobacterial bloom - NOAA_Erie_Diel6S_1000h metaG | ecosystem: Environmental > Aquatic > Freshwater > Lake | place: USA: Ohio, Lake... | reverse complement strand
CTGACATGCCCTGATCCTACCGAACCTTTCCGTCCCGCGGCGGGCGATTCCCTTCATCGGCTACATTCTCGGCATGAACCCCTCCTCCACTACCTCAACCCCCGCTTCCGCCCCCACACCCTCCCCCGCCCCCCACCACCACGGCCGCCTCGTCCCCCGTCGCGTCGCCCTTGAAACCACCCTTCTCATCCACGGCGTCCCACGCACCGAATCCCTCGCACTCGCACACGAACTCTCCGCCATCGTCCGAACCAACGGCGCCCAGCCCGCCCTCGTCGGCGTCGTCCACGGCCAGCCCCGCGTGGGCATGACCGATGACGAACTCCGCTTGCTGCTCGATCAGCCCAGCGTCCCCAAGCTCAACACCGCCAGCCTGGGCCCGGCACTCTTTCGCAAGCTCCACGGCGCAACCACCGTGAGCACCACGATGGAACTCGCCGCCAGCGCGGGCGTTCGTCTCTTCGCCACCGGCGGGCTCGGCGGCGTGCACCGCAACCTCCACCAACGCCTCGACATCTCCGCCGACCTGAGCGCGTTCACCCGCTTCCCTGTCGCGGTGGTCACCAGCGGGTGCAAGTCCATCCTCGACGTGATCAACACCCGCGAAGCCCTCGAAACCCTCGGCGTCACCGTCGTGGGCTTCCGCACCGACCGCTTCCCCGCTTTCTACAGCCGCGACGGCGGCGCGGGCGTCGACGCGCGCTTCGACGACGAAGCAGAGCTGGCGCGGTTCATCCACGACGAGCTGCCACGCACCGCCCGCGGCATCGTCGTCTGCAACCCCATCCCGCAGCAGTTCGAAATCCCCGCGACCCAGTTCGAATCATGGCTGAAACAAGCCCAGGACGAAGCGAGCGCCCAGCGCGCCGATGGCCGGGACGTCACCCCCGCCATCCTCGGCGCGCTCCACCGCCTCTCGGGCGGCGCGACACTCAAGGCCAACATCGAACTGGTCAAAGACAACGCCCGCCTGGCGGCACGGTTGGCGTGAAGCGAGGATCACGACCGGGGCTTCTCGGTTTCGCTTGCATCGTCCTGGCCCTCCTCACGAATCGCCTCGGGTGATGCTCCATTGAACTCCCACTCAACCTCTGGTGCCTCACCCCAGCTCATCAGCGTTTCGTACGCCTCGGCGATCTCGTCCCAATCCAGCTTGATCGGCACAAAGTGCTCGTCGATCGGCATGGCATACCTCTGAAACTCTTGAAGCAATCGCTGTTCAACTTCAACGCCGAACCGGCTTCTCGCGTACGCCGCGACTCGCGAGATCTGATCGGTGCTGTTGTCGATCAACTCCCGCCAAGACCGCCGAACTTCGCGCTCGAAATCCCGCAGATCGACAGCCCCATAGCCGGTCGCATCACGCCAGATCGGAATCGTTCCTTCCTCATACCGCGAATCGTCGGACCAGTGAAACCGCATCGCATCACCCGTCCGCCAAAGCGTGATGTACGGAGATCCCAAGGCCTGTGGCGGCAACTCTCCAGACCAGAAACTCGCGGCCTCCACAACGCGACCGATCTCCTCCTGCGACGGCAAGCCCCCCGCATCATCGTCCTCGATGACCGCACCGACCACAGCGCTCCACGCCAGAAGCTGTTGCTGCGATGACGCGACCATCTCCGCGGACGCAAACCACTTTGAAACGTTCGGGGGCATATCCGCCATCGCCCGCTGCATCTGTGAAAAAAGCACATCGCCGAAGAACCACACCGCCGAGCATGGTTGGTGTGAAATCTCGCGGTCATCCGCAGGGTTGACGAGCTGCCAATGACGAAGCAACGCGTCAGAGAATCGCAGAAATCGCGCAGAGCCGAAGTCAATCCAGCACTCCGCCTCTACGGCTCCGGTGTATTGCGGAAAAAACTCTCCTTCACGTGCGTAAAGAGGGCATTGCTCGGGCTTCAACAGTCGACAGCCGATCTGCATAAGCACCTCGCCAAGACACAACTACGCCACTGAGCCACTTATCTGCTTTGCTGCTTTGCTGCTTTGCTGCTTTGTTGCTTTGTTTTCTCAAGCCCCCACCGGGTGCCACGCCGTCTTGTACTCCACGAACGGCTCGATCCACCCCGGCTCTGTGCACGCCTCGGCGTCGAAGAGGTCGGTCTCGGCTTTCCGCAGCTTCACCCGTTTGAGGTTGTCCGCCGCACCTTCGAGCAGCACGCCCGAGAGGCTGGGCGTGCCCGCCAGCGCGTGCACGCCGTCGACGTCGCGGTGTTTCGCCATCACCGGCGCGAGTTCCTCCACCGAGCCCGTCAGCAGATTGATCACCCCCGCGGGCAGGTCGCAGGTAGCGCACACCTCGCCAAAGACGCTGACCACCGGCGCAAAGGCCTCGCTGATGACCACGCAGGTGTTCCCGGCGCAGACGACCGGGGCCGTCAGCGCGATCAAACCCAGCAGCGCGGGCGTTGCCGGCGCGACGACCCCGATCACGCCTGTCGGCTCCGCCACGGTGATGTTCCAATACGGCCCGGCCACCGCGTTCTGCCCGCCCAGCACCTGCGCGTACTTGTCCGTCCAACCCGCGAAGCAGACCAGGCGATCAACCGACGCGTTCACTTCCGCCGTCGCTGCGGCCTCGCTGCTCCCCGCATCCACCAGCAGCGCCTCGAACTCGCGCCGCTTGCCTTCGAGCATCTCGGCCATGCGGTACAGCACCTGCCCGCGGTTGTACGCGGTTGCGCCCTTCCACTTGCCCAGCCCGGCGCGGGCGGCCACCACCGCGTCGCGCAGATCCTTCCGGCTCGCCTTGCTGGCGTGCCCCACGACTTTGCCCCCGGCACCGAGGATCGCCTCAGACCGCCCCGACTCGGAACGCGGGAATGCCCCGTTGACGTAGAGCTTGAAGGTCTTCTGAACGTCCAGACGCTGCTGCTGATGATGCTGATCGCCGCTGGTCATCGCTTGCCTCCGCCGCCGGTGCCGCCGACGGTGTTCTCGTTTGTGCCCGGCTTGTTGTCGTTCTTCTCGCGGGCGTTGGGGGCCTGATTGCCCCGCGGCTCGCTGAGTTCACAGGTGATGCTGACATCAACGGTCACATCGATCGTTCCCGCCTCAACCGAGTCCTCGCCCGCCTGTCCCTGTTCGCTCTTGAAGCTGTTGGCGTACTGGGCCGTGCGGTTCCAGCCGCCCTCGCGTGAGCTCTCGCTGATGATCACCACGCGCCCGAGGCCCTGCCCCAGAGCCTCGGCCATCACACCGGCCTTGCGCTTGGCCGCCTGCGTGGCGAGCTTGAGCGCTTCCTCGCGCGCCTGCATCGCCTCGCGGATGGCGAAGCCCACCGAGTCCACCCGGTTCGCGCCCTGCGTCAGCGAAGCGTCGATCACCCGCGCCACGGCCTTCAGGTCCGTCGTCCGCACGCGCAGGGTGTTCACCGCGACGTACCCCAGCACTTTCCGCGGCTCGCCGGTGTTGTACACCTCGCGGTCGTTGTAGCGCGGGCGCAGCTCAATGGCGCCGGTCTTCAGCTCAACCCCCGGCAGGTTCATCGCCTTCAACGCCGCGATGACCTTCTCCATTTTCGTTGCGCAGTCGCTCTGGGCCTCGCCCGCGGTGTTGCCAGAGGTCTCAACGCCCACGACGATGTCGGCGTAATCGGGCGTGCGCGAGACGCGCGCGGTGCCCTGCGCAATAACCTGGCCCGCCTTGGCTTCGCTGCTCACCGCCGGGGCATCGCGCCACTGGCGCTCGAAGAGCTCCGCGCTGCTGCTCATCGCGCGGGCCTCGCGCGGGGCGGTCAGTGCGCCGGCGCCGAGGATCATCCCCGCAAGCGCCACAACCGCCGCCGCTCCGAAGAAAGCCGGCTTCAGTGCGCCGAGCGGGGCGTGAGTACGCACCGCGGGATTCACGTTCATGTTCGCGTTCAGATTCGTCTGCGTGCCGCTCATCAGTATGCTCCATCACCGAAGCGCGAAGGGGTGTGCGGCGATCAACCGTGATCTGCGCTCAGGCCTTTCGGCCGCTGCCCGCGTGCCCGATCTTCGCTCGGTGCTGAGCGTGAAGTGATCTGGCCCCGCGCCGGGTTCACCGCACTCTCCACTTTTCAAACCTCCAGATACGCCCGCAGGCCCTGAACGCCCCCCTCACGACCGAAGCCGCTTTCCTTGTATCCACCGAACGGACTCGCGGCGTCAAACTTGTTGTACGTGTTCAGCCACACCACGCCCGCCTCAAGCCGCCGCGCGACCTCGAGGATCTTGCTCCCCTTGTCCGTCCACACACCCGCCGCCAAGCCATATGGCGAGTTGTTCGCTCGCAACAACGCTTCCTCCGGCGTGCGGAAGGTCAGCACGCTGAGCACCGGTCCAAAGATCTCCTCACGCGCAACCGTGTGGCTCATCTGTACACCCGTGAAGAAGCACGGGCGGCAATAGAACCCGCATCCCTGCGCGTTGCTCACCACGGCACTGGTGCTCTCACGCTCCGAAGTAGAAAACGCGCCCAGCCCCTGCCCCGCGCGCCCCTGCACATGCAGCTTCGCACCTTCGCTCTGACCCAGCTTCAAGTACGAATCGATCTTCTTGAGCTGCTCGCGCGAGTTGATCGCGCCGATGTCGGTGTTCTTGTCCATCGGATCGCCCACGCGCAGCGACGCCAGGCGGATCTTCAGCTTCTTCACCACTTCATCAACCACGCCCTCCTGCACAAACAGACGCGAGCCGGCGCAGCAAACGTGCCCCTGGTTGAAGTAGATCCCCTCGACGATCCCCTCCACCGCCTGATCGATGCTGGCGTCGTCGAAGATGATGTTGGCGCTCTTCCCGCCCAGCTCCAGCGTCAGCCGCTTGGGCAGCGCCCGCGCACCCGCACCGACCTCCGCCGCCACGGCCGCGGCGATCTTCTTGCCGACCTCCGTGCTCCCCGTGAAAGCCACCTTGTCAACCTTCGGGTGGTTCACCACCGCCGCACCGGTGATCCCCGCGCCGGTGACCACATTCACCACGCCCGGCGGCAAACCAACCTCGTCAAAGATCTCGCACAGCCGCAGCGCCGTGAGGCTCGTGGTCTCCGCAGGTTTCAGCACGCACGTGTTGCCGCACGCGAGCGCCGGTGCCAGCTTCCACGCCGCCATCAAAAGCGGGAAGTTCCACGGGATGATCTGCCCGCAGACACCCACCGGCCGCGCCTCGCGCCCCGGGAAGGCGTACTTGATCTTGTCCGCCCAACCGGCGTGATAGAAAAAGTGCTGCGCCACCAGCGGGATATCCACGTCGCGCGATTCCTTGATCGGCTTGCCGCCGTCCATCGTTTCCAGGATCGCCAGCTCGCGGGCTCGCTCCTGCACGCGCCGGGCGATGCGATAGAGATACTTCCCACGCTCCGCCCCCGAGAGCGCCCGCCACCGCGGCAGCGCCTCGCGCGCCGCCTCCACCGCGCGGTCCACATCCGCCTCCGACGCCAGCGCAATCTGGCTCAGCGTCTGCTCGTTCGCCGGGTTCACCGTGGTGAAGTATCCCGCGCCGTCGCCGTGCGGCTCAACAAACTTGCCGTTGATATACAACCCATAGCGCGGGGCGATCTTGACCTTCACCGTCTCCGGCGCGGGCGAGTATTCCCATCCGCCCCCACCAACCCCACCGCTTCCAGCAACAAAGCTCGACGCGTCCTTCCCCGCCCGCGCGCCCCCGGCCTTGCCGCCGCCAGTCCCCTTCGCACCACGACCACCACCGCCGCCGCCGTTCTTCCGATCATCAACCCGCGCAGTTCGCTGAGCCATAGTGCCCTCAGTGTACCGACCCCCACTCCACCCGTCCGCCCCGCTTTTCGCGTCTCATTCCGCCACGGTCAAGCCCGACCGGCCACATTCCCCGCCGCCACCGTTCCGGCCACCGCAGACCCGACGATCATCGCGCCACCACACTCCGGACACCGCGCAAGCCCGCGAGCGTCGTAGCCACAGGACGGGCACAGGCCCGTGCGTGCGTTGTACCGCTCGGTCAATCGGCGTGAACCCCACACGATTAGCCACAAGCCACCGCCCCAGAAGCAAACGTTGAACGCCATCGGTAACGGCTCGATCGCCAGCGGCAAGCGGTTGCGCATCGGTTGTTCCCAGTACGCCGCCAGCGGCTGATCGCCTGGCAAGCAAATCTGCACTCCGCCGCGAGACCCCGCGGCCATCTCCGTCCACACACCACCCGCCCAATTCGTACGAACTGTATCGATACTCGAACACTCCCATGTCATCGCTGGCATAGGAAGGCCAAACGAGTGCATTGTCCATACCGGAAGACTCGCAGATGCTTCCTTCCCAACCAATCGCCCGTCGGACATCATCGCCCGCTTTCCCGGCCTAAGCTGAGTCACCACATAGCCGAAACCTCTCCACACCGTTCGATCAATCTCGTACCACTTAGGTTCAATTTCTCTCGCGAGCTCGCCTGAATCGAAGAAACTGTGTGCATGCCGATCAACCTCGTTCGATCGAATCACGCCCATCGATGTCGGCGGCACAACTCCGGTGTCCAGTACACCATTCCAACTTACAAACCACGCAAAGGCGACGCTCAGAGCGAAACCCCAAATCGCGTAATTGATCATCGGACACGAAAAAGACGTAAGCCGGCTGAAGAAACAACTCTCCGCTCGTCTCATCCGTAAAGGACCAGTGAATAACCAACGAACAACATACCATAGCCCGAACCAAGCTATCGACATAACCAAAGAGAATATGCAAAAACTCGCTGGAATAGGTCGCAGTGGTAAGCACACGGTTGGCACAACACTGCTGCTGACCGATGAAAATGGGCGAGCGACCTCCTGATACATCACAGCAGCATGCGAACCGATGGTCCAAATGCAAACCAATCCGATCGGACGAGCGAGGTCTGCCACTCTCAGGTTGAGATCCATCGTCCTGCAGGGCCAGCCGAAGGCGACGTGCACATTCATGAATCCGACAAGTTGTACCTCTTGACGTGAATCTGTGTAAGAGTTCGACTTTTTGTAATCGGTGACAGTCACCGTCGCGCACGCGATCGTTTCATTCTTCGTGAGCGACAACCGCCGCGGATCGCTGGTCAACCACCACGCCATCGCCCACGTCACCGCCACCGTCGACACCACCCCAAGCACCGCGAAGACCACCACCAACCGCACCACGCGCAGCCGCCGCCACAGCCTTTGCCACCACAGCAGCGTACCGCAGAGTGCGTTCATGAGCCGCGTACGAGTGTTCACGCCGATGCCCCCTTGTGTTCAACGCCCACGTCCCCAAATCAACCCCAGGCGAGCAAACCCCTCTCCCGAACACCCTTCACAAACGAACGGGATTCATGTTCATGTTCATGTTCATGTTCATGTTCATGTTCATGTTCATGTTCATGTTCATGTTCATGTTCAGGTTCATGTTCAGGTTCAGGTTCACGTTCCTCCCCCTCACCCCCGCGGTCCCGGCGGCGGTGGGATGCTTCGCCCGCCGTCCTCCAACCGCTTCCCGCGCCCGCTCCCCGTCGGCTGCTCCACCAGCGACTCCACCACCACCGTCTTCACCTCGCCGCGCGTCACGTACGCCTTCTTCACCACCTCGCCGGCGATCACCACGCGCTTCCCCTCCGCCGCGGCGGCCTGATTCGCCACCTTCGTCACATCCACCTCCACCGCGCCGCGATCGTCCCCGAGGTTCAGCACCCAGCCGGTCGTCTCGCCGCCGATGGCGATCTGCCCGCCCTGCAAGATGCCGATGATCTCAACTTTCCCCTCACGCAAGTCCGCGGCCGAGGGCTGCTCACCCGCGCCGCCACCACCGCTCGCGCAGCCGCCGAGATTCAACGCGCCAACACCGATCGACGCGCACAGCACCAGGACCGAGAGCGCCGACCGAACGGCCATTGCCCCAAGCCCCAACCCCGCCACACGCACCTTCACGCCGCCATTCACGTTCGCACCCATATTCAACCTCAGGCTCTGGTTCACGTTCTCTTTCACGTTCACGTTCACTTTCGCGTTCTCCTCACGCTTCCGCAAAGTCGTACCGCGCCGCGTACCGCCCACGCTTCAGCCACGCGAGCTGTCGGCACAGATCGTTCATCAGCGCACTCGCCCCAAAGCGGAACAGCCCGGGCGACAAGTACGCGCCGTTCTTGATCTCGCCCAGCGTTTCCTTCAGCATGACGAGATAGTGCAGCGAGCTCTTCGCCGTGCGGATGCCCCCCGCCGGCTTCATGCCCACCAGCTCGCCCGTGCTCAGGTAATGGTCGCGGATCGCCTCGAGCATCACGAGCGTGACGGGCATCGTCGCCGCGGGTTCGACCTTCCCCGTGCTGGTCTTGATGAACCCCGCACCGGGGATGCCCGTCAACCCCGTGCTGTGCATCGCACGGATCGCCAGGTCGCTCGCACGCCGAACGTTGTCCAGCGTCTCCAACTCGCCCGTCTCCAGAATCACTTTCAGGTGCGCACCGTGCCTCACGGCCTTCTTCGCCCCGCTCCGCGCGTTCGTCTCAAAGACCCACCCGCACGCATCCACCGTCGAAGCGATCTCGTCAAAGACCTTCTTCTCATCTCCAGACAAAAACGCCCCGCGCGAGATGACCATGTCGATCTCGTCCGCACCCGCCTCCACCGCGCGGCGCGTGTCGTCCAACCGAACCTTCAGCGGATACTGCCCCGACGGAAACCCCGTCGCCACGGCCGCAACTTTCACACCCTTGCCGCGAGCTCCGAAGCCGTCCAGCTCCTTCCGCGCCGCGGCCACCATCGTCGGATACACGCACACCGCCGCCGCCGTGGGCAACGCCCCGCCGCCCAACCCTGCCACGCCATCCCCCGGGTCCACGGCCTTTCGGCACAGCGACCGCGCCTTCTCCAGCGTGTCCTTCCCTTCCAGCGTCGTCAGATCGATCATCGACAACGCCAAGCGCAGCCCGGCTTCCTTGCTCGGACCCTTGATCGAGCGCTTGGTGAACGACGCCGCCCGAGCCTCCGCCATCACCTTGTCAACCGTTGCGCCGTGTGCCTTCATGTGCCTCGCTGCCTCGTGGTGGCACGGCTCTCCAGTTCAGAGCCGTGCGTGTTTTTCGTTCTGATCTCACCGATTCTACCCGAACTTTCCGCTTCACCGTCCGCCGTCGGCACCGCCCACCTTCGCCTGCGTCGGCTGCTGATCCCGCGGCGGCGCATCCTCCACCCACGCCCGCTCGATCTTCACGGGCTTCTCAGGCCGATCGCCGCCGGGCAGCAGCTTGCCCGATTCAATCACCCGCAGCGTCCGCACGCTCTCACCCTCGACGATGTTCGCGAACGCGCAGTACAACCCGTCCAGTCGCGCCGTCTCTTCACGCGACAGACAGATGAAGAACTGCGCACCGGCCGTATCGGCCTCCGCGTCGCGTGCCATCGATACCACGCCGAAGTCGTGCTTCAACGCCGAGGCTTCAAACCGGATGTCATACCCCGGCGTCCCCTCGCCCGTCGAGGTCGGATCGCCCCCCTGCACGACAAACCCCTTGCCCGCAACCCGCCCAACGGGCACGACACGGTGAAAGTCCGTCCCGTTGTAAAAGCCGCTCTCGGCAAGGTGGCGAAAGTTCCACGCCGTGTTCGGCGCAACATCCGGGCGCAGCTTGATCGTCAGTTCGCCCGCGCCGGTTTTCATCTTCACCAGTCCGTCGACATACACGCGGTACCCCGAAAAGCAGTTCACCGTCGGCTGCTTCTCCTTCGGGAAGACCATTTCCACCCCGCCCGCACCCGCCGCACCCGCCGCACCCCCCACCGCCGGTCGAACTTCCGCCCGCGCCGGGCTGACCATCGGCTGCAAGACCAGCGCCGCACCCTCCATCGTGTAGACCCGTTTGCGCTCGTCGCCTTTCCCCTCGACCGGCTCATCCGTCTTCGCACCCGTGGACTCGTCGCGCCCCACTTCCATCTGCACATACACCACGCCCCGCGCCGCGATCGCCAGATCGCCCGGGGTCATCCCCGTCGTTGGCACCTCAACCGGCTTTTCACCCGCGGACTCGCGCCCGCTCCACACACCCGTGAGCACCTGATCCACCGCGACGCGGTTCCCTTCGATCTCGCCACTGCGCGTGATGACCCGCCCCCCGGCATCAAGCAGGACAAGCCGCACCGACGCCGCGTTCCCCGGCCTCTGCACACCCACCACCATCTCTTGGTTGATACCCACGTACAACCGCTCAGGCGTCAGCGGCCCCGCCGACAGCGGTGCCCCACACGCCGCCAACAGCACCGCCGCACAGACCAACGCCCGCGCGAAAAAACGCCGCATCGTCACTTCGCACCTCCCCGGCATGTTCCATCACCCCCGCCGACCCCTTCGCCCCCGCTCGTTCGCTCGCGCGTCTTCAACGACCCTCGGCACATCACGGTGTTCATCGCGTCAGTGTACCGCTCAGGCCGATCGCGGCTGTCATCGATCCTGCGTTCATATCAGTTCGAGCCGGCCGAGCTGTCAACGCTTCGCGCGGCGCGAGCCGTCGTCAGCTTCAGTTCGGACCCGCGGGCGCACCGCCCATGGCGGACTCCGCCGCGTTCGCCGCCCGATCGATCTCTTGCCAGGCCATCCGCACGCGCAGCGCCGCCTGCATGTCCTCTTCACTCTTCGCCAGCACGTTGTTGATCTGCCCGAAGCGGTCAACAACCCACGCCACGCTGATGTCGGCCCGCAGCGCGTTGTTGCCCTCGACGTGGTTGTAGTCCAGCTGCGTCGCCAAGCCGTCGGCGACGATCGCGCTCGACCCGTTCCACAGCCGCAGCAGCGAGTTGCCGCCGGGTGAAACCCCGCGGTAGTGGAAGTTCGAGACCAGCTCACCCTCGATCGATGCCCACTGATCGTCGTAGCGTTCTTTGCGGTGCTCGCCCTTGTGCGAAGGGCAATAGTAAATCCCCGCCGCGGGGGTGTACTGCCGGCTGAACAACAGTCCCAGCCCATCCCAGGTGTTGTTGTTGACGTCACGGACAATCATCATCCGGTCCGGGCGGTATTTCGGGTCAGATTCCTGCCACGAGATGAAGTTGCTGTATGGGACGTACCCGCGATTGTCCTCGCTGTACATCGCGATGCCCAGGCCGAACTGTCGCACGTTGCTGCTGCACACCACGCGACGGGTTGTCTCGCGGATTCCCGACAGCGAAGGCAGCAGAAGCCCCATGAGCACCGTGATCACCGTCAGCGAAACCAACACATCGACAAGGGTGAACCCGCGCCCTCGGCGCGCGGGCACAGCCCCGGACTTGCCGAGCTTCGGGCACTTCTCTGACACGTTTCGCGTCATGAGGCGGTCTCGTCGATCAACGTGCTCGCCAACTTCACCAACGCTTCACCCACCACCGACAACAAAGTCTATCGGATCTTCACACCCGCCGCAACCCCCTTCTGAGCAACTTCCCG
>Ga0068877_10004144_pt1 | contig 11360 bp, 8 predicted proteins | sample NOAtaG_FD_66437 | JGI IMG/M metagenome (GOLD analysis project Ga0068877, IMG submission 66437) | Freshwater lake microbial communities from Lake Erie, under a cyanobacterial bloom - NOAA_Erie_Diel6S_1000h metaG | ecosystem: Environmental > Aquatic > Freshwater > Lake | place: USA: Ohio, Lake... | reverse complement strand
GATATCACCGTCACCGGCCGTCCACCCCAGGGCGATGAGACCCTCACCACCACCGTTCTGCAAAACATTACCGTGTTGAGCGCCGGCACCACCATGGCCCCTGATGCCCGCGGAGCTGCCATCAATGCCCCCACCGTCACTCTTCTTGTCACCCCGGAACAAGCCGAAGTGCTGATCCTGGCTGGCTCGGAAGGCCGTGTCCAACTCGTCCTGCGCAATGGCGGCGACAACGAAGTGCAAAAAACCAACGGCGCCACCGTTAATGCCCTTTATGGCCGCCGGCCCAAAAGCCTCCGCGCTTCCAACCGGCCTCCCGGCGACAACATGAGTGACTTCGGCGACGAGGATGGCTTCATGAATCGTCGCCGTCCCCGGCCCATCGCGCCATCTGTCGCACCTGTCGTTACCCCAGCGCCTCCCGCTCTCCCTCCCGTCCCGGAGCAGGTCATCGTGATTCGAGGCAACAACCGTACTGTTGAAACCATCGGTAACGCTCCTGTCCCCGCTACCGCCCCGGCGCCTCCCCCGGGCCCGGTGCAATAATGCTTTCCCCTGTTTTTACTTTTCTGGCTCTTGTTTATCCGAGGAACTTAAGCATGTCTTTCTGCTGCAATCACCAAAAGATCTTGGCTCTGGCCGTCGCCCTGCTTCTCGCCGTCCCAGGCTCAGTACCCCTCGACGCGCAGTCGATGAATGTCGTCGATCTGAGCATGACCATTGGCAAGAGCCTCGTAATTGACTACCCGGTCGAGATCGGCCGCATCTCCACTTCAAGTCCCGAAGTCGTCGATGCCGTCCCTGCCACCGCCAAGGAATTCCTTCTCCACGGTAAAGGTCATGGATCGGCCACCGTCGTTGTCTGGGCCAAGTCCGGTGCTCGCACAATGTACAACATCACCGTCGAGCACAATGTCGATCCCATCCGTAAACTCCTCAGTGAAACCTTCCCCAACGAAGACATTCGTATTCAGAGTGGCCGCGATTCCATCACTCTTGCCGGTCGCGTTTCGAGTAAGGAAGTCGCCGACCGCGCCTTGGCCATCGCCACGCCACTGGCCAAAACGGTAGTGACCAATCTCCAGGTCGCTGTTGCCCCTGTCGAACAGCAAATCATACTCAAAGTCAAGTTTGCTGAACTCAACCGCGCGGCCGGCGCCCAGTTTGGCGCCAACCTGATTTCGAGCGGCGCCCTCGGTGGCACCATTGGCGGCACTTCCACCAATCAATACGCGGCCCCCAGCACTGCTACTCTCCGTGGCGTCACCGGCAACCAGGCCCCCTCCCCGCCAGTCTTCAATATCGCCGACGCTCTTAACGTCTTCGCCTTCCGTCCCGACCTGAATCTTGGCGCCGTCATTCGGGCTCTACAAAGTCAGGATATTCTCCAGATTCTCGCCGAACCGAGCATCACGACCCTGAACGGGAAAGAAGCGAGCTTCCTTGCTGGGGGCGAGTTCCCGATCCCCATTCTCCAGGGGGGCGGTAACGCCGGTGCGGTTACCATCCAATTTCGTGAATACGGTATCCGTCTCAATTTCAACCCCGTCATTACCCCAAATTCAACAATTAGAATGTACGTTAAGCCGGAAGTTTCGACAATCGACCTTTCCAATGGCGTCTCTCTGTCCGGCTTTACAATCCCTGCTCTGGCTACGCGCCGCATGGAGACCAATGTCGAACTCAAGGAAGGCCAAAGCTTCATGATCGCCGGCCTGATCGACGATCGCGTTACCGAACAAATGGTCAAGATTCCCGGCCTCGCTCAGATTCCCATCCTTGGCCAACTCTTCAAGAGCCGCCTTGATCGCAAGAGCAAGACCGAGTTGATCGTGATTGTCACCCCCGAAATCGTCAAACCTTATAACCCCGACGATAAACTGCCCTTGCCGGAATTCCCCCGGCAGTGGCTTGAGCCCTTCAAAGTTCCCAAGCCCGTTTCCCCTCCCGCTCGCCAGACCTCCTCGGCTGATCAGAACAAGAAGGCCGAAAGTGATGGCCGCAACCCGTTCCTGTTCTGGAAACCCGCCATGAGAAAGGTCGTGAAGTCGGACCCCGCCCCGGCTGCTCCCGCCTCGAATACTCCCCCTGCTGCTCCCGCCTCGAATACTCCCCCGGCTTCCTCGCCCAGCCTCCCGGCCGTCGCCAACCCTATTGCCCGTCATTCTTCACAGTCCGATCCCAGCCAACTGAGCGCCATCCCCGACTCCGTCGTCAGCGGAGGAGGCGGCCCGATCTAGTTCTTCCCGACCCAAGGCAATCTAATGACTTCTCCTCCGGAATTGATCGGCATGGACCTGACCGCGATCTTGGTTTGCCAGGATCGCGATCTCGCCTCCGCCTTCACGCGCTCCGTGGAAAAGTCCCGCGCCTTCCAGATCATGGCCGACCTAAAAGGTTATCCCCCACGCCAAACTCTTGAAATTCGTCTCCGGCAGGTCCAGCCCGACGTGGTTTTGCTCGATCTTGCCTCCAACTTGGAAACCGCTCTCGAGATCATTCAGATTGTCAGTCAGGTCGCTCCCGCCGCTCACGTCATCGGCATTCATAATACCAACGACTCTGATGCGCTGCTCCGCTCGCTCCGGCTTGGGGCCAGTGACTTTCTACACGCTCCCTTTGAGGAATCAGCCCAGATTGAGGCTGCTGGCCGCCTCCGCCGCCTCAAGGAACCCGAACCTGCTCCCGAACGCGAACTTGGCCGCGTTATCGCCTTCGCCAGTTCCAAGCCAGGTTCTGGAGCCTCCACGCTCAGCGCCCAGACTGCCTTCAATCTCAAAAAACTTACCGGCGCCCGTGTCCTGCTAGTCGATCTGGATCTGATGGGAGGCACCATTGGCTTCTATCTCAAGCTCAATCATGCCTACTCGCTCGTTGAAGCTATTGAGCACTCTCACCGCCTCAACCCGGCCATCTGGAACTCCCTGATCTCTCACTGCGCTGGCATCGACATCCTGCCCGCCCCCGATTCGCCCGTCTCGGTCGAGATCGGCAGCGACCGCCTCCACGCCGTTCTCCATTACGCCCGCACGCTCTATGACTGGATCGTCGTCGACTTGCCGGCCATCTTTTACCGCCCCAGCCTCCTCATGATTACCGAAGCCGACTCGATGTTCCTGGTTTCCACCGGCGAACTCCCCAGCTTGCATCTGGCCCGCAAAGCCATTTCCATGCTCACCCAACTTGGCCTCAACCGTAACAGCTATAAGCTCCTTGTCAATCGCGTTAACAAACGCGACGGAATTGGTTTGGCTGATCTGGAGAAAATTTTCGCCTCCCCGGTCGATGCCATGTTTCCCAACGATTACTTCTCGCTTCACCGTATCGTTACTCTCGGCCAGCCTCTCGGCAGCGATTGCGAACTCGGCAAGGCACTCGAACAGCTGGCCCGTAAGATCAGCCGCGGTGTCGAAGAAGAGAAAAAAAAGGCGGCGAACCTGCTCGAAACCGTCAGGCCTGCTCTGTCGCAGACCTGATCGAGCCGCACCAGTCCAAGGCACTTTGATTGACCCCTACGAATTTGTGACGAAGGAACTCAGAAAACAATGAACCTGTTAGACAGCGGATCCAAATCCCAACTCAGTTGGGAGCAGCGCTTGCTCAAGAATACGAGCAAGCCCAAAGTCGCTTTGAAGCCCGAATACCAGGAACTCAAGTTTACACTTCACCGCAAGCTTCTCGACAAGATCAATCTGGAGGCCCTCGCCACCATCGATAACCAGCGGGTTCGCGGCGAGGTCCGTCAGGCCTTGATTGCCCTGATCGACTCTGAGCCCACTCTGCTCAGCGCACTCGAAAAACAGCAGATTTGCGACGAAGTACTCGATGAAGTCTTCGGCCTCGGTCCGCTCGAGGCCATGCTCCAGGACGCAACCATCTCCGATATTCTGGTCAACGGTCACAAGCAGGTCTACGTCGAGCGCAAAGGCCAGCTCGAACTCACCAACGTTACCTTCCGCGACGACCAGCATCTGCTCCGCATCATCGACAAGATCGTCAGCCAAGTCGGCCGCCGTATCGACGAATCCACCCCCATGGTCGATGCCCGTCTGCTTGACGGCAGCCGCGTCAATGCCATTATCCCCCCCCTCGCCGTCGACGGCCCGCTGCTTTCCATTCGCCGCTTCTCCGCTGACAAACTCATGCCCGCCGATCTCGTCGATCGCAAGGCCCTGACCAAAGGCATGATGGAGTTGCTCGAGGCCGCCGTCAAGGCCCACCTCAATATCATCATCGCCGGTGGCACCGGCGCCGGTAAAACCACTCTCCTCAACGCCCTCAGCTTCTTCATCAGCCCCAAGGAGCGCATTGTCACCATCGAGGACGCCGCTGAACTCCAACTCAAGCAGCCCCATATCGCCCGGCTCGAAACCCGTCCGGCCAACCTCGAAGGCCACGGCGCCATCCGTCAGCGTGAACTGCTTGTCAACAGTCTCCGCATGCGCCCCGACCGCATTGTCGTCGGCGAAGTCCGCGGCGAAGAAGCCCTCGACATGCTCCAGGCTATGAATACCGGCCACGATGGCAGCTTGACCACCATCCACGCCAACACCCCCCGCGATGCCGTCAGCCGTCTTGAAGTCATGGTCAGCCTCGCGAATTCGAACATGAAACTCGAAAGCGTCCGCCAGCAGATCTCGAGCGCCGTCCACCTCTTTGTTCAGGCGGCTCGCCTCAGCGACGGCTCCCGCCGTGTCACCTCAATCACCGAGGTCACGGGCATGGAAGGTGAAATTATTACCATTCAGGACATATTCGTTTTCGAAAAACGAGGGCTTTCTCCGGAAGGCAAAGTCCTTGGCCGTTTTGCCGCAACCGGTATCCGCCCTAAGTTTTACGAAAAACTGCTCTCGGCCGGCATCCGCCTCCGCCCCGATCTCTTCGACGAAGTCGAAGAGGTCTAGTCCCGAGCCTTAGGTCCAAGAAAGGAGAATTCTATGGGTTTTTTCATCACAATTGCAATTGCTGTCTGGCTCGCCTCAGTTGTGATCTGGTACTTGGTCAGCAATCTCCTTAAGAACAAGGACGTCGACAAGATCAAGTCCCGGCTCGGAAACAAGGAGACTAAGGTCAAGGTCAAGACCCGCATGGATAATCGTCCCGCCCTGATTGAAAGCAACGATGCCCATGCCAGCATGATCGCCACGCGCATCATCAAAAAGTGGGACCTGCAACCCAAGCTCCAGACCCTGCTCGAGCAGGCGGGCGTCCGCTGGCGCGTCGCCCGCCTGATTCACGCCTGCTTGGCCTGTTTCATCTTGGGCTATCTCTGCGTCCATTTCTTTCTCCCTCCCAAGTACCGCATTCTCGGCTTGATTCCCGCCGCCGCCCTTGGCCTCGCGCCGATCTATCACATCACCCGCAAGCGCAAAAGCCGCCTTCACCGCTTCGAAGAGCTCTTCCCGGATGTCCTCGAATTCGTCTCCCGCTCCATGCGCGCCGGCCATGCCTTCTCCGTTTCCCTTGAAATGATTCATCGCGAATTTCAGGAACCAATCGCCAGCGAGTTCAAGCGCGCCTTCGAGGAAAACAACCTTGGCCTCCCCCTCGATGTCGCTCTCGAAAAGCTCGCCCGCCGCGTTCCCCTGCTCGACCTCCAGTTTTTCGTCTCCGCCGTGACGCTGCAAAAACGCACTGGTGGCAACCTGGCCGAAATCCTTGACAAGCTCGCCTTTATCATCCGTGAGCGCTTCAAGCTCCGCGGTAAAATCCGTGCGATCTCCGCTCACGGCAAGATGACCGGCACGGCTCTTTCAAGTATCCCCATCGTCGTCGCCGTCATGATGTTTTTCACGAACCGGGAATATGTGCTTTTCTTCATGTACGACGAAATTGGTAATTACCTCGTCGCCGCCGCCATCGGTCTCCAACTGCTTGGCTATTTCATCATTCAACAGATTGTCAAGATTGAAGTCTGATTCAAAGGGTTCCTCGCCATGATGATTATTGCCGCCATCGCTATTTTCCTCCTCGTCGCCGTCACCATCTCCACAGTCGGCATGCGCATGTACGTTCAGCCCAACAAAGCCATCGAACGCGTAACCGGTGTCTCCATGGATGTTCCCGAAACCATGCCGACCCATCCCAGCCTGATCTTCCACGAACTCGTGCAGAAGCTCGGCGACTTCCTGCCTGCTTCCCCGAAAGACGTCTCCATCATGCAGCGCCGCCTCATCCGCGGCGGTTTCCGCGGCCACAATACCCTAAAAATCCTCTATGGCTCCAAAGTCTTTTTCGGCGTCGTCGTACCCGTTGTCATGAGCTTGCTCGTTGCCGGTTCTCAAGCCGACGCCAGCAACAAGCTTCTCGCCATTGCCGCCAGTGTCGCCGCTGGCTTCTTCGGTCCCAATGAATACGTTAACATCATGGGCAAGCGCCGTCAGAAGGAGATCCACCGCGGCTTGGCCAACAGCCTCGACTTGCTCGTCGTCTGCGTCGAGAGCGGTCTCGGCCTGGACCAGGCCATCCTTCAGGTTGCCAAGGAACTCGAGCATGCCCACCCGGAAATCTGCGAGGAATTCATGTTTGTCAACCTTGAGCTCAAAGCCGGCAAACGACGCGTCGAGGCCCTCCGCAACCTCGCCGACCGCACCTCGGTCGATGACCTGAAAAAACTTGTCGGGGTCCTCATTCAGGCCGACCGTTTTGGTACCGGTGTCGCCCAGAGTCTCCGCGCGCACGCTGAATTCATGCGCGTCCAGGCCCGCCAGATCGCTGAGGAAAAAGCCGCCAAGCTCGGCGTCAAACTAGTTTTCCCCATCTTTTTCTGTATCTTGCCTTCGCTGTTCGTCATCACTGTCGGCCCCATTACCGTCAAGATCATCCGCGAGGTGGTTCCGATGATGAATGGCATATAGGTCTTAAGTTTTATCCGCCTTATGCCGAAATACTTTGTAAAGACGACCTGAAGTCGCGGGAATGACAAACGCAACTGGAAAGGAGAATTTGACATGGATGCCTCGATGGTTCGCATCATCTGCGTCGTGCTCGCAGTCGGCCTGCTCGGTCTGATCGTGCTTCGCCGCCGCAACAATGTTGAAGAGTAGTCCGCCGCCTCGATTCGTATTTAGGCCGAGCCCGCCGGGCCCGGCCTACACCACTGATGTTTTGCAACTGATTCCTCACTTTGGGGAATTTTTTGAGTCATGAAAGGGATTTTGGGAATGAAACTGGCGACAAAGATCACTCACGCGATCAGCCTGCTGTTGGCGCTGATTAGCTCCGGGGCGCCACTGCTGGCAGCCACTTTCGGCCGTCCGATTATCATCGGCGGCCAGGCGGCCGACCTCGCCCTCGACGAAGGACGCGGAGTTCTTTATATCGCGAATTTTACCGGCAATCGCATCGAGGTGATGTCCACCGATACCGGTGTCATCCAAACCTCGATTAACGTCTCGCCCCAGCCTGGCTCGATTGCTCTCAGCCCTGACCGGCGATGGCTCCTCGTTGCTCACTTTGGTAACTTTGCCACCCCCAACGCTCCCCGCAATAGTCTCACCCTGATCAATCTCGAGACCAATCAGCGCCAGATTTTTTCCCTTACCGCCACACCACTCAGCGTTGCCTTCGGCGCTGACGGCAACGCGCTGGTCGCCACCTCGAGCGCCTTCCTCATCCTTGATCCCGTCACCGGTCTCACCACGACCCTGTCCACGATTACAGAACTCGCCCTGAAGACCCTTCCCCTTCCATTCAACAACTATCCGCAAAATGTCGTAGCCAGCACCAGCGTCACAACGCGTGACCACACTCGTATCTATGGTGTTCTGCAGCGATCCAGCAACGACTCTGATGTTCTTGTCTACCGCTATGATGTGGGCCGCCTCCTTCTCACCGGAGCGCGCGTTTCGACTCCAGCTCTTGGCCCCCGCACCATCAGCACGGATGCCAATGGCTCCAATATTCTGGTCGGGTGGGCCCTGCTAAACGAAAACTTTTTTAATGTCAGCCAGTTCCCCAACCCTTCCGGCACACTAAACATCGGCGGTCACGTTATTGATTCGGCGCGCAACATCATCTACGCCCAGATGAACGAAGCTGGCGGGACTAGCACCACGGGAGGTGGCTCTGGTTCCGGCTCTGGCACCGGCACCGGTGCGGGGAGTGTTTCCTCCATCGACCAGCCCAAAGTGCTTCAGATTCTCGATGCCGATAATTTGACGGTACGCGAGCGCGTACAACTGCCCGAAAATCTATCGGGCAAAGCCATTCTCAGTGCGAATGGCAACACCATGTATGCTCTGAGCGAGTCCGGCGTCATGATCCTCCCGGTGGGCGACCTCGCCCGCCAGCGCAAGGTTGTCGCCAATGTCGAGGATCTCGTCTTCCGCGGCAATTTCTGTGACCGCCGTACCGCCACCCAGCAGTTCGTCATCCAGGACACCAGCGGTCAAAATACCGACTTCAGTGTTTCCAATATCCCCGCCGGCATTCGAGTTGAACCCATCTCCGGCGTCACTCCCGCAGTCATCACCGTTTCCGTTGACCCGCTTTCCTTCTCCAATACTCGTGGGACGTCATCCCGCACCCTCACAATTAATTCCGCTGGCTCGATTCTCGTTTCCTCGAGCCTGCGCCTGCTTATCAATTCCCGCGAGCCCGACCAGCGTGGCACAAGCGTCAACGTGCCAGGCCGTCTCGTCGACATCCTCGCTGATCCCTCGCGTGATCGCTTCTTCATCATCCGTCAGGACAACAACAGCGTACTTGTCTTCGATGGATCCTCTTATCAGCAGATCGCCACGCTCCGCACCGGCAACACTCCGACTCAGCTGGCCATCAGTTTCGACCGCCGTTCGCTGCTCGTTGGCAGCGACAACTCACAGGTCATTTACGTCTATTCCCTCGACACCCTGCAGCAACTTCCCTCGATCCGAATGCCAGTCGGTCACTACCCGCGCTCCATTGCCAGTGCCGCCGGAGCTACTCTCGTCGCCAGCCGAGTCGCAGGTCCCCAACACAAGATCTCCCGCGTTGACTTCAGTTCCCGCACCGCAACAGAACTCCAGACCCTCGACACCTTTGAAAACAATATCGACATCGATACCGTCCTGCTTGCTTCCCCGAATGGTGCCCGCATCATGGGCGCCTCTAAGGACGGCACCACCCTGCTGTTTGATGGAAACTCAAACTCCTTCGTTGCCGCCCGCCGCGATACCTCGGCTCTGTCCGGTGCTTATGCCGCTTCAAGCTTCGATCAGTTTGTTGTCGGTAACTTCCTCCTGAACGCCTCCCTGGTTCCTATCCGCCGAATTGCCCCTGACAGTCAGGCTAGTTTTGGCTTCTCTTTCGTCGACGCGACGGGTTTTCGCGTCTCAGCCGGTGCCATCGAAGGTCCAGGCACGATCCAGCGTATTGCATTTCCGAGCGGTTCTGCCCAGATTGGAACCCGGATTGTTGAATCTCCCCTGCAGAGCAACTCCGCACAGCCCTTTATCCGTACCTTGGCACCCCTTTTCTCCCGTAACTCAATTGTCGTACTCACCGTTTCCGGATTTACCGTCCTACCCTGGACTTACGACGCCGCCGTCACCTCACCCCGCATCAGCCGAGTTACCAACCTTGCCGACGGTACCTCTGCTGTTGCCCCCGGCAGCCTTGTCCGGATTGAAGGCTCCGATCTGAGCCCGATCAATCAGGTCTCGCGTGAGCGCCCCTTGCCCACCGCCCTCGGCGAGAGCTGCATTACCGTCAACGGGCTCCCGATCCCCCTCATCTTCGTCAGCAACCGCGAAATCAACGCCCAGATACCCTTTGAGGTCGCCGGTAACACCACACTCATCCTGCGTACCCCCGGCGGAATCAGTGATAACTTCAACCTCAGCGTTCAGCCGACGGCCCCGAGCATTTTCCGCTCCCTGATTGAGGGGATCGATACCCCCGTGGCGACCATCGTTAACGGCCGCAACGGCCTGCTCGCCACCAACTCCAATCCCCTCAAGCGCAACGATAGTGTGGTGATCTACTTGACTGGTATGGGCCAGACAACACCCCCCGTGCCGGCCGGTCTCAGCGCACCCTCAGACCCCCTGGCCCGATCCTTGGTCGAGCCCGCCGTCTCCATCGGCGGCGTAGAGGTCCCTGTCACCTTCGCCGGTCTGACTCCTGGCGAGGTCGGGGTCTATCAGATCAACGCCAACATCCTCCGCTGGGTGCCAACGGGCTTCAACGTCCCGCTGGAAATTAACCAGGGTGGCGCCAAAACCACGCTTAGCGTCCGCGTAATCGAATAAAACATCTTTGCTAGTAATTGTTTGATACTTGTAGCTGTACTAGGAGCTCCTGAATGCTTAAATCGCTTCCCCTTGCCCTATTCGGGCTCATCCTCGCTGTCTTCCCGTCCCTGGCCCAGCGCTGGGAGTTCGGGGTTGGCGCCGCCAGCACTTTTTACACCTCCCGCGAGGTGAGCGCCGGCAGTCTCAAAGCCAACGCCGGTTTCAAGAATGGCTGGAGCGCTAGCGCCTGGCTCGGCAATGACATGCACAACTACATTGGCGGCGAAATCCGCTATATGTTCCAGAGGAATGACTTGAAGTTGAGTGGAAACGGGCGCGAGTATCTTTTCGGTGGACGCTCCCAAACCATCCACTACGACTTCCTCTTCCATGGCGCCCCCCGTAAAGCCAAGGTGCGTCCTTTTCTCGCTGTTGGCGCCGGTTTCCGCGGCTATGAAGGCACGGGCCGTGAAGTCGCCGTGCAGCCCCTCAATAACTTCGCTTTCCTGACCAAGACCACACAGTGGGTGCCCGTAGTCTCCGTCGGCGGTGGCGTCAAATTCATTCCCGCCCGCCGTCTTGCCCTCCGCGCTGAGTTCCGTGACTACATCTCCCCAATACCCGACAATGTCATTACCCCAGCTCCCGGGGCCAAGCTCAATGGATGGTTCCATAATTTCGTTGCCCTGTTCGGCGTCTCCGTTCTGTTCTAATCAGAACTGATGCCCGAGAAATGCGCGATCTGCCATACCCGGCGGCCAAAACGCTTCTGCCCCGCCCTGCGCCAGGACATCTGCCCCCAATGTTGTGGCCAGGAACGTGAGCAGTCCATAGCCTGCCCCTTCGACTGCGAGTTTCTCAATCTTGGCCGTGACCACGAGCGCCTGCGGGAACTCACCCCGGAGCAAATTCCTCATCCGGAAATCGTTGTCAAGGAATCCTTCCTTCGCGATCATGAGCCTCTCGTTCTCCTCGCCGCCAGGGCAATCGCCGAAGGCTCAGAGCGCCTCGATGGCCTTATCGATCAGGACGCCCGCGAAGCCCTCGAAACTCTCGTTCAAACCTACAAGACCCTCGGCAGCGGACTCATCTACGAATCCAAGCCAAAGAATCCCATCGCCGCCGCCCTCCACGAACTCGTGCAACTCC
>Ga0068877_10004142_pt1 | contig 11364 bp, 14 predicted proteins | sample NOAtaG_FD_66437 | JGI IMG/M metagenome (GOLD analysis project Ga0068877, IMG submission 66437) | Freshwater lake microbial communities from Lake Erie, under a cyanobacterial bloom - NOAA_Erie_Diel6S_1000h metaG | ecosystem: Environmental > Aquatic > Freshwater > Lake | place: USA: Ohio, Lake... | reverse complement strand
GCGACCACACCCCAGACCTTGGCGTCGATCCAGAAGAAGTTCCACACCATCGCACGCAGGATCGAGTAGTAGGGCGTGAAGTACCACACCGGGGCGATGTGCGCCGGGGTCTTCAACGGGTCGGCCGGGATGAAGTTGTTGTACTCGAGGAAGTAGCCGCCCATTTCCGGCGCGAAGAACACGATCGCCGAGAACACCATCAGGAACACCACCACGCCGAAGATGTCGTGCACGGTGTAGTAGGGATGGAACGGGATGCCGTCGACCGGGATGCCGGTCTTGGGGTCCTTGTTCTCCTTGATGTCGATGCCGTCGGGGTTGTTGGAACCCACTTCGTGCAGCGCCAGGATGTGCGCCGCCACCAGCCCCAGAAGCACCAGCGGCAGGGCGATGACATGGAACGAGAAGAACCGGTTCAGGGTGGCGTCGCCGACGACGAAGTCGCCGCGCACCCAGATGGCCAGGTCGGGGCCGATCACGGGAATGGCCGAGGCGAGGTTGACGATCACCTGCGCGCCCCAGTAGGACATCTGGCCCCACGGCAGCAGGTAGCCGAAGAAGGCCTCGCCCATCAGGCACAGGAAGATCATCACGCCGAACACCCAGATCAGCTCGCGCGGCTTGCGGTACGAGCCGTAGATCAGGCCGCGGAACATGTGCAGGTAGATCACCACGAAGAACATCGAGGCGCCGGTGGAATGCATGTAGCGCACCAGCCAGCCCCACGGCACCTCGCGCATGATGTACTCGACCGACTCGAAGGCCTTGGCCGCGTCGGGCTTGTAGTGCATGACCAGGAAGATCCCGGTGACGATCTGGATCACCAGCACCAGCATCGCCAGCGAGCCGAAGAAGTACCAGAAGTTGAAGTTCTTCGGCGCGTAGTACTCGGAGAGATGGGTCTTCCAGTTCTCCATCAGCGGAAAGCGCTGATCGACCCAGGTGAGCAACCCGCTCGCGGGCTTGTCCAGCGCGCCCAGTCCGGTGACGACCACCGGTTCCTTCTTGCCAGCAGCCATGGTCTCAGGCTCCCTTCTTGTCTTCGCCGATCACGAGCTTGGTGTCGGTCAGGTACATGTGCGGCGGAATCTCGAGGTTGTCCGGCGCGGGCTTGGCTTTCCACACGCGGCCGGCCAGGTCGAAGGTGGAGCCGTGGCACGGGCACACGAAGCCCATGTCGTCGCCCAGCGCCACGTTGGCGCCGGTGGGGAACGGTCCCGAGGGCGAGCAGCCCAGGTGGGAGCAGATGCCTACGGCGACCAGGATCTCGGGCTTGATCGAGCGCGCCTGGTTGCGGCAGTACTCGGGGGTGAGCTCCGAGGGCTTGCGCTCCGACTTCGGGTCGGCGACCTTGGATTCAGTCTTGGCCAGCGAGTCGAGCATTTCCTTGCTGCGCTTGAGAATCCAGACCGGCTTGCCGCGCCATTCGACCACCATGCGCTCGCCTTCCTTCAGCTGGGCGATGTCGACTTCGACGGGGGCGCCGGCGGCGCGCGCTTTTTCGGAGGGCGCGAAGGTCGACACGAACGGGTAGGCCGTGCACAGGGCGCCGATGCCGCCCACGACCGAGGTAGCGACAATGGCGTTGCGCCGCCCGTTGTCGTCGGGTTGATCGTTACTCATGGGAAGATGCCTCTAGGATTTCGTGAAACCGTGCGTGAAACCGTAAAACCAAAACCTGCGAAACCGCGATGGCCGCTCGCTGTGCGGCAAACTCGAAATTATACCCGATCACGACGCCGCTTCCAACGAATTCCGGAAAACCCGTTCACATTCATGAACTTAAAACACCTTGCTTGCCAAATTCCGGCGCCGGCGGTAACCTCCGCCGCGCCGCCCCTGGGGGAGGCTTGGATCGCAAAACCATCACACGCATAGGGGGTTGGCATGGGCATGCTGGGGGAGTTCCGCGAGTTCGCGGTCAAGGGAAACGTGATCGACCTGGCGGTGGGCGTGATCATCGGCGGGGCGTTCGGCAAGATCGTCGACTCCCTGGTGGGCGATATCATCATGCCGCTCATCGGCAGCATCTTCGGGGCCCTGGATTTTTCCAACCTGTTCATCGTGCTGGGCAAGAACCCGAACAATCTGGTCGCGCTGGCCGAGTTGAAGAAGGCGGGCATCCCGGTCTTCGCCTACGGCAGCTTCATCACCGTCGCGGTCAATTTCGTGATTCTTGCCTTCGTCATCTTCCTGATGATCAAACAGATCAACAGACTCAAGAAGGACGAAAAGGTTGCGGTGCCCGAGGCGCCGCCGCCCGTGCCGGAAGACGTGCTGCTGCTGCGCGAGATCCGCGACGCGCTGAAGAAGTAGGCACGCCCGCCGCGGCCCCGCCTCAGGCGGGGTTGTCGATGTCCAGGTGCAGATGGCGGATGCCGAAGCGTCCCGCCAGATGGCGGCCCACCGCTTCGGCGCCGTAGCGCTCCGTGGCATGGTGGCCGGCGGCGATGTAGGCCACACCGGCTTCGCGCGCGAGATGGGTGGTTTGCTCGGACACCTCGCCGCTCAGGTAGAGGTCGCAGCCGGCGGCGATCGCGTCCTCGAAATAGCCCTGCGCGCCGCCGCTGCACCAGGCCACCCGCCGCACCGGCCGCGCCGGGTCGCCGATCAGCAGGGGTTCGCGCGCCAGCGCCAGGGCGACGCGCCGCGCGAAGTCGCGCGCCGTGACCGCGCCGTCGAGGCTGCCGACGCAGCCGATCTGCTGCTCGCCGAACCAGGCATCGGCCGACAGGCCCAGGCGCGTGCCCAGTTGCGCGTTGTTGCCCATCCCGGGCAGGGCGTCGAGCGGCAGGTGGTAGGCGAACAGGTTGAGGTCGTTGCCGAGCAGCGCGCCCAAGCGGCGCCGCCTGGGGCCGACCACGCGCATGTCGTCGCCCTTCCAGAACAGGCCGTGATGCACCAGCAGACCGTCGGCGCCCGCACCGATGGCCGCCTCGATCAGGGCGAGCGACGCGGTGACGCCGCTGATCAGAAGGCCGATATCGCGCTTTCCTTCCACCTGCATGCCGTTTGGGCAATAATCCCGGAAGCGCGCCGGCTCCATCAATTCGTCCAGCGCACCGAGCAATACCCTCGCATCCACTTTTCCCGCCATCGCCGCCCCCATGATTCGCCACCTGTGGCTGATATTCTCCCAGACGGCGACCGTTTGCCTGGGCGTGTGGTTCGTGGTCGCCACGGTCAAGCCGGAATGGCTCGCGCGGACGCCGCCGCCCGCGGTCGCGCCCGCGCCGCCGGCGGCCGACGGCGCCGTGCCGAAACCGCCCGCGGTGGCCGAAGCCGGCCCGGTCGCCGACACCGGGCGCCCGGCCGGGTCCTACAGCGAAGCCGCGCGCCGCGCCATGCCGGCGGTGGTGAACATCTTCACCTCGAAGGAGGTGAAGATGCCGCAGCATCCGTTCATGAACGACCCGCTGTTCCGCCATTTCTTCGGCAAGGACCGCGACGGACGCGGCCGCGGCGAAGCGCGTCGTTCCAACAGCCTCGGCTCGGGCGTGATCGTGAGCGCGCAGGGCTACGTGCTGACCAACTACCACGTGATCGAGTCGGCCGACGAGATCGAGGTGCTGTTGTCGGACAACCGCAAGGCGCAGGCCAAGATCGTCGGCGGCGACCCGGAAACCGACCTCGCGGTGATCAAGATCGATCTGCCCAACATTCCCGCCATCGTGTTCGGCAAGCCGGAAAGCGCGCGGGTCGGCGACGTGGTGCTGGCCATCGGCAACCCGTACGGCGTCGGGCAGACCGTCACGCTGGGCATCGTCTCGGCCCTGGGGCGCTCGCAACTGGGCATCAGCACGTTCGAGAATTTCATCCAGACCGACGCGGCCATCAACCCCGGCAACTCCGGCGGCGCGCTGGTCGACGCCAACGGGCACCTGCTCGGCATCAACACGGCGATCTACTCGCGTACCGGCGCCTCGGCGGGCATCGGGTTCGCCATTCCCGCCAACATGGCCCGGCAGGTGATGGACCAGATCATCTCGTCCGGCGCGGTGACGCGCGGCTTCATCGGCATCGAGCCGCAGGAAATCACGGCCGACCTGGCCGAATCCTTCAAGCTGCCCAGGAATCAGGGCGTGCTGGTGGCCGGCGTCATCCGCAACGGCCCGGCGGACCGCGCCGGCGTCAAGCCCGGCGACGTGCTGGTCGAGGTGGAAGGCACGCCGGTACGCGATCCGAGCCAGATGCTGAACCTGATCGCCCAGCTCACGCCCGGCAGCAACGGCAGGCTCAAGGTCATGCGCAAGGGCGAGGCGGTCGACATGACCGTCACCGTCGGCAAGCGGCCGCGCCCGCAACGCAGCGGCCGCGACGCCCAGGAATAGCGGCCGCGCAACATGTGCCGGACGCGCGGGAACATCCGGCAGCGCCGGTAGCGCCGGAATCACCGCGCAGAGTTTTCCGGGCGGGGCGCTCGGGGCGGCACGCTCAGCCGCCGGCCCGCAGCACTGGCCGCAGGCTTGTCATGCATGGCAGCAGGTGTTGCGGCACCGGATGACGCAGGCCGCATCGCGGCCGGCGCTCCGGCCCGCAGGGCCCCCGTGCCTATGAACCGGAGGCTGCGGGGGCGTCGTCTTCGCTGTCCGGCGTGCGCTTCTTTTCCACGAACTTGGCGAAGAACAGCCCGGCCTCATAGAGGATGCACATCGGCACCGCCAGGGCGAATTGGGAGACCACGTCGGGCGGGGTGACGACGGCGGCGATGATGAACGCGATGACGATGAAGTAGCCGCGCCATTCCTTCAGCTTGGCCACCTCGACGATGCCCACCATCACCAGCACCACCACGGCGACCGGCACCTCGAAGGTGACGCCGAAGGCGATGAACATGGTCAGCACGAAGCCCAGGTAGGCCTCGATATCCGGCGCCGGCGTGATCGATGCCGGCGCGAAGGAGTTGATGAACGAGAAGAACTGCCCGAATACGATGTAGTAGCAGAACGCGATGCCGGCCAGGAACAGCAGCGTGCTCGACACCACCAGGGGCATCGCGAGGCGCTTTTCGTGGCTGTAGAGGCCGGGGGCCACGAAGGCCCAGGCCTGGTACAGGTAATACGGCAAGCCGACCACGAACGCCAGCATGGCCGTGACCTTGAGCGGCACCAGGAAGGGCGAGATCACCGAGGTGGCGATCATCTTTGTGCCCTGCGGCAGCGAACTGATCAGGGGCATGGCCAGGAAGTCATAGATCGGGCCGGCCTTGGGCCAGACGAAAAACGCCAGGCCGAAAATGACGAGGAACACCACCACGCTGCGCAGCAGCCGGTCGCGCAATTCGACCAGGTGCGAGATGAAGGTGTCCTGGATGTCGTCGCTCATTGGGTGTTTCCGTCCGCCGGTGAGGGGTCAGGCGCGCGGGCCGGGCGGCGCCGCCTCGGCGACCGGCGGTGCGTGGGCCGGGGACGCGTCGGGCGGGGGGGCGTAGACCGGCTGCGCCTCGGGCACCGGCATTTCGCTGGCGGCGAGCGCCTGGCGAATGGCCTCGTCGGCGGCGGCGGAGGCCTCCGGCGACAGCGCCGCGGTCGCCAGCGGCGCCGCCACGCCGGCGGCGGTGGCGGCCGGCGTGGCGGCGGGCGATGCCGCGCCGCTGGCGAGGTTGTTCAGTTCCGCAGCCTGGGCCTCGAAACCGGACACCGTTTCCTTGACTGAGTTCTCGATGCTCTGGGCGGCTTCGGTGACGGTGGTGCGCAGTTTCTTGAGCTCGTCGAGCTCGATTTCGCGATTGATGTCGGCCTTGACGTCGTTGACGTAGCGCTGCGCGCGCCCCATCAGGGCGCCGATGGTGCGGGCGACGCGCGGCAGCTTCTCGGGGCCGATGACCAGGAGGGCCACCACCCCGATGACGATCATTTCAGAGAAGCCGATGTCGAACATGGCGATCTATCGCGTCAGGACGCTGACAATGCGTGAATGGACGGCGCGCCGGGCCGGACGAGACGCCCGGCCCGGCGCGCCGCATGACGTCACGCCCGGGTTTTTTCTTCGGGCTTGACGTCGATGGTCTGGCCGACCTTGCCCGGTTCCGCCGGCGTCGCCGTCGCTGCTGCCGCCGTCTGGTCGGCATTGCCGGCCGCGGCCCCTTCCTTCATGCCGTCCTTGAAGCCCTTGACCGCACCGCCGAGGTCGGAGCCCATGTTGCGCAGTTTCTTGGTGCCGAAAACAAGCATGACGATGACCAGGACGATCAGCCAGTGCCAAATCGAGAATGAACCCATGGAAATACTCCGTTAACGTGGATATCGACAGTCAATACGCAGCGTCGGTTCTTATGGTTTCTTTGCCACGTTCCAGTACCAGCGGGTGTGCGGGTGTGCGGGTGTGCGAGTGCAACGGGCCGCAAGGCCGCGAGTGAAGCCGGCCTGCGCCATCAGCCGCGTTTCCACGGCCTCGGCCCGCCCATCACGTGCATGTGCAGGTGCAACACTTCCTGGCCGCCTTCGCGCCCGTTGTTCACAAGCACCCGGAACCCGCCCGCGGTTCCGGGATTGCAACCCGCCTCCAGCGCCAGCCGCGGCGCCAAAACCATCATTCTACCAAGGAGCGCCTCGTGGCGCGCGCCGGCATGCGCCATGGACTCGATGTGTTCCTTGGGGATGATGAGGAAATGCACCGGCGCCCACGGGTTGATGTCGTGGAAGGCGAGCAGTTCCTGGTCTTCATACACCTTGCGGCTGGGGATCTTCCCGGCGACGATCTTGCAGAAAATGCAGTCCGGGTCGTGGGCGGCGGGTTGATTCATGTGCGTCGGGGTCCTTGCGGTTTCAGGGTTTCGGGATGGGCGCGGCGCGCCAGGGATCGGCGCGCGCCGCCTTTTCTTCGAGGCCCGACAATCCCTCGCGCCGGGCGAGTTCGGCCAGCACGTCGGCCGGCCCCAGGCCGTAGTGCTCGAGCGCGACCAGGCAGTGGAACCACAGGTCGGCGAATTCGCCGACGATGCGCGCGCGGTCGCCGTCCTTGGCCGCCATGACCGCCTCGGTGGCTTCCTCGCCGATCTTCTTCAGGACGGTGTCCTCGCCCCGCTGCAGCAGCCGCGCCACATAGGATTTGTCGGGATCGCCGCCGCGCCGGCCGGCTATGACCGCGCCCAGGCGCAGCAGGATATCGTCGCTCATTTCGCGTAGATCTCGCTGGCGGGTTTCAGCACGGGGTCGATATCGACCCAGCGGCCGTCTTCGAGACGGCGAAAAAAGCAGTTGTGGCGCCCGGTGTGGCAGGCGATGCCGCCGACCTGGTCGACCTTGAGCAGGATCACATCGGCATCGCAATCGACGCGCACCTCACGCAGGCGCTGCCGGTGGCCGGATTCCTCGCCCTTGCGCCACAGGCGCTGGCGCGAGCGCGACCAGTACACCGCCTGGCCGGTCCTGACCGTCTCAAGCAGGGCCGCGCGGTTCATCCACGCCACCATCAGCACGCGGTTGGTGAAGGCTTCCTGGGCGATGGCCGGCACCAGGCCGCGCTCGTCCCAGGTGATCGCATCGAGCCAGGTGTCGGCACCGGCCGCCGTTTCGGGCGCGGCCGCGGCCGCGCCCGTGCCGGCTGCCGTGTCTTGCTTGCCGCTCATTGCCGCACCTCGATGCCCCGCTCGGCCATGCGCGCCTTGGCCTGGCCCACGGTGTATTCGCCGTAATGAAAAATCGATGCTGCCAGCACGGCGTCGGCGCGGCCTTGCAGCACGCCGTCGGCGAGATGGTCGAGGTTGCCCACGCCGCCCGAGGCGATCACCGGAACGCTGACCGCGTCGGCCACCGCGCGGGTCAGGCCCAGGTCGAAGCCGTGGCGGGTGCCGTCGCGGTCCATGCTGGTCAGAAGGATTTCGCCGGCCCCGAGACGCTCGACTTCGCGGGCCCAGCCGACCGCATCCATGCCGGTATCGTTGCGCCCGCCGTGGGTGAACACGCTCCAGCGCCCCGGTGCGACCTGCTTGGCATCGATGGCCACGACGATGCATTGCGCGCCGTAGCGGCCCGAGGCTTCGGCGACCAGGGGCGGATTCTGCACCGCCGAGGTGTTGATGCTGATCTTGTCGGCCCCTGCGTTGAGCAGGCGCCGCACGTCCTCGACCTTGCGCACGCCGCCGCCCACGGTGAGCGGGATGAACACCTGGGAGGCCACCTGCTCGATGATGCCGAGGATGATGTCGCGCTGGTCGCTGCTGGCGGTGATGTCGAGGAAGGTCAGTTCGTCCGCGCCCTGCTCGTCGTAGCGGCGCGCGATCTCGACCGGGTCGCCGGCGTCCCGCAGCCCGACGAAATTGATGCCCTTGACCACCCGGCCGGCGGTGACATCGAGGCAAGGTATGACGCGCTTTGCGAGCATGTTGCTGTGCCGGCGCACCGATGCGCCTCCTGTGCTGGTTGTGTCTGTGGGCCCGCAACCTGGGGCGCGCCGCGCGCGCCGCGGAACAAGGACTAGTCCCCGGCCTCGGCCAGTGCCTTGGCGAAATCGAGCGTGCCGTCGTAGATCGCGCGGCCGGCGATCACGCCGACCACGCCTTCGCTTTCGATCGCCTTGAGCGCCTGGATGTCCTTGACGCTCGCCAGTCCGCCGGAGGCGATCACCGGGATTTTCATCGCCTGCGCCAGGCGCAGGGTGGCTTCGATGTTGATGCCGCCGAGCATGCCGTCGCGGCCGATGTCGGTATAGATGATGGCCTCGGCGCCGTAGTCCTCGAATTTCCTGGCGAGGTCGACCACGTCATGGCCGGTGAGCTTGCTCCAGCCGTCGGTGGCGACCTTGCCGTCACGGGCATCCAGGCCGACGATGATGTGGCCGGGAAAGGCGCCGCAGGCATCGTGCAGGAACCCCGGGTTCTTCACCGCCGCCGTGCCGATGATGACGTAACTGACGCCGTCGTCCAGGTATCGCTCGACCGTGTCGAGATCGCGGACGCCGCCGCCTAACTGCACCGGCATGTCATCGCCGGCTGCGGCGATGATGCGCTTGATCGCGCCCTCGTTCTTGGGTTTGCCGGCCACCGCGCCATTGAGATCGACGATGTGCAGACGCTTGCCGCCCTGCGCCTTCCAGTGGGCCGCCATGGCCGCCGGGTCCTCGGAGAAGACGGTGGCATCGGCCATGTCGCCCTGCCGGAGACGGACACAGCGTCCGTCCTTGATGTCAATCGCGGGAATGATCAGCATGCTGATGCCGTGACGGTGTGCATGAAAAAGCGGGGCAGGCGGCCATCCGGTGGATAACGATCCCGGCATTGGGACAGGTTATCAGGGATTCCAGGCGACGAAATTGGAGAACAGGGCAAGTCCGGCAAGGTGGCTTTTTTCCGGGTGGAACTGTACGCCGAAAATATTCGCGCGCGCAACGGCGCATGTGAAGTTTATCCCATAGTCGCAGGAGCCGGCGCCGATCTGCGCGTCGGCCGGCACCGGAAAATAGCTGTGCACGAAGTAGAAACGGCTGTGGTCGGCGATGCCGCGCCACAACGGGTGCGCCATGTCCTGGCGGACCCGGTTCCAGCCCATGTGCGGCACCTTCAGCCGCGCCCCGTCCGCGCCATGCATGTCGGCGGCGAACCGCACGACCTCGCCCGGCAGGATCGCCAGGCCCGGCGTGTCGCCCTCGGCGCTGTGCGCGAACAGCATCTGCATGCCGATGCAGATGCCGAGGAAGGGCTTGCTGGCCGCCGCGGCGAGCACCGCTTCCGACAGGCCCGACGCGCGCATCTCGCGCATGCAGTCCGGCATCGCGCCCTGCCCCGGAAACACCACCCGGTCGGCCGCGGCGATCACGCCGGGATCATGGGTCACCACGACCCGGTCGGCCGGCGCCACATGCTCGATGGCCTTGGAAACCGAGCGCAGGTTTCCCATGCCGTAGTCGATGACTGCAATCGTTTGCATCGCGTTCCTGCCTGATGGTGCCTGGGGACCGGCCAGGGCGCGCCGGCGCGCAAGCGGCCTAGAGCGTGCCCTTGGTCGAAGGAATCGTGTCGCCCGCGCGCGGGTCGGGCTCGCATGCCATGCGCAGCGCGCGCCCGAACGCCTTGAATACCGTCTCGCACTGGTGGTGGGCGTTCTGGCCACGCAGGTTGTCGACATGCACGGTCACCAGGGCATGGTTGACGAAACCCTGGAAGAACTCGTGCGCCAGGTCGACATCGAAAGCGCCGATCATGGCGCGCCTGAAATCGACGTGGAACTCGAGCCCCGGCCGGCCGGACAGATCCACCACCACCCGCGACAGGGCTTCATCGAGCGGCACGTAGGCATGCCCGTAGCGCCGGATGCCCTTCTTGTCGCCGACCGCCCTGGCGAAGGCCTGGCCGAGCGTGATGCCGATGTCCTCCACCGTGTGATGCGCGTCGATGTGCAGGTCGCCGGTGGCCGCGACGTCGATATCGATCAGGCCGTGCCGCGCGATCTGGTCGAGCATGTGGTCGAGAAAGGGCACGCCGGTGGCGAAGGCGGCCGCCCCGCTCCCGTCGAGGTTGAGTTTGACCCGGATCTGGGTTTCCTTGGTGTTGCGGACGATTTCGGCGGTTCTCATCGGGTCATCTGGCGGCGCGCCGTGCAAGCACGCCCGCCGCGCTCCTGGAGGTCGACCAAGTCTAGCGCAAGGCGGATTCGAGCGCGGCGAGCATGGCGCGGTTTTCGTCGGGCGCGCCGATGGTCAGGCGCAGGCAGTTCTCCAGCATCGGATGGCCGCCTGAGAAATTCTTCACCAGCACCTTCTGGCGCTTCATGCTTTCGAATACCGCGGTGCCCGCGCCGGGGCCGCCTTCGATGCGCACGCAGATGAAGTTGGCCGCGGTCGGGTACTGCGTGAGGCCGCGCATGCGCGCCAGCGCGCCCCTGACCACCTCGCGCTCGGCCAGCACCCTGGCGGCCTGTTCATCGAGCACGTGCTTGTTTTCCAGGATCTTGATGGCCACCGCCTCGGCCAGCACGCTGATGTTGAACGGCGCGCGGGTCTTGTCGAGTTCGCGGATCCACTGCGCGGGACCGCCCACGTAGCCGAGGCGCACGCCGGCCAGGCTGATCTTGGAAACCGTGCGCATGACCACCAGGTTGGGGTACTCCGCCACCCGCGGCATGAAGGAATCGGTCGCGAACGGCTGGTAGGCCTCGTCGATCACCACCAGTCCCGGCGCGGCGCGCACGATGCGCTCGACCTCGGTCCTGGAAAACGGGCTTCCGGTCGGGTTGTTCGGATAGGCCAGCCAGACCAGCGCCGGCTTGTGCAGGGCCATGGCGGCAATGAACGCGTCGACATCCAGTGAAAAGTCGGGGCGCAGGGGTACCGGCACGAACCTCAACCGGTAGAACAAGGCATGCATCTGGAACATCACGAACGAGGGCGCCGGCGCCATCACGACCGCGCCTTCGCGCGCGCAAGCCG
>Ga0068877_10004139_pt1 | contig 11371 bp, 11 predicted proteins | sample NOAtaG_FD_66437 | JGI IMG/M metagenome (GOLD analysis project Ga0068877, IMG submission 66437) | Freshwater lake microbial communities from Lake Erie, under a cyanobacterial bloom - NOAA_Erie_Diel6S_1000h metaG | ecosystem: Environmental > Aquatic > Freshwater > Lake | place: USA: Ohio, Lake... | reverse complement strand
CGATGTCCGCGCCGCCTGGGAGGCGATGCGTCGCATCTACGGCGACGCCGCACCGCAGCGCGAGGTCATCGTCGGCAACTCGCTGGGCACCGCGCTGGCCGCGCGCCTGGCGGCCGAGGAACAACCGGAGCAGCTGGTGCTGATCGCGCCTTACACCAGCATGAAGGCGCTGGCGGCCGAACACTACCCGTGGGTGCCGCGGGCGGTGCTGCGCTACCCGCTCGCCACCGAGGAGTGGATCGGCCGCGTGCGCGCGCCGATCCTGCTGGCGCACGGCGGGCGCGACACGCTGATCGAGCCCGACCACAGCCGGCGGCTGCAGCAGCTCGCCCCGCACGCTCAGTTGCTGCTGGTGCCCGAGGCCCGGCACCACGACCTGCAGGCCTTCCCCGAGTACCGAGACGCTCTCTGGGCCGCGTTGCGCGGCCGCTGAGCCCGGGGTCGTGCCGTCAGCCCGGCGGCCGCGTGCCGAACAGCCGGTCGCCGGCGTCGCCCAGCCCCGGGATGATGTAGCCCACCGCGTTCAGGTGGCTGTCCATCGCCGCAGCCCAGCAGCGCACGTCCGGGTGTGCGGCGGCCAGTGCGCGCTCGCCCTCCGGGGCCGCCACCAGCACCAGTGCGCGCACGTCGCGACAGCCGCGCGCCTTCAGCAGGTCGACGGTGGCGATCATCGAGCCGGCCGTCGCCAGCATCGGGTCGATCACGATCGCGGTGCGCTCCTCGAGCCGGCCCACCAGGTTGGCGTAGTACTGCTCGGGCTGCAACGTGTCGTGGTTGCGGGTCAGGCCGACGATGCTGACCTTGGCGTTGGGCACGAGGTCGAGCACGCCGTCGAGCATGCCGAGGCCGGCACGCAGGATCGGCACCACCGTGATCTTCTTGCCGGCGATGCGCTGCACCGCGGTCGGGCCGCTCCAGCAGTCCACCGTGGCCGGCTCCAGCGGCAGGTCGGCCGTGGCCTCGTAGGCGAGGAGCCGCGCGAGCTCGCCGGCGAGCTCGCGGAACTGCTTGGTCGGCAGGTCCTTCGCGCGCAGCAGGCCGACCTTGTGCTGCACCAGCGGATGGGTGACGACGTTGACGGGCATGGCGGGAAGTCTATGCCGCGGCCGTGGCGGCGGGTGCGGTGGGCGCTGCGGCGGCCGGGGCTGCGGCCAGCCGCTGGCGCCGCGCCTCGAACAGGCACACCCCGGCCGCCACCGAGACGTTGAGGCTTTCCACCGCGCCGGCCATCGGGATGCGCACCAGTTCGTCGCAGGTCCGCCGTGTCAGCTGCCTCATGCCAGGGCCCTCGGCCCCGAGCACCAGCGCCACCGGGCGCGCCAGCGACGCCTCGTACAGCGTGCGCGGGGCGTCGTCGGCCGTGCCCACCACGGCCAGCCCGCGCTCCTTGAGCTCGCCCAGCGTGCGCGCCAGGTTGGTCACCATCAGGTAGGGCACGGTCTCGGCCGCGCCGCTGGCCACCTTGGCCACGGTGGCGTTCAGGCCCACCGCATGGTCGCGCGGCGCGATCACGGCGTGGGCGCCGGCGCCGTCGGCTACGCGCAGGCAGGCGCCGAGGTTGTGGGGGTCGGTCACGCCATCGAGCACCAGCACCAGCGCCGGGCCGCGGCCCGCCGCCTCGGCGTCGTCGAGCACGTCGTCCAGCGAGTGGCGCGGCGCCAGGGGCAGCACCCGCGCCACCACGCCCTGGTGGCGGGCGGTTCCGGCCAGCCGGTCGAGCCGGGCGCCGTCGCTGTCGACGATGCGCGCGCCGGCGGCCGCCGCGCGCTCGACGAACTGGCGCATGCGCGCGTCGCGCCGCGCGCCGTCGACGTGCACCTCGAGCACCGACTCCGGTGCCGTCTTCAGCCTGACGGTGACGGCGTGGAAGCCGTAGAGGACGCGCGCGCTCATCGCGCCACCGCACCCGCGCCCGCCTCGCCGGCCGGGACCGGTGCGAGCAGGCTCATGGCGTGGGTGTCCACGTGCACGCCGTCGACCCGGATCGCGTTGCGCTTGATGCCCTCGTGCCCGAAGCCGGCGCGCTCGTACAGGCGGATGGCGGCCGCATTGTCGACCCGCACCTCCAGCTCGATGCGGGTCAGCCCGCGCGCCCAGGTGGCGGCGATGCAGGCCTCGAGCAGGCGGCGCCCGAGGCCCTGCCCGCGCCAGGCCGGCAACAGCCCCATGCCGAGCGATCCCCGGTGCTGCACCCCGTGGGCCCAGCCGGGGAAGACGTCGGCCCAGCCGACGACCTGGGTGCCATCGAGCGCGACGAACTGCGCCACGCCCTGCGCGATGCCGTCGCGCACGTGCGCCCGCACCTGCGCCAGCGGGGGCGCCTCGAACATCGCCAGGAATCGCTTCTCGCGTGCCACCACGTCGAGCGCGGCGCGGAAACCCTCGACGTGGGCTTCGGAGATCGGCACCACGGGCAGCGGCTGGGCGGTCATCGTGCGCCTAGCGTAACCCACCGCCCCGCCCGGCGTCGGCCGCGGCCGGTGGCCGGGCTTCCGGATCGAGGTCGACCGCGCGCAGCTCGATCGGCTCGCCGTGCATGGTGCGCGCGGCGGCCCGTTGCCAGCCGCGCCGGGTGCGCTCGAGTTCATCGCCGCGGCCGGCGCCCTTGGCGATGACGAGCTTCTCCAGAGCCGCCAGCCACTGCCCGTAGTAGACGCCAGCCGCTGCGCCGTCGCCCTGCACCGGGGCGGATGCCGCATCGGCATCGGATGCGGCGGCGGCGCCCCCGGCGGCGATCTCCGCCGCCAGCGCGTCGGCCCACTCGCGCCAGGTGAACAGGCCGCGCCGATGCAGCTCAACCGCAAGGGCGAAGGCCTGCGCCTGCCAGGGCTCGGCGAACACCGGCTCGGCGGGCGGGCCCGGGTCGGGCGTGGACGCGGGCATGAGCGCGGGCGGCAGCGCGCTCATCGGCGGCGGGCGGCTGCGTCGCGGTGGACGTCGCCGGGGCCGGCCGCCGCCGGCTCGAGGTAGGGCTCCCAGGCGTCGACCGAGACGACGAGCGCGCCGGCCTCGGCGCGGTCGGCGGCGTCGGGCCAGAGCTCGCGGCCCTCGAAGGCCACCGTGTACAGGTGCTGCGGCATCTCGCCGCGCCCGCTGGCGTGGGCGTCGGCGAACACGTGTGCCCCGTGATGCGCGACGACCGTGCCGGTGCGCCCGCGCACGTAGCGCGGCAACCGCGTGTGGTGCGGCACGTCGCCGGCCCAGGTGCGCACGCGATCGCCGACCGCGTGGCGCGGTGCGGAAGGCGCAGGGCGCTCCGTGGGGGCGCCGCGCGCCAGCACCGCCGCCACCTCGCCGGCGCGCAGCACGCGCGCCACGGGCCGCGGCGGGTGCAGCGCGCGGCCGGCCGCCAGTTCGTCGGCGCCGACCAGTCCGCGCTCGGCCAACAGCCGGCACAGCGCCGCGATCCAGATCTCGTAGTAGCCCAGGCGCAGGTAGCCGGGCAGCGACTCGCGCGCGGCACGGCTGTTGTCGATGTTCCACTGCCCGCTGGCCCCCATGGCCAGCGTCAGCGCCAGCGCCCGCGGCTCCCAGGCGGCGTGCCAGAGCTCGCCCTCGGGCTCGGGCACGACCGGGCCGTGGCCGCGCGTGCCGCCCAGGTCGGCGTGGCTGGCGTGGGTCATGCGGGCGGGCCGCCCGCGGCAGCTGCGGGCCGGGGCAGACCGGTGCCGATCATCGAGTCGCGCGTGACCAGGCCGGCCAGGCGCTCCTCGCTCCAGCCGTCGGTGCCCTCGGGCCGCATCGGCAGCACCAGGTAGCGGACCTCGGCCGTGGAGTCCCAGACCCGCACCCGCGTGGCCTCCGGCAGCACGACGCCGAACTCGGCCAGCACCGCGCGCGGCTCGCGCACGGCGCGTGCGCGGTACGGCGCGCTCTTGTACCAGGTGGGGGGCAGCCCGAGCACCGGCCACGGATAGCAGCTGCACAGCGTGCAGACGACCATGTGGTGGGTGTCCGGGGTGTTCTCGACGACCACCATGTGCTCGCCCTGCCGGCCCTGGTAGCCCAGCTCGGCGATCGCGCGCGTGGCGTCGAGCCGCAGGCGCTCGCGGAACGCGGGGTCGGCCCAGGCCCGGGCGACGACGCGCGCACCGTTGCGCGGCCCGACGCGGCGCTCGTAGGTCTCGATCAGCGCATCGAGCGCGGCCGGGTCGACGTAGCCCTTCTGAACCAGCAGGGTCTCCAGGGCCCGCACGCGGAGGTCCATCGGGCCGAGCGCGCCATGCCCGCCGTCGTGGCCGTGGCTGCCGTGGTCGTGCTGACCATGATCATGGTGGCCAGGCTCGTGTGCCATGACGCGCACGCTACCAGAGCCCGAGCGCGCGGCCGGCCAGGATGCCCCCGATCAGCACCGGCTGGTGGAGCATGTAGAAGGTGAGTGGCCAGCGACCGAGCGCTGCCAGCGGCCGCGCCACGGCGGGCACCGGGGCGGTGAGCACCGAGCGGCGGTGCGCGAGCAGCCACTGCCCGGCCGCCAGCCCCCACAGCATCACGCCGAGCCAGGGCAGCAGCGGCACGTAGTCCTCGGTGACCGGCTTGCGGGTGACCAGCCCGACCCAGTTCGTCCACCGCGTCTCGAAGAACGGGTGGCCCCACAGCTGCGGCAGCACGAGAGCCGCGAGGCCCAGCGGCCAGAGCCAGCGCCCGAGCGGGGCGGCCACGCGCAGCACGATCAGCATCAGCGCGATGCCGTGCAGCACGCCGAAGCTGATCCAGCTGCGCGGGAACATCAGCGCCGAGCCGATGCTCACCAGCACCGCGCAGCCCGCGACCTGGCCCCAGCGGCGCCAGAACCGGGCCGCCGACTGGCCGGCCTCGAGCGCGGCCGCCTGGCCCACGCCGGCGCAGAACAGGAAGAGGCTGACGATGCAGGTGCGCTGCCAGGTCCAGAACGGGTCGCGGTGGAAGTTCTGGCGCGGGTCGAGCAGGCCGAAGTGATTGAGGTCGAATCCGAAGTGGAAAGCGGCCATCCACAGCATCGCCACGGCCCGCAGGGCATCCAGGCGATCGAAGCGCTGGCCGGGGTGGACGAAGGCGGCGGTCATTCGCACCTCTGGAAGACGCCAGTGAAGCGCTGCCCGTCCCACGCGCACAGCAGCAGCGCCTCCGGGCGGCAGCGCCGCACGCCCCGCGGGCCGAACAGCGCCACGCACAGCGGATCGACACGGGCGGTCGCCGGGGTGGCCGATGCGGTGGCCGACGCCGCGGCCCGCGAACGGTAGACGACGCCGGCCGAGCCGGCCGCGCGCAGTTGCGCACCGAGGCCGGGGGACACATCGGGGGCGGATGGGTCCCCGGGGTCGCCGGGGACGGTCCCCGCTGACGCCGACGCGCCGTCTTCGCACAGGTCGTGCAGCTCAGCGTCGATGCTCGCCCGATACAGCTGCATCCCCACGTACATCGGTCCCTGGCCGGTGGCGCGCAGGAAGCGCCCGTGGCGCCGGCAGGCTTGCTCGACGGCGACACCGCGCGCGAGTGCCGCGCAGAGAACCCCGGACACGCCGTCATCGGACGCGGCGCCCTCGGCGCTGGCGAACACCGCGGCGACCGGATCTTCCCGAGCAGCCTGCTGCGGACGGAGGCCTTGGAGCCACGAGACGCCTGGGACACCGTGCTCATCGCCGGCCGCGGCGGCGCCGGGGCCGCCCTGGCAGGGACCGGGCGCCGTCTCGTCACCGGGCGCCGACGGCAGCGACTGCGCAGCACCCGCGCCGGACGACGACCCCGCGCTGCCTGGACGGGCCTTCCGCGCCCCGCGCGAGCGCCGACCGCTGGCGGCCGGCGTCGTCATCGCCTCCAGCTGCCCGAGCGCCTCGAAGTCGGACGGGGCCACCAGCCGCGCGTACGGCGGCGCGGCCGGCTGCGGCACCGGAACGGCCAGCCAGGCCGTCGGCCAGCGCACGCGGCGTCGCGCGAGCGCCTGCGCGGCCGCCGTCACGGCCAGCCGCCTCCGCTGCGCACGCCGTCGAGATAACGGCGCACGTGGTGCAGATCGCTGACATTGCCCTCGAGCATGCGCTCCAGCGCGCTGCGGCCATCGAACCCGGGCGCGGCGTTCGGGCGGCGCACCCAGGCATCGGCAGCGGCCGGCTCCGGCAGCAGCACCTGCAGCGCGCGCCAGATGCCGAGGAGCTCGGACAGGCGCTCGAGCGTGTCGCGCGGCAGCTTGGCGCGCTCGGGCTGCTTGCGCCAGGCGAAGTAGGTGCTGCGGGCGGGCTGGCCGAGCAGCCGGAGCTGCTCGTCGACGGTCAGCTTCCAGGCGTCGGCCATGCGCCCGAAGGCGCGCAGGCCGGCCGCGGCGAGCCAGGCCCGCGACGCCGCGTCCCGACCGCCTGCGCGGGGCGTTGGAGCGGACTCGACGGCATGCACGGTCATGGAATGACATCCATAGCTGGACTTCGCAGCAATTGTAGTCTCGCGAGGGACCTCTTGCCGAGAGGTTCCGGAACTCGCAACGCCGCCGGGAGACTGCCAGGACAGGGGCCCATCTCGGCGATCAGCGCAGCCCCGATCGGAAGTTCCGTACCAGACCTGCAAGCCCTAAAGGTCTAGCCCTGGATCTCTGGGCGCGGCAGCGCCCGAAGGCCGTGAGGGCGCCTGGAAAGGAGCCTGCCCCACCATCTCATCTGGGACTCTTCAAGAAGAAAAGTCCATGGGAAGACTGCCAGGCATGAGCATCGAACCCTGCCCTGCGATGCCCCCCAGCGAGGCGCCCCGGGCCGCCGGTCAACCGTTTGCGATGGGGCGGCCAACCACCACCCGCCCGCCACCCGCCCCCCGAAGGACCGACCCTCAGGCAGCGAAGCGCCCGCCCTGGGCGGCCATCTGCACGACCACCGCCGCAGGCTCGAAGCGCGGTCCGTAGGCCGCCGCGAGTTCGCGCGCGCGGGCCACGAAGGCCGCCGCACCCATCGCGTCGATGAACTGCAGCGCGCCGCCGTGGAACGGCGCGAAGCCCCAGCCGAAGATGCTGCCCACGTTGGCATCGGCCGCCGAGCGCAGCACGCCCTCCTCGTGGCAGCGCGCCGCCTCGTTGGCCTGCGCGAACATCATCCGGTCGATCAGCTCGCGCTGCGCCGGCTGCTGCGCGTCCACCGGGTACAGCGTCGTCAGCCCGGGCCAGAGCTGCCGGCCCTCGTCGCCATGGTCGTAGAAGCCCCGGCCGGCCTTCTTGCCGACGCGGCCGATCTCGCACAGCTGCCGGATCACGCTCATGCCAGGATGCTCGGTGTACGGCCTGCCCTCGGCGGCCAGATCCTTCCGCGTCTGCTCGGCCACGTGCAGCGCGAGCGACAGGCTCACCTCGTCCTGCAGCGCCAGCGGCGGCATCGGCATGCCGGCCTGCAGGCCCGCCGCCTCGATGCTGCGCGGGTGCACGCCCTCCTTCAGCATCGCGATGCCTTCCATCACGTAGGTGCTGAAGACGCGGCTGGTGTAGAAGCCTCGGCTGTCGTTGACGACGATCGGCGTCTTGCCGATCTGAAGCACGTAGTCGAAGCCCCGGGCCAGCGTCTCGTCGCTCGTGGCCTGGCCGACGATGATCTCCACCAGCGGCATCTTGTCCACCGGGCTGAAGAAGTGCAGGCCGATGAAGCTGCCCGGCCGCGCGCTCGCCCGGGCCAGGCCCGTGATCGGCAGCGTGCTGGTGTTCGACGCGAACACCGCGCCGGCGCCGAGCACGGCCTCGGCCTTGCGGGTGACGTCGGCCTTGACGGCGCGGTCCTCGAACACGGCCTCGATGACGAGGTCGCAAGCGGCCAGGTCCTCGTACTGCGTCGTCGGCCTGATCCTCGCCAGCAGCGCGTCGCGCTTGTCCGGCGTGCTGCGGCCCTTCTTCACCGCCTTGTCGAGCAGGCCCTGCGAGTAGGCCTTGCCCTTGTCGGCCGCCTCCTGCGTGGTGTCGAGCAGCACGACCTCGATGCCGGCCTTGGCCGACACGTAGGCGATGCCACCACCCATCATCCCGGCGCCCAGGATGCCGAGCCGGCGCACCTTCGAGGCCGGCACGCCCTGGGGCCGCGACGCACCCTTCTTGATCGCGTTGAGCTGGAACCACAGCGTGCCGATCATGTTCTTCGACACCTGGCTGGTCACGCAGGCGGCAAAGTAGCGGCTCTCGACCACCTGCGCCGTCTCGAAGTCGACCAGCCCGCCCTCGAAGATGCTGCTCATGATGTGCTGCAGCGCCGGGTAGTTGCCCTGGCTCCTGGCACTGGCGATCGACGGCGCGATGGCCCACATCGGCACCAACGCAGGCGAGCGGCTGTCGCCGCCCGGGAACTTGAATTTCGGCTGGTCCCAGGGCTGCCGGGCCTTCGGGTTGGCGGCGATCCAGGCCCGCGCCTTGGCCATCAGTTCGTCGCGGTCGGCCGCGGTGTCGGCGAGCAGGCCCATTTCCCTGGCCTTGGTCACCGCGATGTCGTTGCCCTCGCCGCAGATCTGCAGTGCGGCCTGGATGCCGACGAGGCGCGGCAGCCGCACCGTGCCGCCGCCGCCGGGCAGCAGGCCGATCTTCACCTCGGGCTGGCCGAGCTTGAGCCGCGGATCGGCCAGCGCGATGCGGGCGTGGCAGGCGAGCGCGATCTCCAGGCCGCCGCCGAGCGCGTGACCGCCGATGGCCGCCACCACCGGCTTGCCCTGCAGCTCGAGCCGGCGCAGCACCTTCTTCATCGCCATCGAGGCCTCGAAGGGCTCCTCCGGCTGCGTCCACTTCGCCATGCGGTCGATGTCGCCGCCGGCGCAGAAGTCGGCCTTGCCGCTGGCGAGGATCATGCCCTTGACGGCCGGATCGGACAGCCTGTCGACGGCCGCGGCGATGCCGGCCATCAGCTCGTCGCCCACCACGTTCATCGGCCGGCCGGGAAGGTTCATCGTCGCGACGAGGATGCCGTCGCTGCCCACTTCGAGGGAAACCGCGTCGCACATGGTCACACCCGCTCGATGATCGTGGCGATGCCCATGCCGCCGCCCACGCACAGCGTGGCGAGGCCGGTCGCGAGGCCGCGGCGCTCGAGTTCGTCGAGCAGCGTGCCGAGGATGATGCAGCCGGTGGCGCCCAGCGGGTGCCCCATCGCGATCGAGCCGCCGTTGACGTTGACGCGGTCGATGTCGACGCCGAGGTCGCGCGCGGTCTTCATCGGCACCACGGCGAAGGCCTCGTTGATCTCCCACAGGTCGATGTCGCCGGCCGTCATGCCTGCCTTGGCCAGCGCCTTGCGGCAGGCCGGCGTCGGGCCGGTGAGCATGATCGTCGGCTCGCTGCCGATCACCGCGGCGGCCCGGATGCGCGCGCGCGGCTTCAGGCCGGCCTTGCGGCCGGCCTCGGCGTTGCCCACCAGCATCAGCGCGGCGCCGTCGACGATGCCGCTCGAGTTGCCGGCGTGGTGCACGTGCACGATGCGCTCCACCGTCGTGTACTTGCGAAGCGCGGTGGCGTCGAAGCCCATCTGGCCGATCATCGCGAAGCTCGGCTCCAGCTTCGCCATCGCCTCCATGCTGGCGTTGTCGCGGATCGTCTCGTCGCGGTCGAGCATCGGCAGCCCGTTGAGGTCGCGCACCGGCACCACGCTCCCGGCAAAGCGCCCCTCGGCGCGCGCCGCGTCCGCGCGCTGGTGCGAGCGCAGTGCGAACGCATCGACGTCGGCGCGGCCCCAGCCCTCCAGCGTGGCGATCAGGTCGGCGCCGATGCCCTGCGGCACGAAGCCGGTCTTCTGGTTGATGCGCGGGTCCATCACCCAGGCGCCGCCGTCGCTGCCCATCGGCCAGCGGCTCATGCTCTCGATGCCGCCGGCGACGACGAAGTCCTCCCAGCCGCTCTTGACCTTGGCCGCCGCGAGGTTCACCGACTCCAGGCCGCTGGCGCAGAAGCGGCTCTGGGTGACGCCGGCCACCGTCTGCGCCCACTCGGCGTCGAGCACCGCGGTGCGCGCGATGTCGGCGCCCTGCTCGCCCACCGGCGTCACGCAGCCGAGCACCACGTCGTCGACCAGCGCGGTGTCGAGCGCGAGCCGCTGCTCGAGCGCCTTGAACAGCGTGCGCAGCAGCCACACCGGCGTGGCCTGGTGCAGGCTGCCGTCCTTCTTGCCCTTGCCGCGCGGCGTGCGCACGTGGTCGTAGATCAAGGCGTCGCTCATCGCGCGGCCCTCCTTCGTCACTTGATCAGGAAATCCAGCATCGCGTCGGCGAAGCGGCCGTAGGGCGGGCCGATCAGGCTCAGCGCCGACCACCGCGCCTGGTGGAACACCGGCCGCATCTTCGAGAAGGTCTGGAAGCCCTCGTGGCCGTGGTAGTGACCCATGCCGGACGGACCGACACCGCCGAACGGCAGGTCGTGCTGGGCCACGTGCAGCAGCGCGTCGTTGACCGACACCCCGCCCGACATCACGTGCGTGAGCAGGTGGTCCAGGCGCGCGCGGTCGCGCGTGAAGGGGTACATGGCCAGCGGGCGGTCGCCCGCATTGACCTGCTGCACGACGTCCTCGAGCCGGCGGTAGGGCCGGATCGGCAGGATCGGGCCGAAGATCTCGCGCGTGGCCAGCGCCGAGCCGGGCGGGGTGTCGAGCACGATGTGCGGCGCGATCTTGCGCGCAGCGGCGTCGAAGGGGGGGCCGGGCAGCAGGGGCACCAGCGTGGCTCCGCCGGCCCGCGCCTCGTCGAGCGCGTGGAGCAGGCGGTCGAAGCTGCGCTGGTCGACGATCGACGTGTAGTCGGGCGACGCCAGCCCGCCCGGAAACCGCCGCGGCACCACGGCCTGCGCGTGGCGCACGAACGCCTGCACCTTCTCCTCCGGCACGAAGGCGTGGTCGACCGAGGTGCAGATCTGGCCCGCATTCAGGCACTTCACGAACAGGATGCGCTCGACCGCCGTGGCCAGCGGGAAGTCGTCGCAGACGATGGCCGGCGCCTTGCCGCCGAGCTCCAGCGTCACCGGGCACAGGTTGGAGGCGGCGGCAGCCATCACCGCGCGGCCGGTCTGCCCCGAGCCGGTGAACAGCAGGTGGTCGAACGGCAGCTTGGAGAACTCGATGCCCACGCCGCCGGTCTCGTCGAGGAACTGCAGCTTCTCGGGCGCGAAGTACCTGGGCGTCTTCTCGATCAGCAGCGCGGCCAGCCGGCGCGAGTTCTCGCTCATCTTGACCAGCGCCCGGTTGCCGGCGGCGAAGATGAAGGTCAGCGGGACGAAGCTCAGGTTGACCGGGAAGTTCCAGGGCACGATCACGCCGACCACGCCCAGCGGCTGCGGAACGACACGGTTGCTGGCCCCGGGGAAGCTGACGAGGTCGACGTGGCGGCGCTGCGGCCGCATCCAGCGGCGCAGGTGCTTCAGCGCGTAGCCGATGCCGTCCACCGCGGGTGCGATCTCGCACAGCAG
>Ga0068877_10004132_pt1 | contig 11389 bp, 9 predicted proteins | sample NOAtaG_FD_66437 | JGI IMG/M metagenome (GOLD analysis project Ga0068877, IMG submission 66437) | Freshwater lake microbial communities from Lake Erie, under a cyanobacterial bloom - NOAA_Erie_Diel6S_1000h metaG | ecosystem: Environmental > Aquatic > Freshwater > Lake | place: USA: Ohio, Lake... | reverse complement strand
GCTTCCTCGCCTCGGCGAGCCACTCCTCCTCGAGGACCTTGAGCGCCTCCCTGGCCTTGGCGACGTCGGCATCGGCGAGCTGCACGAACTGCACGCCGTTCCTGTCGAGCGCGGCGCGGCCGACGCTGTCGCCGTTCGTCCACGCCCAGCCGGCGAGCAGCGCCACCGCCATGCCCGAATGCTTCTCGAAGGCGCGCTTCTGCTCTGCGTTGAGCGAGGCCCACTTCGCCTCGTTGATCGCCAGCCAGAACGTGTCGGTGTAGAGGCCGCCGGGGATGCGCGTCGCGCCCTTGATGACGGGCGTGATGCGGAAGAAGTCGATCGACTCCGTCGGGAAGGTGATGCCGTCGGCGACGCCCGAGGCCATCGCCTGCTGCGCCTCGGTGGGCGGCAGCTGGACCGGCACCGCGCCGAGCGCCTGCATGATCCGGCCGGTCACGTTGCCGCCGACGCGGATCTTCTTGCCCCTGAGGTCGTCGAGGCTCGTGAACGGCGCGGCGCGCATGAAGATGAAGGGCTCGGAATGGACCCAGAGGCCCAGCACCTTCGCGCCGCGATGCTCGTTGTAGCGCGCGCCGTAGCGCTCGTAGGTCGTCCACGCGGCCGCGGCGCCCGCCCAGGGATCCGGCGCCATGAAGGGCAGGTCCATGACCTGGGTCATCGTGAAGCGGCCGGGGTTGTGGCCCGAGACGCCGTAGCCGATGTCGACCACGCCGTTGACGACGAAGTCGAAGTACTCGGGCGGCCTGCCGATCGCGGCGGGCATGATCTCGAGCTTCAGCGTGCCGTTGGACTCGCGCTCGACCGCGCGCGCCCAGGGCTCGATGATCCCCTTGGGGATGAGGTGGTGCCCGGGCAGCCAGTTGCCGATGCGCAGCGTGGTCGGCGTCTGGGCGGCGGCGACGCCGGCCCAGGCGAGCGCGGCGCCGGCGATGGCGAGGCGCAGGAAGGTCTTCATCTCGTCGTCTCCTCGTGCTGTGGGGGTGTCTTGTCGGGACCGGCGGCTATGGAAGCCGGAGAACCTCGCCCGGTTCAAGCCTCGGGCGGGTCCTCGAAGGGCCATTCGACGGCGCCGGAATGGGTGACGGCGCCGAGATGCGCGGGGCCGACGCCAGCCGCGTATTTCTCCAGCAGCCCCGCGAGGCGCTCGCGCGGCCGGTGCCGCCAGGCGGCGCGGCGCGCGGCCAGTTCCGCCTCGCCCACGTGCATCTCGATCGTGCCGGCCCCGGCGTCGATGCGCACGACGTCGCCGTCGCGCAGCAGCGCGATCGGCCCGCCCGCGGCGGCCTCCGGCCCGGCATAGCCGATGCACATGCCGCGCGTCGCGCCCGAGAAGCGGCCATCGGTCAGCAGCGCGACCTTCTCGCCCATGCCCTGGCCGTAGATCAGCGCCGTGAGGCCCAGCATCTCGCGCATCCCGGGCCCGCCCTTCGGGCCCTCGTTGCGCACCACGAGGACGGAGCCCGGTGCGTAGCCGCGCGCGCGCACGACCGCGACCGCCTCTTCCTCGTTCTCGAACACGCGCGCGGGCCCCTCGAAGACCAGGCTCTTCAGCCCGGCGACCTTCAGCAGCGCGCCCTCGGGGCAGAGATTGCCCCTGAGCACGACGACACCGCCCGTGGGCGAGATCGGCGCGCCCGCGGGGCGGACGACCTCGCCATCCGGTGCCGCGGCGCCGCGCGCGATCTCGCCGATGCTCCGACCATCGATGGTCGGGCAGTCCTCGTGCAGGGCGCCCGCCTCCAGGAGCGCGCGCAGCACGACCGCGACGCCGCCGATCGCGTGGACGTCGCGCGCGACGAAGCGCCCGCCCGGCTTCAGGTCCGCGAGCAGCGGCGTGCGGCGGAAGACCTCGGCGACGTCGTCGAGCGTGAACCGTATCCCCGCCTCGTGCGCGATCGCGGGGATGTGCAGCCCGGCATTGGTCGAGCCGCCGGTCGCGGCGACCACGGCGCAGGCGTTCTCGAGGCTCCGGCGCGTGACGAGGTCGCGCGGCAGCGGCCCGCCATCGCGCAGGAGCCGCATGACGGCGCGCCCGGCGGCGCGCGCAACGGCCGGACGCTGCGCGTCCACTCCCGGCAGCATCGCCGATCCCGAGGGCGCGATGCCGATGGCCTCGGAGACCATGGCCATCGTGTTCGCGGTGAACTGCCCCGCGCAGGAGCCGATCGTGGGCAGGCAGGCGCGCTCCAGTTCGTCGAGCTCCTCGCGGGTCATCTTCCCGGTCATCACCGCGCCGACGCCCTCGTAGGAATCGAGCGCGGTCACGTCCCTGCCCCGCCAGCGCCCCGGCAGCGCGCTGCCGCCATAGACGAAGACCGAGGGCGCGTTGCAGCGGACCATCGCCATCATCACGCCTGGCAGCGTCTTGTCGCAGCCCGCGAAGCCGACCAGCGCGTCATAGGCATGGCCGCGCATCACCGCCTCGATCGAATCCGCGATCAGCTCGCGGCTGACCAGGCTGAAGCGCATGCCGAGATGGTTCATCGACACGCCGTCGGAGACGGAGATCGTCGTGAACTCGCGCGGCGTGCCGCCGCCCTCGCGCACCCCGGACTTCGCCTCCGCGGCCTGCGGCCCGAGGGTCAGCGAGCAGGGCGTGGTCTCGCCATGGGTGGAGACGACGCCCACCATCGGCCGCGCGATGTCGTCGTCGTCGAGCCCCATCGCGCGCAGGAAGGCGCGGTGCGGCGTGCGGTCGATGCCCTCGATCGCGACGCGCGAGCGGAGCCGGCGCGTGGTCACATCGCCTCGCGCAGCAGGGCCTCGACGCCCTCCGCCGTCAGCGGGCGCGGGTTGGTCGCGGCGGTATGGTCCTTGAGCGCGTGCGGCACGACCTGCGCGAACATCGCCTCGGTGACGCCCATCGCGCGCAGGCCGCCGGGGATCCCGATGCGCGCGTTGAGCGCGGCGACATGCCGGTCGAGCTCGGTGCCCGCGGGCAGCCCCATGGCCTGGCGCAGGCGGTCGTATTTCCAGCCGATCCCGTTGACCCCGGCGTTGAAGCGCAGGACCGCCGGCATCACGACCGCGTTGAGCGTGCCGTGGTGCATGTTGAGCGGCTGGATCGCGCCGAGCGGGTGCGACAGCGCGTGGACCGCGCCGAGCCCCTTCTGGAAGGCCATCGCGCCCTCCATCGAGGCCATCATCATGTTCCAGCGCGCCTCGCGGTCCTTGCCGTCCTGGACGGCGCGCTCGAGATGGCCGGCGCAGCGCATCGCGCCGTCGAGCGCGATCGCCTCGGCGGGCGGGTTGCTCGCCGGCGCGAGGAAGGTCTCGACGCAATGCGCGAGCGCGTCCATGCCGGTGGCCGCGGTGAGGCCGGGCGGAAGGCCGAGCGTGAGCTCGGGGTCGCAGAGCGCGAGGCGCGGGATGAGGTGCGGGCTGATCAGCGCGAGCTTGCGCCCGTCCTCGAGGATCACGACCGCGCCGCGCCCGACCTCGCTGCCCGTGCCGGAGGTGGTCGGCACCGCGACCACCGGGGCGACCTTCGGCGTGATGCGCGCGACGCCGCCCTCGATCGCCATGTACTGCGCGAGCGCGCCGGGATGGGTCGCCAGCAAGGCGACCGCCTTGGCGAGGTCCATCGACGAGCCGCCGCCGACCGCGACCAGGCCGTCGCAGCCATGCTCGCGATAGAGCTCGAGCGCGAGCTTGGTCGCGGCCTCGGTCGGGTTGGACGGCGTGCCGTCGAACACCGCGAGGGGCTTCGGCGACATGGCGTCCGCGACGCGCTGGGCGATGCCCGCGGCGACGACGCCCTTGTCGGTCACGAGGAGCGGCCGCGAGATCCCCGCGAGCTTCGTCTCGTCGGGCAGGAGCCTGACGGCACCGAAGTCGAACTGGATCCGGGTGAGATAGGTGATGAGCGCCATGGGGTCCTCCGTGGCGCACGAACTTAGCGGGAAGCAGCGGCGCGCGTGACCGTTTTCGCGTCGCCGCGCCCGGGATCCCGGTTCCCGGCCGCGTCAGGCCCCATCGGCGATGCAGGCCTCGAAGCCTTCGGCGAGGGCCGTGCGGTCGATGCGCCGGCCGATGAAGACCAGCTTAGAGCGCCGCTCCGCGCCGGTGCGCCACGGGCCGATGAAGTCGCCTTCGGCGAGCATGTGCACCGCCTGGAAGGCGAAGCGGCGGTCCTCGCCCTCGAAGTCGAGGATGCCCTTGGTGCGCAGGATGTCCTGGCCGCGCTGCGCGAGGAGCTGGTGGATCCAGGTCCGGAAGCGCTCCTGGGACAGCGGGCGGTCCAGCTCGAAGGAGACGCTGGACACGTCACTGTCATGGACATGGTCGTCCTCGCCGGCCAGGAAACCGGGCTCGAACTCGAGGATCCGATCGAGGTCGAAGCCACCGCGGCCGAGGATGTCGCCGACCGGCAGTGTCGCGCGATGCGTGCGATGCAGCCGGGCCTGGGGATTGATGGCGCGGATGCGACGCTCCACCTCGGCGAGCTCCGCCTCGGTGACAAGGTCGATCTTGTTGACGAGCACGACGTCGGCGAAGGCGATCTGCTCCTCCGGCTCCGCGCTGTCGGCGAGGCGCGCGGGCAGGTTGCGCGCATCGACGACGGTCACGATCGCGTCCAGCCGCGTCCGGCTTCGCACCTCGTCGTCGACGAAGAAGGTCTGCGCGACCGGGGCCGGATCGGCAAGGCCGGTGGTCTCGATCAGGATGCCGTCGAGTTCCTTGCGCTTGAGCAGGCCGCCGATGATGCGGATGAGGTCGCCCCTCACCGTGCAGCAGATGCAGCCGTTGTTCATCTCGAAGACTTCCTCGTCCGCATCCACGACGAGGTCGTTGTCGACGCCGAGTTCGCCGAACTCGTTGATGACCACCGCATACTTCCTGCCGTGGTCCTCGGTGAGGATCCGGTTGAGGAGGGTCGTCTTCCCCGCGCCGAGATAGCCGGTCAGGACCGTGACGGGGATCCGCTCTTCGTTGCCTCGCATCGTGTTCGCCCTCCTCGGCAGTTCGTGCACAGGGCGGGCGTCATGCGCTTCGCCTCAAGCTCGTGATGTAATACAGTTACTTTCCCCGATTGGGCAACTCGTCTTGCCTGCCGGGCTGGCCGGCTAGCCCGCCGACCCGGACTCGGTCGCGTCGCAGGAGGGACAGGTACCGACCAGCTCGATCACGCTTTCGCAGTCCGAGAAGCCGGAGCGATCCGCCACCACGCCGAGCACGGCCGACAGCGCTGCATCGTCGAGCTCGCGCACCACGTGGCATCGACGGCAGACGGCGAAGGCTGGGCGATGCCTCGATGCATGCGCGCCCGCCCCCGAACCATCGTGGTTGCAGGCCGAAAATGCGTTGATGCTCTCGATCCGATGGACGAGGCCAGCCTGCTGGAGGGAATCGAGGGCGCGATAGATGGTCTGCGGACCACGCAGGCCGGCACCGCCAAGCCGCGCGAGCAACTCATAGGCGGTGAGCGCGGTTCCAGACGACGCGCGCAGCGCGTCGAGCACCAGGGACTGGTTCCTCGGTAGGCCATTGCCGGATCTCATGCCGTCCCGTCCTCGCAAGTTCCGCAGCCCTTTTGCGGCCGACGGCGGCTCGAAACAAGATGCTTGCCTTTGTAGTGATGTTATCACATTCCTATTGTCATGAACGCCCGTCGATCGGCCAACATCATCCGGAAGCAGCCGCCAAGGGCCAGCCATGGCGCCGTGGAGGACGATGTGCCCGGGGTCCTGCGTGCCGCGCTCTCGCCGGGCGAGCCTCTCGCGATCTGGAGGCGATCGATCCCTGCCGGGATCCGGGGCGAACTCGCGTCGCTCGCGGGTTCCGCTCCCTTCGCGGCCACGGCCGAGGGAAGCCCGCGCGATGCCACGGCGAGCGTCATCGGGGAACTGTTCCCCGATGCGCCGCGCGCGCTGGCCCGCGACATCCTCGACCTTGCGACAATGTTCGTCGACCTCGCCGGGACCGGAGGCTCGGTCCGCGTGCGCCTGGAGGCGATCACCGGCCCGGCCTGCCGGCGCTGGCACGCAGATGCCGTGCGCCTGCGCATGCTCTGCACATATCTCGGCGAAGGAACCGAGTGGCTGCCCCTGCCGCGCGGCGCCCTCCCCGCAGGCGCCCTCGATCCCGCAGCCCTGCCCTGCGCGGCTTCGAGACTGCCTGCCGGCGCCGTCGCCGTGATGAAGGGCGAGGGCTTCGGCGCAGGCGCCGGATGCGTGCATCGCTCGCCGCCGACGGCAAGGCCGGGCGCGCCCCGCCTGCTGCTTTGCGTGGACGAGCCTGGACGCCTGCCGGCGTGCTGGCGCGAAGCCCGCGCGCGACCTGGCCCCGCATGAATCCCGCATGGAGAGACACATGAAGTCCTGCTCGACCGTTTCGCGCCGCGCGACCCTCCGGGCCGCCGGCACCGCCACCGCCGCCTACGCGGTCGGCACGCCCGCTCACGCGGCCGAGAGCCGCGTGCTGCGCGTCGCCTCCCCCTGGGAGTGGACGTCGAACGAACCCTCGGACACCGGCTACCTGATGTCACGGCTGCAGGTCGCCGAGACCCTGGTCCTCGTGGAACCCGATGGCCGACTGGTCGGCGGCGTGGCCGAGTCGTGGACGATCGACGAGGACAGGCTCACCTGGCGCTTCCGCATCCGGCCCGGGATGTCCTTCCACGACGGGACGCCGGTGACGGCGCATGCTGCCGCCAGCTGCCTGCGGCGTGCCCTGGAGGGCGAAAGCATGCAGCAGATACCGCTCGAATCCCTCGACGCGCGTGGCGACGTGGTCGTCATCCGGACGCGTACGCCATTCAGCCACCTGCCTGCGGTGCTGGTGGACTATGCGTCGGTCATCCTCGCGCCTTCCTCCTGGGGCGCGGATGGAAAGGTATCGCGCGTCGTCGCCACGGGCCCGTTCCGGATCGCCGGCCAGGAGGGCAAGACGATCCTCGAGCTCGCGCGCTTCGACCGCTACTGGGGCGCGGCGCCGCAGGTTGAACGCGTGCGCTACTCGGCGATCGCGAACGGCGACACCCGCACCAACGTCGCCGTGGCGGGCGACCAGGACGTGATATTCACGACAGTTCCCGCGGCCACGCAGCGCATCGACGCCGCCGGCCAGATGAAGGTGCAGAGCATGACCATCCCGAGGGTGCGCGTGCTCGCCTTCAACTCGGGGATACCGCAATTCTCGGACGTGCGTGTCCGCAGGGCGATATCCATGGCGCTCGACCGGCGCGGCATAGCCGCCGGCATCCTGCGCCACCCTGGCTCCGAGGCCACCCAGCTGCTCCCGGCCTCCGTCCCGGACTGGCACGACGCGTCGCTGCAGCCCTACGTACACGACGTCGCGGGCGCCAATGCGCTGCTCGACGCGGCAGGGTGGGCGCGTGGCGCGGACGGAATCCGCGGGAGGCAGGGCACGCGCCTCGCCGCGACCATGCTCACCATCGCCAATCGGCCCGAGCTCACCGTCATGGGAACGGCGATGCAGGCGCAGCTCCGGGCGATCGGCATGGAACTCGCCGTGGAGCCGGGCCCGTCCTCGGCGGTGCCCGCGGCGATACAGGCGGGCCGCATGCAGATGACGATGTTCGCGCGCACCTACGTCAACGTGCCGGAGGTCATCGCCTCGATCGTACCGGACTTCACGCGCGAGAGATCCACATGGGGCAGCCTCGGCTGGGACGGGCGGGACAGGATGAAGGTGCTCACCGACGCATATGTCGAGAGCTTCGATACGGTGCGAAAGGCCGCGCTCCGCAAGGACATGCTGCGCCTCATACACGAGGAGATGCCCGTCACCGCGGTCGCCTGGTTCGAGCACACCGTCGCCGTCCACCGGCGCGTGCGCGGCCTCGCGATCGATCCGTTCGAGATGCGCTACATGCTCCACGGCGTGACGCTCGCCTGACCGAACCGCCCTCGCGTCGCGCCAGATGCTCCGGGTGCTCGCGCATCGGCTCGGACAGGCCGTCGCCACGGCCATCGCCCTCGCCACGCTCTGCTTCGCCGCGATCCATGCGCTGCCCGGCGACCTCTCCCTGCAGGTCGCCGCGGCGCGCGTCGGTGACGAGCGCGTGACCCGGGAAACCGCGGATCGCATCCGACGGGAGGAACGCCTCGACGCCCCGCTCGCATTGCAATATGCGCGCTGGATGGCCGGCATCGCGCGGGGCGAGCTTGGACGCTCGCTGGTCTCGGGAAGGCCGGTGGCCGAGGAACTCGCGTACCATGCCCGGTACACGATCCAGCTCGGCGCCGCGGGCTGGCTCCTGTCCTACCTCTTCGCGCTCCCGCTGGGGCTGCTTGCCGGGTTCCAGCCGGGCGGCTGGCTCGACCGAGCGGCGGACGGCCTCGCCGTCGTGCTCGCATCGCTGCCATCCTTCCTCGTCGGCATCGGCCTCGTCACCGTGTTCGCGCTCGGATTGCGCCTCCTGCCACCGGCCGGCTTCAGGACGGGCGCGCACATGGTGCTGCCCGCGCTGACGCTTGCCCTGTCGCTGGCGGCATTCTCGATCCCCGTGGTGCGTGATGCGGTCGTGGAGACCCGGGCGGCCTTCTTCCTGACCTTCGCGCGGATGAAGGGGCTCGGCGCAGCAGCCGCCTTCCTCCATCACGGCGCGCGCAACGCGGCGATACCCGTCGTCACCTTCGCCGCACTCCAGTTCGCCCTCGTCATCGACGGCTTCGTCGTGATCGAGACGCTGTTCAACTATCCCGGGCTCGGCGACCTGCTCGTCAAGTCGCTGGTCGCCCGGGACGTGCCGGTGATCATGGGCGCCGGACTGCTGGTTGGCCTCTCCTTCGCCATGGTGAACCTCGCCGCGGACATGCTTTGCCTCTGGCTCGATCCGCGTCGTCGTCGAGAGACCAAGCCATGAGGATCGCCCTGCCTCGAGGCACGGTGCGTCTCGCCGCGGCGATCGCGGCGATCGCGGCGCTCGCGTGCCTGGGTCCCGTCGTCGCGCCCATGGACCCGCTGGAACAGGACCTCATGCGTGTCATGGAACCACCGGGCGCACGACACTGGCTCGGCACCGACCATGTCGGCCGCGACGTGCTCTCGCGCGTCCTCGCGGGAGCGCCCTACTCGCTCGGCCTCGCGATGCTGAGCGTCGGCATGTCGGCGTCAAGCGGGACGCTGCTCGGGCTGGTCGCCGCCAATTCCGGCGCGACCGGGCGCGCCGTCGTGATGCGCCTCGCGGACCTTGTCCTCGCCTTCCCAGGGCTGCTGCTCGCCCTCCTGCTTTCCGGCCTGTTCGGCGGCGGGATACTGCCGATGCTGGCGGGCCTGCACCTCGCGATGTGGCCGCAATACGCCCGCATGGCGGACGCGGCCGCGACGTCCATTCTGCGCGAGGGCCATGTCGAGGCGGCTCGCCTCGCCGGCTTCCCCGAGTGGATCATCCTGCTGCGACACGTGTTGCCGCGCGTGCTGCGGACGCTCGCACCCCTGGCGATCCTCGGGACGGGCCAGGCGATCATGTCGATAGCGGCACTCGGCTTCCTCGGGCTGGGACTGCGGCCGCCGACCCCCGAATGGGGGGCGATGATAAACGATCTCCTGCCCTTCCTCGCCGAAGGCATCGTGCAGGTCGCGGCCCCCTGCGCGGCGATCTTCGCCACGGTTCTCGCGCTTTCGCTCGCAGGCCGTTCGCTTGCCGGATCGACCATGCCGCCGAGCGTGCGATGACCGAAGCTCTCGCGGTCGAGGGATTGCACATCCGGGACGCAAGCGGAAACGCCGTCATCGAAGGCATCTCCTTCGCGATCCGGCGCGGCGGCGCCCTCACGCTCATCGGAGAGACCGGAAGCGGCAAGAGCCTCGTGGCGCTCGCGCTGCTGGGACTCCTGCCATCCGGGATGAAGGCGACCGGAACGATAGCCCTCGCAGGTGCGAGACCCTTCGACGCCGCCGACGGGCGTGGCCTGCAAGCCCTGTGGCGCCGGCACCTCATGCTGGTACCGCAGGAACCCGCGGCGGCGCTCGACCCGATCATGCGCGTACGCCGGCAGCTGGCGCTTGCCGGGCTCGTGGGCGCGAAGGTCGACGTCGCGCTGCAGGCCGTCGACCTGGGGGAAGAGGATGGCGGGAAGTTCGGTTTCGAGCTCTCCGGCGGGATGGCCCAGCGCGTGCTCGTCGCGACGGCGCTCGGGACCGGGGCTCCGGTCGTGGTCGCCGACGAGCCAACCAAGTGCCTAGACCCTGAGCGCGTCGGCCAGGTCATCGGGCTGCTCCGCCGGCTCCTCCTCGACGGACGTTCGCTCTTCGTGATCACCCACGACCGCCGCCTCGCGCAGTCCCTGCCCGGGCAGCTCGCGATCCTGCATGGCGGGCGCATCGTCGAGAATGGTCGCGCCGAAGACGTCATCGCCGCGCCGCGCAGCGCGTTTGGCCGTGCATGGATGGCATCCGACCCCGCAGCCTGGCCCGCCTGCGCGCGGGGCTGCGACAGGTCGCGCCTCGCGCTCTCGGCGCACGGGCTCTCCTTCGCATGGCCCGGCAGGCCACCGCTCTTCAGGGAACTAGACCTGCACCTGCCGCGCGGCGCGATCCTCGGGATCGATGGCCCGAGCGGCTGCGGGAAGACGACGCTCGGCGACGTCCTGCTTGGACTCCGGCGGCCATCGGCAGGGAGCGTGGAGTGGGCCGGCGAGGACATCGTCGGCCGCCCGGATGCCATCCGCCCGATGCGCAGGCGCTACCAGAAGCTCCACCAGGAACCGGCGGCAGCGTTCATCCCCGGGCTGCCGCTGCGTCGTCAGTTCGAGGCGCTGCGCCTTGTCGTGCCGGGGTTCGACGCCTCGCGAGCGCTTCCGGAACTCCTCGACCGGCTGAAGCTTCGCCACGCGCTCATCGACCGCCGACCTGAGGAACTTTCCGGCGGAGAAGCCCAGCGCATGTCCCTCGCCCGGGTCCTGGCCCTCGATCCACACGTGATCGTTGCCGACGAGCCGACCTCTCGCCTCGATCCCGTCGTCCAGCGCGAGACCATGGCCCTGCTGCGCGAACAGGTGGAAGCGCGGGGCATCTCGGTCGTGATGGTGAGCCACGATGCGTCGCTGCTCCGCGCGGTCGCGGACGAGACGATCAGCCTGGCCCGCGCGCCTGGCGTGCCCGCCTAGGCCTTGCGGCCACCATTCCCCGACCGAGCCGCGGCGCGTCCGCCAGGACCGGGGGCAGTGGCGCGCGCCAGCCCCCTGCCCTTGGCGATGGCACCGTCGCCGAAGCGCGCGCGCACCGCGTCGATGGCGCGCTCGAGCTTCTCGTCGGGCTTCGGGCCCGGCGCGACGAGGTCGAAGAGGTCGGGCGCGCGCGTCGCCTCGGCGGCGTCCACGAGCTCGCCCGCGCCGATGCCGACGAGCCGGTAGCGCTGGCCGCGCGCCTCCGGGGCCAGCAGCGCGCGGCCGGTGGCGTAGAGTTCCTCGGCGAGCTG
>Ga0068877_10004125_pt1 | contig 11404 bp, 10 predicted proteins | sample NOAtaG_FD_66437 | JGI IMG/M metagenome (GOLD analysis project Ga0068877, IMG submission 66437) | Freshwater lake microbial communities from Lake Erie, under a cyanobacterial bloom - NOAA_Erie_Diel6S_1000h metaG | ecosystem: Environmental > Aquatic > Freshwater > Lake | place: USA: Ohio, Lake... | reverse complement strand
CCTGAGATACGCATGTCCGACGAGATGAAGTTCCACTGCAGCAGGGCATCGAGACCCTGCGTGATCACGGTCCAGAGCAACGAGATGATGGGGTAGAAAGCCACGCCCGCAACGAGAACGACCGTGTTGCCGACCATTGCGTCGGTTGTGGCGACGGCTCCCTTGCCGCGCGACAGCATGTAACCGCCGACAATCGAGATGGGCACGAAAATCAGCAGCCAACCGTCGAAGCCCGCGAGGGGTGTGAGCAGCACCACGACCATCGCCGCGATGGTTCCACCGAGAGCAACGGCGATTTGCGGCGCGACGCGACGCGGCGTGATGCGCCACGGCCGGATCGGGGTGGGTGGGGACTGCAGATCGACGTCTCTCATGATTCGAGGGGAGATGCTTTCTGCACGATGTAGGTCGCTGCCATGTTCACCGTCATGGTGAGAATGAACAGCACGAAGCCGGCGGCCAAAAGGGCCTTGATCTCGTACTGGCTCGCCTCGCCGAACTTCGTCGCGATCAGCGATGCCACGTTGCCGCCCTGGGATTCGAGGATGCGCAGATTCGGCTTGAACACCAAGTTGAGCACGAGGTACACCGCAACCGTCTCGCCGAGAGCGCGACCCAGACCGAGCATGGTTCCACCGACGACGCCGCTCGATCCGTAGGGCAATACGACATTCCGGATCGCACCCCAACGACTGCCGCCGAGGGCATACGAGGCGTTGACGAGGTCGGGGGGCGTTCGTGAGAACACCTCGCGCGACACCGACGTGATGATCGGCGTGATCATGATCGCAAGGACGAGACCGGCAACGAACGGACTGCGGTCGTACTGCTCGTTTTCGACCCCGAACAACGGAAACCATCCTGCGAACTTGTGCAACAGCTCGCCCCACGAGGAAGCGGCGCCCGAGAAGATCGACACCGCCCACAGTCCGTAGACGACGGAAGGCACGGCGGCGGAGATGTCGACGAGCATGCGTACCGACGACCGCAGGCGTTCGGGCAGGTAGAACTCGATGAACAATGCGGCTCCGACGGCCAGTGGCAATGCGACGATCACCGCAATCACCGACACCAAGATCGTGCCGACGAGCATCGCCCAGACACCGAACGTGGAATCCGAACCATCGGCTTCCGCACCCGCGGTCCAATCCGACGAGAAAATGAAATCGAGACCGAAGCGGCCGAAAATCTCGCCGCTGCGCACGATCAAAAAGACTGCAATGAGCCCCAGCAACACCAGCGACGACAGCGCCCCGGCCGAGACGATCCCACGGAACACACGGTCACCGCGGCTCGCCTGAGCGACGATGGTGCGCTTCTCGGGTACCTGAGTGTCCGTACCGTGCCCGAGCGCCGCTCCCATACGTGCGAGAGCCTTTCAAACCCCGGTGTCGGCGAGGTCAATGGAAGGTGTACGGAAGGTGAACGAAGACGGATTTTTCCGCACCGGTACCGGTGTTCGGCACCCCTACACCGCGACGGGTACGACCCCGAAGACGTTCACGTCGACGAGCCCATGGTCGGTGATCCGCAGGTCGGGAATCACCGAAAGTCCCAGGAACGACAACGACATGAACGGCGCGTCAAGGGTGATTCCCAGTGTTCGGGCCACTTCCACGACGTGGTCGATCTCGGCCGCAACCTCGGGCAATGACTTCTCGCTGATCAGACCGGCGATCGGCAGCGCCACCTCGGCGATGACCTTGCCGTCGACCACCACCACCTGTCCCCCACCCATTTCGGCGACGCGCGCCACCGCGGCAGCCATGTCGGCCGGACCCGACGCATCACGTGCACCCACGACCATGATGTTGTGCGCGTCGTGCGCGACGGTCGAAGCGATGGCACCACGCGTGATGCCATAACCCGACACGTAACCCAAGCCGATACGTCCGGTCGCTTTGTGCCGCTCGACCACTCCGATGCGTGCAATGTCGTTTGAAATATCGTTGACATCCAGAATCAACGATGTCGTGCGGACCGTTCCGGACTTCACGCCGATCACCCGGGCCTTGCCGTTCGTGGGCGGCTCGATCGTCATTTCGGCAGCCGACGGCACGTGGTGCAGTCGTACCCGGTTGTACAGGCTCTTCGGCGGGTCGACCTGTGGCACGACACCGGGCAAAATCTTGCCGTCGCGTGCGACAACGCGACCACGCTGCAACACCAACGACGGACGGAAACCAGCCAGCGTGTCGAACACGACGACATCGGCTTGGTAACCCGGTCCGAGCTGACCGAGATGAAAGAAGTTGTGATACTGCGCGGGGAAGTACGACCCGACCAGTAGTGCGTCGATCTCATTCAGCCCCGCATCGACCGCCAACCGAATGCAGTGATTGATGTGGCCCTCGTCGCGCAACAGATCGGGTTCGCGGTCGTCGCTGCAGAACGCAGAGCACAACGGTCCGTGGTGCAAAACGGTGGGCAGCAACTCGACCAGGTCCTGGCACACCGAGCCCTGACGGAGGAACACCCACATGCCCTTCTGGCGCTTTTCGTGGGCTTCGTCGGGAGCGAACGACTCGTGACAACTCTCGACTCCCGCGGCGAGATACGCATCGAGCGCACGACCCTTCAGTCCCGGCGCATGTCCGTCGACGCGGCGCCAGCCTGCCGTCTTGATGATCTCGCGGAACATCGGATCACCGTTGATGACCGCCGGGAAGTTCATCACTTCGGCGACGCCAATGGCTCCCATCTCGTCGATGATTCTCTTCACGTCAGCGGGCGTGAATGCGGCACCCGCGCTCTCGAACGGTGATGCCGGAACGCACGACGACGCGGCAACACCGAAAGTGAACGGCATCTGCTCGGCGGCATCGACGACGGCGCGAATCCCCTCGAGACCGGCCACGTTGGCAATTTCATGCGGGTCGGCCGCCACGGCGGTGGTGCCGTTGGGCAACACTGCCTTGACGTATTCGCTCACCCACAACTTCGACGATTCGAGGTGCATGTGTGCGTCGACGAAGCCCGCGACCAGTGCCGCACCATCGACATCGATCACCTCGACTGCTTCACGGTCTCCCCAGCCGACCACGGCCCCGTCGCAAATGGCCAGGCTGGTTTCGACCCACTCCTTCGTCGCGGGTGCCAAAACCCTGCCGCCGCGAATCAACAAGTCGGCGGGTTCATCACCGCGCGCCGCCGCAAGTGCCTTCAGAGAAACAGGTGGTCTCGCCATGTGGAGACGCTACTGCACTGGGTGCTTTTGCCGCCACGATGACAAACTGTCTGCATGGGACTGCGCGACGGCGACGGTTGGGTCGATTGCGATTGCGGCCGCTATCACTGGGGCCTGTACGGCGCGGCGGGACTCCTGTTGGTACGCCGCGATCTGCCCGAACCACACGTGCTCCTGCAACTGCGTGCAGCGTGGACGCACGGCGGCAACACCTGGGCGCTACCGGGTGGTGCGCTCGATTCGCACGAAGACCCCATCGCTGCGGCCAAACGCGAAGCATGGGAAGAAGTCGGCGTCGAGGAACACCATCTCAGCGTCGTCGACGTATTCACCGACGACCACGGCTCTTGGGGCTATCACACCGTCATTGCGCACTGTCACGGTGACGCCAACGCCGGCATTGCCAACGGCGAATCCGAAGCAGTCCACTGGGTGTCCATCGACGACGTGCACACTTACGACCTCCACCCCGGCTTCGCCGGTTCGTGGCCGCACCTTCACCCGCGTGTCATCACTTCGCTGACCACCCCACCCGGCTGAACGCCTCGCTGACAAATACGAAAGGGCCGCGACACCGAAGTGCCGCGGCCCTTTTCGATTCGATGAGCGGTCAGACCACCTTGACGGTGAACACCTTCTTGGCGCCCTTGACCTTGCCCTTCGCGGCTTGGGTCACCGTCACGCGGCAGACACCCTTCTTGGTGCCGGCGACCACGCTCTTGCCGACGACTTTGCAGGCGCCGGACGCAGTCACCTTGATCTTGCCCGCACCGGTCTTCGGCGTGAATGCCTTGAGGAACTGCGACGTCGCAAGTTTGCCCTTGGCCTTCACCGACTTCGGTGCCGACGGCGCTGCTGCGGCGGTGCCACCGGTCAGCGACGTACCGCCGCTCGTGGTCGATGACGACTGACCTGCGATCGAGTTCTGCAACGTCACCGTGCACGGCTGGTTGTTGACCTTCACGCAGATCGACTTCGACGGGAGAACACCCGACGAACGCACACGGAAGTAACCCGACTTGCTCGGGCAGAGCTTCACGGTTGCGGTTCCCTTGCTATCGGTCTTCGTGCCCGACGAGGCGGCGCAAGCAAACGAGCTCACGCCGGACTTCGAGACGGAACTCGTGCTTCCAGGGATACCACCTGTGGAAGTACCAGGGCCACGGCCTTCACAGAAGCCTTCTTGCACCGACGAAGTGCCGGACCACAGACCGCCCTTTTGCATTTCACCGCAGACTTCCTCGGCCTTGGTCTCCATGTCGGAGATCGGCAGGTTGTCGCCGTCCTTCAGCGACACCGGGATCTCGACCGAACCGTCGGCCTTCGGTGTCACCTCAGCCGGCAACGCAGTCTGGATGTTTGCCATGAAGGCGAGTTGGACGGCCGTCGAGTTTGCTCCGTTGGTCACAGTGCCCGAGCAACCCTTGGTAGCCGAGCCCGTGAAGACAACCTTCGCCTTCTGGTTCAACGAACCGTCGTCGTAGACGACTTCGGCATCACACTCGCTGGAACGCGACTTCGGCGCAAACGACTTCCAGGTCACCGAGCCATCTGCACCAGTGATGTAGGTCGGCGGCGGCACGAAGCAGTACGCACACTGTGAGGCCTGCATGAAGCCCTTGGTGTCGGGTGCGGTGGCCGACCACGATGCCGTGGCAGCACCGTTGTTCACGTAGTTGTACGTGAGGTAGGTGTTGCGCAACGTGATGACTGCGTTCGGCACTGCGGTGCCGTCGGTCAGCGACACGCTGACCTTGCGGTCGATGACGTCAGCCGAAACCGGAACCTTCACCTCGACGGTGCCGGACTCCGGAACGTTGACGATGATCATCGCCGCCTGCAGATACGTACCATTCGCGAGAGTTCCACCCTTCAGGGTGAAGGCAACCGGTCCGGTCGGCAGCGTGGCGAGTCGGACGAGACCACCATCAGCCGTCTTGTCGGTCGCCTTGGCCGAACTGCTGAGCGAGTCGGGCGCGTCGGGAGCCGTCCAACGAACGTCAGTTCCCACGAGCGGCACGCCGCCCGCCGTCACCGTGACCGCCTTTTGCGACAGGATCCGGCGCGCACCTGTGGTGATGTTCGCGGGGATGAAGTCGGCATTGTCGGTCGTGCCGCTGAGGCTCTCGACGTAGTAGTACGTCGTCGGTGATGCATCCTTGAAGGCGCCGACGTTCGACAGCGTCTTCGACTGACCACCACCGCAGGTCTTGCAGTTGAAGATCCAGCTCTGCGCCGTGAGGATGCCCGACGGTGTCACGAAGAACACGTTGCCGGGACCGCCGCTCGACGAACTACTGAAGATCGAGAGCGGTTGCTCCATGACGGCCACCGTCGACACCGCAGTCGGGAACTTGTTGGTCGTGCCGTCCCACTCGGACGCTCCGCAGGAGAGGGTGCCGGCTGCATACACGCAGAGACCGTCACCGTTGCCGAAATTCGCCAGATACACCTTGTCGGCATTGGCAGTACCGGTGATGACGTTCTTCGTGCCCCACGTACCACCCGACGTCTTGCCGGTCGAGTGGTCGTACGCGTTCGACTTGAACGGGCGACACGTCACGTTGCGGTCGTCGCCGTGGATCATGCAGACCGAACCGTCGGAACCCCATGCGGCCGCGCTCATCGCAAAGTCAACGACACCAGTCAATTCGGAGTCGACCCATTCCCATGTTGCTGCCGAGTAGGGAGTTTCTCCGCCCCAGGCGTCGCGACGCCACCACACGGCGATTGATCCTCTCTCGGCCTTTTGCCTAAAGCTGTTCGAAGTGCTCTCGACAAAGCAGTCGCGGTTGATGTCTCGATTGCCGTACGGCACTTCATAGACGCCGTCGCCCGTTGCGCCGCCGTCACAGTCGTAGCCACCCTGGCCGCTGCCAAGGTCGCGGCGCGCACCGCTCGTTCCCGGCGTGATCTTCGCGCAGGAGACAGTGCCATCGTCCTTGAGGATGCAGATGTTCGAGTTGTCCCAGCCGCTCGAACCACCGAGTTGGATCTTCTTCACGCCCGACGACTGAATGGTGACCCAGTCAGAGGCGTAGTTGTTGTTCTGATCGCCGCACCAGTTGGTTTTGCCGATCACTCGGGTGCCGTCAGAGATCTGGCACTCGTTCACCCGGGTGCTTTTCTCGACGTCCTGCGTTTCGTCGTAATTAGAACCGTTCCAAACGTTCTTGTAGACGCGGGACTCGCCATCAACCTGCAACTTCTGGAAGCCCGGCCATGCGCCCTTGCCGACGCACTTCACTTCGCCGGCCTTCGTCACTGCGCAGGTAGTGAAACCGTTTGTCGCAACGTCGATGACCTCGCCAAGATTCTTTGCCTCGACCAAGGTGGTCTCGTTTGCGACAGTTGTCTTTCCATCACCCAACTGGCCGTAGGTATTCGAGCCCCAGCACAGAACCTTGTCGGCACTGCTGATCGCACAACCACCCTTGAAGGTGTTGTTTGGTCCTTGGTTCACCGAGTAGGTGTCAATCTTCTTGGCGCCAGCCAACTGCGTGAACCCGGATGCCGCCTCGTAGGCCGGCACATCTTGTTCGATCTGCGGACATCCCTGGCCGACGCAACCAGGCGGCGGCGCTGTCTGCTTGATCGATCCGATCTTGTAGAGAGCCTTTGTGGTCTCAAACTTTTTCACCGGTGCGCTGCCCTTCGCGGAAGCGACGCCGGTCGTACCAACGACCGCTGTTCCCCCCACGAGTGCAACCAACATCAACATTCGGACAATGGTTTTCCTCATACAACGAACCATACGCCACGGGTGAGAGCCCGAAAAGGGGTTCCGGCGTCATTCACGGGAATTTTTTTCAATTCGTCACAATGGACGGACTTATCGTCCAATAAGCCTCTTTGGGCGGCGAGTACTCTCACCGCCATGTCGAACATCGTCATTCCCCGATTCGGTGAATTGCTGGGCCCGTTCATCTCGCAGGTACCGCCCGAGATTTCGCCCCGCTTCCTTGCGCTGCTCGAACGTGGCGCCGCAAGCCGCTACCGGGGTTGGGCCGAGATGCTGCCCGAGCATTCCGAGGGTTTGATGCGCTGCGCGGAAGCAGAAGACGAAATCGCCAACCGCATCGAGTCGGCGTTCCCGATGGATGAGTCGCGTCGTGCGGAACTCGAGGCTCCGCTCCCGGGTGCGCTGAAGACCTACTACGACGTCTTCGCGCCGCTCGACGTGTGGGACCAGCTTCGCATTCAGGCAAATGCCGAACGACAGGGTGCCGGAGCATGGGAACGCATCGCCGGCTCGCACCCCGATCCGAAGGTCATCGAAATTCTCAACTCGTGTTCCGAGTTGGAACTGACCAGCGCCGATTACCTCGACGCGCTACTCGCCGAACACGACGGGCGCTAGTTCGCTTTCGTCGTTCTCGATCGCAACGACGATTCTCTTCGCGACGACTTCAGGGTCCAGGCCCTGTTTCATCTTTGGTGCCTCGCCGAAGATGGCGCGTGTTGCAAGCCCGGTTTCGGTGTGGGGCGGCCGTGCGTCGAGAACGTTGATCTTTCGACCGCGCAGTTCACGGCGCAGCACCGGACACGCAGCCGACAGACCGGCCTTTGCCGCGGTGTAGGCCGCCATGCCGGCAGTTGTGAAGTCGACGACTGCCCCACTGATGAAGACGATCGATCCGCCGTCGTGAATGTGGGGAAGCAACTGGTTCGTGAGTTCGAGCGGACCGGTGACATTCACATCCACGAGTCGCTGAACGGCACCGGCCGCGAGCGTTCCATGCGCGCCGAACCCGACGACTCCCGACGCGAAGACGACTCCGTCGATTCCGCCGTGGTCGACAACCAGCTGCGTGATGACAGCGCGATCCTCGGCTTCTGCGATGTCGCATTCGCCACCCGAGGTCCGCAGCACGAAACCACCACGAGCCTCGATTTCGTTCGCGATGCAGCGGCCCAGGCCACCTGTCGCACCGGTGACGAGAAAGATCTTGTTGCTCAACTGCATGCGACCATGTTCGTGCAGCGAGACCAAGTGCGCCTCACCGTGCCTCACATGTCACATGCGCTTACTTCGGCTGGTAACCACCCATTTCGGTTCCGACCGACGGTGGCTCGTACAGGTACGGTGCCGGCAGCTTGAGATCGGTGTCGGTGAGACGCCAGCCCCACTGGCTGGACACCAGCCAACGCTTCGCCTTCCACGTGCCGTCACCCATCGGAACGAAAGTTCCCTCGTACATGCCACCCTGATTTCCCCACGCGATCGTGGTGACGAAGAAGCTCGTCACTTTCGCTTCGGTGACGTCGTCATTCACCCAGACCGAGGTGTTCGCCGCGTTGTGGCGATGGCCGTCGGCCTTGATTGGTCCGTAGACCGCACGGATTTTTTCTTCCGTGTCGAGCAGCAGATTTTGTCCACTGCCCGGTGGATAGTTCGAGATGACGAGGACCGCGTCTTTGGTGAAGACCTCGTTGATCAAGAGGTCGATGTTGTTGTTGTCGATGGCGTGGAAGTAGCGATGAAACGCATAGCGCACCGCTTCGATTGCCTCCAGGCGCGCGATACGTCGCTCGAGATCTGCTGACATGTTTCCCCCGTTCATGAATGACCCAAAGTTTGCGGTCGCAAGGATCTGCGTGCCGCAACTACGCTGATCGTATGTCACATCCGCGTTGGCTGAACGAAACAGAAGCCGTCGCATGGCGCGCATTCATCGAGAGCGTCGGAGACTTGACGGCCGCATTCGAAGCCGGGCTCGCCGAACACGGGCTCACATTGGGTGATTACCAAGTTCTGGTTTACCTCTCCGAAGCCGACGGCCGGTCGATGCGCATGTGCGACCTCGCCGATGCGTTGCGTCTCTCCCCCAGCGGACTCACGCGACGTCTCGATGGTTTGGTGAAGGGCGGTCTCGTTGCACGCCAGCGCAGCGAAGAAGACCGCCGCAGCATGATGGCGGTTCTGACCGCAAGTGGCCTGCGCCGCCTGCAAAAGGCCGCTCCGGACCACGTCGAGAACGTTCGGGAAAATCTCTTCAATCATCTGAACCCGACCCAGGTGAAGAATATGGCGAGCATCTTCGAGTCGATTCAGAGGGGGATCCGCGGATGAGAAAGCCCGCCACTCAACACACCCGGGCGGCGAACATCGCCGTGTCGTTCGATCTCGATGCCGACGATTTCTCGCGTGTCGACCGAGGGTTCATCGCGGCGATTCCCGACGGTCGAATCACCGATCCCGAAACGGGACGAACCGTGTGGGACATGTCGCGGTACGCGTTCATCGCCGACGATGCACCCGCACCCGACACGGTGAACCCCAGCCTGTGGCGCCAGGCGCAGTTGAACCGACGACACGGATTGTTCGAGGTGGCGCCGAAATGTTGGCAGGTGCGTGGCTACGACATCTCGAACATCACTTTCATCGAGGGTGCAACGGGTTGGATCGTCATCGATCCGTTGACATCGGGCCAGTGCGCCCGGGCATCGCTCGAACTCGCCGACCAACACCTCGGCAAACGACCCGTCGTCGCGGTGATCTACACGCACTCACACGCCGACCACTTCGGCGGAGTCAATGGCGTCACGTCACAGGCCGACGTCGACGCAGGTCGTTGCATCGTCATCGCGCCCGAGGGTTTCCTCCACGAAGCCGTCTCGGAGAACATCATCGCCGGTCCGGCAATGCTGCGGCGATCGGCGTACCAATTCGGTCCGCTGCTGCCACCCGGACCCGATGCTCACCTCGACGCGGGTCTGGGTAAAGCGGTTCCCCACGACATCTCCGGTCTCATCGCTCCGACGCACGACATCACGCACACCGGCCAAGAAATGGTGGTCGACGGAGTGCGCATCGTGTTCCAAATGACGCCCGAGACCGAAGCGCCGGCCGAGATGAACTTCTTCTTTCCCGACTTCGGATGGTTGTGCACCGCGGAAAACTGCACGCACACGATGCACAACCTCGTACCGATTCGTGGTGCGCAAGTGCGCAATTCGCTCGCATGGTCGAAGTACATCAACGAGGTCATCGAGCTGTTCGGCGACCAAGCAAAGCTCATGTTCGCCTCGCACCACTGGCCGCGCTGGGGAACCGACAATGTGCGTGAGTTTCTGGTGTTGCAGCGTGATCTCTACAAGTGGATGCACGACCAGACGATGCGTCTTGCCAACAAGGGCTACGTGCCGACGGAGATCGCGGCGGAGTTGCGCCTGCCCGACGAGTTTCTCGCCGAGGGCCACACCCGCGGCTACTACGGCGACCTCGTGCACAACTGCAAGGCGGTTTACCAGCGCTACCTCAGTTGGTACGACGGCAATCCGGCAAACCTGAACAAGCTTGCGCCGTCAGATGCGGGCAGGAGATACGTCGAGCTTGCAGGTGGTGCCGACGCACTGCTCGCCAAGGCAAGGTCGTGGTTCGACAAGGGCGAATACCGCTGGGTTGCCGAGCTGGTGAACCACCTCGTCTTCGCCGACCCCTCCAACACCGCGGCACGCGAACTACAGGCCGATGCGTTGGAGCAGTTGGGCTATCAGGCCGAATCCTCGACGTTCCGCAATGCGTACCTGCAGGGCGCCCAGGAACTACGCAACGGTCCGGTGAAGCTGGGCGGGGCGAATGCCCGCGGCAAGGGCATCCTCGTTGCGATGACAGTCGAACAGATCTTCGACACGATCTCGGTTCGCCTGAAGTCGGAGGACGTCGGTGGCAAGACTGCCCTCGTCAATTGGATTTTCACCGACGTGAACGAACGCTGGGTTCTGGGCCTGTCGAACCGAACGCTCTACGCAGTCCCCGGCCGCCACGATGCAGCAGCAACCGTCACCGTCACCACGACACGAATCGACTTCATTCGCGTGATGCTGCAGGAGACCACATTCATGGACCAGATCACAGCGGGCAACATCACACTCGATGGCGACCCGTCAGCATTGCTCACCATCTTCGGCAATATCGACGTTTTCGAGCCGGGCTTCAACATCGTCGAACCCTGACCATTCACCCGACTCGAGACCGTCGGCAAGCACTGCATCCCAGAGCTTCGAGTCCTCGGAGTCAGCCCACTCCCTGAAGGCGACCTCGTACATCCCGCCGAGTTCCTCTGGCCCGATATTTGGTTTGCTTGAATTCATGGCCAAGTCCTAGCACTCGGGTGTGAGTAGTTTGTGCGGCGTGGAAGACGCAGAGAACCTTGCCGAATGTGGACTTGACGCGGACTTGCGCGAACGGTTGCTGAACGAGCAGGTCGAGTG
>Ga0068877_10004122_pt1 | contig 11410 bp, 12 predicted proteins | sample NOAtaG_FD_66437 | JGI IMG/M metagenome (GOLD analysis project Ga0068877, IMG submission 66437) | Freshwater lake microbial communities from Lake Erie, under a cyanobacterial bloom - NOAA_Erie_Diel6S_1000h metaG | ecosystem: Environmental > Aquatic > Freshwater > Lake | place: USA: Ohio, Lake... | reverse complement strand
ACGATCGCCGTCTACAGTCTGACCATTCTGGCCCGGGTGGCCCTGCGGGTGCCCAGCGGCGGAGCGTTCGGCAGTTTCTTTCTGCCCGGTTCACTGGTGATCCTGACCTGGCTGCTCGTCCACCAGCTGCCGCGCCAGGCCGCGGAAGCGGGACTGGTCGGTCGAATGGCCCCGCTGCGGCGGATCGTCATCGGACTCCTCGTCGCCACTCTGCTGGTGACAAGCCTCCTCAACGTGGCGCGGTACCGCCGAATCTACAATGTCTGGATCGAGACCCCCCGCGGCAGTTTCTATGCCCCGGCCGCTACCGGTCCGGCTCTGCGCCAGGCGCTCGATTTTGTGGCGAGAAGCTCACGCGTCGGGGATCCGCTCGTTGTTCTTCCGGAGGGGAGTGAACTGCCTTTTCTGGCGGATCGGCGCTCTCCGCTCCGTCACCAGATCCTGATTCCCGGATTGATGACCCCCGCGGAGGAGACGCGGGCCATCACGACGATCGACCAGCTGGAGGTTCCCTACATTATGCTGGTCAACCGTCCGATGCGCGAGTTTGGGGCGACGGCCCTCGGAGAAGACTACTACCAGCGCCTCGGCCAGACCATCGATCAGCGCTACCGCCTGGTTGAAGTCTGCGGGGCCGCCGGTGATGCATCGGTCCGCATCGGCGATCCGCGCTTCTTTATCAAAATTTATGAGCGACGACCGGCGCTCAGTGTTCCTTGACCTGTGACCGTGAGAGGAGGAAGCCGGCGGCGAGCAGGCTCAGCAGCAGCCCCTCGGTGAGGATAACCCAGGTGAGGGGAAAGCGGTGGGCCAGAAAGCCGGTGACGAGGCTGCCCAGAGGCATGCCTCCGCGGAAGGCGACGACAAAGATGCTGATGACCCGCCCCCGCATATCGTCAGTGACCAGCAGCTGGACGAGCGAGGTGATGAGCGAGAAGACACACATCATGAAAATGCTGGCGATGAAGAGCATCGGGTAGGCCAGCCAGACCGACGGGGAGAGGGTGAAGGCGACGATTGACAGCCCAAAGCCGATCTGCACGAGCAGCGTATAGCGCCCCTTGTTGCGGATGTTGCCAAGCCCGGCGACGATGAGGGCGCCGGTCACCGCTCCGGCGCCGGAGATGGCGGCGAGAACAGAGTTGCCCTTGGCCCCGGTCTGCAGGATGTCACGGGCAAAAAAGGCCAGAAAAGTCGTGATCTGGAGACCCAGAAAGGTGCTCGCAAAAGCCAGAAAATTGAGCGATCGCAACCCCTCCTGCCGCCAGACAAAGTTGAGTCCCTCGCGCAGCTGACTCTTCATGTCGCCACACTTCGGGCGCGGCAGGTGGGTCACGTTGAGTGACATAAGGGCAATGATCACGGCGACAAATGAGAGGCCGTTCAACCCAAAACTGGCCGAGGCGGCGATCATCTGGTCGCTGAAGATGACAAAGGGAATCGTCGCGGCAGTTGCTCCGACGACCCGCGCCAGTTGAAACTGGATCGAGTTGAGGGCGATCGCGTTGGGCAGATCTTTTTTATCGACCAGTGAGGGGATCAGCGACTGGTAGGCCGGCCCGCCAAAAGCCTGCACGCAACCGGTCAGGAACGAGATGAGCAGCGCCGATGAGACGAGCAGCGGGGCCGGAAGCTTGAGGAGGGCCAGCACGGCGAGCGTGCAGGCAAAGGTCAGCTGGGCCCACTGGGAGATGAGAAGGATTCTGCGCCGATCGATGCGGTCGGCGAGAACGCCACCGAAGAGGGTGAAGAGCAGAATCGGCGCGGTGCTCAGAAAGGCATTCAGTCCAAGGTAGAACGGATCGTTGGTCAGTTGCAGCAGCAACCAGTTGAGCGCCGTCTCCTGGAGCCACGTCCCTGAACTGGAGGTGAAGGCGCCAAACCAGAGGAGCCGAAAGTCACGGTAACTGAAGGCCCGAAAGACTCGCCTGATCGGATCCGAATTATCGACGGGGGGACAGTCGCTGTCGGTCGCTTGTTCGGTGGCGGAGTTCATAAATGGAAGCTTCTCAGAGGGACCGACGGGAGGCCCGGTTGATCGCCAGGATCAGCGGGCCTCCGGATGACTGCGCAGATCTCTTGATCAGTTGGTGATATCGTGAGTACGGCTCGAGTCGCGGAGTGGGATGTAGATCTCCTCCCACTTCTTGTGGGCCGGATGGGTAGCGTAGGCCTTGAAGGCGGCCTCATCGACAAACTCCATGACAAAGGCGGAATCGAACGGCATCTGGGCGCTTGGTCCCTGAACCTTGATCGTCTTCAGCCAGACATTTTTGATGCCCGGGATCTCGGTCGCCATCATCTTGACTCCGTCAAGGGCCTTCTGGCGCTGCTCCGGTGTGGCCTCGGCTTTCCACTTCAGCGTCACCACGTGGACAATCGACTTGGGCTGCCCATATTTGTTCTGGCCGATGACCAGTCCGGTGATAAAAATGAGAGTCATTGCACAGCCGAGAAGAACCCGGCCAAGAGTCTTGTTCATGTTGTTAATTACCTCCTCAGAGTTTTGTTACCGCCAGACTACCGCCCACTGCTGGTCACGGTGAGAATGGAGATCATCGAGCGAGCCAGCCGCTCAGCTCTTTTTGCGACCGGTAAAGGTTCCCTCGCCAACATTGGCCAGGGTGACCTTGCCCTGCATGGTTTGGCCATTCGTAGTGCCCTGGTAGACCACCTTGCCTTCCAGCTGTCCGCTCGCCTGGAAGGAGATCTCGAACTTGTCATCCTTGATGGAGCCGCTGAGCGGCGCTTCACCGAGCATGCCCTGGTAGGTGCCGCTGATGGTCTCCCCGGACTGTTTGATGGTCAGGGTTGGCCGACCGGAGCCCTGACCCGTCTCGACCTCGAGGTTCCAGGTGCCGCTCAAATCGATCCGGGCGCTCTTCACGGCCTCGCCGCCAATTCGCCGGCCACTCCACTCCTCGGCAGGGTTGCCATTGAAGCTGACGGTGCCGCCGGCGGTCTGACCATCGATCCGGCCAGCCATGGTGATCTCGACCGGGTTGCCCTGGTAGTTGACGGTGTACGAGAACTCGATGGCCGATCCCTTGATCGTGCCCTTGAGGGGCAGGTTGCCGGTGCTGCGCTCGACCTCGCCGGTCAGCTGCTCGCCGTTGATGACGAAAGTGGCCTTGTAGGTTCGTACCCCGCCCGGGGTGTTCATGTTGATCTCCCACGGTCCGGAGAGGGAAGAGTTCTGGCCATAGGCAATAGTTGCGGCAGGCAGGAAAGAGATCGCGAGGGCGAACAATCGAATAAAGTGTCTCATCTGTCTCACCTCCACGAGACTGTCATTGTGTAATAGGTTAAATTGAAGCGTACACATCGGAAGAGTAAGTGTCAAACGTGATCTCCGCGCCGATCATCGTGGCCGGTCTTCATGCTGGTGGGGGGCGGCCAGTGGAGGTCTACGGGCGGTCGATCACTCCGGGGTGCCCGAGTCGCTTACTGAATGAAACCGGGAGGTCTGGCGGATGGTGGAAGAACTGATCATCGAAAGTTTTGCGGAGCTGGAGAGTCGGCTGGGAACGGAGCTGGTGAGGGGAGCGTGGCGGACTATCACGCAGGAGCAGATCGACCTCTTCGCGGCGGCCACCGGGGATCGGCAGTGGATCCATACCGATGTCGAACGCGCCGCCGTCGAGTCGCCGTTCGGCGGGACGATCGCCCACGGGTTTCTTACCCTCTCCCTTCTGTCGAGTCTGGTCGGTGAAGCAATCCGTCTGGCTACTCCTCCGCGCCTCGCTGTCAATTACGGACTCAACCGGGTTCGCTTCATCTCTCCGGTCAGGGCCGGGTCGCGAATTCGCGCCAGCATTACCCTCAGCCAGCTGGAGAGGGATTCCAGCTACGTGCAGCTCGTCTGGTCGGTGAGGATCGAGGGGGAAGCGAGCGAAAAGCCAGTCTGTACGGCCGAGTGGGTGATCAGGTACTATCTTTAAAATTGTCGTGGTGGACGATGAAGGGAGGAGCCGATGGATTCAGATATTGTGCGGTGTCCACAGTGTGGATCGCTGAACCGGGTCAGTCACGATCGTCTGCGAAGTGGGCGGGCGCCCGTCTGCGGACAGTGCCGGACCATCCTCAAGCTCAGGAACCAATCTTCCCAACCGGTCAAGGTCACCGATGCCAACTTCGATCAAGTGGTCGGGATGGCTGAGATTCCGGTCTTTATCGATTTCTGGGCGGGGTGGTGTGGCCCCTGTCTGATGATTGGCCCGTTCATCGAAGAGTTGGCGAGCGACCTCGCCGGACGGGTGCGGGTGGGCAAACTAAATGTCGATGAGAATCCGGAGACGGCGGCGCGGTTTCGTGTCTCGAGTATCCCGACCATGATCATCTTCGAGAAGGGGCTCGAGATCGGCCGTCTCACCGGGGCCGTTCCGAAGGAGACGATGGTTGCCAAACTTCAGTCACTGGGCCTCCTCTGAGCCGCGGCCGCGCCTACTCCTGAATCAGCAGGGGATCGGCCTGGCCCTCGAGGGCGGCGTGCAGAGTGTGCCAGGAGAGGCTGGCGCATTTGACCCGCGCCGGAAATTCACGAACCCCGGCGAGGATCGTCAGCCGGCCGAGGTGGTTTGGTGACGTCTCCGGATCGAGTTCACCCTTAACCATCCGGTGAAACTCCTGAAAAATAGTCTCCGCCTCCGCGAGAGTCTTTCCCTTGACCGCCACCGTCATCATTGATGCCGAGGCTTTCGAGATGGCGCAGCCGCTTCCCTGGAAGGAGATGTCCTTGATCAGGTCGCCCTCCAGTTCGAGGTAGACCGTCAGCTCATCGCCACAGAGGGGATTGTGGCCCATCTGCTCACGGCTTGGGTGCTCGAGAACCTTGTAGTTGCGCGGCTTGCGGTTGTGATCCAGAATTACCTGCTGATAAAGCTCATTAGTCTCTGACATCGTATTCTCAAATCTCGAAGACCTGCTTGACCTTGTCGATCGCCGCGACCAGCGCGTCCACTTCGGCCCTGGTGTTGTAAAAGGCAAAGGAGGCGCGGGCGGTGGCCGGGACGCCAAAGAACTTCAGCGCCGGCTGGGCGCAGTGATGGCCGGCACGGATGGCGACCCCCTCCTGGTCGAGGATCGTTCCAATGTCGTGGGGATGGATCTCGTCGATGACGAACGAGAGCACTCCCGCCTTCTCAGCGGCAGTTCCAATCAGTTTGATGCCGGAGAGGGCGCCAACCTGCTCCGTGGCGTAATCGAGCAGCTCCTTCTCGTAGGCGGCAATCCGATCGAGCCGCGTCCGGTGGAGGTAGTCGATCGCCGCGCCGAGACCAATCACCCCGGCGATGTCGGGGGTGCCTGCCTCAAACTTGTAGGGGAGACTATTGAAGGTTGTCTTCTCGAAGCTGACCGAGAGGATCATGTCGCCGCCGCCGAGGAAGGGGGGCATGGCCTCGAGCCAGCTGGTCTTGCCATAGAGGACGCCAACCCCGGTCGGCCCACACAGTTTATGGCCCGAGAAGGCGTAGAAGTCGCAGTCGAGCTCCTGGACGTCGACCTTCAGGTGGGGCGTCGCCTGGGCCCCATCGACGAGCACGGGGATCCCGTGGCGATGGGCAAGCTCGATCATCTGTTTGACCGGATTGATCGTCCCGAGCGCGTTCGAGATGTGGACCACCCCGACGATCTTCACCCGCGGGTTGAGCATCTTCTCGTACTCTTCGAGCAGTACCTCGCCCCGTTCATTGATCGGGATCACCCGCACCTTCGCCCCGGTTCGTTCCGCCAGCAACTGCCACGGCACGATGTTCGAGTGATGCTCCATCATTGTCAGAAGGATCTCATCCCCGGCCCCGATGAACTTTGATCCATAACTGTTGGCGACCAGATTGATGCTCTCGGTCACGCCGTGGGTGAGAATGATCTCGTGCGACTCGGCCGCATTGAGAAAATGCTGAACCTTGACTCGCGCCCCATCGAATTCGCGGGTCGCCACCTCGCTGAGGTAGTGCACGCCGCGGTGGACGTTGGCGTTCTGTTCGGTGTAGAACCGGTTGACCGCATCGATTACCACCTGTGGCCGCTGGGCAGTCGCCGCGCTGTCGAGGTAGACCAGTGGACGGCCCTTGACCTGGGTCGTGAGGATTGGAAAATCCCGCCGGATCCGCTCGACATCGAAGGTGGCGGATGAACTATGGGGTGAATGCAATTCGCCGGGCGCGACCATGGTCTTACTCAACCTCCAGACTCTGGTGAAGTTTATCAAGAACAGCCCGATCGAGCCGGGTGCGGACCGATTCGAGGCCAATCCGTCCGATCAGCTCTTCGGCAAAACCGAAGGTGAGCAGCGCACGCGCCCGCTCCGGAGAGATCCCGCGGCTGGCAAGGTAGAAGATCTCGTCATCCTCCAGCTGTCCGACGGTTGCGCCGTGCGAGCACTTGACGTCATCGGCGAGGATTTCGAGCTGTGGTTTGGTGTCGACTGTCGTCGTGCTCGCGAGGAGCAGGTTCTTGTTGAGCTGCCGGGCATCGGTCAACAGCGCCCCTTCCCGCACCAGCACCTTCCCGTTGAAGACTGCCCGCGCCCGTCCATCGAGAATTCCTTTGTAGAGCTGCGAACTCTGACAGTGCGGATGGGCATGGTCGATCGAGGTATGGTTGTCGACGTGCTGATTGCCGGTCACCACATAGAGTCCGTCGATCACCGTCTCGATCTGTTCCGCCCGGTGTTCAACATCGAGCGTGTGCCGGCAGATGTCCGCACCGAGGCTGATGGCCAGTGAGCGATAGCGGCTGCCTCGTTCCTGACGCACCTTGGTGGTGCCAATGTGAAAGGCCCGCTCACTCTCCTGCTGGAGGCGGTAATGGTCGAGGGAGGCGCCGGCGTTGACGATCACCTCGGTCACCGCGTTGTTGAAGTAGACGTCGCTGAGCGGCGAGGCGTAACTCTCGACGATCGTCGCCACCGCGCCCTCCTCGGCAACGATCAGCACCCGCGGATAGGCGACGATCTGCTCCGACGCCGCGGTCAGGAAGAGCAGGTGTATCGGTTGCTCAATCGCCTGACCACGCGGCAGAAAGACCGCCGCGCCATCGCCGATCAGCGCTGTGTTGAGGGCCGTGAAGGCGTCCTGCTCGTAGTTGGCAAGGCTTCCCAGCCGATCGGTTGGCGACGCCGGATTGCCAGGCGTGAGCTCGGCGAGATTGCACACCAGAACTCCGGCTGGCAGATCGCTCGTACTCGAGAGCTCCGCCGCATAGATGCCATTGACGAAGACCAGCCGGCTCCCGTTCGCCTCCGGAAAGGTCAGTGATTCAAGCCGCTTCGCCGTGACTCCACTCAGATCGAGATCGAGCATCTGGCGAAACTGCGTCCGGAGCACCGGGGCGACATTGGTGTATTTCCACTCCTCATCACGCGTCGTCGGGAACGACAGTCCCTGAAACGACTCGATCGCCTTCTCGCGGAGCGCGGTCAGCCAGGGCTGGTCGATCCCCGAACGAGTTTTGGTGAAGGCGCGACAGGCGGCGGAATAGTTCTCTTTTTCTCTTGCAACTTGAGCCATAGGTTGATCCCCACTAAGCGGCGTTGACCGCGGAACGGATCCAGTCGTAGCCACGGGTCTCGAGCTCGAGGGCGAGCTCCTTGCCCCCGGACTTGACGATCCGTCCCTTGTAGAGGACATGCACGAAATCGGGCTGAATATAGTCGAGCAGCCGCTGGTAATGGGTGACCAGAATGATCGCGTTCTCCTTCGAGGCCAGCTTGTTGACGCCATTGGCCACCACCCGCAGCGCATCGATGTCGAGTCCCGAATCGGTCTCATCGAGCACGGCGAGATGCGGGTTGAGCACGGCCATCTGCAGGATCTCGTTCCGCTTCTTCTCGCCACCCGAGAAACCCTCATTGACGGCCCGGTTGATGAAGCTCTGGTCCATCTCGACAATCTTCATCTTCTCTTTCAGAAGATCGTCGAATTCAAGCGGATCGAGCTCTTCACCACCTTCGTGCTTCGCCTTCTCATTGTAGGCCATCCGCAGAAAGTTGGCGTTGCTCACGCCCGGAATCTCGATTGGATACTGGAAGGCGAGGAAGACCCCGGCGCGGGCCCGCTCATCCGGGGCCAGCTCAAGCAGGTTCTCTCCCTGGTAGAGCACCTCGCCACTCGTCACCTCATACGACGGATGGCCGGCGAGAACCTTGGCAAGGGTGCTCTTTCCGGAACCGTTCGGGCCCATGATCGCATGAACCTCCCCGGCCTTCACCGTCAGCGTCAATCCTTTCAGGATCTCTTTGCCGTCAATCGCGGCATGCAAATTACGAATCTCAAGCACTATCGACTCCCTCCTCACCAACCCTGGTCAGTTGCTGGCCCCCCGACTCCGCGGGCGGTGCTGGCGGCGGGGGTTCTCCCCCCGCTCATCTGTCTCCAATAACCTTTGCCAAATCGTCTTTGTCTGCCAGAGCCCGGGCCGTTTACTTCCCTGACTCTGGCGATCTCGGGATCACACCCATCAGTCGGTAATCTCGACGATCACCTCGATCTCGACCGGGATGTGGTGGGGCAGCGAGCCCATGCCCACCGCCGAGCGGGCGTGCCGTCCAGCCTCGCCGAAGACCTCGACGAAGAGATCCGAGCAGCCGTTGATCACCGAGGGGTGCTCCGCAAAGTCGGGGGTCGCGTTGACCATTCCGAGGACCTTGACGATCCGCTTTACCCGGCGCAGCGTCCCCAGCTCCTGCTTCAGGACGGCCAGCAGGATCATGCCCGTCTCGCGGGCGAAGCGGTAGCCCTCTTCGAGAGTGTAGTCCGCCCCCACTTTGCCCGCGGCGTCGGCGCCCTTCCCGGCGAGGTAGAGGAGGTTTCCCGTGCGTACGGCGTGAACATAAGTCCCGGCCGGTGCAGGCACCGGCGGCAGGATCGCTTCAATCTCGGTAATCTTGTCGCTCATCAGTCTCTATCCTACGCTTCCTTCAAGTTTCAGACCCAGCAGGCGGGTCGCTTCGACGGCAAACTCCATGGGCAGCTCGCGAAAGACCTCCTTGCAGAATCCGTTGATGATCATATTGACGGCATCCTCGGTCGAGATGCCGCGCTGATTGAAATAGAAGATCTGCTCCTCGGAGATCTTGGAGGTCGAAGCCTCATGCTCGACCCGCGAGGTGTTGTTGCCGACCTCGATGTAGGGGAAGGTGTTGGCTCCGCACTTTGTTCCGATCAGGAGCGAGTCGCACTGGGAGTAGTTCCGGGCGTTGTCCGCCTTCGGATTGATCTTCACCAGTCCGCGATAACTGTTGTTGGAGCGGCCGGCCGAGATGCCCTTCGAGATGATGCGGCTCTTGGTGTTGCGCCCAACGTGGATCATCTTCGTTCCCGTGTCGGCCTGCTGCATATGGTTGGTCAACGCGACCGAGTAGAACTCGCCGATCGAATTGTCGCCAAGCAGAATGCAGCTCGGATACTTCCAGGTGATCGCCGAACCGGTCTCGACCTGGGTCCAGGAGATCTTCGAGTTGACCCCGGCGCACTTGCCGCGCTTGGTCACGAAATTGTAGATCCCGCCGCGCCCCTCTTCATCGCCGGCGTACCAGTTCTGGACGGTCGAATACTTGATCTCCGCGTTGTCGAGGGCGACCAGTTCGACCACCGCCGCGTGGAGCTGGTTCTTGTCAAATTTGGGGGCCGTGCAGCCCTCGAGGTAGCTGACGTAGCTGCTCTCCTCGGCGACGATCAGGGTCCGCTCAAACTGCCCCGACTCGGAGTTGTTGATGCGGAAGTAGGAGGAGAGCTCCATCGGACTCCGGACACCTTTGGGAATGAAACAGAATGAGCCGTCCGAGAAGACCGCCGAGTTGAGCGCCGCGAAATAGTTGTCGGTGTAAGGGACGACCGAACCAAGATACTTCTTGATCAGCTCCGGATACTCGTGGACAGCCTCCGAGAAGGAGCAGAAGATCACCCCCTCCTTGGCCAGCTTCTCCTTGAAGGTGGTCGCGACCGAGACGCTGTCGAAGATCGCGTCGACGGCCACGTTGGCGAGCATCTTCTGCTCGTGGAGCGGAATGCCGAGCTTCTCAAATGTGTCGAGCAGCTCCGGATCGACCTCGTCGAGGCTCTTCTTCTTCTCCTTTGGCTTTGGCGCCGAATAGTAGATGATGTCCTGGTAGTCGATCTTCGGATAGCTGACATTGGCCCAGACCGGTTCGGTCATCGTCTGCCAGTGGCGAAAGGCCTTCAGCCTCCACTCCAGCAACCATTCCGGTTCGTTCTTCTTCGCCGAGATCAACCGGACGATATCCTCGTTCAGGCCACGCGGAATCGTCTCGGACTCGATGTCGGTCACAAAACCATACTTGTATTCCCGATTGGCAAGCGCCTCAATACTGCTGCTCATACTCTGTAATTCCTTCTCTGCATCGTCTGACCAACTCTAGCGGCTGATGGTCGGGCCGGTGCGGCTCCCCATCTGCACGTACTGAATATCCAAACCCTGGTTGAGCAGGGTCGTGATCGGTATCTTATCAAAGACACTGTGAACGAAATCGGTAATGCTCACCCAGACCGGGCGCAGACCACAGTCGCCGTGGTGGACGCAGGTCTCCTGATTTCCCGTGAACTGCGCGCAGATCTCCTCCTGGGAGGGCATGCCGCCAAGGATGCGCATCACCTCGCCGATCGAGATCTCCGCCGATGGGCGCAGAAGCCGGTATCCACCTTTTGGTCCCCGGACGCTCTCGACGATCCCCCGGCGGCTCAGCGTCCAGAGGATCTTCTCGACATAGGCAACCGACAACCCCTCGCGCTCGGCGATGTCCCGAACCTGCATCGCTCCGCCCAGCTCGAGGTTGCTCTCCTCCCGCGCCAGCTGGAGGATACAACGCAAACCATACTCTTCCTGTGCCGTGATCTTCATAGTACTCACTATTCCGTCGCTGCTGTTCCAAGAAGACCGAAGATTACCACACTCGAACTAATCCTGACAGGTTTGTCAGGTTCGATTTTGTGGAGAATTTGTGTTGAAAAGGTAAAGAAATGGCGGTTCCGGGATCACCGGGGAAGGATCGGTGGGCTGGCCGGGCGTTCACGGAAGACGACCGGGTCCTGGCAGCATTCGCAGGGGCCGGGTTTGTGAGTCGAGATCATGCAGACATCACAGAAGTAGTCGAGGTCGTGGAGTTGCCCGTCCTTGAATGACTGGTATTTGATGACCTCGAGATGGGGACCCTGGGGGAAGATCCGGGCAACGACATTGAGCTCGCGCTGGCGGTAGCGTTCATCCATCCAGACGGCCGCGGCGGCATCGACGGGAAGGAGGGGGTAGGTCTCGCCGGCGGCGGTTCTGACGGCGTAGAGGTGGCCGCGATCGTCACAATCGGGAATGACCTCATAGAGTCGGGCCAGCTCCTCGGTCAGGCAGATGATATTCCCCCGGACGGCGACGGTCTTTGGCCCGGCGCTGGCCG
>Ga0068877_10004120_pt1 | contig 11415 bp, 15 predicted proteins | sample NOAtaG_FD_66437 | JGI IMG/M metagenome (GOLD analysis project Ga0068877, IMG submission 66437) | Freshwater lake microbial communities from Lake Erie, under a cyanobacterial bloom - NOAA_Erie_Diel6S_1000h metaG | ecosystem: Environmental > Aquatic > Freshwater > Lake | place: USA: Ohio, Lake... | reverse complement strand
TCTGCCAGGCCACCAGATCCACCTCGTTCAGCCCGCGCCGGCTCCGCCAGTTCCGCGCCACCACGATATAACCCTGCTTTTCGAGATAGCGGTGCGCGATATCCTCCCCACGCCGCCCTAGCGCATGCGCCGCATCGAGCGTCCGCGCGTCCTGCCATTGCCGCAACCGGTCGATCAGCAACCATACCGGTCTGGTTAGCGAACTCACTTTCGCACTTCAAATTCGAATTGCATCACCTTGCCCCGCACAATGAAGCACAAGTAGTATTCCCACCAGCGCCGCAACCGCGCCGAACGGTTGATTAGAAATTCAAACCCGAGATACCTCCACAAAGCAAGTAGCTTGACATACACTTTTTTCTCGCGGAATTTCGCCGCCGTGTAATAGCCAAACCCCGCGTCATCCGCCCCAAAATACCGGAAGCTGAAGCTGTTCAGATGCCAGCGGTGCGTCGGGTCGCAGAAGCTCGAAAAGTCTGTGTAGTGCGGCGTCTCCAGCCGGATCGTCCCCCCGCTCCGTGTCAGCCGGTGAAACTCTTCCATCGTGCGAATCACGTTCTCCACGTGCTCAATGACATGGATCGCCCTCACTTCGTCGAATGCGGAATCGCGAAACGGGTACGGCGGGCGGTCGAGGTCGGCAATCACGTCGGCCGCCGTTCTCGGATTGTTGTCCAGACCGATGGCTCCGGGATACTTCTTGATCCCGCAACCCACGTCTAGGATTCTTGGCTTTGCTTCAGACAAGCCTCCAGTGTATCCAGGCAGAACTCAGCCTGGTCGCGTGTGAACACCAGCGGCGGACACAGCCGGATCGAATTCGGGCCGCAACCCAGAATCAGAATCCCCCGCTCAAAGGCCATCCGCTCCAAGCGGTCCCGCAGTTCCGGAAAACGTTCCCGCCCCTGCTGCGTCCTGACCAGCTCAAATCCCAGCATCAGGCCCAGACCCTGTACCCGGCCCACGTGACGGAATTCGCGCGGCCACGCCAGCATTCGCTCGAGCATATAGCCCCCCACCCGCCGCGCATTCTCAAGCAAATCCGCCTCGAGCAACTCAATCGTCGTTAGAGAACTGGCGATCGCCACCGGATTGCCGCCAAAGGTCGAGGCATGCGCCCCCGGGGTCCACTGCATCCATTGCGGCTTGCTCACCACCGCGCTCAATGGTAAGCCGCTTGCAATTCCCTTCGCCAGCGCCAGTATGTCCGGGTTCACTCGAAAATGCTCCACCGCGAACATCTTCCCCGTTCGCCCCATCCCCGTCTGCACCTCATCCCAAATAATCGGAATCTCATACTTGGCCGCCACCGCCTGCAACTCATCGACAAACTTCGGCGGCGGCACGACATAACCCCCTTCGCCCTGTACCGGCTCCACTACAATCCCAGCAATGTCGTCGGCCGGCAGAATGTGGCGGATCAGTTGGTCCTCGATCACCTTCACGCATTCCACCTGACAGCTCTCCACCTGCTTGCCATATGCGCAGCGGTAACAGTTCGCATAGGGAATGTGCGTGACGCCCGACAGCAGCGAACCGAATTTCTTCTTCTGTATGCTTTTCGATCCCGTCAGCGACAGCGATCCCATCGTGCGCCCATGAAAGGCTCCCAGAAACGCGATAAAGCGCTCGCGTCCCGTCTGGTAGCGCGCCATCTTGAGCGAAGCCTCAATCGCCTCGGTGCCGGAGTTGCCAAAGTACACGCGCCGCCCGCCGCCGCCCGGCGCCAGGCTCCGCAGCTTCTCGGCCAGTTGCACCATGTTTTCGTAAAAGAAATCCGTGCCCGAATAATGCACCAACCGCGCGGCCTGCCGCTGGATTGACTCGACCACTTTCGGATGGCAATGCCCCGTCGCGCACACGGCAATCCCCGCGTTGCAATCAAGAAACCGGTTGCCATCCAGGTCTTCGATGATCGAGCCTTCCGCCCGCGCCACCGTCAACGGGTATCCCCGCGTATAACTCGGGCTCAATACAGCTTGATCCCGGGCAATGAGTTGCGCCGCCTTCGGACCCGGTAATGCGGTCACCAAATGCGGCAGGTCGTCGCGCCTAAGCAGGGTTGTGCTCATGCGATTCTCCTGATCAATTGAAGTTGGTTGAGAGGGGGTGGGAAAAGGTTTTCGGCGTCTAATCCGCGCCGAAAAGTCCAGGGCGTGACAGGCCGGGCTGGGTGTGAAGGGCTGCTGTCTCCATAACTTGAGCATAAGCCAATCAGCAGGCCGATTCCACTACGCTGGTCCTCACATAAAACTACTGCCGCTTTTTTTCCTGCCCGTTGCCTGTCCCTCTCCTTTGAAAAAGACATGCTTCCCGTTCTCCATCAGAACTGCGGCGGCTGCCCTAACTCGCGTCAGCAGGAAGGCGGCGTCAAATTTCTCGCCGACTCCACCGGTGAGTTCCCGGGCCTCCTCGCTCTTTGCTAGCTCAGCGATACTGTACTTATGAGAATCCTCGTTCTGGCCCTCGCCCTCGTCTTGGCTTCCTGCTCAGAAACCCCACGCCAACAGGCTCAGTCCAGCCAGCCCGCCAAAACTTACGAACTCACCGGTGAAGTCGTCTCCATGGATGCTCCCACTCAGGTCCTCACTATCCGGCACGAGGAAATCAAGGGTTGGATGGAGGCCATGACGATGGGCTTCCCCGTCAAGGAAAAAGCCGAATTCGAAAAACTCAAGCCCGGTCAGAAGATCAAGGCCTCCGTCATCGTCCAGGGCGATGAGTTCCACCTCGAAAAGATCTCTGTCCTGCCCTAGGCTTGCACTACTTTTTCCCGCCGCAGCACCCGCAAGATCCGGTTCAGCGTATTCTCTTGCCCCTCGCTTAAGCTGCTCAGAAGATCCACGCAGCTTTGCGCCACCACCGACTCGACCCGCTCCAATGCCTCCAACCCTGCCTTGTTAAGAAAGCAATGACACTGCCGCCGGTCGCGCCTGGGCGGCTCCCGCCTGACCATTCCCTTGATCGCCAAAATGTCGGTAGCCCCCGGGTCCCGGCTCACGTAAGGTTCGCAATACCTCGGACTGCTGCGCGGTGAACCCGTGCACGGCAAATAGTCCCCGCCGCAATCTCTGCAGCGGGCTAGCGTTGATTCCCGCAATGCATGGATCGTCTGCTAAGCCGGCTCTTGGGTACTCCGATCCTCCTCCACCCCTACCCAGAGAACTTCTTCCTCCATAGGTAGAGGCGGCAGTTTATGGATACTCATGTCAGGAATTTTTCATACGAAGACCGAATCTGCGAAGCAATACCCTCTTTTGACTGAGTCGTAGAGAAACTGGCGGAGCAGCCGCCCGCTCTGGGAGGTGCCGAAGGCGATGGCTCGCCTGAGGTGGCGGCTCTGGTCTCCCAGCAGCACGGTCCCGCGATTCTCGTAGCGCAGAAAGCTGATCACGTCGCGGATGGCGGCCAGGCCGGCGCCGGCCACCACGGGATCTTCCCTTTTCTAGAGAGCCTCGTAGATCTGATGGGGCTCGAAGCCGCCTGACATCTCGATGGCGGTTTTGGCCGCGTTTAACTGCCAGCCGGCCCGGATGGTCTGCCGGCGGCCATCGCGGCTATCGCGAACCGTCTGCTCGGTGGGCCCGGCGGCGGGATAGCCCTGCATGTTGCGATCACCGAGGTTCATGTGCTACGTCTTCTCGCGGGGCACGAATTCGCTGCGTATCACTGCCTCCACGCCCTGAGCGAGGGGCGGATAAACGCGTAGGAGGCCAGGAGATAGGGGCACATCCCATCGCCAGCCGACCCAGTCCAGCGTGAAGCCTTTTTCCATCAGCAGGAGGTCGCCGAACATGCTGCTGAGGCCGCGGCCGCCGCGGCAGGGTCGCGCGGTTTGACCACGAGCAGCTCGGCGCTGAAGCGGACAAGGCCGCGGTCGTCAACCGGAGCCCGGTCTAGATCGCGGATGATCTGATTGGCGGGGTTCTTCGGGTCGAGGGTAAACTAGGCGCGGGCGAGGACGCGCTCGTAGCGCTCACCGTAATCGCCGCGCTCAACGACATGGATCCTATCGACCGCGCCGGGCAGCAGCGCCGCCATCAGGAAAGAAACAGGCATCGCATCGGTGGCTAGAGCCCTTTCAGGTAATTGGCAAGGAAGGGTACGCCCTTGACGCCATGAAAGACGTGGCCGCCAGAGTGCACTTCACGCTCGAGCGCGGTGGCGGCCCCGAGGGCTTCATAAACGCGGCGGGTCTCGGCGAATGCCTGTTCGAAGCCAGCCAAGGGGAAGATGCGGTCCTGCTCGCCGGTTTCGACAAAGAGAGGCCTCGGCGCGATCAAACCGGCGACATCGCTCATCTCCGCCCAATTCAGAATTCCAGGTACATAGTTGTCCATGCAGTGGGCGAGCGAGAGGATGCAGTCGTGAAAGGTGCAAAGATAGCCGGAGACCATCGCCGCCTGAATCCGGGTATCGAGGGCGGAGGCGAACAAGGTGCAGGTGCCGCCGCCGCTGATACCGACGCAGCCGAGGCGGCGGGCATCGAGATCCTTGCGCGATTCGACGAAGTCGATTGCCCGCATAACGTCGTAGACCCGCCAGCCAATCATGGTTTCGCCGAACAGGAGAGCGGCGCCGGCGGCGGGCTGGCAACTGTTCTGATTGGGCCCCTTGGCGGCATTGATGGGATCGCGGCGATGGCCGAAGGCGATGGGTTCGATGGCGAGGGCCGCCATGCCCTGCTCGACGAATTGGATGGCAAAATCGTTCTGATAGCCGCCCTTGCCGCTTCGCTGCTGGCCCTTGTCATCGAGGCCGACAATGTCGTCGACGCCGCGGCCATGGCCAGGCACGCACACCATGACGGGCAAGGGACCCTTGGCGTCTTTCGGCTTGAGCAGATAGGAAAAGACCTCGAGCCCTTCGCGGCTGGTGAAGTGAATCGTCTCGCGCGTGTAAGTGCCCAGGTCGGCGGTCTGGGTGATGCGTGGGGCAAGAACGGGCGCCTGGGCGGGAAAGCCGCCGATCAGTTCGGTGATCTTTGTGCGCAGCTTGCGTTGCCAGGACTTGACGGCGGCCGGAGAATTGGCGGCAAAGCGGTAGCGCAGAGGGGCGGCCTTGTGGCGCTCGCGCGACCAGGCCACGGGATCGAAGCGGGGCCCGGCGAAAGTATCGGCATTGAGGGCGGCAGCGGCGGCAATGCTGCTGAGAGCCATATCGCGTCTGGTCATTCTGGATTCACCTCCAAGACTTCGTCGAAGATATCAGGTCGCAGTGTGATGCCGGCCATGCGCAGGCGGTCGAGGATCTTTGGCTTGACGCCGCTCGAGCGGAAGCGGCCCTGGACACGGCCGTCGGGGGTCATCCCAGTGCGCTCGAACAGGAAGATATCCTGCGTCTTGACGCGGCCATCCTCGACGCCGAGCACTTCGGCGATCGAGGTGATTTTGCGCGAGCCGTCCTGCAGGCGCGCCACTTGGCAAACCAGCTTGATCGCGCTGGCCAATTGCTGGATGAGCACCTTCGACGGGATTTCGAGATCGGCCATCAGCATCATGGCCTCGAGCCGCGAGAAGGCGTCGCGCGGGGTGTTCGCGTGGATGGTTGTCATCGAACCCTCGACGCCGGTATTCATCGCCTGGAGCATGTCGAGTGCCTCGCCGCCCCGGCACTCGCCGATGATGATGCGGTCGGGCCGCATGCGCAGCGCCGTGCGCACGAGCTGGCGCTGATTGATGCCGCCTTCCTTGTTGAGGTTGGGCGGGCGGGTTTCGAACTTGACGACGTGACGCTGCTGGAGCTGCAGCTCGGCGGTGTCCTCGATCGTGACGATGCGCTCTTCTTCCGGGATAAAGCGGGACATGGCGTTAAGCGTGGTTGTCTTGCCGCTGCCGGTGCCGCCGGAGATCAGCACAGTGGATTTTGCCGCAACGCAGGCGGCCATGAATTCGAGCATCGAGCGGGTGATCGTTTTCTTCTCGATCAGTTCCTCGCTGGTGATGACGTGCTTGCCAAAACGGCGAATGGACATCGACGGGCCATCGAGCGCGAGTGGGGGAATGATGGCATTGACGCGGCTGCCGTCCTGCAGGCGGGCGTCGACGATGGGGTTGGCTTCATCGACGCGGCGCCCCACCTTGGAGACGATCTTCTCGATGACATGCAGCAGGTGGGCGTTGTCCTTGAAGCGGATGCCGGTCAGGGTGAGCTTGCCGAAGCGCTCGACATAGACCTTGTTCGGGCCGTTGATCAGGATGTCGGAGATGCTCGGCTCTTTGAGTAGCGGCTCGAGGGGCCCGAGGCCAAAGACCTCGTCGAGAACCTCTTCGATGATCTGGTTCTCCTCGGCCGTCGTCATGGGGACGCGCTGTTCCTGCAGCAGCTTTTCGACAACGCGACCGATTTCCATGCGCACGCGGTCGCGTGGGAGCGAGTTGACCTTATCGAGGTTGAGCACGCTGATGAGCTTGCGGTGGATCTCGCCCTTGAGCTCGAAGGTGCGGCTGGTAGCGCGCAAGGCGCCAGAGGCCGGTTGGGCGGCTGGCCTGTCACTGCTCGAGGCGGGAGTTGGCGCCTTTAATCCCATCCGCCGCGGGATCGGACGTATCGTACCCATGATCTAAGACACTAACACTTCAAACCATGCCCGCGTCACGCAGAAATCGTGCCGCCTCCTCCGGCGGAGTCGGGTTGATATAAAATCCCGTGCACCACTCGAATCCGGCGACCTTTGTCAGGCGGGGAATGATTTCGATGTGCCAGTGAAAATGCTCCATCGGCCCTTCCTGAACGGGCGCGGTATGGATGACGAAGTTGTAGCTCGGGCGCTCGAGCACTTTGTCGATGCGACGGAGCAACGTGCGCATCACCCAGGCGAGGCTGTGGATCAACTGTGGACTTGCGTCTTCGAAGTGGCTGCTGTGGCGCCGCGGCATCACCCAAGTCTCAAACGGAAAGCGCGGCGCATAAGGGGAAATCGCCGCGAAATCCTCGGTTTCGAGAATCAGCCGTGAACCGGATTCCGTCTCCTGGCTCACCATATCGCACCAGATGCAGCGCTCACGGAAATCAAAGTAGCGCCGCGCGCCTTCCATTTCTTCTTGCACGCGCTTGGGCACAATGGGCAGTCCGATGATCTGGGAGTGTGTGTGTTCAAGAGTGGCGCCGCCCATCTCGCCGTGATTCTTGAAACAGACGATGTAGCGCATGCGGCGGTCGCGTTTGAGGTCGCAAATGCGTTCACGAAAGGCCCAGAGCAAGTCTTCGACGGCCTTCTCGCCGCACTCGGACAAGAAGAGCTCATGTTGGGGGCTCTCGATGATCACCTCGTGCGCGCCGACGCCATTCATGCGATCGTAAAGGCCATCGGCGGCGCGGTCGAGATTACCTTCGACGCGCAGGGCGGGAAATTTATTGGGTACGACGCGCAGGCTCCAGCCAGGCGTATTCGGCTGGCCGCCATCGGGGCGAAAGGCCATGATTTCTGGTGGGGTCTTCGCTTCATTGCCGGCGCAAAAGGGGCAGAACCGATGAGTCGGTCCCGCGACCGGTACACGGATGAAATCGCTGGGCCGGCGGGCCCGCTCGACGGAAATAATCACCCAGCGTCCTGTCACCGGGTCTCGTCTCAACTCAGGCATGTAAAGAGCTTTGATTCTCGCATAGACGGCCACGGTTGCTCCACCTCCCTCCGTCCCAAGGGCCGGTAAGGGTTCCTTTACGGATTGAGAAGATCCCCACGGCAGGCAGGCGGGTTTCCGGCTTGTCCGGGAGCGATGAAGCGATAGTCAATCTGCTTGCGCTCCACTGCGCCACTTTTGCTCCCCACTCGGCTTTTTCCCTGTTTCGTCGCCGTCGCGATTGCGTATGCCCGGTCACCACGCGCTTCCCCATTCCCTCTGCCGCGTAGCGGATGCATTCCTCCTCCTTGGACCCAATGGAGATTGACTCTATTTCCCCTATCACTCGCCATTACTACACCCCGTCCACCGCGTTGATGCCGTGCATTCCCTTGCCATCCCGGCCATTCCCATGGTGCGCGCCGTCCACCCGCGAGCCGGCCGAAATTCTCGCTGTGCTGCTCCTTGTATTAGGGAGGCGCCACTGTTGCTACTGCCGCCCCGCTGCCCCTCGAAGACCCCGCCAACTCCCGTTCCAGGATCCGCCCTGCCAACTCAAGCGAGTCGCGTCCTCGCTGCCCTAGTTTCATCGATTGGCGCCATGCCAAAACTTTAACGGCCTTGCTCCATTCTCGATCCCAGAACTGCCCCAATCACACTTATCGTTGCTCCAAAGGAGAAGCTTTGAAATCAGGGTTTTCCACGGCCGTCACGACGGCGGATTATGGAAATCAGGTCTTGGCCACTGCCTGCCCGTTCCGGCAGAGTGATTAAGAACAGACATCCCGCGGCCACGAGCGAATCAACCAGACATTCGATGTCTACTTTTAGACCGCCGGGCTGCGGCTTGGCAATTGCTCCGGCCGAATCCTCAGATGCCGCTTAGTTGCCAATCATCGATATCCGTCCGCCGCTGGCTCTCGATTGCCTGGGCCTTGCCGCGCGTCCGAAACCGCTGCACCGCTCCCTCTTCATGCTCACTGGAAATCCACAGCATCGGTATCTTCGGGCTCGTCTGGCATTCAATTAGCCTTGAAGTTGCGTCTTTCCAGAGTCTTGTGAGATACTTAAAGGTTTTTCCGCTCTAGTCGGGAGTCCTTGCATGAAAGTACGAGTTCTGTACCACGATCACTGTTTTGATGGTGCTGCTTCAGCGGCTTATTTCAGCCGTTTTCTTAAGGAAACGCACCATCCTTCAGCTGAGTATCACTACACCGGTATGGCCCATACCGCCGACCAGATTTTCGCCGACTCGATGTTTGACGGTGATGTCAATGCTATCGTCGATTTCAAGTACTCTCCCAATCACCGGCTCACTTGGTGGTTTGATCACCACCAAAGCGCGTTTTTGTGCACCGCCGATGCCGACCACTTTCAGGCTGCCCGCAACCCGCTCCATTTTTTTGATCCCGCCTACCGCAGTTGCACCAAGTTCATTCGCGACATCGCCCGCGAAAAGTTTGGCTACGAACCAGCGGATCTGGCTGAACTTGTCCATTGGGCGGACATCATCGATGGCGCTCAATACTCCACTCCCCAGGAGGCCGTCGAACTCAAGGCTGCTGCGACTAAGCTGGTTCTCGTGATTGAGGCTGTCAAGGGCTCCGAGTTGGTCCAACGCATCATCCGTGACATGCAAGCCATGCCACTCGAAGAAATCATCGCCCAACCCGAGATATCCGCCGTCTTCACTCCTCTCCACGACCGTCACCTGCGCTCACTCGAAGTCATTGGCCAAAAGGCCCGCACCGAGGACGGTGTCATCTTCTTTGACCTCGTCGGCGATTCTCTGGAAGGCTACAACAAGTTTGTTCCCTACTATCTCTTCCCGGATGCGAGTTATACCGTTTCGGTCTCCGAGTCCACTTTCCGCACTAAAGTAAGCGTGGGCTCTAGCCCCTGGGCCGCAAAGATCGAGCATAATCTGGCCTCTATTTGCGAGCGTTATGGGGGCGGCGGCCATCCCCGTGTAGGGGCGATCAGCTTCCCGGTTGGCGCAGTCGAATCAGCCCGTAAGGCAGCCGCTGAGATTGTCGCCGAATTGCGCGGAAAGACCGGTTAGGGCTGCCCTCTCAGCATCTGTCCGATGCCTTGCATCAGACGAAGTACGGCTGGGCCGAGTGTTACCAACAACACGCAGGGGAAGATCAGGAAGAAAACGGGAAAAACCAGCTTTACACTCGTCTTGCGCGCCGCCTCCTGTGCCTGTTGTTTCCGCCGGAGACGCGTATATTCGGCGTGATTGCGCAGTGCTGGCCCGAGGGAAGTACCGAATCGGTCGCCATCGAGCAGCAAGTTGGTCAGTTTGCGAAACTCGGGTTCACCCGTTCGTTGGGCCAAGCGCAGCAGGACGTCGGCGCGTGACTGTCCGGCCCGCGATTCCAAGTGTGCGAGGGTGAATTCCTCACTCAAATCCGGATAAACCAACTGCAACTCGCGGCTGGCTTCAAGCATGGCGCTGTCCAGGCTTTGTCCTGCCTCGAGGCCCAGCACCAACAAATCGAGCGCGGCCGGAAGGCCCTGCCGAAGTTTCTGCCTCCGCCGGTTTTCGAGCATCGTCAAAAGCCGTTCCGGCAGCAAATATCCAATGCCAGCGCCGCAAACTGCGCACAGCATTGCCACACTGAAGCTGGCATCCAATTGCAGATTCACAACCATGAGGCCCAACGCCGACACCAAGCCGAAAACCGCTTTGATACCAAAAAATGCTTGCAACGCATCTGGTTCGCGGTACCCGGCCGTCATCAGCCTGCGCCTCACCGGATGATCAAGGTCCTTCGAAGGGGGCAATATGCTGCCGATCTTTTCCAGTGTCTGCCGGATCGGACCATCCTCCTGGTCCGTGTAAACATTCAGTGAGGGTTTAGGCTCCGGTTCTAGCGGAGGAGGCTCTTTTAAGAACCAGTAGCCTCCGCCTAGTACCGCAATCAGCACGAAGAAAAAGCAACCAGCTAGTAGCAATGGTTCCATCGATTTCCCCTAGATCCGAATATCCAGAATCCTGCGCATGACAAAGTGCGCCGCGATTAAAAAAAACACGGCAGCTATGATCAGGTATTTGCCGATCGGATGGTCGACTAGAATGTCCAGATAACCCGGGGATGTCCAGTTCAGCATCAATGCGATGCCGATGGGAAGGGCCGATAGGATCGCGCCTGTCATCTTGCCATGAGCACTGATGGCGCGTATCTCTCCATCTAATGCTGCTGCTTCCCGCACGCTTGCCGAGATCCGCCCCAGGACTTCATGCAGTTTTCCTCCCGTGCGGTTTTGCATCCGCACTGCTGCGACAAACAGGCTCACACTTACCAGCGGTAAGCGTTCCCTCAGATGACCTAGCGCCTGATCCCAATTCCGCCCAAGCCGCCATTCTTCTAGCACCTTGCGGAACTCGCCACTGATGGGCTGTGGTGCCTCGTAGGCGACAATTTCCATACCCGCCGCCAGCGCATGTCCAGCTCTCATCGCACGCCCAAGAGAATCGAGCACATCAGGAAAATTTTCCTCGAATGCCGCGTAACGCCGTTGCCGCTTATGCCGCAAGTAAAAAAATGGCATCGCCATCGCCATCACTCCTCCGACCAGCACGCCTGCTGTTGGAAGCCATGCGATTCGCGACAATACGACCGCCGTTGACGAACTGGCCAGCAGCATCAAAGCAACAAACCGTCCCACAGACCAATTCAACCCCGCCTCTCCGATCAACTTGCGCAATTTGGGAACTAATTGGAATTTTTCCAGTAGTTGGGCCAGGATCGAGATGCTCGAGACCGTATCGGCGCGAAGAAGGATGGGATCTTGTTCCCCCTCAAGTCCATCGAGCAATAATCCACCGTCTGTCTCGGAACCAGCC
>Ga0068877_10004118_pt1 | contig 11417 bp, 10 predicted proteins | sample NOAtaG_FD_66437 | JGI IMG/M metagenome (GOLD analysis project Ga0068877, IMG submission 66437) | Freshwater lake microbial communities from Lake Erie, under a cyanobacterial bloom - NOAA_Erie_Diel6S_1000h metaG | ecosystem: Environmental > Aquatic > Freshwater > Lake | place: USA: Ohio, Lake... | reverse complement strand
TTGTTGGCCGCAATGCCACCCAGGTGGACGACACCACCCTTGCCGCCCATCGCCTCGAACAGGATGCGGGCGGTTTCTTCGGCGGGCTTTTCATCCGACCACGACATGTGGCTGACCCAGTTATCGCCAAAGTCCCAGGGATGAGCGTCGTCGGTCTTGTTCCAGATGGTGGAGACATAGCCGCCAGCCGCCTGCACAGCCTCGGCGACGGGTCGGGCGTTGGGGCTGTCGTTGGGGTCGCAGGCGATCGCGCACGCGCCGTTGTTCTTGGCCAGGAAGGCCTTGATGTCGGCCAGCGACTTTTCCGACGATCCCTCGTTGATCAGCGAGGTCATCGCATCCTTCGGCTTGCCGATGGATTCTGTGAACGCCTCACCGCCCGAAACGATCGCGTTCCAGTAGGCCGAGGCGCGGTCACGGTAAGACCAGGCCAGGGCAGGGTCGGTCGCGGCGCGGGCCATGCCAGCACCAAAAACGCCCGGCATGGTCGCCGTGGTCAGGCCCGCCGCCGAGGCGAACAGGAAGTTCCGGCGGCTGATCGTTTCGCGTTCGATGAAGTCCTTGATGAACGTGGACATTGGTTTCCTCCCGGTTTCCCAAATCTGTGCCACCCCCTTGTGGCCGAGGCTGTAGCGTTACGAGAAGGATCAGCAACCCCGTCCGCTCTCGATAATGCACTAACTGGTTACTTTTCTGGTGAGCCGTGAGTCAAGAAAATTCTTTGGGCGCTGCTGCACACTTTCCGCGCAGATTCTGCTTTGACGAACTTGCGACGGTGCGTGTAAGCAGGTCGAACGCGCTTGTCAGAATGCCGCAGCGGGAAAACCATGGACCAGGGGATAGATGCACCGACTGAGCCCGCCGAAGCCAAGGCAAAACCGCGCGTGCGCGATGCCGAGGCGACGAAGGCGCGCATCCTTGATGCCGCCAAGCGCGAGTTCGCCAAGAATGGACTGGGCGGGGCGCGCGTTGACGTGATCGCCGAAAAAGCCCGCGCCAACAAGCGGATGATCTACCACTACTTCGGGTCGAAGGAGGGCCTGTTCCAAACGATCCTGGAGAACGCCTATGTCGACATCCGCACCGCCGAGCAGAAGCTGAATCTGGATCATCTGGCCCCCAAGGAGGCGCTGGAGCGTCTGGTACGCTTTACTTGGGACTACTATTTGAAAAACCCCGAATTCATTACCCTGGTCAACAGCGAGAACCTGCACCGGGCCAAGCACCTGAAGAAATCCGAGGTGATCAAGGTCGTGAGCCGCAAGTTCGTCTCGATGGTGGGCGGCATCCTGGAGCGCGGCGTCGCCTCGGGCGATTTCCGCGCCGGGATCGATCCGGTTCAGTTGAACATCACCATCGCTGCTATCGGATATTACTACCTGACCAACCGCTTCACCGGATCGATCGTTTTCGAACGCGATCTGATGGCAAAACCGGCGCTGGAAGAGCGTCTGCGCTTCAACATCGACACGATCCTGCGGCTGGTCGCTGCCTGAAGGGTCAGGCGTCCCAGCCAAGACCAAGCGCCCGCAGTCCGGCCTCGGCGCAGGCAATATCCTCGGGTTCCAGCGCGCCGGACACGCCGATACCGCCCACCACCTTGCCGTCATGCAAGATGGGCAGCCCGCCGCCCCATGGCAGCAGCCGCTGCCGCGTGGACAAGCCGAGTGTCAGCGACGGACGCGTCGCCATTCGTTCGGCGTAAGCCGCAGTGGCGCGCCGCATCGTCGCGGCGGTATAGGCCTTGTCTTCGGCAAAGGTCAGGATCGGCGGCGTTGCCCCCTCCATCCGGGCCGAGGCCAGGGTGTGGCCCTGTGCATCGACCACACAGACCGCGACACAAAAGCCCTGCCGCGCCGCCTCGGCCAAAGCCGCATCGACGATCCGCAGTGCAGATACGCTGGAAAGGCTTGCCATCTGAACGATCATTTCGCCATCGCCTCCCGGTCGGGCAGAATGAAGGGTTAGGCGATCTTTTTCGCCCGAATCGACGCAGATAGTGCGGCCGGATCCTCGGGCGTAGCGCGGTTCACGTCGGAACCCTTCCAACGCGGCGCCCTCATGGCCCGAGCAATCGACAGCCAACATCACCTTGCCATAGTTCGATGGTCAAGGGCCAGCGCGGAAAAGTCCCGCGCCGAATGGGCTGCGGCATAGACATCGGCCACCTGTTCCTTGACCGCGCTCATCGGCCCTGCCACGACAAGGCGCGGAATCGGGCCACCGCGGAACTGCGGAAGATACAGATGGACGACGACGGTTTCGCCTGCGACATCGAATTCGATCCGGCATGGCGAATCCACCTTTCGTGCCGGTCAGCTTGCCAGGGGTTGCAGGTGGCGCATGGTGCGGCGTTCGACCTGTGCAAGGATGCGGGTGATGACCCAGACCAGCACCATGTAGATCACCGTTGCGGCCAGAAAGCCCTCATAGGCCAAGTAGTATTGCGCGTTCAATTTCCGCCCCGCGCCAAGGACATCGATCACCGTCAGCATCGAGGCGATGGCAGAGCCGTGCAGCAGAAACAGCGATTCATTCCCGATCATCGGCAGGCAGCGGCGCAGGGCAGAAGGCAGGATGATCCGGCGCAGGGCCACGGTTCGGGTCATTCCGACGGCGATGGTCGCCTCGATCTCTCCCCTTGGCACGGCATCAAGGCCACCGCGATAGATTTCCACCTGATAGGCGGCCGAGTTGATGGCAAAGGCGATGGCGCAGCACCACCAGGGCTCTTTCAGCGCAACCCAAAGCACGCTGTCGCGGACCCAGTCGAACTGCGCCAGGCCGTAATAGATGACATAGGCCTGCACCAGCATGGGCGTGCCGCGAAAGACATAGACGAAGGCCCCGACAAGGGGCGCTGCGATGGGGGTCCTTTGCCAGCGGGCAATTGCCATGGGCAGGGCGATCACGGCACCGAAGGACAGGCCGACCAAGACAAGGGCCACGGTGTTCAGCGTGCCCCGCAGGAAGATGTCCCAATGCGACAGGATCAGCACAAAGTCGATGGGTGCCGATGTTTCGGAAAAGGCCGTGACGGCGGCCAGAATGTCAGCAATTGGGTCGGGGGCGGTGCTCATGCGCGCTGCATCCTTCCCCTGGTATAGCGCCGCTCAAGCGCGCGCAGGACAAGGTCTGACAGCGCTGTCAGGATCAGGTAGATCACCATGATCGCCATCAGGAAGGCGAAGGGATTGCGGGTGGACCGCCCGGCCGAGACGCCGAAGAAGACAAGGTCATGCAGGCCGAGGACCGAGACGAGGGCGGTCGTCTTCAGCAGCACCATCCAGTTCACCCCGATCGAGGGCAGCGCATAGCCCATCAGCTGGGGAAAGGTGATCAGGCGAAACATCTGCCCCCTTGTCAGGCCGATGGCCATGGCGGCTTCGAACTGGCCCTTCGGAATGGACACGTAAGCGCCCCGAAAGGTCTCTGTCATGTAGGCACCAAAGATGAAGGCGATTGTGATGACGCCTGCGGCAAAGGCGTTGACCTCGATATACTCCCACCAGCCCGTCCAGGCACCAAGGCTGTTCAGCAGGGTCTGCCCGCCGAAGAACAGCAGGAGCATCATGCAAAGGTCGGGGACCGAGCGGACGAAGGTCGTGTAGCCCCCGGCGATCCGCCGCGCGACAGGCCCGCCGCCAATCTTGGCCGAAGCACCCAGAAGGCCGATCATCAAGGACAGAATGAGGCCACTGAACCCCAACAGCAAGGTCATTCCCGTGCCTTGCAGCAAGAGCCACCGGTATTCCCAAAGGTCTGCCATCTGGCACCTCCGTCAAAGGTGCGGAAGGGGCCGCACGGCCCCCCCCCAAAGCCGGATCAGAAATCAAAGATATCGCGGCCGAAGTAGCGGTTCGACAGTTCCAGGTAGGAGCCATCCTCGCGCGTCTTCAGGATGGCGGCGTTGAGTTCCGCCTTCAGCGCATCCTCGCCCTTGCGCAGGGCAATGCCCTGGCCCACGCCAAAGCATTCCATGTCGTACAGGTCGGCCGAGATCGGTGCAAAGGTTTCGGCATTTGCGGGGTCGGACTTCAGCCATTCCTCGCCGGGGATCGTGTCGACCAGAACCGCATCGATCCGGCCAGCCTGAAGGTCGAGATAGGCCTCTTCCGAGGTTGCGTATTGCCGCATGTCGACGCTGGCCATGTGCTTGCCGATATAGCATTCATGCGCGGTGGCGCGCTGCACGCCGATGGCCTTGCCCGCCGTGCCCGCCTCATCTGCAGTGAAGCCTGCGTCTTTCCTGGCGATCAGCGCCGAGGGACCCTTATAGTACGGGTCCGAGAAATCGACCTGCTTCATCCGTTCTTCATTGATGCCCATTGAGGCGATGATGACATCGTATTTATTGGCCAGAAGGCCGGGGATGATGCCATCCCATTCAATGTCGGTAAATTCGCAGGTGCGGTTCATCCGCTCGCAGATCAGGTTGGCGAATTCCACGTCAAAACCGCCATAGGTGCCATCGGCATTCAGCACGTCGAAGGGCGGGTAGCCGGTAGAAATCGCGACGCGCAGCGTACCTTCGGCCTGGGCTTGGGCGCCGAAGGCCACCATCAGGGCGGCGGCGGTGGCAAAGAGGGAACGTCGATTTAGCATGGGTGTCTCCTTGTTGAGGGTCAGGGGTGCCGGCTGTCCCGGTCTTCTTTGGATTGGAGTGGGGGCAGTCAGCCCCGCATCCGCTTGCCTTCGGGGTCGAAGGCCGCCGCAGTGCGGACTTGCACCTCGCGGCGGTCGCCGAGGATGTCGATGTAAAGGCTATCGGTGGTGCCCCCATGGTCGCCCTTCATGTAGCCAAGGGCCACACAACGGCCAACCCGGTGGCCGTAGGCGGCAGAGGTGAGGAAGCCCACCACTTTGCCGTCCTTCATCACCGGCTCGCCCCCCCAGGGTTCGGCATCGGTTGTGGCGATATCGAACTGCCGATAGGTCCAGCGCGGCGCGGCATCGCGGGCGGCCAGCGCCGCCTCGCGGCCCACGAAGTCGCCTTTGTCGAACTTCACCAGGCGACCCATTCCTGCCTCGAAGGGCGTGTAGTCGGGGGCGTATTCCAGACCCCAGGCACCATAGCCCTTTTCGATGCGCAGGGAATTCAGCGCGCGGATACCCACCAGTTTCACCCCAAGGTCTGCGCCCGCGCGCAAGAGGGCCTCCAGCAAGGGCAGGTGCGAATTGAACGGGACCAGCACTTCATAGCCCAGTTCGCCCGTATAGGCGACGCGGGACAGGATGGAATCGGCGGCAGGACCCATCTGGACCCGGCCGACGCGGCCATACTTCCAGGCTTCGGCACTAATGTCCGTATCGCAGAGCTTTTCCAGCAGCTTCCGTGCATTGGGGCCAGAGATGGAAAAGCCGCAAAGCTTCGTCGTCATGCTCCTTGCGCTGACGCCCCCGGCGGGCAGATACGCCTGCCAGATGCGGTGGTGGTAGCGGTCGGCGGTGCCCGAGCCGACCAGCAGGAATTCTTCCGGCGACAGTTGCCCAACCGAGAATTCCCCCACCAGCCGCCCCTTGGGCGACAGCATGGGCGTCAGCACCATCTGCCCGTCGCGCGTGGGCATCCTGTTGGCCATCAGCCTTTCAAGCCAGGCATGGGCCTTTGGCCCCCGCACGATATGCTTGCCATAGGTCGAGATGTCGATGATCCCGACGCCTTCGGCCAGCGCCTTGCATTCGGCACCGACATGGGGCCACCAGTTCGGGCGGCGGAAGGTGAGGCTGTCCTTCGCCTCCACCCCCTTCGGCGCAAACCACAGTGGATATTCGACGCCGTCCGACGCGCCGAAGACCGCCCCCATCTCACGATAGGCGGTATACGCGGGGGTGGTCAGGACCGGTCGGCCCGCCGGGCGTTCCTCATAAGGGTAAAGCGGCTTGAACCGTGTGGCATACATGTCGCCGGTGCGGGCCTTGACATAGTCCTTTCCGGCCCAGGGACCAAAGCGTGCCACGTCCCACATGAAGACATCCATCGGCGGCTCACCTTCGGACATCCAGGCGGCGGTAATCATGCCGATGGCGGCGGACTGGCTGAAGCCGGTCATCACGCCGCAAGCCGTCCAGTAATTGGCCTTGCCCGGATAGGGGCCGATCAGCGGGGCCAGGTCGGGCGAGAAGATCATCGGGCCGTTGATCACCCGCTTCAGGCCCGCCGTGCCAAGGCAGGGCACCGCCTCGCAGGCCTGGGCAAGGTTGCGTTCGATCCGCTCCAGGGCGTTGGGCAGCAATTCGTGGCCAAAGTTCAGCGGAGTGCCCTTTTCCGCCCAATGGACGCAGACATCCTCATAGACGCCAAGCAGCAACCCCTTGCCCTCTTGGCGCATGTAGTATTCGGCGTCGGCATCGCCGATCAGGGGCAGTTCATGTCCCATCGCCTCGATTTCGCGGATGGGTTCGGTCACGAAGTAATGGTGCTCCACCGGCATCAAGGGCAGGCGGATGCCCGCCAGCGCCGCAACTTCCCGCGCCCAAAGACCGGCGGCATTGACCACGCGCTGCGCATGGATCGTGCCCGACGGCGTGACCACATCCCAGGTCCGGTCTGGGCGCTGGTCCGTTTCCAGCACCGGCGTCTGGCGGTAGATCACCGCGCCATTGTCCCGCGCCCCCTTTGCAAAGGCATGGGTCACGCCTGCGGGGTCAACATGGCCGTAAGACGGTTCAAAGAGGGCCGCCTTGATCGTGGTCGGGTCCATCACCGGGGCCTTGGCCAGAAGCTCCTCGGTTGCAAGCCATCGGGTTTCCACCCCGTTGCGCTTTGCCAGCGTATGGTGCAGCTTCATCTGCTCGACCCGCGCATCGGTGCGGCCCAGGGTGATCTCGCCCACATGGTGGAAGCCGCAGGACTGGCCGGTTTCCTTCTCCAGCTTCGAATAGATCTCGAAGGAGTATTTGTGCAGGAAGGTCGCATTGGCACTGCCGCCAAAGGCCCCGGTGCCGCCCGCCGCGTGCCAGGTGGAGCCTGCGGTCAACTCGGTCCGTTCCAGCAGCACCACATCCTTGAACCCGGCCTTGGCCAGGTGATAGGCGATCGAGCAGCCCGTCACGCCGCCGCCAATGATGACCACATCTGCTGTTGTTTTCATTATTCTGCCCCCAGGACCGTGTTTTTCAGGGTTCCGATCCGTTGGATTTCCACTTCCACAACATCACCCGTCTTCAGAAAGCGCGGCGGGTTGTGGGCGCGGGCGACACCGGCCGGCGTGCCGGTAGCGATGATGTCGCCGGGTTCCACCGTCATGACGCGGGTCAAGAACTCGATCAGCTCGGCAATGCCGAAGATCATCCGGGCGGTCGTGCCGTTCTGCACCGTGTCGCCGTTGACACGGGTCTTGACCGACAGGTCCTGCAGGTCACCCAGATCGTCCACCGTCACCAGGGCGGGTCCGCAAGGGCCGAAGGTGTCCACCGCCTTACCGCTGGTCCATAGCTGGTTCGCAAGCTGGAAGTCCCGCGCCGAAACGTCGTTGAAGGCCATGGCACCCGCCACATGGGTCAGTGCATCGCAACGCTTTACGTAGCGGCCCGGCTTTCCGATCACGATGGCAAGTTCCGCCTCGTAATCGACATGCTTCTCATCCCGCGGCGGGATCAGGTCATCTTGCGGACCCACCAGCGAATTGGCGAACTTGGCAAAGAAGATGGGCGAGGGCGGCGGTGTCGCCCCCACTTCCCTGGCATGGTCGTAATAGTTCAGGCCAATGCAGATGATCTTCTGCGGGTCCGGGACTGGCGGACCAAGGCGCAGGCTTGCCACGGGTTCCCCCGGCAGGGTCGCAGCGGCGTGGGCCAGTTCCGCCATCCGTTCCGGCCTCATGGCCAGCAGGCTGCGGTTGGTCAGGCCGGTTTCGGCCCAGCCTGCGGCATGGGCGGCGGCGTCCAGTGTCACGGCACGACCATCGATGTCAAAGGCGGCGGTCCAGGTGCCGGGTGTGCCAAAGGTGATCAGGCGCATGGGGTCACTCGAATGTCAGGTCAATGGTGCCAAGGGGGCCGAAGTCGGCGTGGAGTTTGGACCCTGCCTTGACCTCTACCGAGCGCACGGGCGCGCCGGTGATCACGATGTCCCCGGCCTTCAGATTCCCGCCAAGGCCCTGAAGTTTGGCCAGTTTCCCGGCCAGGAAGGCAAGGGGCGCGGCCGGGTCGCCCATCACGTCCGTGGCGGGGGCCGATTGGGCGAAACCGTCCACCTCCATCAAGAGCGTCAGCGCGGTGACGTCCAGATCGGGCGGGGTCAGGGGCTTCGACCCCAGGATCACCCATCCCGCACCGGCATTGTCGGCCAGCGAGTCATTGGCCTTGGCCTTCATGGCGCCGACGCGGCTGTCGATTACCTCGATGGCGGCCCAGATGCGGGCGGTGGCGGCCAAAACGTCGGCCACGGTCACTTGCCCTTCCAGCGGGCGGGCAAGTTCAAAGGCCAATTCCGGCTCGGCCCTTGTGTTCGACATGTGGCTGATGCGGACAGGCGCGCTTTCGGGCGTGAACATGGTATCCAGCAGGATGCCAAAGTCCGGCCCGGTCATGCCGTACATCTTCTGCATCGCTTCCGAGGTGAAGCCGATCTTGTGCCCCTTGGGACGGCCTCCGGCGGCGATCAGGTGATTGACCAGTTTGCGCCGAACGCGGTAGGCGTCGTCGAAATCATAGTCGAGTGTGTTCGAGGGCGGGTCGATCCCCTGCCCTTCCCGGATGGCCTTGAACAGGCGGTCGGCCAAGGATTGTTGCTGGGCATCGGTCAGTTTCATTGCGCCAGCTCCACCCAGGCCGAATACTTCGGCTCCTGCCCGCGCGCGGCCTTCCGGAACGCAGCCTTTACCGCCGCGCCGATCGGGCCCGGATAGCCAACGGTCCGGTCATCGACCGAGGCAACCATGTTCACCTCGGACGCCGTGCCACAGACGAAGATCTCATCGGCGATATAAAGGTCCGACCGGGAAAGTTCGGTCGCCCGCACCTCATGTCCCAGATCGCGGGCAATGGTGCGCACGGTATCATGGGTGATGCCTTCGAGGCCCCCCGCCGACAGGGGGGGCGTATGCACGACGCCGTTACGTACCACGAAGATGTTCTCGGCGGTGCATTCGGCGACAAACCCTTGCGGGTTCAGCATGATGCAGTCGTCGTAACCTGCCTTCCGCGCCTCCGCCTTTGCAAGCGAGGAGTTGACGTAGTTCCCCACCGTCTTGGCTTCTGGCGGCATGATGTTGTGGTCATGCCGGCGCCAGCTGGAGACCTTCAGCTTCAGTCCCCGCGCATCCGTCGCCGCGCCGCGCACCGAAGGCCAGCCCCAGGCCATAATGGCGATGTCCACCGTGCAGGGGCCGGTATCAAGGCCCATCTCGCCATAGCCGTAATAGGCCAGCGGACGGACGTAGCAGGCGGGAAGGCCGGTTGACCGCACGACCTCTTTCGTCGCGGCGACTATTTCGGGCACGGAATACGGGATAGGCATGCCAAGAATATGGGCCGACCGGTAAAGCCGTTCGATATGCGGGGTCAGGCGGAACAGACCGGGGCCGCGATCCGTCTGGTAGGCGCGGACACCTTCGAAGATGCCGGTGCCGTAGTGCAGCGTATGCGTACCGATGTGAACGGTTGCCTTGTCCCAATCCACCATCGCGCCGTTCATCCAGATCTTCGGGGTGGGGATGATGGGCATGGGCGATTCCTCTGGCCTTCGTCGTTTGCCAAGCATGGGCGCAGGTTTCGGCTTGTCAATGCACTTTCGACATTATCACGATTTTCGACATTGTTGATTTTGTCGAACTTATGCGTGAATGTCCGTGACAGGCAGGGGAATCGCGCTAGACAGTCACAACCCCGGGCGCAGGAGGATGATTTGGAAGAAACCGGTACGCGGACCGAACAGGTCTATCGGCGGCTGAAGGCTGACATCCTGGCGGGGCAGATCGAACCCGGCTCTGCCCTGCCCTTTGCCCGGTTGAAGGACGATTACGGCGCTTCGATGGGGGTCCTGCGCGAAGCCTTGATGCGGCTGACCGCCGAGGGGCTGACCGTAAACCAGCCGCAGTTCGGTTTCCGCGTCATCTCGCTTTCAATCGATGACCTGACTGATCTCACCGCCACGCGCTGCACGATCGAAAGCATGGTGCTGGTGGACGCAGTGACAAACGGCGATCTTGATTGGGAAACCCGTGTCCTGACGGCGCACCACCGGATGGAGCGGACGCAGAAGTTCGAGAACGGCCAAGGATCACCAGTCACGCTCGCCTGGGCGCAGGCGCATCAAGAGTTTCACGAAGCCCTTCTTTCGGGTGCGCGCAGCCAGCGGATGCAAGCCATCGCCTCGAACCTGCGCGCGGCGGCCGAGGTTTACCGCCAGTGGTCGATCCCCTTTGAAGTAATCAAGCGCGACGTTTCGGCCGAACACCGCGAAATCGTCGACCTCGCGCTTGCCCGCAAAGCCGACGAAGCAGCCGTCGCCCTGGTCCGCCACCTGTCGGCCACGCGCGACCTGATCCTGAAGGGCACACAGGTCCCGCAACAGTAGGATATCCCGATGACTTTCCGCATGCCCGCAGAATGGGAGCGCCATGAACGCACGCTGATGTGCTGGCCATGCCGTGAGAATTCCTGGGGCCACACGCTGGAACAGGGGCGGCGTGAATTTGCCGCCGTCGCCAATGCGATTGCCGCCTTTGAACCTGTGACCATGGTGGCCAAGACCGGCGAGCAGGCGGCGCAGGCGCGGGCGATGCTGGCGGGGAATGTCGATGTGATCGTCCGCCCCATCGACGGGTCATGGCTGCGCGACAACGGCCCCTTGTTTGTGACCGATGGCAAGACCCGCCGCGCCCGGCATTTCCGCTTCAACGCCTGGGGCGAACGCCACGCAATCCGTGATCGGGACGCAAGGCTGGGGCGCACCTTGGCCGAGGATCTGGGGGATGAGGTCGATTTCATCGATGTCGTGCTGGAGGGCGGCGCGGTTTCGATCGATGGCGCGGGCACGATGATCGCCCCCGAAGACTGCGTCATGCATGAAAGCCGCAACTGGTATCTGACCCGCAATCAGGTTGAAGCGCAGATCAAGGCCGCCCTTGGCCTGCACCGTATCCTCTGGCTGGGTCAGGGCCTGGCCGAGGATTCGATCCGCGATCCTTCGCGGATGTACTACGGCACCGATGGCCATGCCGACCTGTTCCTGGCCTTCATCGGTGAAAACCGCGTCCTGATGCTGAAATCGCCCGAGGATGACCCGAACGCCCCGCATCTTTCCAGGTCCCGCGCCACGCTCAAGGCGGCTGGGGTTCGTATCGTCGACTTCCCCTACATGACCGGCTTCATGGACGCGGGGAACTGGATCATCGCCCCCTACATGCGTATTTCGCGAGAGCTGGGCGGTGATTTCGCGCGATCTCGGGCACGCGTTTCACGCCATCGTG
>Ga0068877_10004117_pt1 | contig 11422 bp, 22 predicted proteins | sample NOAtaG_FD_66437 | JGI IMG/M metagenome (GOLD analysis project Ga0068877, IMG submission 66437) | Freshwater lake microbial communities from Lake Erie, under a cyanobacterial bloom - NOAA_Erie_Diel6S_1000h metaG | ecosystem: Environmental > Aquatic > Freshwater > Lake | place: USA: Ohio, Lake... | reverse complement strand
CCCTAGAAGAGTATCTTGCTACCCTGCCAGAAGGCTCCCCGTTTCCAGAAGTCGTTCTTTCTGCTGAGGCGACCCAAGCCACGAGCAAGACCTTGTTCTGGAAGTTTGTCTCTGAGACGGGTGCGCCCGCCCCAGAGCCAGAAGAGCCCCCGACTGAAGTAATCACTCTTCCGCCCAAGCCCCCGGCACCTTCGGTCGAAAAACCACAAACTACCCGGAACCCACGGCTTATGGCCTACTTTGCTACCCTGCGCCAGCGCATTGACGGGTCTGGTGTTCCATTCCGCATCTCTCTTGATGATCTTGGTAAAGTCCCTCACCGGCTGCGGGGCGAGTCTTTCCCCCTGCGTCAAGGTTTGCTGGAGATGCCCGCCCACTTTCCACCGATTGTAACGATGCTCAACCGCGCCCGAGGATTTGCCCTTGGCAATCTCGTCTGGGAAGCAAACGGCTACGTTGAGGCTTAGTCCTTCGTGCCCTTTCTCCTTCTTGCCCTGTGCTTTGACTCTAGGTATTTAACCTACTATGGCTACTTAATTTACCTACCAGGGTATAAAAGACCCAAAATTTTTTTCAGACCGTAACGCCCCTACCCGCGCGCCCGCCCGCGCCCCCCTGCCCCCCACCGGTGGTGGTCTGTTTTTGTAGATTTTCCTTGAGTATCAACGAAAAAGTCGCCGTTTCCCTCGTGCCGTTGGCTCCTGAGGCCAACGGTTAGGCTAGGCTAACATTCTGAGGAGCGGGGAAAATTGGCCTAGTGAATTGCCTAGGGAATGAGGGCTGTACGAAGGAGAAAAAGGTGCTCCGACCAGTAATAGATGAAGGGTGACAGCATCGGCAAGACGCCGTTGCACCCTGTAACAAAACAACACTGCAACATAGAACCAAAACAACATGAAAACCAACAAGACCAACACCACCGCCGCCCTCACCGCCAATGCAATCACCGCCAAGGCTACCGCCAGCATCCTTGCGTCTCTCCTCGAAGATTCTGCCTCCACGATCAAAAAATCCACCCGCCTCCATGAGGTAGCGATTCCCGAGCGCATCACCGACGAGACGGTAAGAGCTGCAATCCTTGAAGCCGATGCACGCTTCGAAGGCTCTGTCCTCCTATCGGAGGGCATCCAGTCTCAACAAAATGCCGCCGTTCTCCAGTGGAAGAAAGCGGGCCTCACGAAGAAGGAGGCAAGCGAGCGCTGCAAGACACTATGTCTTGCCATGGGCAAGTCGGAGGAGAACGCTAGGTGCATCGCCTCCCGTGCGATGGCCTCAGCGGGTTATGAAAAAGACGTGAAGAAGGCGAAGGCCAGAAGCTCCAGAACAGAGAAGTCCAAGCGCACCATTGAACAAGCCTTGTTGGCGTATGCCATGAAGGCGCTCAAGTCGGAGAAAAAGGCGAAAGCTGCTCTCCTCGCCGCCGCCGCCCTCGTGAAATAACCCGTTGCATCTTGCAACACTCCATCCCTGCCCCGTTGTAACCTTGCAACGGGGCAGGTTTGCTCTCCCTTCTGGTCATCGGCAATGATTGCCTTGTGGTCAGAATATGACAGCAAACCAAGCAAACCAAACCAATGAGAAAACTCAAGTTAACCCCAAGAGCCTACGACAGGCTCTTCAATGACAAGGACAAGGACCCCGCCGCAGTGTTGCAACCCCGCAACACTGCATCACCAAAGCCCTCCATCAACAACCCGTTCAACCAACTCCAACTCATCAAGCCATGAACAAAGCCCGCGCTCTCATCACCGCCGTAGTCAACCGTGCCATCGCCAATGGCATGCCCATTGTCACGGAGATTGCCCCGCCACGTGCGGGAATATCCCGCTATCCGTCCGCCCGAGTCACTGACCGGGTAGAAGATATGATGCCCCGAATCAGGGCCGCGAAGCAGGCCCGGCATCTCACGAAGCCGGGCAGGAGTGCCACGCACTTCGAGGAACCGTGAACCGTGAACCGTTGCAACCTTGCAACACTGCAACCCCGTAGCAGGCAAACCCTGCTACGGGGATTGCTTTTCGTTCTGGTCATCGGGCAATCCTGCCTTGTGATCAGAACTCGAAAGCAAACAAACCAGACAAACATCATGAACATGCAACTCATCCTCAGCCCCGCCAAAGATGGCGCGGACATCAAAGCCGTCACCGTCGCCATGTGTGGCGGATTCCGCCTCGCCCCCGGCGAGGTTGCCGTTCCTGCCCCGGCAGGTCTCACACTCGACATGATTCGTGCCGCCTACCGGGCGCTGCGCATCCCTGTCTTTGTCCTGTGACCAATCTCCCGGTGTTGCAATCCGTAACACCGGACAAACCAAACCAAACCAGAACCAGACAAACCAACATGAATACAATCGAACAATGGAAACAAGCCGTCGCCGCTGGCGAAACTGAACAAAGCTTTGACGCATGGTCTCAGGACCAAGCATCGAAGTCCATGGAGTCTCTGCTCCCCGCCATCACCTACCCGGCGGCCGAACCACCGCGCATTCTCAAGCACCGCGACAACACCTTCGTGGTCTCCTACAAGCGGAAGTACCCGGAGCGAATGTCGTTCCGCGAAGCCGTGGCAATCCTCAAGCAGTGGAAGGATGCCGGGGTTGTCGTCCCGGCTGAGAAGTGGCGGGGGCATGCCCTGTCCATTGCCCCCAGTGAGATCAACACGGAGAAGCCCCGCGAGTCCTCCACCATGCACGGCGAGGTGTGGGCCTCGGTCGTGCTGGCCGGGGGTCCCGGTTTCGATTCCCACCATCTCAAGTGGTGGGCAAAGGTTGACGGCAAGTACCTCAAGGTGGAGGTGGAGATCGCGCCCAAGTGGGAGTGGCTGCCCACCGTGGAGACGAAGTACGAGCAAGGCGAAGCCATCTCGTCCAAGGTGACGCCACGTAGTCTTGGCGAAGACTCCATGGTCAAGTGGTGGACGCCGCCCGGCGGCTATCGGTTGGAGTATTGCTGGGCGGACAGCCATAACTTTGAAGCGTTCGCATCATGAAGCTCGCCCGGTTCCTCATCACCTACACGGTGGCGGGGCGGACATATCACATCACCATGCCGGGGCTCTCCGCCTCGCATGTGTGGCGTGAGTGGAACCGCCCCAAGTCAACGCTCGTTGATGTCGTCGAGTGCGATCGTCACGGCGTTGCCCTGACCTAGCAGGTCGTTGCAACACTGCAACACGGATGCTGGCTCTCCGTCCAACAAACCAGCACACTTTCGTGAGGCTATCCCTCACCGTCCCGCATGACGGCAAACTGCCGAGACCACACACTTATGACCACCATGAAACGCACCTACAATACCCCGACCCCGTACGCTGGGTTGCCTCCGAGCAAGCCCGCCCTTGCTGGAAAAGAGTTGCTCCACAAACTGGAAGACGATTACCAAGACTATCGCCACTCCTGCAACAACGGGTACTGCAAATCTGACCCCACCATCCATGCGGACTTTAAGCGCCGAATTGCTGATGCCGTCGGTTCCGCATGACGGCAAACTGCCGAGACCAACAAACCAAACAAACAAACAAACAAACAAACATCATGACTGCTAACCCTATCTCCTACAACTCCGACGGAACCTGCTCGTGGGTTCACCAACCCGGTGACCTATACGTTGTCACAGGCACCACGCGGGATGGCCGAAGGTTCCGCCAAGTCCACGCCACATGGGGCATGGCCCGTGGAATCAACCTTTGGAACGGCACCAAGTGGCTGTTCCGGGATGGCCGCCGGTTCCGCATCAGCCGAACGATCAACTAGCTAGCAAGCTTTGACAAAGCCGTTGACAGGTTGTCATATCTAACCTATGATGACCTCTCACTGGCAAGAATTGCCGACCTACAAGAGGCCCGACGCCTCCTCTCGTAGGCTGCGACACCGCAACAAGGCTGCCGCGAAACCAACAAACCAAACTGATAGAAACCAAACAAACATGAATACATCCACCAATCCCGCCACCGTCGAAACCATGAACAAGGACGAGCTCCGTCCGTTCATCCAAGGCCACATCAAGAAGCTGGCTGCTGCCAGCATCGGCAAGGAGTTCCCCACGACGGCGGCAATCACTGACATCTGCAAGTCATTAGGGTATGATTCCGTGAGTGACATCACGGCGTATGCCCCGGTCTCTGCGATGCGCGAGGTTGCCACGAAGATCATGGGCCATCCGTTGTTCGACGGCGCGGTCCCTGCCCCTGCCCCTGCCCCTGCCGAGTTGCCCCCACCACCAGCTGAGATCAAGGTAGAAACCCTTGAGGGTGACGAGTTGGAAGACGCCTTGGCTGCTGCTGAGAAGCAGATGGCCAAGCTCCGTGAGGCTGCCGCCAAGCGTGCCACTGTGGGAGCTGTCCCGCCAGACTTGGTGGCCCGGCTTGACGAGATGGGAGCAGACATCGCCAAGCACAGCGGGCACATCACTGACCTTCACAAGACGGTTAGTGACCACGGCGCTGAGGTTGCCCGCCTCAAGCCAATCATTGACGCCATCACCGCGGCGTTGCCTTCTGCAACACCGCCACCTCCCCGCGTTGTTGCTGCCGTCGCTGCTGCCGTGTCACCCACCAAGGACCGGATGCTGGAGGCGGTGCGACCGTTCTTCACGCCGGGCATGGAGCAGACTTGTGCCATCCCTGCCGTCGTGTCTCCGCCTTCGTTCGGTAAGACGTTCATGGCAGACAGCATTGCCGGGCTGTACGAAGCCTCGTTCCTGCATCCCTTCAAGGATGACATTGACGAGATCAGCGCCCTTGTTGGCACCGTGACACCTCGTCCAGACGGCACGTTGCTGACGGCTGACGGCCCGTTGACGGCTGCCCTTCGGACAGCTGCCGCTGGCACCAAGACGCTGTTCATCGGTGATGAGGTGTTCAACGCCACCCGCAAGACGATGGAGTGGATGCTCTCCACCCTGTCACCGCGTGTCTATGACGGCAAGCGTTGCTATATCCTGCAAACCCGGCAGGTCGAAGAGGACGGCACGTTTGAGATTCTTCGCGCTCCCGTGGAGAACCTCCACATCCTGTTCATGGGTAACTTGCGGGCCTCTCCACCAGAAGCGTTTGCTTCACGCATTCAGCTCCTTCGGTTCGACTTCTCCAAGGAGTGGGCTGAGGAAGTTTGTCTAGCTCGCTTGGAGTATTTCTCCGGCGGCCTGTTCACTCCGGCAACCCCGGCAGTCAAGACATGGGCAGCAAAGTTTGCCCTACTCATGGAGGCCACTCGTGCCCGCTACTCCACCTTGGAGCTGGCTCGCCCGCTGTGCTTCCGTTTCCTGATTGCGGCCATCCAGAATGTCTGCCGATGGGAGGCTAGCCCCACCGTCAAGCATCTGTCGGAGTACTTCCACAAGTATCTCCCGCAGCAGATTGCCGTCCAGAACGCGGCAACGCAGGACACCGACCCGACATCCTTTGCTCTCGCCAAGGACCTCGCCAAGCTCATGGACTAACCCCGTTGCAACCTTGTAACACCGAACCAAACAATACTATGATCACACCAAACCAATTCTCAAAGGCAAAGTCTAGCGCTCTGCGCCGTAAGACTCTCGCTCCCACAGGCAAAATCCGCCAACGTGGAGGCCCCCTATGGTGGCTTTGTGCGGAGTCTCCCCTCCGCCCCGAACTTGGCAGACGGGTACCCTCTAACACGACTGTTGTCTCATCTACTGCTAAGAGTCTTCCAACGGCTTGCTGGGAGTGGGATAAGGGGGGTCCCCGCCACCTCATCCGCATCGGAGACAGGCTAGATGAGGCTTTCTACCCGGAGACTAGTTCGACCGATGCCAAGAACATCGAGCTTGTGAAAAGCGTCATCGCTCACGAGGTCTGCCATGCAGCCTACACGAGCCTTGACAGGGCAGACATCAACCGCCGCCTTGCGGACTACAAGCTGAAGTTCCGCTTCCATAACCTTGCGGAGGATTGCCGCATCGAGTGGAAGTATCTCAAGGAACGCGGCAAGGACCACCGCTTCGGCTGGCTCAAGCATAACGAACTGCCCGGCATGACGGCCCCGACTAACAATCCTTCTACTTATCTGTGGCAACTCAAGAGCCGTGAACCGGCGCTGTTCAAGACAATCGCTTCGGCGGCTGCCCCGCTCAAGTGGACAGGACTGGCGACATTCGTGACCGGAGTTCTTGCTGGGCATCGAGTGGACAAGGTCATCCAGAAGTTCTACCAGCGCTTTGTGGAGGCCCCCGATGAGCATGCCCTCATTCCCATCGAGAAGGAATGGGTGGACCTCTTCGGTCACGAAGTCGAGTCTGTCACGGGCGTCTCCGACTTTGACGAGTCGGGTGGGCTTGCTGCTGCGGCTGCCGCCGCGGCAAGTGGTGGCGGAGCTGAGGGCGCATCTGCCCCGGTAAGTTCTGGCATCGGCAGTGCTGCTGCCATGGCAGAAACGGGGCCCAAGACGCAGGAGGATTTCTTGTACCCCGGTGACGTTCCCTTAGACATCCATGCCCGCATCGCTGGCTTGTCTCCTCTGTCTGCCTTCATGCACTAACATCAACATCAACATCAACATCAACTTACTATGAGCAAAACAACATTCCGTGGAGTTCGTTTCGATCAATCCCTTGCCCGGCGCGTGGCGTCTGGTTTCTCCCTCGTGTTCGAGAATGCTGAGCCTTCTCCCGCACAAGCCTCGTCTAGCGGGTCTCGTCTTCGCCTGTCGAAGGCACTGACTCGCCAATGGGACACCGCGTTCCTCCACCTCAGTGGAGCATCCGGTGTTCGTAACATCGTCCTCGTCGTGGATATGTCTGGGTCTATGTCAGGCATGTGGGAGACTGGTGGCAAGGAGTTCGTGTGGGGTCTGATTCTGCTGGCGCGTGAGGGCGTCATCAACCTGCGCGTGTTCCTGACTGGCAACAAGTTAGCCGAGATGCCTATCAGCATCCCGTTCATGACGTTCCTCCGACTCAATCCCTACCATGGCAAGGAGGGGTTCCGTGACACCTTGCAACACCGCGTCATTGCTCCCTTGTTGGAGCAAGCCGATTGCGTGCTGTGCTGGACGGACGGGCAACTCACTGACGGGTGCGTTGACGCGGCTGAGTGGCGGGCTCGTGGGGTCCACCTGATCGGGGCAACTCTTGCCCGCCCTAAATCAGAGGCCATGGTCCACGCCAAAGACGGCACTGCTAAGGTGATGCCCATCGTTGATGCGATGCGGACTCACTTCCACTCTGGCTTCTCCAACCCTGATGCTGTCAATCTTGCCACGCAGATTGCCACCTACATTGCAACCACTGAACCCAAGGAGCTTCGTTCCCACTCATGAGCCCCGCTGACGAAACCTCTCAGCAGTCCTCCCTCTCGGGGGAGGGCTATCGTCTCAATGTCTGGTTCCGTGAATCGTGGGACCAAGTCATGGAGCAACTGCACTCTCGTGTGGATAGCCTTGTGCCCATGGAATTGTGGCGGACTAAAGTAAGCGGAGCAACCATGCCCCGTGAAGTGAATACAGTCCTGCTCAAATACCCTGACGAGGCTACAATGTACGACTCCTACGCTGTTGCGCTCATCACCTGCCCCCCGGCAAGTGTTGCCACCGTGACTGTTTGGGCGCGTCAAACCGGTGGGCTGGCCCAAAACTCCTTCGTTGTCCCGATGCGCCCCGAGTGGACGTGCTACGGAAGCGAACCGTTCCCGCCCTTCGTCGGAGAAGATCACTCCTTCCGCACCAAGGACGGCGGGGTTTTCCTGTGGCAAACCATCCCCGAGTTCACTGCTTGGGCAACCCGAAAAGGCTATGCCAACCAACACTAAAATCTACCGTCTTGGAATCACTGTCACCTTGGCGGCTCCTCCTTTCCACACTGGGAAGATTGTAGCCAAAGCCGAGGTAGATGGGCGTCACCCTTCGGGTAGCTGCATCTCTGAACTTGTTGCTGTGCGGTGGAAGCATAACGGCAAGGCGGAGCTTGTGGACTGGCGAAGGTTAGTCACTCCAGCGCATGGCCCTTTGGGGATACGTGTCTATCAGCTTGAGCCGCGCCCCCGTTACGGAAGGATTGCGCTGCCCGGCGACAAGACCCCCGGCGTTGCTCGTCTCATGTCTGCCATCGCTCGACTCAAAGGTCGGGCGGTGGTTGTCTGGGATGACGGAACGCGCTCCATCGAGCGACTCAAAACACTCACCCACATCCCTCCGTGCTGGCCGGACGATGAGGAAGACACAAGCCAGTTGCAGTCTGCAACACCATCATCATCATCATGAAGATTCATCCAACAAACTCTGGCAACCTCATGGTTCGCCGCAATCCAAAAGCCCTACGCCTGCGCGAGACAGTCTCTGACCTCGTGCTACTATCCAACCGTGAAGCCGCGCACCTCTTGCGCCGTGCTCCCTACACAAACTTCAACCTCTACACACCATGAGTGCGACACCTGAAACAACGGCGGCAATCGTTGCTGCAAACGGGGCTTGGACCTTCGACCTCAAGGAGAAGATGCAGAGGTTAGAGGAAGAGCGGGACAGGCTGGCCGAACAACTAACCATAGTGGGGGCTGACCTCCTCCATAAGGACGTTGTTCTGCGCGAGATCAAGGTGCTTGCCGAGGGGCTACATAAGTATGGCCCGAAGGGGACAAGCCAGCGAACAGCACGGGCAATCCTTGCTGCTCTGGCTCCTGTGCTCCCCGGCGTCGAGGCTCCACCATTCATGGACCCTACCACTTGACGCGATCGGCCCAGTAGGCTGCCGACATCTTGCCTTTGGCAATGTTGTCGGCGTGCCTTGCCTTAAAAGCTTCACGGCGTTTGCGGTAGGCGGCGGATTCCCCCTCTTTTTTGGGGGAGCCGCTGACTCCCTGCTGGCCAAAGCGAATCGTCTTAATCTTGTCACCCGACTTAGCCACCACGACGTGGGACTTGGTTGGGTGGCTTGGCGTTTTCTTTGGTTTATTGTAGCCGCTTACTCCGGCGGCCTTGAGGCGAGGATCTGGTTTATTGGGCATAGTGTGGGTGAGGGATGCCGAGACACGTAGTTCGGGCAGAGCTTTTTGCAAGGCCCGGAATTTTCTGCGCAAAAACTGTTGACGAAATTCACGACCGCTAACAACATGACACGTTGCTTTTTGCAACACCGCAACAATCAGACAAACAAACATCATGCCTAGAACACTAACGATTACACCTGCTGCATCAGGGTTTCACATCTACCTTGGTAACGATTCTAGCAGTGGAGAACCACTGCTTCCTCTACTGGACGCCTGTGTAGCCACCCGCCACGAGGCCAAGGAACTTATCCTTGAGTACCTCGACGACCCCGAACAGCTTGCCCGGACCATCCTCCGCCGCTGTCCGTACCTCAAGGCGTTCGCTACTCCTACTCAACGGGCTGAGCTCATTCAAGAGGAGCTCGACTTTACCCGTCAAGTTATCAGTGAAGTTATCACTGAGGCGGAAGAGGCGATCAAACTTGAGGAAGAGAAAGCCAACCGCGGACGGCCACGTAAATCTCGATGACTGTCATGGAACGCCTGCTTTCCTTTGGAAAGCCCGGCTTCCGGTGGCTGGTCTATGAACACTGTGACACTGGCAATCGCCAGCTTCGGCATGCCGACCCCGACCAACCAAACCCCGAGGTTGCCAAGGGATGGGTGCTTATCAAATCCGTGGTTCACAACCCTTCGTGGACCACTGCATCGAAAGTCTATGATCAAACTCAACTTCTCCACTAACCTATGATTCTTACTATACCCCTCGCTGAATTTATTGCTGAACTCCAACGGCTTCATGCCCAGCAAGACAACCACCCGATGACTCAGCTGCGTGTCACTGCTGACGGCTACTCAAATGACCCCGAGCTCTTTGTCTCCTCAAACCTTCATGCTGGTGGAACCATCGTAGCAACTTGCTTCAAATGACGCTCACACCTGACCAGAAGCGTGTGGCTCAGCTGGTTCTCGACGGGCTATCATTCACGGAAATCGTCAAGGAACTTGGCGTGACTAAGATTGCCGTCGGGAACTGGCTTCGGGCTCTACGCAATAGGACGGACTGCCGCGACCGGTATGACTTGTTCATACACGCCGACAGACTTGGGCTGACCCGGCCCAACGATGACGTGTTTCTGATTAGCCGTACGCAGTTCAACCGACTGGACAGCGCACGTGGCAGTCTCACCCTGTGCAGAGCTGTTACAACCTGCAACACCGAAGCAGAGCTAGATGATTTGCTTCGTGGTGCCCCACCTGAACACCGCTCAGATGCTGTCACTGCATGTGCCACGATGATGCGGAAACTCTTTCAAAGTACAAACCATGCCACCCCACCTAACCACTGATCTTATCCTCCGTATTTTCGGTTCCACTGAACCCGGAATCCGAGCACCCTCAACCTTCCCTTGCCTCGCTATCATCGTGGAGCAAGGAGCCGCCACACTTGACGATCTTGAGGAACGCCTTCGACTGGCGAGTCCCACCATCCGTGGCGCACTCACAGCCCTTGAACGAGCTGGATTTATCTCGGTGCAACGCGCTTCCAATGGTATCGGCGGCAAAGCCAAAAACATCTATCGAATCAAACCATGAACGACAAAAACTACACTCTTGAGGAACTGGCGGACATTGGGGCAAAAGCAAGCTATGACCCGAAAGGTAACAACATAGTCATTTTCACCAAAGCCATTCTTGACGCCATTGGCTACGAGTTTCCCAAAGACGAGGAACGGGAGGCGTTTGATGCTTGGGCTAATGCTAACAATAAACTAGCTACCACTGCCCAATTTGAGGCGTGGAAAGCAGGCCGTGAGGAACTGCGAAAAGGATTCTGTTCCGCCCAATGCCGGGACACAAAAACGGAACCGCCATGGATTCCGTGGCATGGCACTCCGATTATCGGGCCGCAAACAAGATACGAGGTTGAGTTCCGAGGTGGCGAGAGGCGCATCTTGAGTCAAAGCGCTCTCCGCTGGATCGCACTCGACAACACAGCCGGGGACATTATTGCCTACCGCATTTTAGACTAATTAGACTAATCTTATGAACACAATGAATACACAACAGACCACCTCCGAGCCGTTGCCTGCATGCGCGGCAGAACCAGCGCGTGTGCTTCGGCTGACGCTGAAGTTTCCGCTTCCAGCATCCGGTATGACCATCGAACAATTTTGCACTAAGCACCACGCCTGCAAAGAGGGCAAAGAATGGGCTTTAGCCTTTTGCGCTTCGATGAAAGAAGTGTGGGAAAAAGCCAACCCAGCTTGGCTTCTTTGGGTTGCCACGCGACCTTCGGTATTGACGGATAAAGAACTGCGGTTATTTGCGGTGTTCGCCGCTCGTCAAGTTCAACATTTAATGACTGATTCGCGAAGCATTGAAGCGATTGATGTTGCCGAAAAATATGCTCAAGACAAAGCAAGTGATGACGAGCTTGCAGCAGCACGGTCAGCAGCACGGTCAGCAGCATGGTCAGCAGCAC
>Ga0068877_10004113_pt1 | contig 11433 bp, 8 predicted proteins | sample NOAtaG_FD_66437 | JGI IMG/M metagenome (GOLD analysis project Ga0068877, IMG submission 66437) | Freshwater lake microbial communities from Lake Erie, under a cyanobacterial bloom - NOAA_Erie_Diel6S_1000h metaG | ecosystem: Environmental > Aquatic > Freshwater > Lake | place: USA: Ohio, Lake... | reverse complement strand
CGCGGCAGTGATGTCGAACCCATCGAGGGCGCGCGCGAGCATCCGTTCGGTGTGCGCCGCCGCCGCCCGCAGGGCGTGGACGGTGGTACCGGACGCTGGGGTGCCGGGAGTTCGCGACATGCCGCACCTTATTTGTTGCAACAACCTGTGTCAACACAACTCATTGGCCTCGGACACCACCGCCGCCGGTCGCTACCCATCCATGCCGACGGTGGATACATTGCCTCTCCCGCGTGATGCGGGTCAGGCGCCGTCGCCAAGTGGTAAGGCAGGAGACTGCAAATCTCCCACCGTCGGTTCGATTCCGACCGGCGCCTCTCGAAGGTGGTTGGAGGCCGAGTGTTGGCGGTGGCGGTGCGTGCGCGGGAGGCTTGCTGGTGGGTGTCCCGTGCCCGATGCGATCGTCCCATGGTTTCGGTGCGGGGTGAGCGGCCATGCCGCTCGCCCCGCTTTTTTCTGCGTGACCGGCGCCCGGGCGCCGCCCAGGGAGGTCCCTTGCAGCGCGAACAGGAAGACCGGATTGTCGACAGCTGGCAACAGAACGCAACGCCCTGGACCCGCGCGGTGCGGGAAGGCGAGATCGGGAGTCGCGTGGCCGTTACGAACGGTGCGATCCTGTCGGTGCTGCGGGCGCTCGGGCCGGCGCGCCTGCTGGATGTCGGGTGCGGCGAGGGGTGGCTGTGCCATGGCCTCGCGCGTGAGGGCACGGCCTGTGTCGGCGTCGACATGATTCCCGACCTTGTGGAGGCGGCACGGGCGGCCCATCCGGCAGGCGCGGCGCCCGCCACGTATCTCGTGCACGACTACGACGCCATCGCCGCGGGTGCCCTGCACGCTGCCGGGAGCGCCCCGTTCGATGTCATCGTGAGCAACTTCGCCCTGATCGGCGACCGGCCGGTGGCTCGCCTGCTGCAGGCGCTGCCCGCGCTGCTTGCCCCCGGCGGACGGGTGGTCATCCAGACGCTGCACCCCGTGATGTCGAGCCTCGATGCGCCCTATCAGGACGGCTGGCGTGAGGGCTCGTGGTCGGGGTTCGCCGCGGATTTCCGCGATCCGGCGCCGTGGTACTTCCGGACGATCTCGGGATGGGTCGCCCTTCTTGGCGAGAGTGGGCTCACCCTCGAGCGGATGATCGAGCCGGTCCATCCGGAAACCGGTCGCCCGGCCTCGCTCATTCTCATGGCAAGGTAACGCCCGCAGTTGTTCCGGCGGTGGGACCCGCTTACCATCCCGATGCTTCTTGTCCCTTTCCTCCCACCCGACGAGTTCTCCGTCCGCAGGAGTCCGTACATGAATCCGAGACAGGCCTGCCGCAGCCTCACGCTGCGTGCGATCCTGCTGACGCTGTCCCTCATCAGCACCCCGCTGATGCTCCGCGCGCAGGCGGCCGGTGCGGTCGGGTCCATCCGTGGCCGCATCACCGACGCGGGTACCGGCGCCGGGCTTGGCGAGGTGCAGCTGCAGGTGGTCGGCACCCGCCTGGGCACCACCACCGGCGCCACCGGCGACTTCACGCTGCTGGCCGTGCCGGTTGGCTCACGAAGTGTCACCGTGCGTCGCCTGGGATACCAGCCCGTCACCCGTACCGTGACGGTCACGGATGGCGGCACGGCCACGCTCGACGTGGCCCTCACCGTGAGCGCCGTGAACCTCAGTGAGGTGGTCGTGACCGGCTCCGCGGCACCGACCGAGAAGCGCAAGATCGGCACGAGCATTGCCTCGCTCGATTCCACGCTCATCGGCCGTGCACAGGCCGTAACGGTCGATCAGGCGCTGCAGGGCAAGGTGGCCGGTGCCCAGATCTCCCAGAACTCCGGCGGGCCGGGCGGTGGCGGCATCTCCGTGCGCCTGCGCGGCACCAACTCGTTCATCTCCGGCTCCGATCCCCTGTACATCATCGACGGCGTGATCGTGGACAACGGGTCGGCCCAGCTGACCGACCTCGGCGGCCGCTCGAACCCGCAGAACCGTCTCGCCGACCTCAATCCCGCCGACATCGAGCGCGTGGAGGTCATCCGCGGGGCCGCTGCTGCCGCGCTCTACGGCTCGCGCGCCAACAACGGGGTGGTGCAGATCTTCACGAAGCGCGGGAGCATCGGCAAGCCGCGCTTCTCGCTGTCGTCGCGGTATGGCGTCAGCGAACTGCGCGAGCAGCAGCCGTTCAACCTCTATCCGTTCGACATCAACGGCCTGCCGATCGCGCGCTTCAACTATCAGGATGACATCTTCCGGCGCGCACCGAGCAGTGAGCAGAACCTGACCGTCGAGGGCGGTACCGACCAGACGCGGTACTTCGTGAGCGCCAATCACCTCGACGATCAGGGCATCCTGCGCTCGACCAGTTCGCGGCGTACCGGGGCACGGCTCAACCTGCAGCAGCAGCTCGCCAGCAACCTCGTCGCCAACGTGACATCCAACTTCGTCACCACGCAGAACCAGTTCCAGGCGTTCGGCGAGCAGAACGACTACGGCATCATGGGGTCGCTGTTCTTCGCCCCCACGAGCGTCGATTTCCGCCCCAACAACGGCGTGTATCCGCTGCCGCCGGCTCTTGGTACGAACCCGCTGCTCGCCATCGATCGCATCCGCAACCCGCAGACGATCAACCGTTTCATCGGCTCCACCAAGCTCACCTGGACGCCGCGGGCCAACCTGCTGCTCGATTACACGCTGGGCATCGACAACACCGGCTTCGAGCAGCGGCAGTTCGTGCCGCGCAACGCGGTGCTGGGTACCGGCCCGCTGGCCACGGGCCGCGCGCAGTCGGTGTTCCAGGACACGCGCGTCATCAACCAGGACGGCGTGGGCTCGTACTCGTGGCGCCTCGGTGATGCCTTCGGCATGCGCACCACGGGCGGCTTCAACTACACGTCGCAGCGCATCCGCACCACCAACGCGGTGGCCAATGGCCTGGCGCCGGTGGGTGACCTCGTGAGCGCCGGCTCGGTGTTTGCCGCCGGCCAGACCGACGTGGAACTGCGCACGCTCGGCTTCTACGCGCAGCAGGAAGTGGACTGGAACAACCGGCTCTTCTTCACCGGCGCCGTGCGCTACGACGCGTCGAGCACCTTTGCTCCGACGGAGCGCTGGCAGGCGTTCCCCAAGCTGTCGCTGTCGTACGTGGCGCTCGAGAACCGGTCCGGCGCGCTCAACAGCCTGCGCCTGCGCACCGCCCTCGGCTGGGCGGGATCGCAGCCCGGCATCGTCAACGCGTACTCGCAGTACATCACCTACGCGCAGCTGCCGTTTGCCGGTCGGCCCGGCTTTGCCAATGACGTCACGTTCGGCAACCCGACGTTGCGCAACGAGCGTGCCCGTGAGGCCGAGGTGGGCGCCGAAGTCGGCCTGCTGAACGGCAAGGTGGGCGTGGAAGCGACGTACTACGATCGCGTCGTGAACGACCTGCTGTTCTTCCGTCCGCTCGCCACCAGCACCGGCTTCTCGCGGCAGTTCGCGCCGATCGGCTCGATGTCGAACACGGGGCTCGAACTCCTCGTGCGCACCGTGAACGTGGATTCCCGCCGCCTCAAGTGGGAGTCGACCATCACCTACACGCGCAACCGCAACCTCGTGGAATCGCTTGGCATCCAGGACTTCCAGTCGGCCGGCGGCTATCCGAACCGCATCCGCGTCGGCGAGCCGGCGGGCGTGTTCTACGGCTCGTACGCGGCGCGCGACTGCCGCACCGGGGCGCTGCTCACGGACTCGCTGGGCCGCTACCGCCGCAGCAACCAGGCCGTGGACATGGGGGCCACGCTCGAGCAGCGGCGGGCCATCAGCGGCGGCACCTGCAACGACTCGCTGAACGCCGTGATCGGCGACCCGAACCCCGACTGGATGGGCTCCCTGCTCAACGAGTTCACGATCGGCCGCAAGCTGCGCGTGCGCGTGCTGCTCGACGGCGTGTTCGGCAACGACATCATGAACCTGTCGACGCGTGCCCAGAACGCCGGCATCGCCAGCAACTCGCGCACGTTCGAGCGGGAACTGCTGCCGTACGGCGACCCGCGCAAGACGGCACCGAATTTCAACGCCCGTACACAGGGCATCTTCGAGTACTGGGTGGAGGACGGCAGCTTCGTGAAGCTCCGCGAGCTCTCGGCCACCTACTCGCTGGACTGGGCGCCGCTGCGCCGCGTGTTCAAGGAGGGGGTCGACCTGACGGTATCGGGGCGCAACCTCGCGGTGTGGACCAGGTACGGCGGCTACGATCCGGAGATCAACCTGTTCGGCACGAACGCCGGCGGCCTCGGCTCGGGGCAGACCACGGCGGCCGATCGCGGCTTCGACTTTGGCGGCTACCCGATTCCGCGGACGTGGTCGCTCAGCGCCCGCTTCACCTACTGACCTCCGGAGACACCACCTCATGCGCATCATGACCCGGCGCGCGGTGCTCTCCACCGCGCTCGCTTCCCTCGCGCTCGGCGGCTGCAGCCTCGACCTGCAGAACCCGAACGCCCCCACCGAAACGCAGGTCACCACGAGCCCTGATGGCGTGATCGCGCTCGCCACGGGCCTGCAGGGGCGCTTTGCCACCTCGTACGGCAACTTCGCGTACATGGCCGGACTGGTGACCGACGAGTTCGCGGCCACCAGCGCCGCGCTCATCTCCATCAGCGACGCCGAGCAGGGGGCCGTGGCGCCCGGTACGGGGATCGCCGACGCCGTCTTCAATTCGGTGTACCGCACCGTCCGCTCGGCCGACGACCTGTTGGCCGGCGCGAACGCGCAGGCCAGCCAGCTCGAGCCAGGCACGCGCAGCGGCTTGATCGCGCTGGCGCAGGCGCTCAAGGCCGAGGCCATCGGCGAGGCGCTCCAGTCGTACCAGCGGGTGCCCATCCGCACCTTCGGTGAGACGACGCCGGTGTACGTGCCGCGCGCGGAAGCGCTGCCGTACGTGCGGGCGCTGCTCGACTCCGCGGCCCAGCAGCTCACCACCACGCCGCCCAGCACGTTCTTCACGACCAGTATCCTCACCCCCGGCGTGAACCTCAACGCCATGATCCAGCTGTTCCGGGCTCGATATGCCCGGTTGGCCAACGATCAGGCGAATGCGGTGGCGTATGCGAATCTGGTGCCGCGCACGGGGCCGGCGGCGTTCTCGGCGTTCCAGTTTCCGGCGCCGACGGTGAACTTCTACTCCAATGTCACCGGCGGTACGAATGGCATCGCCGTGCGCCGTCAGTGGCGTACGAGCATGGCCGCGGGCGACCAGCGCTTCGTGTGGTTCGTGACGCCGTCCGCCACGCTCACCGGACGCGTGGGGGCGGCGCTCGATCCGTGGAGCCGCTATGCCAGCCCGCAGGCGCCGCTGCCGGTGTACTTCCCCGACGAGGCGCTGTTGATCAAGGCCGAGGGGCTGGCGCAGCAGGGACAGCTGGCGGCGGCGCAGGCGGCCGTGGACTCGGTGCGCACCGATTGCACCGGTGGCCGTGGCCTCGACGACCCGAAGGCCTGCCTGCCGGCGCTCTCCGGCTCGCTCACCCAGGCACAGCTGCTCGAGGAGATCTACACGCAGCGCCGCTATGAACTGCTGGGCACCGGACTGCGCTGGGAGGATGCCCGCCGCCGCACCGCCGTGCGCGGTCCGGTGAACGCGCCCGGGGTGCCGATCGACGGTCAGCGGTGCTGGCTGCCGTACGCCATCGGCGACCGGAATGCGAATCCCAACGTCCCCGCCGATCCGGCGGAGCCGGCGACGTTCCCCACCGGCTGTCAGCTCTGAGGCCCCGACCCATGACCATGACTACGAGCAAGACGTCGCCGCGCCGGCTGGTGCGTGGTGGCCGGCGTGCGGCGCTGGTGGCTGCCAGCGCGGTGGTGCTGGCCGCCTGCGGCACCACCGACGGAGGCAGCCCGTTCGAGCCCACGGGCCCCACGGGCCGGGTGCGGTTCGTGAACGTGATCACCGATACCACCCGTGGGCGCGTGAACGCGATTCTCGAGAGTGTGCCGTTCGGCGTGAACCTGACGTACACGCAGACCACACCGTTCAGCCTTCCGGCGCCCAACAACGCGAACTACTCGCCGATCTACGTGGGCAATCGCACCCTGGTGCTGAAGCGCACGGCCGACACCAACACGGTGGTGGCCACGATTCCGTTCACGGTGGCGGCGTCGCAGGACCAGACCATCTACGCCACCGGCGGCACCGCGGCATCGGCGGTCACCAGCTTCCTCACGACCGACGACAACACGCTGTCGGCAACGCAGGCGCGCGTGCGCGTGGTGCACCTCAGCCCCACCGCAGGGGCCGTGGACATCTTCGTCACGACGCCGGGGGCCGACCTGGCGGCGGCCACGCCGACGCTGGCCAACGTGGCGGTGCGCACGGCGTCGTCGTATCTCGCGGTGAATGCGGGGACGTATCAGGTGCGCGTCGTGCCCGCGGGCACCGCGCCGGCCTCCCGTGCCGGCGCGGTGGCCATCAACGTGGCGTCGCTCGCGCTCGCTGCGAACACGGTGCGCACCATCGTGGCGGCGGACAACAACGTGGGTGGGGCGCCCTTGCGGGCGTTCGTGTTGACGGATCGGTGAGCCACGGTTGCAGGCGTCGCGTTGGCTGCGGCGGGTAGATCGCCGCCGGCGCGGCGGGGTGGCGGCGGGTGACGGCGAACGGCGGGGCGGCTCGAGGGCCGCCCCGCCGTCTTGTTGTTCCTGCCTCCGAGCGCCATCCACCACGCCGGCGGCTGACTCGCCGCCATCGGCTCGCTGCCCGACGCAGCGGCGGCCACCGGCATGCCGCCCTTCGTGGTGCACGCCTCACGGCGTGATGCTCGGGAATCCGTAGCGATGACTCCCGATCGCGCGACCCGAGACCGCGCCGCGCGGCCGATCGACGTGTAGCTTTGACGGATCAATGACCTGATGCGTGTTGTATGCAGGAAGCGGGCGGACCCGTCGCCACGGGGCGTCCGTGCCTGCATCCATCCCCCGTTTCGTCCCGCGTGTGTCATGGCGTCTTCCCCAATCCGCCGGCTCTGGTTGCTGCCGCTCACCGTGAGTGGGATGGTCGCGGCGTTCGCCGCCGGACGCTGGTCCGAACGCCGCGAGGCCGAGCGGCGCAACGAGTGGGCGGAGGCTCGGCTGCTGTCGTCAGCGGTCGACTCGGTGCGGGTGCATGCGCTCGATTCACTGCCGAGCGCGGAGCTCATCCGTCGTGCGGTCTCGGGCATGCTGCGCGAACTGCACGATCCCTACGCGGCGCTGCTGCGTCCTGATGGCTATGAGCGGTATCGCGGCTCGCTGCTGGGTGAAGGGAAGGGGTTGGGGCTGCAGCTGCGGCGTGGCCCGCACGGGGTGAGCGTGGCGGCGGTGGTGCCGGGCTCACCGGCGGCCTCGTCCGGCATCCGGCCGGGTGACCGCATCCTTGCCGTGGACGGCGTATCGACCGCCAGCGATGGCTGGGGCGCTCAAGCCGACAGCACCGCTGCTGCGCCGGCTCAGCACCTATTGACGGTTTGGCGGGCGCTGCGCGGCGACACGGTGCCCGTGGTGGTGCCCCGTCGCGTCTGGCACGCCCCGGCGGTGGCCGAACAGGGGCTGCTCTCCGATTCCGTGGCGTACGTGCGGCTCGCGACCATGTCGGCCAGCGCAGCCGACGAACTCGAAGCGGCGGTCGAGGCGCAGGTGGCGCGCGGCGCCCAGTCGTTGCTGCTCGACCTGCGCGGCAATACCGGCGGGCTTTTCGAGGAAGGGGTGAAGGCCGCGGGGCTGTTCCTGCCTCGCGGCGCGGTGGTGGCATCGCTGGCCGGGCGCGGAGGCGAAGCCCCGCAGCCGCATCGGGTGCGCCGGTCGCGGTGGCTGACGCTGCCGCTCACGGTGCTCGTCGACGCCAATACGGCCAGCGCGGCCGAGGTGATCGCCGCCGCCCTGCGCGATTACGATCGGGCGCTGCTCGTGGGCTCGCCGACGTACGGCAAGGGACTCGTGCAGCGGGTGGTCCGGCTCTCGCCCGATCTGTCACTCCGCCTGACGACCGCGCGGTGGCTGACGCCGAAAGGCGTGGCCCTCGAGCGGCGGCAGGGACGCGGCGATTCGGCGCGCGGCGGGCTCGTGCCCGACGTGGTGCTCGACGAAGCGCGACGCCGGGATGTCGCGCTGGCGCCGTCGGGGTGGCCGACGCCGACGACGGTGGCCATGGACCAGCTCGCGGATTCGCTGGCCGTGCACGCCGTGCGCGATGGCTGGACGATGCGCCCGCTGGCGCTGCTGGAAGCGCGCATGCAGGCCGCGATGGCGCAAATGACACCGCGCCCGATGCGCGACCCGGTGGCGCGCGCCGAGTGGGTGGCGGAAACGATGCGCATGGCGACCGTACGGGTGCTCGAAGTGGAGCAGCACGCGGAGGCGCTGTTGCGCTACCGGGCGCGCCATGACGCGGCGCTGCGTGCCGGCCTCGATATCCTCGAGCCCGGCACGGCTGTCGTAACTGCCGTGCCCACGGTGCTGCCGCCACTGGTCGAGCGTCGTGCGCTGACGATGCCGTGAGGGGATGCCGTGTTCGTGCGGGCACCCGGATCGCCCGCATCGGATTGGTGGGGGTGCTGGCGCCCGCGGTGGTGTCGCAGCCGGTGGCGGCCCAATCGGCGGCGCAGCCGGCGGCGACCCCCGTGCTCGATGGCTGGATCGCGGCGCGCTACCGGGGGGCCCAGTTGGTTGCGGACTCCACGGTGTCGCCCGCCCCGATGGTGCACACCGGCGCCGCCCCGCGCGTCGAAACGGTGCGTGCTGGCCAGCGTTCGGATACGCTGCTGGCGGTCCACGTGGGCAGCCAGCGCGCCGCGCCCATGCTCGCGGCAGGGAACCGGGTGAGGCTTGCCGGCCCGTCTGGTACGATCAGCCCGGTGGCTGCGCAGGTGCGCAGCCGTCGCCTGTTTCGCGCCCCGAGAACGCCGGACGCTTCCTCCGCGACCGACTCGACCTGGCTCTACGGCTGGGCATACCTGGTGGTCGTGCCGCATGTCGACGGGCGCCCCACGGAGCGGTACCGCGGCTGGACGCTGCTCGCGACCCCCGAGCCGGCGCCCCGGCGCCGGGATGGGGCGCGTCCCTGACCTGCTGCCACTGATGAGGCGTCTCCCGATCCTGTTTCGCGTCCACCCCCGCGTCCGCGACGCCGCGCCTCTCCGGCGGCGACGCCGCATGGCCCTGCTGCAGGGCATGGTGGCTGCGGTGGTGGCACTGGGCTCGACGACCATCGCCGCGCAACCTCCGGCCGCCGGCAACGGGTCCTCGTGGCGCAGCCCGGCCGCCGACTCGCTGGTGGCCCGCGCGATCGCGCGCCGCGGCCTGCAGCTCGCCGACAGTACGCTGCTCAGCTATCAGGCCGACGCGCACGGGTTCCTGGCCTTCCTCGCGCAACTCGGCGAGGGGGTGATCATTCCGCCCAAGGTGGTGCAGAGCGAAGAACTCGCGCTGTCCATCGCGTGGTGGCAGCCGGGGCGCAGTGCGCAGCGTCTGGTGGGGCGCCGCGATACCACGCTGCTCCCCGCCGACGTGAGCTACTATCGCGATCGCTACGGCGTGGTGCTCGACAACCTCCCCGATCGCATCCGCCTTGGCGACGGGCAGGATGTGCGCGATGTGCCGCATCCCCTGGCCGCCGGCGCCCAGGGGCTGTACGAGTATGCGATGGGGCGGCCGCTGCGCATCAGCATCCCGGGGCGCGAGATCCTCGTGGACGAGGTGAAGTTCCGTCCGCGCGACGCCACGACACCGGCCGCGGTGGGATCGGTGTACCTCGACCACGAAACGGGCGCGGTGGTGCGCCTGTCCATGACCTTCACGCGCGCCGCCATCATCGACAAGCGCATCGAAACGCTGGTGGTGACACTCGAGAATGGCCTCGTGCGCGAGCGCTACTGGCTGCCGCGCCGGCAGGAGGTGGACGTGGCGCGTGGCAGCACGTGGTTCGATATCCCGGCCCGCGGCATTGTGCGCGGTCGCTGGGAGATCGCCAACTACACGGTGAACGAGCGCATTCCCCCCGCCACCCAGCTGCTCCCGCGCTGGAGCTCCATGCCGCGCGATTCGCTGCGGGCGCATCCGTTCGAGGGGCGCGTGGTGGATGTGCTGCCGCCCGAAATTCAGATCGCCAGCAGCGAGGACGTGGTGCAGGCGCGGGTGCAGGCCGAGCACGCGGTGCGGGCGGCGATGCTGGCGCGGCCCGCCACGGCGTCGGTGACGGGGCGCGGTATCAGCGACCTGGCGCGCTTCTCCCGCACCGAAGGGCTGGCCCTCGGCATCGGCGGTGCACATCGCAACACACTCGGCGTGATGGTGACTGGGCGGGTGCGCTACGGCGTGGCCGACGAGCAGTTCAAGGGGCACGTGGCCATCGGCCGGTCGCCAGCGTTCGGCCGCACCCCGACGGTGCAGCTGTTCGCCGAGCGCGACTATCGCGATCTCGCCTTTGCCGAACGCGCGGGGGTGACCAACTCGGCGGCGGCGGGGCTCTTCGGTAGCGACTTCACCAATCAGGTGGACACGCGGGCGGTGGGGCTGGAGTGGCGACGCACCCCGCGCAGTGCCTACACATGGCGCCTGGCCTACGAATCGGAGCGGCCGCTGGCGGTGGTGGCCACGCCGCTATCGCGGCGCTTCGCGCCAACGCTCGGGGCGTGGGCCCTCCAGGGGTGGCGCGCCGAGGTGCGTGGAAGCGGAGGGTGGGTCGGGGCCGATGCGAACGCGTCGCGGGGGGTGTGGCAGCTGCAGGGCGGGCTGGGGCTGGCGCGCGTCGACGCGTCGACGCCGCCAATCGGGACGGAGTCCATGGACGAGTGGAATGGCCGCACTGCGCGTCCCGTCGTGCTGCGCGCGCAGTGGCTGCTGCAGGTCACCAAGCCGCTCGGTGGCGACCGCGCGCTGTTCCTGCAGAGCATGGCCGGTGCGAGCGGCGGGCGTGACGTGCCGCCGCAGTGGCGCCTCTTTGCCGGGGGGCCGTGGTCGGCGCCCGGCTACGACTATCTCACGTTCGCGGCGCGCGGGCTCGCGTCGCAGCGGGTGGAGGTGCGGGTGCCGGTGCCGGGGCCATCCATTCCGCTGGGGCGCTTCGGAACGTCGCCGCCGCGGGTGACGCTGGCGCCGTTCGTGCAGGCGCTTGCCGTGACGTCAGGGCTGCCCCGCCGGCCCACCGCGGCGGGGGTATACCCATCGGCGGGTATGGGCGTGCTCTTCTTCTATGACCTGCTGCGCGCCGACGTGGCGCGCGGATTCCGTGATGGGCAGTGGCGCTTTTCCATCGACATCGATCGCAGCTTCTGGGGGATGCTCTGAACGACACCGTCGCCGCGCGCTACGACCAGGCGTACTTCGACAAGTGGTACCGGCACCCGCGTCATCGCGTGAAGTCGCCAGCCGAGCTCGCGCGCCAGGTGGCCTTCGTGCTGGGTACGGCCGAGTTCGTGCTGGGGCGTGCGGTGCGCACGGTGC
>Ga0068877_10004110_pt1 | contig 11439 bp, 10 predicted proteins | sample NOAtaG_FD_66437 | JGI IMG/M metagenome (GOLD analysis project Ga0068877, IMG submission 66437) | Freshwater lake microbial communities from Lake Erie, under a cyanobacterial bloom - NOAA_Erie_Diel6S_1000h metaG | ecosystem: Environmental > Aquatic > Freshwater > Lake | place: USA: Ohio, Lake... | reverse complement strand
CCGAACACATCCGCGTCGATCCGAGCCGGGTGAATGTACCGGAACTGAGGGTGGCCGACACCGCCGCGGCGGTCGTGAGCGGCGGATACCTGCTCGAGGTGGACGAGTTGCGGGGCGAGGACTTCTGCTGGGATACACCACGGGCGCGCATGCCGGTGTGTGCCAAGAATCCGGAAACACTCCGGCAGCCAGGCTGGGAAAAACAGCAGGCGTACATCACCGGCTACTTCCGTGAGCTCGAAGACGCCCTCTTCGGTCCCAACTTCACCAATCCCACCACCGGGTACGCGGCGTATCTCGATGTGCCCTCGGCGGTCGATTACCTGCTCCTGAACGAACTGGTCAAGAATGTCGACGGCAACCTGCGCCGCAGCACGTTCTTCACCAAACCGCGCGGCGGCAAGCTGTACTTCGGTCCGCTCTGGGACTACGACCTCGCCATCGGCAACGTGAACTACGACAACGCCGACAACACGACGGGGTGGCACATCGCCCGTGCACCGTGGTTTGCGCGCTTGATGCAGGACCCGGCATTTGTACAGCGCGTGAAGCTGCGTTGGCAGGAAATTCGCAACAACGGGATCCTGACCGAATGGCGCAAGCAGATCATCACCCGCTGGGACTATATGAGCGCCGAGCAGCGCCGCAACTTCACGCGGTGGCCGATCCTCTCCACGTGGGTATGGCCGAACCGTGTAGTCCCGGGCTCGTATGACGGCGAAATGGCCGCCCTGCAGGAGTGGCTGTCGGCGCGCACCAACTGGATGGACGAGCAGCTCAAACCCTAGGCGATCAGGGTCGCCGTACGGTGCCTACCTGGTGGTCCACTGCGCACAGCCCGTCGTGCGGCGGGTATCGGCGAGTTCGAGAATGCGCCACGCGCCGTCGTCGTTGCGCACGAGCAGGAAGTGGTCGACACCGCAGTGCGAGAAACGCGGACCGGCGAAGAACCCGTAGTCCACCCACACCGATGCGAGATCGCCATCGATCTGTACCCGCGGATTGGCGATCCGCTCGTCCCATACGTCGGGATGTGGCGTTCCGACCGCCTTGGCGAAATTGTCGGCCCCTTGCTCGACCGTAGTGACGCGGGCGCCGTTACGTGTGGATACGGTGATCATCCGCACCCGGGGATCGAATACCGAACGCACGACACTCGAATCGGCTGAGCGCATGCCATCGAAGAGGCGCGAGACAACGGCCATCACCGCACGGCCGTCCGCTTCGGCCGCAGCAGGGGACTGCGCGCCGAGCACCGGTGCGGCGAGAAACAGGGTAGTACAGCACGCCATGGTCAGGGAGTGCCGCGCGCGGGAGAAGATCGACATCACGAGCAGGGGGCGAAAGGGAACAGGAGGGAATTGCCGAAGTTCGGTCCGTGCATCATCGTAGCGAATCGCTTCGTTGCTGGCCATCCAACGTATCCGTCATGCCGACTCGCATCCTGCGCGCGCTCGTCAGCGCCTCGACCTTGCTCTCCGTGGTTGCGGCGGGCGCTGCCTCCGCACAGTCGCTCAAGCCCGTGGGCAGTCTGGCCGGCGGCAATCCGGTGGCCCTCGAAACCAAGAGCGTCAAGCGCGTCGGCGGCGAGGTGATCGCCACGCTGCGCACCACGTTCGCCAAGCCCGCCAAAGCGCCCGGCGGCGAGTGGTTCGGGTCGCGCACCGTAGTGGCGGTACGGTGTGCCACCGGCACCGTGGCCGTGAAGGAGAACCGCTACTACGGCGACGCGAAGTTCACGAAGGTGGCCAGCGAAAAAATCGTGAAGATTCCCGGCTATGCCCCGCCGGTTCCGGGCTCCGTACCGGCGTTCGCGCTCAAGGAACTGTGTCCGGCCAAGTGAACACGCGCTGATTGGACGCGATGGTATTCGAACCGGCGCGTACTTTCGCGCCGTCTCGTATCAGGCGCCCGTGCAGGCGCCCATGAACGCCACGAGTTTCTCCGCGTCCAGCGCGCCCGATGTGCGTACGCCGGTGCACAAGTCGAGGCCGTAAGGGCGCACCGTTTCGATCGCTTCGCGCACGTTGTGGGCGCGCAACCCACCAGCGAGCCATACCGGCACATCCACCGCGTCGCGGATGCAGCGACTAAGCTGCCAGTCGTGCGTACGGCCTGTGCCGCCAAGCTCCTTCACGGCGAGCGATACGTTGCCGGAGTCGAGCAGGATCGCATCCACGTATGCCGCGACCTCCACGGCGTAGTCGACCGACTGCTCGTCGGCCACGTGCACGACCTGCACGAGGCGCACCGCCGGCAGCAGCGTGCGCACAACAGTCAGCGTACTCACCGGGAGATGATCCACCAGCTGCACCGTCGTGGTCCCGCAGCGTGCGTGCTGCGCCGCAATCGCCTCGGCGTCGTGGAGGCTGGTGAGCAGAAAGGTCTCAATACCCGCCGGCACCGTGGGCGCAATCGCCGCGATGCGCGCCTCGCCGATCACCCCCGGGCCACTCGGCATGTGTGACACGAGCCCGATCGCCGACGCACCGAGGGACACGGCGAGGGTGGCTTCCTCGATGGAAGCGATACAGCACACCTTGACCTTAACGGCGGGAGGAACAGCGAAGGGGACAACGGGAGACAGCGTCATGGGTCATGTCTCACAACGTTATGGTTACCGCGATCCGAGTAACGGCGGGTACCAACGGTGTTGACCGCGGTTACTCGGTGTGCAGTCATCATGACGCCGTTCATCTCATGACGATGTTCATCACATGACGCAGTAACACGCAGTCACCCACGCCCCTACCGCCGCAGTTCCAGCGAGTCGCGCACGGTGAGTAGCGCCCCCAGCGCCGTCGCCTGCCCGCCGTCTTCGGGAATGTGAATGGCGGCGTGGTAGTACTGCCCCACCAGTTCGAAGGTGCGGCGGATACTCGGCAGGTCGGTGAGGTGCCCCACGATGACCGTGTCGGTGAGGTCCTGCGCGCGCGCGGCGTTGATGGCGATCACGGCGATCACCTGCCCCACCATGTTCACCAGCGCAGCGGCCGTGTCCTCGCGCGACGCCTGGACGTCGTGCCGCGCCACGCGGCCGAAGTTCACCGCCGTCGTCTCGGGAGGCAGTGTGCCGATCGCCTGACCGAGGATTTCGCCGATGGTGAGGTTGTGCGTAGTGTCGCTTCCGGCACACGCGAGCGCGTCAATTTCGCGTGGATCGACCGTGCCCAACAGCAAACGTGCCAAGCCAACCAGCGTCCCGCCGCCAACCCCGGTACCACTCACGTGGCGCGATCCGTCGGGACCGGCCGCGACCACTGCCGTGCCGGAGCCCGCGCTCGCCACGACGGCCCGCTCGAGGCCGGCCAGCGCCAGGCCACCGCGGCCGATCGCCTGCACCTCGGGCACGTGGTGAATCGCGCGGCCGTCGAGATGCGACGACAGCGCCGTACGGTTACCACCGGTGACGGCAATCCACGCCACATCCGCCGGGGCCACACCACCGTGCGCCAGCACCGTGCGCACGCGCGCATCGCACGGCTGCCCCTCACTCGGCAGCCGCCAGTGGCGCACCGTGGTGCCGTCGTGGATCACCACGTCGGTGTTGCTCGCGCCGAAGTCGACGGCCGCCGCCGGCAACGCAGTCATGTCGATCGTCACTCCGGACTCACTTGCCCGGCTGATAGCGACGCACCGCGTTCTTCTCCACGTCTTCGCGATAGTAGTTCACGTCCTTGAACTGTGCCTTCGCGTAGCGCTCGGCCTGATTGAGGAAGTACGGCGACGACGGGTCACCACTCACGCCGCCGGCGAGCGACGTCTTGGCCTTGATGCGCGGGCCGAATTCCACGACGGCGATGAAGCTGTTGCCGGTGTTGCCGTAGATGCGCTTGGTCGTGCGTACGCCGCTCTGCGAGAACGCCGCGAGCGAGCCCCACTGGCTGGATACGAACGGCACCGGGATGCTCGGCTTGCTGTCGTCGTACACCGCGTCGATGCGGCCGTCGAGACGCTGGAAGCGATTCACCTCGCCCCACGGTGTCTTCCACGTGCCGAAGTCCCTCGTGAGACGATCCACCACGCGGGCGAGCGCCAGCACGTGCTCACGCGACGGCTCCCCACGCATACGGGCCGACTCGGTGCCGTAGAACTGGCCGAGTGTCATCCCCACGCTTTCGAGCCCAAAGCGATAATCCCAGGCACGCAGTACGGCGATCGGCTCGGCGAGCTTCGCGCGCAGCGTGTCGGCGCCCGGCAACTCGTCGTAGGCGATGAGCAGCGGCGGTACGATGCCTTCGAACGCCGGCAGGTAGCTGTCGTAGGCCGTGGTGATGACTTCGTCCACCGTAAAGCCCTTGCGACCGGAGAGGAGACGCGTGGCGTGGATACCGCGCGCATTCTCGGTCTGGTACTTCGACATGTACTTGGGGAACGCATTGAACGACGGGCTGTTGGGCCCGGCCGCCGTGAAGGGCCAGTTGTTGGTGTTCATCACCCAGCCGTTGGCCGGATTCACCGACGCGATGGTCTCCTCGAGCGGGTGCAACCCCTGCCAGTCCACCGCACTCGTGCTGCCATCCACGGGACGCGTGTAATCGAACTTGGGATCGCGCTTCGGTATGAAGTCCCCGTTCACGAACGCGATCGTGCCCGTGGCATCCGCGTACACCGTGTTGTTCGATGAGTTGGTGCGCAGCTCCATCACCTTGCGATACCCGTCCCAGTCGGCCGTCTTGGTGCGGAGGAAGCTCTGCTGCAGCGCCTTGACCGGCTCCTGCATGAGCCGTACCGACACCCACTTGCCATCGGTCGCCCGCACGATCGGGCCACGATGCGTGAAGTACGCCGTGACCTCCTTGCGCCCCATGGTGCCATCGCTCTTGCGATACGGCAGGCCGATCTTGCGCGACTTCATCTCACGCTCGGCGCCATCGACGCGATAGAACGCCTTCCCATCGCGCTCGGTGACCGTTTCGAGGTATTCGTCGATGACGTCACCGCCGCCGGTGGTGTGCATCCAGCCGTTGCGGTCGTTGAATCCCTGATAGATGAACGGCTGCCCCCAGGTGACGGCGCCGTAGGCCTTCAGCCCCTCTTCGCTCACCATGTGGATCTCGGGGCGGAAGTAGAAGCTCGTGTGCGGGTTGATCCACAGAATGGCGTGGCCGCTCGCGGTGACCGAGGGCGCGAACGCGAAACCGTTGGAGCCCGTGGGCTCCTGGAACGCATTGTCGCGCTCGATGTCGCCGGGCGTGCGGGGGCGCGGCATTTCACCGATGCGCGGGGCATAGAACTGCTCGAGGGCGCCGGCACTCACGCTGGCGATGTCGCCACCGATGCTGCCCTCGGTGAAGGTCAGCGCCATCCACGGCTCGTAGCGCGTGATGAGCCGCGGCTTCACCGTGGGATGCGTGACGATGTAGTGATTGAGCCCCGCCGCCCATCCCTGCATGATCGCCTGCAACCACGCCGGGCTTTCGGCGTACTTGGCCTTCATGTCGAGCGTGTCGATGAAGAGCTTCTGCCGCAGATCGCGCCAGAGCTCCTTCTCGCCTTCCACTTCAGCCATGCGCCCCATGGCCGTGATGTAGTTGGTCTCGACGCGATTGAAGTCGTCTTCGGCCTGCGCGTAGACCATCCCGAACACGGCATCGGCGTCAGTCTTGCCGTACACGTGCGCCACGCCGTACTGGTCGCGCATGATGGTGATGCGCTTGGCCTGCTGCGCCCACTTGGCGGGCTGGGCCTCGAGCGCTGGCGCAGTGGCCGCGCAGAACAACACGGCGGCGGTGACGGAACGGAGCCGGAGAGTCATGGGGCGGTGGGAGCAGCAGTGGGAACCACGGGCGGGCGGGACGCGGCGTCGGGTAGCGGCGCCGCGCGGTAAATCGAGATGGCCGTGTCTTCGAGTCGCACGTACTTGGCCGCACGGGGAAGCTGATGCGCGACCGCGTGTTCGGCCACCAGCACCTTCGACCACGGCGCCTTGAGCCACCGTTCGATGAGGCGATCGAGCATGCGCGATTCGTACGGCGGATCGGCGAACGCCACGTCGTAGCGGTCCGGCGGCAGCACGTCGGCGAACGGCAGTGCGTCCTTCTTGTACACGCGTGACTTCTCGGTCACACGCAGCGCCTTGATGTTGGCCTGCAGCGCGTGCAGGCTCGCGGGGCGGAACTCCACGAAGTCCACGTACTTGGCCCCACGCGAAATCGCTTCGAGCCCCAGCGCGCCGGTGCCGGCGAAGAGATCGAGCACCCTCGCGTCCTGCAAATCGGCTTCGAGCAACTTCATCATCTTCACGCGCACCGGCTCTGCGGTGGGGCGCACCCGGAAGTCGTTGGGTGACGTGAGATTGCGTCCTGCGTATTTGCCGCCAACAATGCGCATCGATCAGCCCGGTTGATTGCGCATGTGATCGGCGAGCTGCTGCAGCCGCTCGCGCAGGAATGTCTTGAGCTCGTCGGGCGCCTCATGCTCGGCCAGCGCCCGGTCCATGCACCAGAGCCACTCGTCGCGCTCGCGCTCGCCAATGGCGAACGGGAAATGCCGCATGCGCAGGCGCGGGTGACCGTACTCCTCCACATAGAGCTGCGGACCGCCGGTCCAGCCACTCATGAACTTGTACAGCTTGTCGCGCGACGCCTTCAGGCTTCGCGCATGCAGCGTACGGATGTTCGCGGCCTCCGGGGCCGTGTCCATGATGTCGTAGAACCGATCGACGAGGACGCGAATCCCGGCGTCGCCGCCGAGCTGGTCGTAGTGGGTACTCACCAGCGGAAGGGTAGCGGGCGAGCGGAGTTATGGGGAGGCGGCCAGAGGGGCGACACGAGTTGACGCTTACGCCCGGTGGGGGGTCGGAGGCGGGGGTCAGGGGTTGGGGGTTGGTGTTGCACCCACCCCCAACCGTAAACTCCCGCCGTCCACCCCCCACCGGGCATAAGCCTCGCTGACCTATTTTTGCGCCATTATCTATTCGTTATAGCGCCAGATAAAAATCACAGCCGCGTTAGTTCCGCGGAAACGTCGTCCTCGGCGTCCCACCATTCGCTCCGATCGGGCCGCCCCAGCCGCCAGGACCGGCCGTGATGATGCCGCCGCCCATACCGCCGCGGCGGCCGTTGCGCCGGCGGTCGTGCTCTTCGCAGTTGTCCACGCCGGCCGATCCGCCGCGAATGATGACCCCGATGAGGGTGCCAAACCCGCCGCGGCGGCCGCCGCCCCCTCGTCCCATCTCGCCGGTCCCGATGGCATCCCCGGACCCGTCCGACGGACCGTGGGGGATGGGACCGGACACCGGTTCCGGCGCTTGCGGTGCCGGTTCGGGAACGGGGGCCGGCGTGGGCTCCACGGTCGCGGTCACGGCGACCGCGGGCGCGGGCGCCTCTTCAACCTCGGTGGTGGCCGCCGCTTCCTGCACCTCGGCCTCCGGCGCCGGACGCGGCTGCCTACGTGGGACGGGCACAGCGTCGCGTCGCCCGCGCTCGGCGCCACTGGGTGCGTGGCGCGGTCCGCCCTCGAGCGCCGAAACGACCGCCGTCTGCGGCCGGCGCGCGTTGGTGGCCAGATCGAGGTCGCGTTCGAGATCGGCCGTCATCGCGGCAGGTTCGCCCGAACCGCCGCACCCCATCAGGCCGGCCACCAGGACACTGATGGTACCCCCGGCGGCGGCCATGGCCGCCCGTGACAGCATTCGCGTTGTTCGCATGATCTCTCTCACCACCGATTGGACCATCTGCCCCCGGCACGCCGACCCGCGTCGGCGGCGCCACCAACAGTCAGGCAAGGCAATTGCCACGCCATCAGGGTACGATACGCCTTCCAGAGGGAAGGTGCACGTCGCACACGGTGTCACCGTCCACGAAACCGGACGCCTGGGACGAAATACTGTCCGCAGGGCGGGAACTGAAATACCGCAGCCCCATCCCCACGCCTCATGCCGAACGCTCGTCTCCCCCGCCGGCTCGTCCTCCTCGCCCTGCTCGTTGCCGGCACCGCGAGCGTCGGCGCGTGTCGGGATCCGGAGCAGATTCCGGCGGCGGAGCGTCGCGCCATCGCCGATTCGCTTACCGCGCTCATCACCAACGCCTACGATCTGGGCCGCCCCGACGCCGTGGAGCGGCTGCTCGCGCTCTACCCCGACAGCGGGCGCGTCATTTCCGCTGTCGCGGGGCGGGTCACGACGACCCGCGACACCCTTGCGGGGGAGATTCGCGGCTTCTGGGAGCGCGTGGGGCAGAATATGCGGACCCCACGCTTCGAGCTGGGCAACAGCTACGTCGATCTCATCACGCGCGACGCCGCCGTCGTTACGCTCACCTATCGCATCCCGCATCTCACGCCGCGCAACACCCCACACACCGTGAGCGGCGCCTGGACCATGCTGTGGCGCCGGCAGGATGGGCGGTGGCGCATCGTGCAGGAGCATCTCTCCGATACCCCGGAGAGCACAGCCCCCGGCCCCGAGGTGCCCTCGGGGGATGCCACCGGCGCGGCACCGCATCAGCACTAGCAACCGGCCCCATGGGTCAGCCGCAGGCGACCTGTCGGGCGATTCCCGTGCGGACCCGCCGAAAAAGCCGTAACGTTCGAGGTCCCGTCCACCCCGGGAAGTTCGCCGACCCTTGCCCCGAGGTACGCCCGTGTCCACGCCGCCGTCCCGTTCCTTCTCGCGCCGCGATTGGCTCAAGTCTTCCGGCCTCGTCGCTGGCGGGGCCATTGCGACGCAATCGCTGTCCCCCACGCTGCTCCCCGCGCTCGAGGCTCCCGGTGCGCCGCTCGTCATCGACGGGCAGACCACGCGCGCCGGCTTCCTCGCACTGGAGCGTGAGATCGAGGCGATGCGCCGGGCCGACGGCCCCATTCGCCTGGCGTCCAACGAGAATCCCTATGGCATGGCGCCCTCGGCGCGTCAGGCCATCATGGACATGTGGAAGGAGCACGCGTGGTACAGCGCCCCGGCCGTGCCCGCGCTGCGCAAGGTGTTTGCAGAAAGCGTGGGCGTGCCCGAGGACTACGTGCTCGTCACGGCCGGCTCGGGTGACGTGCTCTCCATCGTGGCACTCGCGTACGCCATGCGCGGTGGTGACGTGCTCACGCCGTGGCCCACGTACGAGGGGCTGCCGCGCTACGCCGAGTCGATGGGCGCTCGCGTGCACAAGGTGCCGCTCGACGGCGACCTCAAGCACGATCTCGCCGCGATGGATCGCCGTCTGGTGCAGTCGGTCGATCTCGTGTTCGTGTGCAACCCCAACAATCCCACCGGCACGCTCACCGATGCGACGCAGCTGCGCAGCTTCGTGAGCAATGCGTCGCGCAAGTCGGTGGTGCTGGTCGACGAGGCGTACCACGACTTCGTGACCGACCCGGGCTACACGAGCATGATCGATCTCGTGAAGGCGGGCGAGAACGTGATCATCTCGCGTACGGCGTCGAAGATCCACGGCCTCGCCGGCCTCCGCACCGGCTTCGCCATCGCGCGCCCCGACATCATCGCGCGCCTGCAGCCGTGCGTGACGAGCTTCCCCGGCGTGTTCGGCGCCCGCGCCGCAGTGGCATCGATTCAGGACACGGCGTACCAGACCTTGTGCCGCGATCGCAACGCCGAAGGGCGCACGATCATGCACACGGCCATCAAGGCGCTCGGCCGCCGCATGACCACGTCGCACACCAACTTCGTGTACTTCGACGCCGGCATGCCGGTGGAGAAGGTGCAGGCCGCGATGCTGGCCAAGGGTTTCATGATCGGCCGCGCGTTCCCGCCGTACAACACGTGGGCGCGCATCTCGATCGGCACGCCGTCGGAGATGAAGCAGGTGGCGGCGGCGCTGCCGGAAATTGTGAAGCCGGCGACGACGGGGCAGTAAGTCGGCCTCTTTGGCGCGGCCGGTAAATCGGCGGCGCTTGCGCCCGGTGGGCGGAAGGAGGCGGGAGTGAACAGTTGGGGGTTGGTATCGCACCACTCCAAACAGCAAACTCCTGCCTCCCACCTCCTACCGGCCGTAAGCGCCGCCTCGTCATTCAGACCGTAGTTTCCGACGTACTCGCACGACTCCCCGCAATCACCACCATGATGCGCATTTTCTCCGTTCTTGCCACGGCGCTCTTCGTGGCGCAGGCTGGCGCCGAAGCGCAATCGGCTCTGCCCACCGCGAACATGCCCGCCCTCACGTGGCGGCATATCGGCCCCTTCCGCGCCGGTCGCACCAAGAGTGCCGTGGGCGTACCACAGCAGCCCAATGTGTTCTACATGGCCGTCACCAACGGCGGCGTGTGGAAGACCACCGACTACGGGCGCACGTGGAATCCCATCATGGACAGTCAGCCCACCGGCTCGATCGGGGCGGTGGAAGTCGCGCCGTCGAATCCCGACATCGTATACGTGGGCAGCGGCGAAGGACTGCAGCGCCCCGACCTGTCGGTGGGCAACGGCATGTACCGCTCGAATGATGCGGGCAAGACGTGGACGCGTCTCGGACTGCGCGACGGACAACAGATCCCGCGTATCGCGGTGGATCCGAAGAATCCGGATCGTCTCTTCGTCGCGGTGCTCGGCCATCCCTACGGCCCCAACAGCGAACGCGGCATCTATCGCAGCGCGAATGGCGGCAAGTCGTTCGAGCGCGTGCTGTTCAAGGACGAGAACACCGGTGGCGCCGATGTCGTGCTGTCGCCCGACGATCCCAATACGGTGTACGCCGTACTCTGGGAAGCGCGCCAGGGACCGTGGGAGAACGCGGCGTGGAGCGGCACGAACTCCGGCCTCTTCAAGAGCACCGACGGCGGCAGCACGTGGACGCAGCTCGGCGGCGGGCTCCCCACCACCGCTGATGGACTCGGACGGCTCGGGATCGGCATTGCACCAAGCAATCCGCGTGTGATGTATGTGACGGCGACAGCCGGCTCGAAGAGCGGCATCTACCGCAGCGACGATGCCGGCAGCTCGTGGACCCGCACTACCACGGACTCGCGCTACTTCGGCCGCGGTGACGACTTCGCGGCGATCACGGTGGACCCGCGCGATCCGAACACGGTGTACACGATGAACGTGGTGGCGTGGAAGAGCATCGACGGTGGGAAGTCGTGGAAGAGCCTGCGCGGCGCACCCGGCGGCGACGACTATCAGCGGTTGTGGATCAATCCCACCAATCCCGATGTCATGCTGCTCGTGGCCGACCAGGGCGCCGTGATCACGGTGAACGGCGGCAGCACGTGGAGTTCGTGGTACAATCAGCCGACGGCACAGTTCTATCATGTGACTGCCGACTACAGCTGGCCGTACAACGTGTGCGGTGGCCAACAGGAATCGGGTTCGGCGTGCGTGACGAGCCGCGGCAACGACGGTAGCATCGGCTATCGCGACTGGCGACCGGTAGGGGCGAGTGAGTACAGCTATGTGGCGCCCGATCCGCTCGATCCGAACGTGTATTTCGGCGGCACGGTCACCCGCTTCGATCGCCGTACGGGACAAACGCAGGACGTGAGCCCCAACGCGGG
>Ga0068877_10004106_pt1 | contig 11441 bp, 5 predicted proteins | sample NOAtaG_FD_66437 | JGI IMG/M metagenome (GOLD analysis project Ga0068877, IMG submission 66437) | Freshwater lake microbial communities from Lake Erie, under a cyanobacterial bloom - NOAA_Erie_Diel6S_1000h metaG | ecosystem: Environmental > Aquatic > Freshwater > Lake | place: USA: Ohio, Lake... | reverse complement strand
AGAAGAAGAAGAAGGGGCCGCGGTCGGGGCGACCGCAGAGGCCGAGGAGGCGCCGGCGCGTGCGGAGATACCGTCGCTCTGCTCGGCGTCCTACGCGGGCGATGCCGAGCGGGTCGTGGACATCGAGGTCCACGTCACGCCGGGGCGGCTGTCCCGCCTCGGGTTTGGCCTCGGCTGGCAGGTGGGCGCGACGCTCTCGCTCGCGGCGACGAATGCGGCGATCGCGACGAACGCGGCGGCGAGCCTGAACCAATGGGACCTCCACGCGCTCTTCGTGCTCGAGGACCGGAACCTCTTCGGCCAGATGCTCCGGGCGCGCCTCGAGGGCCGACCCCGGATCATCTGGCCCGCGCAGTTCCCCGGGGGGCAGGCGACGCCCGGCCTGCAGATCGCGAACACCTACCGCTGGCCGGGCTTCCTCGAGCCGCGGACCGCCCTCATCGCGGGTGTCTCCTACGAGTACGGTCCGGCCCCACTCGTCGCCTATCCACGCCACGAGTTCGACGCGCGCCTCGGCCTCGAGCGCACGTTCTTCCTCGACCGGCGCAACAACCTCTATCTCGCGGGCTGGGTGCGCGGGAACCTGTTCTTCCCCGAGGGCGATCAGGGCGTCCGGATCGACTCGGCGCGGGAGTCGACCGGCGTCCTCATCCTGCAGGCGACGTCGTACCTGGATCTCCGCGACAACCCGAATGACCCGCACGAAGGCGCCTATTTCGCGGCCGATCTGCAGGCAGGCGGGTTCGGTGGAGTCTCGTCGTGGGACTACCTGCGCTTCACCGCGGAGGCCCGCGGCTACGTTCCCCTCGGTGCAGGCTTCGTCCTCGCGGGCCGCTTCGGGATCGGGCTCATGGAGGTCTTTCAGGCCTACGGCCTGAACCCCAACAACGCCTACGAGCTCGCGCTGCTCGGCCCCTTCGCCGAGCAGCTCTCGGGCGGCGGAGCGAACGGCAACCGCGGATTTCCCGCGGGCTTTCTCGGCGACGTGCGCTTCAACCCGATCGAGGAGCGGCCGGTGCCCGAAGGCGCGGCGCCCCGGCTCCCGGCGCTCGTGACCGGCGGCCTGCGCCGCTGGGAGCTGTCCCTCGAGCTCCGCATTCCCATCACCCCGGACCTCGGCCTCGTGGCGTTCGTCGACGCGGGCGACGTGGCCCGCACCGCGACGTTCCGCTTCGATCATCCCCAGTTCGCCTTCGGAGGCGGCATCCGGCTGCACACGCTCGTCGGCACGCTCCGGCTCGACGTCGGCGTGCGCCCCGCGCCGCTCCAGGTCCTCGGCAACGACGGGCGACCGGGCCCCTGCCCGCCCGGCGTGATCGCCTCCGCCGTGACCTGCCGCCCGCAGCCGCAGATGTTCGGGGACTTCGGAATCCCCGTCGACGGTGCGATCCACTTCACGATCGGCGAGGCGTTCTGATGGCGAGCGGCGCACGTACGTCCGCTGCCCGGGCCGCGCTGCGCGGGCTTGCATGGGCTGCGTTCTCGCTCGCGGCGATCGCGTTCTCGCTCGCCTACCACCTCACCCTGCCCGAGACGCGCGCCCTGGTGCGCCAACTGATCGAAGGCCCCGCCTCCGACGCGCTGCGCGGCGACATCGAGATCGGTCGGGTCGAGGAACTCGGCCTCGGGCGCGCGGTCTTTCTCGACGTCGTGATCCGCGACCCCGAGGGGCGTGTCGTGATCCATGCGCCGCGCGTGACGGCGTGGCCCGACGTATGGCGCTACCTCGAGGACGGCACGATCCGCATCGCGGCAGGCCGCATCGAGGACCCCGAGGTGGTGCTCTACGTCGAGGGCCCGGACGGCCTCGAGGTCTCACTCGTGCAGGCCTTCGAGCCGGTGCAGCGCGGCGCAGCCACAGGACAGCCGATCCACGTCCTCATCGACGGGCTGCGCATCGAGCGGGCGCGGCTGCACGGCGATGCGCCGCGCTTTGCCGGACTGCGGGTCGAGGACCTCGACGTCGTCGGGCGTATCGCGATCGGCGAACATGCCGTGTTCTCCGTCCACGAGGGCCGCGGTCGCATGCTCGCGCCCTACCCCGGCTCGACCTCGATCGAGCGCATCGTGCTCTCGTTCAGCACCGATCGGCGCGTCGGGCTCGACGCCTACGCCGAGGCGGCGCGCGGACCGAGCCACATCCGGGCGCGGGCGCGGGTGACCTGGCCCGAGGCCGCAGACGACGCCCCACCGCTCGTGCGCATCACCGCGGCCGCGGAGCCGCTCTGCCTCTCGACCCTCGCGGAGATGGGCTTTGCCGGGGTCGATCGCCTCGACGGCTGCGCCGAGGGGTGGGCCGAGCTCGAGGGTCCTCCGTCCGAGCTCGTGCTGCGCGCGGACCTCACGACCGAGGCGGGCCGGGTCGCGTGGACCGGCCGCTTGCCGGACGATGGCCGCTACACGTTCGAGGCACGCACCGCGTCGCTGACCCTCGACGCGCTGGTGCCGGAGGCGCCCGCGCTGAGCGTTGCGGGGCGCGCCGCGATCACCCTCGGCCCGGACCGCTCGCTGCCGGCACGCTTCGACCTCGACGCCGCACCTCTGACCATCGCGGGCTACGAGGTGCCGGCGTTCTCGGCGACCGGTCGGATCGAAGAGGAGCGCGTCGTGATCGACTCGGCGCTGGCTGCCGACCTCGAAGGGACCCTCGACCTGCAGGGCACCGTCGGCTTCGACGGCGAGGTGACCGCGCGCGTCGCCCTCGATCTCGGCGATGTGGGCGCGGACCCGAACATCGCCCGGCTGGTGCCGGGCGCGCACGGCGGCGCGCGGGGGACCATCGAACTCGCCGCGGGCCGCGGCGCGGAGACGATCGACGCGCGCTGGGACCTCGTTCTCGCTCCGTTTCGCTACGGGCCGCTGCGGGCCTCCCGCCTCGAGACGCGCGGGCGCGCGAGCGGGCCGTCGGATCGGTGGACCGTGAACGCGACGGCGCGCGCCTCCGGTACCACCGTGAGTGACCTGCGCCTCGGCGCCGTGGACGCGACGATCGAAGGTGGACCGGGGCCCTATCGCGCCCGCCTGCACGCGCGCGGGGGGGAGGACGTGCGCGAACTGAGCGCGGAGCTTCGGATCGTGCAGGTACGGGGCGGGTTCGATCTCACGGTGTCGGACCACACACTCGACCTCGGCTTCGGACGCATGGACGCGATCGCGCCGCCAGGCGTGCCCGAGGCCGAGACCTCGGCACGGGTCGCGATCCGAGGCGATCGGATCGAGCTCCCCGGCATCGCGCTCGCCGCGGGCACGCTGCGCGCGTCCGCACGAGGCCGCTTCGATCCGCGCGGCACCGGAACGGACCTGCACGTGGAGTTCGCCGGCTTCGACGTCGCGCTGGTCCGCGAGCGGATGCCCGAGCGTTTTCGCGGCGTCACCGGGACGGCACGGGCCTCGCTCGATCTCGCCGGCGATCTGGACGCACCCGACGCGACCCTGGAAGGCGCCATCGAGAACGCGACCCTCGACGGTCGCCGCCATTTCCGCCTGGGATTCACCCTCTCCCACAGCGATGGGACGCTCTTCGCGCAGGTGGACGGCGATCTCGGAGACACCGGTCACATGCGGCTCGAAGGGCCGGTGCAGGTCCCCTGGACCGCGCTCTTCGATCCGGATCGCTTCGGCGCCGAGGCGGTGTTCGACGGACTCGAGGTCGCACTCGACCGGGTCAACCTGGCGTTCCTGCTGCCCTTCGCCAGCGAGCGTGTCCGCACGCTCGGGATCACCGGCAAGGTCACGACGGCGATCCGCCTCGTGGGCGCGCTCTCCGCGCCGGAAGTGCCGTGGGCGGTGGTGATCCTCGACAACGTCGCGATGGTGAACACCTCGGCGGTCCGAGCGAAGCTGGAGGGATCGCTCGTCGCGGGACTGCTCTCGGTGGAGCGCGTGTGGATCGCCGACACGCGGGGTGAGTTGCTGCGGGGCGGGCTCGTCGCCCGGCTGCCTCTCGACGATCCGCCGGAGACGGCCGCCGGATGGCTGGCCGCGGTGGCGGCCGAGCCGTGGCAGGCTCACCTCGAGCTGAGTGAGCGGCGGACCGATGGTTGGCCGCGGCCGCTCGCCAAGTACGTGCCCCCCGGGGTACTGGCCCGAGGCGCATGGGACATCGCGAGCGACGGGAACACGGTCGTCGCCCACCTCGACGCGGCTGCACGCTGGGACGAGCCCGCCACCCGCGACGCGTGCGCGGAAGAGCTGCGTCCGGCGATGGAGTTCGTCGCCGACACGGACGAGCATGGGGTGACCCACGGTCAGCTGTCCTTCCTGGTCGACGGAGCGGTGGCTGCGACCGCGACCACGACGTCGCGGACCCCATTCCACGCGTGGCTCATCGCGGGCGAGCTGCCGTCGGTCCCCGCGACGCTCGCCGACGTGGAGATCCGTGGGCTCGCCCTCGAGCGTCTGCCGTGGACCTGCCGCGCCGCGAGCGGCGAGGTCGGAGGCCACGCACGCGCGACGCTCTTCTCCTCGCGGCCCGATCTCGACGGCGAACTCTTCGTGGCCGGGCTGCGGGTGCGCGCCGACGACGGTCTCCCTCCCTCGGCTCCCTACCGCGCGCAGGTGCGGGTGCTGGCCCCAGGCGAAGGGCTCGACGGCGTCGAGACCTGCGTCGTGCTCGGACGCGAAGACGGGGGTCGAACGCCGCTCGCCCGCTGCCCGCGGGTCGCGGCGCTTTCGACCCGACCGGACAGCACCTTCGCCGAGGACGGAGAGATGATCGCCGTCGCCTCGGTCCCGATGCGCTTCGTGGATGGCGCGATCCAGCCCGAGGTGGCGTGGGATGCGCCTTTCTTCGCGCTGCTCGACGCGCGCATGGCACCGCTCGAGCCGCTCCTCGCGGGGGTACCAGGGATCGCCCAGGCGAACGCGACGGCCGAGGGGACGGTGTGGGCCCGCGGCCCGTGGGAAGCGCTGCGTTACGAGGGCGCCTTGCGCGTCACGGACGGCGAAGCGCGCGTGCTGTCGATGGGACAGTACCTGCACGACGTCGGTGGACCGCTCCGCTTCGAGGACGATCGCATCGTGATTCCTGCCTCCGAACCTTGGCGCGCGTGGGACGGGGAGCGCACCGTCTCCCTCTTCGGCGAGGCGACCATGCGCGGGCTCCTGCCTGCGCGCATCGAGGCCACCGCCCGTCCGGAGGCCTTCCCGTTTCGCCGCGAGGGCTCGGTGCTCGCCGAGCTCAGCGGCGAGGTGCATCTCGTCGCGGACATCGCGGCGGAAGGCGTGGACGGGACCGTGGACACGCGTGAGCTGACCATCGCGCTGCCGCAGACGAGCGTCGGCGCAGTGCAAGATCTGGCGCTCCGCCCCGAGGTGCTCGTGATCGGTGAGGATGCCCCCGACCTCGGCCGCGACCGGCATGTTCGCTTCCCGTACCGGCTCAGGGTGGACGCGCGCCGCCCGTTCACCGTGTCCCGGAACGACTTCGAGGTGCGCGTCTCGACGATGCTCGAGGTCACCTACGATGAGCCGAATCTGACGGTCGGAGGCGTCGCGGACATCGAGCGGGGCACGTTCGAGGTCCTCGGCAAGCGTTTCGCGGTGGCGCGCGGGGCGCTGGCCTTCGATGGATCGGCGAGCCTCGATCCCGCGGTCGACCTCGTCGCCACCTACGAGATCCCGGGTCGCCCGGGCGCCACCATCTCCATCCTCGCCTCGGGCACGCTGAGCAACCTGGTCGTCGACTTCCAGTCCACGGAGTCGAGCGACACGGGCGAGATCCTCGCGCTGCTCGTGAGCGGCCGGGCGAGCCGGGCGACCGACGTGAACACCGCGCTGCGGGCCGGCCAACAGGCGGCGAGCTTCCTGACCGGGCTCGCGGGAGGTCTCCTCACGCTCAGCCTTCGAGAGCAGTTCGGGAGCCTCGTTCCGACGATCTCGCTCGAGGACGGCGGTCTCGGCACCGTCGCCGCGCGTGTCGGATGGGACGTCGACTGGATCATCCCCGATTTCCTTCGGGAGATCGTCCTCGGGGCCTATTTCGAAGGCACGTTCGGCAGCCGCAGCGCCATCGGCGGGGTCGGTGGGGGCGTGGGCGTGGGCGTGACGATGGAGCTCCAGTTCCCCCTGAACTTCACCGCGAGCGGATCGTACCTCGTGCCCTCGAACGGAAGCGTCGACCTGCTCTGGGATGCCTTCTGAGCAGCCTCAGGCGACGAGGAGCTCGCTGCGGTCCAGCCGCGCCTTGAGCTTCTCCTTCGCGCGGGCCTCGAGCTGGCGAGCGCGCTCGCGCGAGACACCCAGCGCACGCCCGAGATCCGCGAGCGACACCTCGGTCTCGCCCATGTACCGCTGCTCGAGGATGAAGCGCTCCCGCTTGTCGAGGACCGCCAGGGCCCGGCTGACGCTGTCGCGGCGCAGGGTGTCCATCTCGTCGGTCGCCGCGGCCTCCTCCGGTCCGGCGACGTCGCTCGGCATGACGTCCAGCATCGTCGACTCGCCCTCGCCGCGGATGGGCGCGTCGAGCGCCACATCCCGCGCATCGAGACGCATGAGGAGGTGCTCCATCTTCTCCTCCGACATCTCGAAACGGGCGGCGAGCTCCTTGATGCGCTCGTCGCTCGGCAGACCGAGGTTACCGACCTTCGCGCGCTCGCGGCGGAGGCGGAAGTACAGCTTGCTGCGCAGCGGCCCCGATCCGGCGCCGACCATCGTGGTCGAGCGCACCACGAGGTCGAGCACGAGCGCACGAACCCAGTACCCGGCGTAGGTCACGAAGCGCGTGCCGCGGTGCGGGTCGAACTTCTCGGCGGCGATGGACAGCCCGAGGTTCCCCTCGGCGATCAGGTCGCCGATCGGGATGCCATACCGCCGGTACTTGAGGGCGATGGCGACGACGAATCGCAGGTTGGCGCGGATGAGCGCCTCCCGTGCGGCGCGGTCGCCCGCCTGGGCCTTGACGGCCAGGTCGTGCTCGGCCTCGCGGTCGAGCAGTTCGTAGCGGCGGACACGGTCGATGTAGCGGGAAGTGGAGGCGTCACTCATGGGACTGACGTTACGTCAGGTGCGGTTTCTGTACAACCTCTTTCACAATTCTAAACAGACGCGCATTTTGCACAGTATTCGCTGATGGCTTCTGTACAAAAAGCCGATGTACAGGTTGTCGTACAACCTTAGGGGACGGCAGAATCGCCTTCCGACGAGGGCGTCAGGGTCTCGTCGGGGGCCGGCAGACGGGGTGGATCGGTCGGCTCGGAAGGCAGCGGCGCACCGGCGAGGAGCGCGTCGAGTCGCTCGCGGAGCAGGGCCACCACCGCGCCGAGCTCGTCGTCATCGAGGTCCGCGCGAACCACGAGTCGGGCTCCGTCCGCCTCGACCTCGAGCGCATCGAGGGCACTCCCCACCGAACTCAGCCGGACGAGCGGCTGCGCGAGGACGGCGTCCCGCGCGTCCTGTGCCGCGCCCCGAAGGTCTCGCGCCGCGCCGGCCGCGTCGAACTCGATCACGAGCGTCGCGCCGAAACCGCGGCTCACACGCGCGCCGAGCCCGAGCGCGCGCATCGACGAGAGGGGCGCCCACGGACCGCTCTGGCCCACCATCCGCGTCAAGCCGTCGCGCCACCCATCGGGGATCCGGGCCGCGAGCACGACCTCGGCGTCGCTCGAAGCTCGCTGCCACAGCGCGGAGAGCTGCGCATCGTCGAGCAAGTTCTCTCCTTCTCCCCGGAACCGGCGCACGACGTCGCGGACGAACTCGACGTCGCCTCCGACCACACCGTCGGCACCGAGAAAGACCGCGCGCGACCCCCCACGATCGGAGGCCAGGGCCGGCAGCCCTTCCACCTCCTCTTCGTGCACGCCGCCGAGGGCCTCGCCCTCCGTGACCTGCTCGACGCAGCGAACGAGCGCCTCGTGGCGGAGCGCGCCGCGCGCCACGAAGCCCACCTGATCGAGCGGACGACGGCGGGTTCCGACGACATAGATGTCGGCGGTCCGCAGCTCGGCGAGGGGATCGAAGCCGCATGCGTCCACGATGCGGCGGCGGCCCTCGTCCTCGTCGCCGAACCAGGCAGCCCAGAGCGGAGAGGCCAGCAGCGCTGGCACGTTCACGCGCAGCACGCCGGTCGTTCCGGGCGGCGCGAGTTCGAACGGGTGCGCCGCGAGGCGGCGGCCCTGGGCGAGGTGGACGAGCCCCGCGGCGCCGAGGGCGAGGGCGAGGATCGACACGATCACGACGCTTCCACGCTGCATCGGAGGGCGTCTACCACGGGCCGCCGCGGACGACCTCGCGCGTGATAGATCTGCCGACCGTGACCAGCGCCGACCGGGTGGAGCGCCTGCGTGTCCTCGACCGCCGCGTCGTCGAGAGTTGCCGCGGCATCCGGGTCCTCGGCGCGCTGAGCTGGAGCCCGGAGGTGATCGAGGACTTCCTCGACGCGCATCGACACGGCCGCCGCACCCTGCCCGCGGCGCCGGTGGTTCCCGTCGATCACAGGCGGCCCCGCCGCGAGCTCGCCGCGCTCAAGGCGGGGATCGACTCGGGGGATCCGATCGGCCGCTACCTGGACGAGACCGCGGGCTCGTACGCGCTCGCCGCGCGCATGCTCGAGGTCCCTGGAACGAAGGAGTTCACCGAGATCTCCGCATCGCTGTACGGACGCCCGGACGATCGCCTCCCCGGCAGCGAGCGCACCCACCTGGCCGCCGCGGACGAGCTGCTCGCGCAGACCCAGGACCTCGCGGAGCTCGGGCTCGGCGGAGCGCCGGAGTTCGTGCACTCCGCCGAGGTGGCCCGAGAGATGTTCCAGGCGAGGATCGATGGCTTCTTCGGCCCAGGCACGGTCGAGGTCGAGATCGACCCCGACCTCGCGTCGAAGGCCGCCGCGGGCAGCAAGCGCTTGCGAATCCGCGGTCGCACGGGCTTCTCCGCACGGGACATCGAGCAGCTGGTGCAGCACGAGGCGTTCGTGCACAGCGCGACCGCCTTGAATGGCCGCGCGCAGCCCCTTCTCAGCGCGATGTCGCTCGGGGCGCCGCGAACGACCCTCACGCAGGAAGGCCTCGCGAGCCTCGCCGAGCTCGTGACCCGGACCATCGACGTCGGCCGGCTGCGGCGCATCGCGCTCCGGATCCGCGCGATCCACCTCGCGCTCGAGGGCGCCGACTTCCTCGACGTGTTCGAGTTCTTCCTCGAGGCCGGGCAGAGCGAGGACGAGAGCGTGCGCTCGGCGATGCGGGTGTTCCGCGGAGGCGATGTGCGCGGGCGCCACGTCTTCACGAAGGATGTCGTGTACCTCCAGGGCCTCTTCGCCGTGCACACGTTCCTCCGCAAGGCGCTGACCTCGAAGCGGCCGGAGCTGATCGCCTGGTCTTTCGCGGGACGCCTCCACCTCGCAGATGTGTTCCTGCTCGAGGAGGAACTCGCCTCGGGTCTGGTTGCCGGGCCCCGCTACCTGCCTCCCTGGGCGCGTGACCTGCCCGCGCTCGGGGCGTATCTCGCGTTCGCGCGCCTCGCGTACCGCATCGACGAGGAAGGCGTGGCCCTCGACGGCATCCTGCCGCTGGCGGACTTCTGAGCCGCGAGCTCAGGCCGCGAGCTGCCGCTCGACGAGCCGCTTGTAGGCCCCGCCGCGCGAGAGCAGTTCGTCGTGCGTGCCGACCTCCACGATGCGCCCGTGGTCGAGGACGACGACGCGATCGGCGTCCTTCACGGTCGAGAGGCGATGCGCGATGGTGAGCACCGTACGGCCGCGGCAGAGTCGATCGAGCGCCTCCTTCACGAGGTGCTCGCTCTCCGCGTCGAGGGCGCTGGTCGCCTCGTCGAGGACGAGGACCGGCGGGTTCTTGAGGAGAGCCCGCGCGATCGCGATGCGCTGTTTCTGCCCTCCGGAGAGCTGCGCGCCGCGCTCGCCAACCGGGGTCCGATAGCCGTCCGCGAAGCCGGTGACGAAGGCGTGCGCGTTGGCCGCCCGGCACGCCTCGACCACCTCCTCGGTGCTCGCGGCCGGCTTGCCGTAGCGGACGTTCTCCGCGATCGAGGCCGAGAAGAGGATCGGCTCCTGGGATACGACCCCGATCTGTCCGCGGAGCCAGGACGGCCTCAGCGTCCGCACATCGTGCCCGTCGAAGAGCACGGCCCCGGCGCTGGGGTCGTAGAGGCGGGTGACCAGGCCTGCGATCGTGCTCTTGCCTGCTCCGGAGCTGCCGACGATCGCGACGCGCTCCCCCGGCGCGATGCGCAAGTCGAGCCCCGCGATCACCTCGGCCTCGGGCCGCGCGGGATACGCGAAGTGCACGCCCGAGAGCGTCACCTCGCCCCGGACGCTCGGCAGCACGTCGCCTACCTCCTGCATCGCCGGCCGGCGCTCGAGGATCTCGAACACGCGCTCGGCCGCCCCGGCTGCGCGGGTCAGGTCGGCGGACACGTCCGCCAAGGCGCCGAGGGATACGCCCACCATCAAGGTCACGACGAGGAAGGTCGTGAGGTCTTCGACGCCGAGGGCTCCCGCCAGGACCAAGCGACCTCCGTACCAGAGCACGAAGCACGCTGCCCCGAGCGCGAACGTGCCGACGAAACCGAAGAACCACCCGCCGAGACGGATCCGCTTCCTCGCCAGTTCGAAGCTCTGCTGCACCGCAGCCGCATAGCGCGCCCGCTCGATCGGCTCGGCAGCGAAGCTGCGGACGGTCCTCATGCCAGCGAGGCTCTCCTCGGCGACGGCTGCGGAGAGCGCGACGGAGTCCTGCACCTCGCGGCTGAGTCGGCGCAGGCGACGCCCGTAGAGCACGGCCCCGAGGGCGATCGGCGGGACCACGGCGAGGATGATGAGCGTGAGGCGCGCCGACGTGACGAACAGGACGCCGAGCCCACCGAGGGCCATCACCGCGTGCCGCAGCGCCATCGACACGTTCACCGAGAGGGCGTTCTGCAGGACGGTCGCGTCGGAGCTGAGCGCGCTCTGCAGATCCCCGGTGCGGCGCTCGTCGAAGAAGGCGATCTCCTGGCGGAGCAGGCTCTCGTAGAGGTCCTGACGAAGGCGCGCGACGATGCGCTCTCCTGCGGTGGTGAACAGCACGTACCGAAGCGCACCCGCCGTCGCCTGGGCCACGAGGATCACGGCCATGGCGATCGCGATCCGGTCGATGGCCGCGGGATCGTCAGCCGCCAGGGCCGCCGAGAGGAGCTCCCCGATGGCCCGCGGGAACGCGAGCCCGGCCGCTGCTGCGACGAGGAGGAACAACGTCCCGAGGCCGAGCGTCGGCCACTCCGCTCGGCTCAGCCCAAGCAGCTTCCGCAGACCCACACTCGCCGGGCGCGTCGACACGCCCGCGTTCTGCTCAGCAACGCGCAGGTCGTCCACCGCGGGGCGCCCGGATGGAGGTGAAGAAGCGTGACGTCGGGCGTGCGCACGGGTTCGCATCGGACTGCTTGCGGGTGCGGGAACTCGTGTAGAACCACCTGGCGGCAATGCTTCTTCGCGGAACCTTCGAGGCGCCGGAACG
>Ga0068877_10004105_pt1 | contig 11443 bp, 7 predicted proteins | sample NOAtaG_FD_66437 | JGI IMG/M metagenome (GOLD analysis project Ga0068877, IMG submission 66437) | Freshwater lake microbial communities from Lake Erie, under a cyanobacterial bloom - NOAA_Erie_Diel6S_1000h metaG | ecosystem: Environmental > Aquatic > Freshwater > Lake | place: USA: Ohio, Lake... | reverse complement strand
TGGCCACGACGCGTCCTGTCGCGTTCTTCCACTGGAAGGCCATGGGACGCTCACCGCGGACCCGGACGCCCGGATCGAGACGCTCGCCGGGGACGAATGAAAGCTCGGCGGGGGGAAGCCCGATCTGCGGTGCGCGACCCTGCCACTGCTGTTCCCGCTCAAGGTCCGTCCACAGCGGCAGCAGCCCGACCTGCAACCGCCGCGCGCTCCACATCACCGCCCGTTCGCGGTCGGCGGATACCAGCAGGTGCTCGGTGTTCGCGTCGGCCTTCTGGAAGAGAACGGCCCGACCCGACACCGCATCGAGGACGAAGAGTCCGGTCGGCCGTCCGGAGAGTCCCCCGGGGGAGCCCAGGCCGAGGAATCCCTGGCTCAACCGGGGATTGGGTCCGTCGGTCGAGGCCACCGGCCGCAGGCCTCCCGGCGGCAGCGGTCCCAGGGACCGCACCGCGTGCCGGGCCGTCACCCGATCATACGACAGCTCCAGCAGCTCGGGCGTCTCGCCTCCGAGGACCTGCACCAGGCTCACGATCCGGTCGCCCCGACCGTGGCTGCCGAGGTGCTGGAGTGGTCGCCCTCGATAGGCGGCCAGTTCCGCCTCGAGCGGATGCGTGACCTTCACCACGGAACGCCTCGCCTCCGCCGAGAAGCTGGTGTTCACCGATCCCGTGCCCGAGAGGGTCTCGGTCACCACGCGCCCGACATACTGCCCCACGGCCTCGCGGATCGCCGTGTTCACCGATTCCGTCACCGCCATCTGCGCGGCCTGCTCGATGGCCATGAGGTCGAGGGCGATGGCCTGGCTGGCGCCCGTGGGGTCCGGCGCAACCGACAGGATCGCCTCCAACCACCGGGCCTGCCGGATCAGGTTCATCCAGCAGTCGTCGCCCGGGCGATCAGGCGACAGGGATTCCATGAACCGCTCCATGAACCGGGAGACGGTCTCGGTGCCGCCACCGAGCCGCTCGTCGAAATGCTCCCCGAGCACCTCGTGGACCAGCCCCTGCGTGATGCGTGAGAAGTCCATCGCCCTCAGCAGGTAGTCCATCAGGTGGTCATGAAGGCTCAGGTCCAGATTCAACTCCGGGAAGGTCTTCCGGAACTGCTCGATGACCATGCCTTCGATCACCGACTGCATTCCCAGACGTCCCAGGTCCAGCTCAAGGCCCTCGAAGAGCGTGTCCAACGGCGTGGTGAGGAACGATCCCAGCTCGGTCACGCTCAGGATCCGCCCGAAGTTCAGGCGGTCGCCTTCGGTCTGGAGGCCGAATCGGCCCAGCACCTCCGCCACGGTCCGGTCGAGGATGACGGCGTCGCCGGTCCGGGCGCCGAGGGCGGCTCCGGCTCCGTCGGCCACGAGGTCGGCCACCAGTGCCAGCAGCCTCTTGTTGTAGATCCCGATCGCGAAGGACTTCCGCAGGCCGCTCCAGCCCTCGACCTTGGCCACCACCGGGTCGATCGCTCCGAACAGGCCGGCCTGCACCTCCAGCAGATGGGATTGGAATCGTTCGCGGGCGGCGATCTCGAAGCGCGGAAACCCCTCGAAGCCGGCGTAATGCGCAGCGATCTTGAGGCCCTCGTAGTAGATGCGGTTGTCCCACTCGATGCGGATTCCGTCCTCCCACGACTTGAACAGGGAGCGGGCCAACGACGGCAGGTCGTCCGGGAAATCGCACCCGATGACGAACTCCACCGTCCAGGTCACCGGGTTCAGGTTGATGAACCGGATGAGTCCGTCCACGACGAGACCCAGGCTGCTGCGGCTGACCCGATCGACAAACTGATGCACCGTGTCATCGGCGAACGGCAGGTCGGGGACCAGCGCCTTGAACACGTAATCCACCACGAAGGCATCGATCCTGAGCGCGTCGAGGTGGTCCTTCAGGCGATTGCGCAGGATGAGCATCCGCTGCCCGAAATCGTCGATGGCCAGCGATCCCCGCACCACCTTGTTGAGCGACAACTCCGCAAACACCCGGTTGAAGTAGCCCTCGATCACCCCCTCGAGACGCGTCTCCAATTGCCGCAGCGAAATGGCCCGCAGCGCCTCGCGCACCGTGACCTGCCGGTCGAGGTCCAGCCCCCGCAGGTACCCGTCGAGGTTCTCGTCGAAGCCCGGATCGAGGCGCAGGAAATCGATCAGGGCCTGGTGGCGTCCGGGGATCGCATCGAGCAGCAGCCCCTTGAGGTCGAGTGTCTGCGAGAGGCGCTCGTTCCGCGGCACCATGTCGGCCACGAGCCGCCTCATCGGCACATGCAGGCTCGCCTCGGGCAGGAACCCCGTGAGTTGCACGCTCAGGGGCGACGCGTGCAGGGGACGGGTCAGCTCGATCCATTCGTAGGTGATGGACCGCGGTTGCCCATCGTCTCTGCCCGCAAGCCTGGCCGAGCCCAGTTGGTCGAACATGGGCCACTCCGGGGTGTTCCGGAAGAACAGCATCGAGTCGTGGATCTTCCGCGCCGGCGTGGTCCCGAGCGCCTGGTTTTCCGGAAGGCCCGCCTGGCCCACCAATGCGGAGAATCCGATGCCCTGGGCACCCGGGCCCTTGGGGAAGCCCAGCGGGAGCGAGCCCTGGCCGATGGCGTAGCGCGAGAACAGGTAGCCGTCGGAAAGCGGAAGCCCGAGGTCGTGCAGCGAGGAGGCCGAATAGACCTTGCCTTGCACGAAGAGTTCCCCGCCCTGCGGGTGCATCCGCGAGGTGACCGTCTGCAAGGGCGCGGCCGAGGTGTCGGGGCTTTCCAGGGTACGCATCCCCGAGAACGTGAAGGTCCCGTTCGTCTGCCAACGGTAGGTGTAATACGACGCGGCCGGCACGAACGACGACTGGTCTTGCGCGTAGAGCCAACCCTCCCGCATGAACACCGTGCCCAGTTCCATGCCATGGATTCCCTGGCTGGGCCACGTGATCGCCTGGCCCGCATCGACCAGCGGGCGGAGCGTCTGGATCCGGCGCGGGCCGGCCCACCTCGACACGTCGATCACCTGGATCACCTCCTGGTGGACGACCTGCCGGCCCGGCAGCGGCTCCCTCTGGACCACCCACAGGTACGGCCCGTCCTGCCACACCTGTTGGATGGGCAGGTTGGACTCGAGCAGCGGGAACAGGTCGGGGCCGAGTCGGCCGGGGACCGCCTGGGACAGCGCTTCCTCCAGGCCTGCCGGGGTCGTCGCCGGAGGGGGTTGCCCATTCCCGGTCCCCCGGGCCCGGGGCAGCATGAGGACCAGGGCGGCGATCAGCAGCGCCCGGAAGGCTTTGGCGTGGGGCGTGGAATGGGCAGCACACGGGAGCATGTCGGCGCAGGGAATGCCCGAACCTCCGGGAGGGCGTCCAAGGTTTTTGGCGATCCGGTATCCCGGCCTCCCGTCGGGATCACGGTTCGCCGCAGTGGAATCCCGTTGGCCGCATGGCCGTTCAAGCCGGACCCGTGGGCCGGGCACGAACCGATCGTTGGGGCCTGTCGGGGTCCCATGGGCCGGGCACTGGGCGCAGGGCGAACGCCTCCACGGTGACTCCGGCGCAGCAGTGCGCCAGGTCCGGGGGGCGATCCGGGATCGGCAAGCCATTCCACGCGAGGGGCAGGGCACTCCAGTGGGTCAGCAGGGCTTGTGACGCCTGATAGGGCGCGTGGTGCACGCGCCCCTCCTGCAGGATCCCGCGGTGACGGGTGAAGAACCGGTAGCGTTCCAGGAGGTGGAACTCGAGGGTCCCGATGCCGGAGATGCGGGCACCGGAGGCGGGGCGCCACCCGTACCGCGCAACTTCTGTCCGCAGTCCGCGCCTTCGGCACCACAGGTGCGACTCGCCGTCCGAGGCCTCGAAGCCCATTCCCGCGTGTTGGTAGGGAAGGCTGAAGAAGGCCCGCGCGATCTCCACCGGGATGGCCCGGTTGCAATCCAGCGACAGGAAGAAGACCCCGGGTCGCCCGGACACATCCCGCACGTAGAGGCGCACGTTCAACTCCAGGAAGAACGACAGCCAGGGCACCGCGGGCAGCCCCCTCGGCCGGACCGCCTCCATCCGGAACCCCACGAGTCCGACGTAGGATCGTCCGTCGTGCTCGTCGAGGGTGAGTCCCTCCGGCAGCCGGGCTCGAAGGAGGTCCGCCGGCTGCTCCCAGTGCAGGAAGAACAGCTCGTTCCACTCCTGGAGAAGCACCGGACGGGCGCCGGTGGCAGGTTCCGGATCGGGTGCCGGTTCGCCGGGTTGGGGGTGGTGCATCGACCGTCGGTAGGGGTTTGCGGACGTCCTTGCGTCATCAGGTGTCCGGTGGGAAGCGGCAGCGCGGTTGGCCGGTGTCGGTTGTCAGTCCTTGAACGCCCAAAGATTCCGCCGGGTCCGCAGCAGGAACAGGCCCTGGGAGATCGCCGGGGAGGCCTGGACCTCCTCGCCCTCGACCAGGGGATTGCGCGCGACCACGCGGAAGGTCTTCGAGGCGTCGAGCACGGTGGTCTGCCCGTTGTCGCCGACGAAGTAGATGCGTCCGGCCGCCGACACGGGCGAGGCCGAGAAGTTGCCGCCCACGCGCTCCTGCCAGACGATGGTCCCCGTCGCGGCCTCGTAGCAGGTGGCCACCCCGGTGTCGGTCATGGCGTACACGCGGCCGTCGAGATGGAGGAGCGACGGCACCTTCGGTTCACCCCGCTTCTGCTTCCACACGAGGTTGGATTGCCGGAGGGCTCCGTCGCCGCCGAGCCGGAAGGCCTTGATGCCCTCCTCGCCGCCCCACCCCCCGGAGCAGAAGGCCAGCCCGTCACCCAGCACGACCGACGGCACCTTGCCTTCTCCCGGCACGTCGCTCGTCCACAGGAGCGTTCCCTTCCGCAGGTCGAATCCCTGCAGCACGTCGCCGGCCTCCGTCACCACCTGGCGGCGTCCCTTCGGATCGGTCCACACCACCGGGGTGCCGTGCGAGATGCGCGAGCGCCCCCGACCGGTCCGCCACCGTTCCCGGCCGGTCTTCGCGTCGAGGGCCACCACGTACGACTTCTCCCAGGGGATCTGCCAGCCGACCTTCTTGTCGGGGCCCTCGCTGCTGGCGTCCCGCGACATGATGAGCAGGCCGTCATGGAGCAGCAGGGCCGTGCCCAGTCCGTGCTGGCTGTAGAACGGGTGCTCGCGGTTGGTCCAGACGGGCTTGCCGTCGACGTCCACCGCCGCGAAACCGCCGTCGCCGAAGCAGGCGTAGACCCGCTTGCCATCGGTCGCCGGCGTGGGCGTCGCGTACGAGTTGCGCGTCTCCTTGCGCCGGGGCACCTGCCGGAAGACCTCGGTGTTCCAGACGATGCGGCCCGTCTTGCGCTCCAGTCCGAGGATCCGGCACGACTCGCCGTTGTCGGTGGTCGTGGTCACGAAGACGCGGTTGCCGAAGACGATGGGCGACGACCACGACTCGCCCGGGATCTCCGTCTTCCAGGCGAGGTGCTCGGTGGCCGACCAGGTCGTCGGCACGGTGGTCTCCTTCGAATGGCCTTGGCCGTCGGGCCCGCGGAACTGCGGCCAATTCTCCGCATGGGCGACGCAGGCGGCCAGACCCAGCGTGGTCACGGTGAGCATGAGGGAATTCATGGCGGCAGGATGCCTGGGAGCCCGCCCCTGAGAAGGTTCGATTTCGGGGGTGCAACCCCGCGACCTGGGCCCCACCGGACCGCCCTCAGAGGAATCCCGCCGGGACCAGCCGTGCCTCCCGGGCCTGTCGCGCGAGGGGCTCGCGGAAGTCGGGATGCGCCACCGAGATCAGCGCCCGGGCCCGTTCCGGCACCGAGCGCCCCTTCAGGTTCACCACGCCCCACTCCGTCGCCACAAACATCACGTCGGTCCGCGGTGTCGTGACGATGGTTCCGGGCTCCAGGGCCGTCACGATCCGGCTCTCGACCGTTCCGTCGCGCCGGGTGCGGGTCGACGGCAGGCACAGGAACGATTTCCCGCCCGCCGACGCATAGGCCCCGCGCACGAATTGCAGCTGCCCGCCCGTGCCGGTCAGGTGCCGGTGGCCGGCGCTCTCCGAGGCGGCCTGCCCCTGCAGGTCCATCTGAGCGGTGCTGTTGATCGAGACCACCCCGGGGTGGGCCTGGATCCGGTCGGGCAGGTTGGTCTCGTCGACCGGCCACGTCTCGAGGTCAGGGTTGTCGTGGATGAACGCGTTCAGCGCCGCCGATCCGCCGGCGAAGGTGAACACCGTCTTGCCGACGCCGTTGGCCTTTCGGGCGCCGGTCACCCGGCCGGCCTGATGAAGGCGCATCAGGCCGTCCACGAGCATCTCCGTGTGGATCCCCAGGTCCGTCACGCCGGCCTCGAGGATCGCGTCGCACACGGCGTTGGGCAGGCCCCCGATGCCGATCTGAAGGCAGGCGCCATCCTCGACGTGGGCCGCCACCTGCCGGGCGATCCGCAGATCGGTGTCGGTGGGAACGCCCTGGGGCAGCTCCGGCGCCCCGGGTCCATCGGTCTCGATCACGAAGTCCACCCGCGACTCGTGGATGCCGTTCCTCGGGCCCCGGACGCGGGGCATCCGCGGGTCCACCTCCACGATCACGCATCGGGCCCGTTCCAGCAGGGCCTCGTGGTAGGTGCAGGCCCCGCTGAAGTTGTAGACTCCGGCGGCGTCTCGCGGGCAGGTCTTCACCACCGCGAGGTCCACCGGATCGATGAACCGGCGGTACAGGTCGGGCGCCTCGCCGAAGTTCAGCGGAAGGTAGTGGGCCTCGCCGGCGTCATGTCCCCGCCGGTCCACTCCGGAGAAATGCCAGTTGTTCCAGACGAAGCGCCGCCCGCCGTCCGCCGCCGCCAGCACCGCCCTCGGTCGCATCGACAACGCCGCGCGCAGGAATACCGGCCCGCCCAGGTCGTCCCGCTCGGCCAGCGCGCGGTCGAAGGCGTCGGGTTGCCCCATGCCGAATCCATAGTCCAACCACTGTCCGGGGTGGACCTTTGCGGCGGCCTCTTCGGCGGTGATCCGGGTCGCGGGGTGCGTTCGCATGGGCATCGACGGGGGGATTCCCGAAGCTGCTCGGCCGGGGCGTCCGCAGGCAATCCCGCAAATCGTGGGACATCCGCGGGGCATGGAAACCTCCGCCCGACGCGTGCCCCGGCGACCAACAGGGACGCACAGTGAAGCTTGACTTGGACCAACTTTATGGGCACCCAATCGGCCATCCACAGCACCGCAACCGGGCCACCGCTTCCATCGAGGAGGAATTGGGCCTCAGGTCCATCCGGGGCGGGTGACGTGGGGAAACCTTTCAAACTCGAGAGCCTATGAAGATGCAACAACGGATCGGTACCCGGCGGAGGGGCTTCACCCTCATCGAACTGCTGGTCGTCGTCGCCATCATCGCGATCCTTGCGGGGATGCTGCTGCCGGCGCTGTCCAAGGCCAAATCCAAGGCGTTGTCGATCTCGTGCCTCTCGAACACCAAGCAGCTCTGCCTGGCCTGGATTCTCTACTCGGGCGACCATCAGGAGCGTCTGGTGCCCAACTACCTGGGCACCCCCGACGCGTGGATCCTGGGCGACGTCAACTCGGCCCCGGGACACACCAACCGCAACAACATCATCACGGGCAAGCTTTTCCCGTACAACTCGTCCGAGTCCATCTACGTCTGCCCGGCCGACGACTACAAGTACCAGGGTCGGAAGTTCCGGCGGGTCCGCAGCTACTCGATGTCGGGCCAGATGAACAGCAACGTCGAGTGGGTGAACCCGCGCTATCCCCTCCGCCGCAAGACCTCGGACATCATCGATCCCGATCCTTCCGGGGCGCTGGTCCTCATCGACGAGAGCACCAAGACCCTCGAGGACGGCTATTTCGCCATCCAGGTCGACAACCGCGTCTGGCAGAACGACCCGTCGGACCGTCACAACCGGGGCGCCAACCTCACCTTCGCCGACGGCCATTCCGAGATCTACAAGTGGTTCGAGCCGATGACGGGCAAGCACAGTTGGGATGCCCCGGCGCAGAAGCCCATCGATCGCGATTTCGACCGCCTCGCCGCCACCATCGCCACGAAGAAGTAGGCGCCGCCGGGGTGGGACCGAGGCGCTGGGGTTCTGGCCGGTCGGCAGGCAGTGTCGGCGGAGGTTGGACACCCCTCTCCGCTGCCATCCTTCTTCACCGTCAACGGTTCGTCGTTTGAACCCATCGGCCACTGGGAGACGGCAGATGTTTCATTCGATTCCGACGGTGAAATCCGTGGTGGCCCCTTGGATGGCAAGTCCGCTGTTCGTTCGGGATTCCGGCATCGACTCCCCCCGACAGATCATCGGGTGGTGGGAGGCTCGGCGCGGCCCCTACAACCTGATCGTCGCGATCGCCGGTGTTGTCACCACCGCCACGGGCGTCCTGTCCGTGAGCGTGGCCAATGCCTTCCTCGAATCCCCCATCCAGCGTCCGGATCCGCCGCTGTTTTTCTTCGCCGCCCTCTACGCCGTGGCGGCGAATCTTGGGTACACCGGCGGATGGATGGTCGAGTTGATCGCCGGAAGGTTGCTGGGTGTCCGCTCGGGCCATCTGGCCGTGTTGTCCTTCCGGTTGGGCCTGGTTTTCTCGATCTTGGTGACCCTCCTGCCTGCGGTGTTCGCCATGGGCTTCGCCCTCCACGCGTTCCTGACCCGACGGCCGTTGATCGTGCCCTGAGGATGCCGCTGGGTTTCCTTCCCTGAAGCCCCTGCAAACTTCCACTTGGCATCGGCCGATCGCCAGGCATCGTTGCACGGTCATCAGGATCCGGTGCGGTTCCAGCGCACCTCTCGAGTTCCCTCCACAGGGAGTCCACCGGGCCGGCTTAGCTCAGCGGCAGAGCAACGGTTTTGTAAACCGTGGGTCGTCGGTTCAATCCCGACAGCCGGCTCCACTTCACCACCCTGTACACGTCAAAGCCGGACAGGGCTCAACTATGGTTTGTGGTGGTTGGCGATTTCCGCATCGCTCAGGCGCAGGAAACGCGCGGCATTGTGATAGAGGATGTCCCGCTTCTGCTCTCGGGACAGGAAACTTGCAGAATCGATGGCTTCAATCGACAGGCGGATGGCGTCCGGCCACTGCATCTGGTCCGAGCCGTGCATGATGCGCTTGGAGAATCCCGCCTCGACCAGTCGTCTCAGGTATTTGTGGAATTCAGGGCGCGGCAACACCCAGTTGATCACACCGATGTCCACATAGACCTGCGGATGGGCGTACAGCAGGCCGACCATTTCGTCCTGGAACGGCCACCCTGCATGCATCACGTAGAGTCGCAGCTTCGGGTGCCGAACCAGGACGTCTTCCAACAGGAGGGGACTGGCCGAGGCCATCCGGTATTTCGGGTGACCCGCATAGGCCGCCCCCGGCGGACCCAGGCCGAGGTGCATCCCGACGATGACGTCCAATTCCTCAGCCAGCGCAAAATAGGGTTCCAGCTCGGGGGCATTGGCGGGCAATCCCAGATACTGCGGCGCGAACTCAGCGAGCGCCTGGCTGCGGGCATCCTTCTTGAACCGGGCCCGCAGGCCTTCGAGCTCGGCACCTCCACCGAAGAGCAGGGTGGTGCTCAATCCGTTGATGATGCGCGTCGGGGCGGCCGCCCGGTAGGACTCGGTTTGCGGTCCCGAGGTGACCGCCAGAACGATCTTGTGCTTCTTGAGCGCCGCGAGGGTTCGATCCCTGAGATCGACCGTGCTCCGGGCCGCAGGCACACCGCTCAATGGCTCCGGGGCACCCGGGGCGACGAACAGGTCATGGGCGTGGAGATGCATGTCGATGATGGGCTTGCGTTGCGCCTGTGCCGTCGGCAACGACAAGAAAAACAAGGCGAGGATCGCCTGGCTCAGAAGGCGGATGTGCGTTTGCATGGGGAAAGCGTGGGACGTTTCCGGCGGGTTGCCCCCTTCCCGGGACCCATGGGGAAGGTGCCCGAAACGAGGAGCAGGGGGACGGTCTCCAAAGACTGCACAAGCCAGCCCGTCGGCGCAAACCGCGGCGCTCGGGGCCTATCCAGTGTGCGCATCCGCCAGCCTGTGTCGGTGCCCTCGTGACCGTCCAGGAGCGGGAGCCGGAAACCGGGGTCGAACGCATTCTTTCCGAGCCACCGGAAATGAGGTGCGGGAACGGTCGGGATGGATTGGGATGTCCCCATGGATCCCGGCCGACATCCGCCGCCCCCGCCAACCCGGTTCCGGATCGAAACGACAGGCTTCCCCATGAAGAAACGCACCATCCTGGCCACCGTCCTCGCATTGCTTTGGGTCGCCGTCCCCGAGTCCCAGGCGTTGGAGAAGACCAATCTGCTGGAAACGGTGATCCAGCTCGGCCTGACGCGATTGGACAAGCCGATGGTCACCTACCACAGCGAGGGGTGTGGGAAGCGCGCGAGGAAACTTTCGGCGGCGATCGCCGAGATGAATGCGTTCTACCAGACGCACCTGGGCGTCCGCGCGTCCGTGCCCCTGGCGGTCCTCAACTCCAACGACTGGGTGCGGGTGAGTTCGCGGCCGTATGGCATGCCGAACATCGACGGGACTCCGCCCGTCATCTTCATGCCGGCCACCTCCGGTGGGCTCGCCTTTCATCTGATGATGGCCCGCAAAGACGCGATCCCGGCCAAACGGCTCGAGGATCATCTCCGTGCCCGGCGGGTCGGCTTCGAAGCCGCCGCGGATGAGTTTGTGGACATCATCGGGTTCCACGAACTCGGCCATGCGCTGTGCGCCCGGTATGGCATCGCGCCGCGTTGCCACTGGCTGGACGAGTACGTCGCCAGCTACTTCGCCTATGCCTTCGTCTCGGAACGGAGGCATCAATCGAAGGAGGTTTTCGAGTTGCTCGGTCGGCCGTCGAAGGCCAGGCCGCTCAACACGTCGTTGGCCGATTTCGAACGCCTCTACGGAGGGGTCGATGACTACGGCTGGTACCAGGGAATGTTCGAGAGCCACATCCAGACGGTGTACCCGAGACTGGGCCTCCAATTCCTGCGGGAGCTGCGGCGACGCTTTCCGGCGCCGCCGGTCCCGCTGTTGGACATCCCGGTGCCGAACCCGGTGGAGCCCAACCCCGTGCTCGCCGAGTTGGAAGCGTTCGCGCCGGGTTTCAGGAGATGGGCCGAAGGGTTTGGGCCGTAGGGCCGACAACGACGTGCCCGAAGGACCGGGTCGGCGCCCATGGAGGCCGACGGTGGATGGCCCATCCCGTCTTGAAATCACCCGAGCAGTCCGCGGATGGGGTCGGCGTGGTAAAGCGGGAACGGGCGCTGCTGGAGGTCGTGCCACACCGTGTCGCGGGGCAGGCCCAGCGCGTGGAACACGGTCGCCGCGAGGTTCTCCGGGGTTTGGGCATCGGAGGCTGGTTGACCGCCTTCGCGGTCGGACGATCCGACGACATGGCCACCGTGCACCCCACCGCCGGCGAAGAACACCGATTGCACCGCCCCCCAGTGGTCGCGCCCGGGGTGGCTGGCCCCCGGCAGGGTTGA
>Ga0068877_10004102_pt1 | contig 11450 bp, 6 predicted proteins | sample NOAtaG_FD_66437 | JGI IMG/M metagenome (GOLD analysis project Ga0068877, IMG submission 66437) | Freshwater lake microbial communities from Lake Erie, under a cyanobacterial bloom - NOAA_Erie_Diel6S_1000h metaG | ecosystem: Environmental > Aquatic > Freshwater > Lake | place: USA: Ohio, Lake... | reverse complement strand
GGGGGGGGGGGGGAGGGGGGGGGGGGGGGGGGGGGGGGGGGGGGGGGGGGGGGGGGGGGGGGGGGGGGGGGGGGGGGGGGGTCGGGGAGTCGGCCGACCAGGACGCAGCCGACGGGGATGCAGGGGGAGGCGCCGGTGTCGAGGGCGGCGACCTGGGCGGCCAGGGCACGGACGGTGTGGGGGGTGCCGATGAGGACCAGTCCGGTGGCGGGGAGCAGGGGGGGCTCGGCGGCGCGGGGCGGCGGGGCCTCATGCGGGGTGAGGCTGGAGGCGAGGTCGGCAGGGTTGGAGAGGGCGGTCGCCATGGGGCAAGGGATCGGCGATCGGGCGTGGGGGAGGTGGGGGGCGGAGGCGGTGAGGGGGGAAAGCCCCGGGCGCGGGCGGTGCGGGGGGGCTTTACTTGGGGCATGATCACGCGGCTGAAGGGCACGCTGGAGCGGGTGGAGGAGCATCGCGCAGCAGTTGCGCCTGTGGGGCTGGAGGCGGTGAGCATCGAGGTGCTGCTGCCGGCGGCGACGGCGGCGGCTTTGGCGGGGCGTGAGGGGCAGGTGGTCACCCTGTCGACCTTGGCGTATCTGGAGTCGCCGAACCAGGGGGCGACGTTTGTGCCTCGGCTGATTGGGTTTGCCGGCGAGACCGAGCGGGAGTTCTTTGAGTTGTTCACGACGGTGAAGGGGATCGGCAACCGGCGGGCGTTGCGGGCGATGGCGGAGCCGGCGGGTGCGATCGCAGCGGCGATTGCGCGGGGGGATGCGAAGTGGCTGACGAAGCTGCCGGAGATCGGCAAGCGGATGGCGGACACGGTGATTGCGGAACTGAAGGGGAAGGCGGACCGCTTTGCGGACGCGGGGGTGAGCGACCCGGATGCGGCGGGCGGCGTGGCGGGGGGTGTGGCGGCGGCGGGTGTGGCGGCGGCGGGGGCGATGTCGGCGGTGGAGCAGGACGCGGTGGGGGCGCTGGTGCGGCTGGGGGAGCAGCGGAGCGAGGCGGAGCGGAAGGTGGCGATGGCGGTGGCGCGGCTGGGGCGTGTGCCGGGGGAGAGCAACGAGGTGATCGCGGCGGTGTTCGCGTGGGCGGGCCGGTGAGGCGCGGGCTCAGGCGGCGTTGCGAGCTGGGGGAGGGGAGGCGGGGCCGGCCCAGCGGTTGAGGCGTGCGACCAGTCGGGAGCAGTCGATGGGCTTGGTGAGGTAGTCGTCCATGCCGGCCTTGGAGCAGAGCTCGTCGTCGCCCTTGATGCTGTCGGCGGTGAGGGCGATGATGGGGACTCGGCGGCGGCCGGTGGCGGCCTCTTGGCTGCGGATGGCGCGGGTGGCCTCGAAGCCGTCCATCTCGGGCATGTGGCAGTCCATGAGGATGGCGGCGTAGTCGCCTTGGGCGGCCAGTTCGACGGCGAGTCGGCCGTTGGAGGCGATGGTGCAGGCGAAGCCGAGCTGGGTGAGCAGTTCCTGGATGAGGATCTGGTTGACGTCGTTGTCCTCGGCGACGAGGAGGTGGACCGGTGCGGGGAGATCGGCCTGTGCGGGGTGTTGGTGGGGTTGGTGGGCGGGGGCGGGCGAGGGCGTGTCGGGGGTGTCGGCGGGCAGCGCGCGGCGGATGACCGGTGAAGGGGGGCCGAGGCGGCAGACCTGAACGGATCGGAAGATGGTCTCGGCGAACTGATCCTGGCGGATCGGCTGGTGGATGACGTTGTCGAAGCAGAAGGAGATGGAGTCGTCGGCGGAGATGTCGGCGGGCTGGATGAGCAGGGTGGCGAGGAACTTGTCGCGTCGGGTGCCGGAGGTCTGGAGGGCAGCGAGGCGGGCCTGTCCATCGTCCAGTTCGGCATCGATGAGCAGGGCGAGGGGTCGGGGGTCGGCGGCGAGGCGCGTCAGGGCGTCGCGGTATTGGTCGATGGTCTGGGCGATCGCGGTGTTGAAGCCCTCGATGGCGAGCTGCTCGAGGAGGGTCTGGCGTGGCGGGCCGGGGCGGTGGAAGAGCAGAACGTTGATCTGGGCGGGCTCGGGCAAGTGTGAAGGCGCGACGGACGGGGCGTCGGGGAGCGGGATCCAGAAGCCGAAGACGGAGCCCTTTGCTGGTGTGCTGGAGACGAAGACATCGCCGTGCATGAGGTGAGCGAGTTCGCGGCTGATGGCGAGGCCCAGGCCGGTGCCGCCGTGCTTGCGAGTGGTGGAGTTGTCGGCCTGTGTGAATCGCTGGAAGAGGCGTTCGAGCTGGTCGGGCGGGATGCCCGCACCGGTGTCGTGGATTTCGCAGCGGAGTGCGCGTGCGCCGGAGGGGCGGACCTCGGCGTTGAGGCGGATGATGATGGAACCGGACTCGGTGAACTTGACGGCGTTGGTGGCGAAGTTGAGGATGATCTGGCGGTAGCGGGTGGGGTCGCCGATGATGGCGACGGGGACGTCGCGTTGAACGATGCAGGCGACGTGGAGCTTTTTCTCGGCGGCCTTGACGCAGATGATGTCGGCGGCGTCCTGGGCGACGGCGACGGGGTTGAACTGGATCTGTTCCAGTTCGAGCTTTCCGGCCTCGATTTTGGAGAAGTCGAGGATGTCGTTGATGAGGGCGAGGAGGGCCGAGGCGCTCTGCCGGGCGAGCATGGTGTAGCGGCGCTGTCGGTCGTCGAGGGGTGTGCGGAGGAGGAGTTCGGCCATGCCGCTGACGCCGTTGAGGGGCGTGCGGAGCTCGTGGCTCATTTTGGCGAGGAACTCGCTCTTGGCGTTGGAGGCGGTCTCGGCGGTGGTTTTGGCGGCCTGGAGTTCGTCGCGCTGGGAGTTGGCGAGGGTGACGGCCTCGCGGAGGCGGGACTCGGAGGCGGCGATGGCATCGGCCATGGCGTTGAAGTCGGCGGTGAGGGCGGCCAGTTCGCCCCGACCGGTGACGGTCAGTCGGATGGAGCGGTCTCCGGCGCGGAGGCGTCGGAGGCCTTCTGCGAGGCGGGCGACGGGGCGGTTGATGCTGCGCGAGATGATAAAGGCGGCGGCGGTGACCAGGAGGGCGGTGAGCGAGGCGGCCAGAACGACGACCAGTTCGCCGAAAGCGACGCCGAGTCGAGCCTCGCGGACGATGATCTGGGCGCGCTGTCCGGCGGCGTGGATGAGGTGCTCGACGGCGGTGCGGTGCTCGGCGTAGACGGCGGCCATGTCGACATGGGCGGCGAGGGCGGCGGCCCGGAAGTCCTGGCGGTTGAGCGCGGGGAGGAAGTCGTGCTGATAGAGGCTGAAGAGGCGGCGGCCGGTGGCTTGGACATCGTCGAGGTGCCGCACTTCCGGCTCGCCTGCTTGAAGACGCTGCATCCAGTACGAGCAGGCGGTTTCGAACTCGTCACGGAGCTGGTCGAGGCGCTGGATGAGCGAGGCGGCCTGCTCGCTGCCGGCCTCAGACTCGAGCCTGAGGATCAGGGCGTAGGCCTCGGCGAGGAACAGCGGTGGCGGCGCGGCCTCGATGACCAGGTGTTTGGCTTCGGCGAGGCGGTTGTGGGTGTCGCTGCCGATGCTGGTTGCGTCCATGGTCTTGAGACCGAACCAAAGGACGATGAGCACGCCGACGACGGGGATGCCGGTGAGCAGTGAGAAGCGGTAACGCAGCGGCAGAGAAGACAGCACGACGGGCTCCTGATCAGGAGGTGCCTCGGGAAGCGGCGGAGCGTCCGGGGGAAGCGGGGGCCGTCGCGGAGGTGGTGGAGGGATCGGTCCTCGGGGGAGCGGCGTTTGCGGGGGGCGTTTGCGGGGGTGAAGGGTCGGCGTCGGGTCGCCGGAGCATTCGGCAGTGGGGTGCGTGGCGATTCCGATAACAGCGAGCGTGCCGGCGAACCAAGCGCGTGCGGCGCGTGCGGCGCGTGCGGCGCGTGCAGCGCGTGCAGCGCGTGCGGAGGGGGTGAGGGGCCGGCGCGGGTGGGGTGGCGGTCAGGCGGCGGGGTCGCGTGCGGCGAGGGCCAGTTCGCTTTCCAGGCGGTCGACGAAGGCGTCGACGGTGGGGTGGAGGACATCAACCAGGGCGCGTGCGGCGCGTGCGGCGCTGGCCCGCCAGTCGGGCGAAGCGGCCAGGGAGAAGGCGTCGGCCCAGCTGTGCGGCTGGTCGGCGGCGACCAGGGCGCCGGCGGCGGCGCCGGGGCCGGTGAGCATCCAGTCTCCGGGGGCTCCGCGGGCGAGGAGGAGGGGCTTGGACCAAAGCAGGGCGTCGGCGGTGGCGCGGGCGGGTGTGCCCAGGGGGCCGTTGGAGGCGGCGACGTGCTCGGGGCCGGGTTCTTGCAGGGGAATGGGCCGCGGGGCGCGGATGGCAGGGAGGAGGCGAGGGGCGATCATGGGACCGGCGACGGCGACGGCGTCGGCGGCGGCGAGGAGTGCGGTGTAGTCTGAGGTGGGTGCGACGGGGATGACCAGATCGGCGACGCCGGCCTGGGCGGCCAAGCGGAGGACGGCGAAGGGATCGGGTGAGACGACGGCGAGGAGGGGTGCGTTGTCGCCGAGTGTGCGGCGTGCATGGTGGAGGCCGGCGAAGAGGGAGGGGACGCGGGCATCGACGCGCCAGGAGAGGCTGAGGAGGATGAGTGTGCGGTGGGGCGGGAGGGCGAGGAGGCGGCGGGCGAGCTCGGCGTCGGCGGCGCGGACGGCGGGCGGGGGCGGTGCGGGGGCGGCGCCGGCGGCGGTGGCGTCGGCGATGACGTGGGCGGGGAGTCCGACGGCGCGGGCGAGGTCCTCACGGGCGAGGCCGCCGAAGACGACGGCGCGACGGAGGCGGCCGAGGCGTTCGCCGTGGGAGCGGGCGAGGAGTTCGAGGATGCCGCGCCAGAGCAGGGCGGGTGCGGCCTTGGCATCGGCGAAGGCGGCTTCGGTGCAGACGGGGCCGTGCGGGGCGAAGCGTGCCAGGGCGCGACCGGCCTCGCGGAAGGCGGAACCTGAGAGGGGCGCCCAGACGGGGGCGATGACCAGGCGGGAGAAGGAGGCGACGGCGGGCGTGGGCGCGGCGTGGAGTTCGCGGCGGATCCAGCGGTAGTAGGGCCCGCCGACGTGGCGGCGGCGGTGGCAGAAGGGGGCGCGGGTGCGGAGGGTGACGCCGGCGGCGAGGAGTTCGGTGGGGTCTTCGACGGCCTCGGCGCAGAGGGTGACGCGGTGGCCCCGGGCGGCGAGTTGGATGGCGACACCGTGGACGAGGTGACCGGCCAGCCAGGGGGCGCGGGGGAGGCGCTCAGCGAGAAGGACGATGTCCACGGCGGAGTTTATCGCGGGGGCGGCGGGCGTGTGTGGGGGTGTGGATGTGGTCAGGCGTTGACCAGGTGGCCCCGGACGTGGCTGTAGCGCATGGCGGCCATGCGGATGGCGGCTTCCAGGCCGTCGACCATGCGGGGGACGGTGTAGCGGTGGCGGGCGTTGACGGCGGCGCTCTCTGAGAGGCGGGTGCGGAGGGCCTGATCGGTCCAGAGGCGTTCGATGACGGCGGCGAGATCGGGGATGCTGCCGTGGCGGTAGAGCAGGCCGTTGTCCTCGGGGACGAGGGCTTCGATCTCGGGGTTCTGGGCCTCGATGCGGTCTGAAGTGATGGCGGGGAGGCCGTAGGACTGGGCGTGGATGAGGCTCAGGCCGATGTTCTCGGGATAGACGAAGGCGTGGCTGGTGAGGAACCAGGGGGCGAGGTCGTCCTCGTTGTAGATGGCGCCGGTGAGGGTGGCGCAGTCCTGGAGGTTGCGGGCCTTGATGAGGCGTTCGAGGTCGGGGCGTTCGACGCCGTCGCCGACGATGATGACGCGGAGGCCGGGGTGGCGGGGGCGGAGGAGGGCAGCGGCTTCGATGAGTTTGTCGGTGCCGTTGTGGCCGGTGAGTCGGGAGACGAACAGGAGGTTGGGGCCGGAGGTGAGGTTGTGGCGGCGGCGGAAGTCGTCAAGGCGTGCGGGGTCGGCGAGCCAGCGTTCGCGGGCGGCCTGGATGGGGGTCTGGTCGACGGTGTTCTGGGCGACGAAGACGCGCTGGCGGGGGAGGCCCGCGCGGACGAGTTCGTCGGCGACGGTGTAGTTGTAGAGCACGGCGGTATCGGCCAGGCGGACCATGGCGATGCGGAGCTTGCGTTTGATGGGGCGTTCGTGCTTGCTGTAGCCGTGGCCCCAGACGACGGTGGGGATGCGGAGCAACCGGGCCTTGACAAGGGTCGGCGGGACATTGAGGAAACGGAGGTTCCAGCCGAAAACGGCGACATCGCAGGTGTTGCGGGAGATGACGCCGGGGGGCGGGCTGTGGATCTCGGCTCCGCCGAAGGGGATTTTCAGGATGCGGGTGCGGGCGGGGGTGGCGGCGAAGCCGTCGGGCTGGGCGTTGGGCAGGCCGGGGACGGTGCCGTAATAGACGTGCAGATCGATACCCGGGCGGTTGGCCAGTTCGCGGAAGACCGGGACGCGGTACTTGGGGAGGGACGGCTGGATGAGGGCGACGCGGAGGGGCATGGGGGATGGGCGGGCAGATGAGTTTCGGCTAGGGGAGGTGGAAGCTGTGACTGAAGGGTTTGCGGGATGTTAGGTGGATTCCCCAGTTGCGGTTGGGTGGGTCTCGGGGTTGCGGGCGGGCGGTTGGCGGGTATACTTCGCCCCTTGGCCGCGGGACCCGGAAGCGGGCGGCGGCGATTGACAACCGGGCTTGTAGCTCAGCTGGTTAGAGCGCACGCTTGATAAGCGTGAGGTCGCTGGTTCGAGTCCAGCCAGGCCCACTTTTTGATTCGGCAGACAGGCCATGCCGCCCCGGAGCGGGGCGGCGGTCGCCGGACGGCGTGAACAGCGGAAGATTCGTGCGGCGGCGACGTCCGGGAGGGCGTGGCTGGCTGTGGTCGTTTTGGGGGGCGGGGCGGGCGTGGGGGAAGGAAAGGGCGCGGCCGATGGGCGACGGGCAGGCGGCAACCGGGCAGGGAGCGGGGAGAGCGGCGGCGGCGGGGCCGATTGTGGGCATTGATTTGGGGACGACCAACAGCGTGGTGGCGGTGGCGGGGTGGCCGGCGGGCGGAACGCCGGCGGAGCGGCAGCCGAGGGTGCTGGGCGGTGGTGGCGCGGGGGGTGGAGGCGCGGGCGGTGAGGGGGAGGATCGGGGCGGGCTGCTGGTGCCGAGCGTGGTGCGGTATGAAGCGGATGGGCGGGTGGTGGTGGGTCGGGCGGCGAAGGTTGGGGGGGCGGGGGGAGCGGGGGCGATGGAGGCGGCGGAGCGGACGATCCACAGCGTCAAGCGGCTGATGGGGCGGTCGGCGGGTGAGGCGATGGCGGGGGGCGCGTTTGTGCCGTACAAGGTGGTGGGGGCGCGGGAGGGCGGCGAGGGGCCGGCGCGGGTGGTGATCAACCAGGACGGCGGGGCGCGGCTGGTGTCGCCGGAGGAAGTGTCAGCGGAGGTGTTGCGGGCGCTGAAGGAGCGGGCGAGTGCGGCGCTGGGTGTGGAGGTGAAGCGGGCGGTGGTGACGGTGCCGGCGTACTTCGATGATGCGCAGCGGCAGGCGACGCGGGATGCGGGTCGGCTGGCGGGGCTGGAGGTGGTGCGGATGGTGGCCGAGCCGACGGCGGCGGCGCTGGCGTATGGGCTGGGGCTGCGGCGGGGCGGGGGTGGTGGGGGTGGTGGCGGTGCGATGGCGGGGCAGGTGGTGGTGGTGTATGACCTGGGGGGCGGGACGTTCGATGTGAGCGTGCTGCGGGTGACGCCGGGTGGTGGGGGTGCGGGGGGTGCGGGCGAGGGCGCTGAGGGCGCGGATGCGTTTGAGGTGCTGGCGGTGGCGGGGGACACGCGGCTGGGCGGGGATGATCTGGACCGGGCGATTGCGGAGGTGTTCGCGAAGGAGATGCGCGAGCGGTGGGGCATCGGCGAGGTGAGCGAGTTGCCGGCGGCGACGCGAAGGGCGATTGCGGAGTTGGCGGAGCGGACGAAGATCCGGCTGAGTGATGCGGAGAGCGCGTCGGTGCGGATTGATGCGGGCGGGGGCGAGGGGGGAGCGCGGGTGTATGAGCGGACGGTGACGCGGGCGGAGCTTGAGGCTTTGGCGATGCCGCTGGTGGAGAAGACGCTGACGGCGTGCCGGCGGGCGTTGCGGGACGCCAAGCGGGCGATGGAGAGCGCGGGGGAGACGGTGGGGGCGGTGGTGCTGGTGGGGGGGAGCACGCGGGTGCCATTGGTGCGGCGGAAGGTGGCGGAGCTGTTTGGCTGCGAGCCGTACACGGCGATTGATCCGGATCTGGCGGTGGGGCTGGGTGCGGCGGTGCAGGCGGCGGTGCTGGAGGCGAAGGAGCGGGGCGGTGGCGGAGGTGGCGTGGGGGGGGCTGGCGGGATGATGCTGCTGGATGTGGTGCCGCTGTCGTTGGGGCTGGAGACGGTGGGCGGGGCGATGGCGAAACTGATCATGCGGAACAGCACGCTGCCGGCTCGGGCGAGTGAGATGTTCAGCACGTCGGTGGACGGGCAGAGCAGCATCAAGCTGCACGTGCTGCAGGGGGAGCGGGAGATGGCGGCGGACTGCCGGAGTCTGGGGACGTATCACCTGAAGGGGATTCCGCCGATGCCGGCGGGGATTCCGCAGTTGAAGGTGGAGTTCTTCGTTGACAGCAACGGCATTCTGTCGGTGACGGCGGTGGAGCAGCGGTCGGGCAAGCGGCTGGCGGTGCAGATTGTGCCGAGCTATGGGCTGAGCGCCGAAGAGGTGGAGCGGCTGGAGCGGGAGAGCCTGCTGCACGCGCGGGAGGACATGACGCGGCATCGGGTGGTGGACCTGGTGGCCAACAGCAAGCTGGATCTGGGGTGGATCGGCAAGCAGATGACGCGGTATGCGGGTCGGCTGGAGCCGGCGGTGCGGGGGGCGATTGAGGGGGCGCAGGCGACCTTGGCGGGGCTGGTGGCGGCGGCGGAGGCGGACTGGAGGAGCGTGGACGCGGGGGCGTTTCATCGCGCCAAGGAGACGCTGGACCGGGTGAGCATGCCGCTGCATGAAGTGGCGATTGCGGCGGCGCTGAGCGAGGAGGGAGCACCGCCGCCACCCCAAGCGGGCAAGGATGGTGCGTGATCAACGTGCTGCTGGTGGCGCTGGGCGGGGCGATCGGGGCGTGCATGCGGTATGCGCTGGTGGGGCTGGTGCGGCCGATGTCGCCGGGGTTTCCGACCGGGACGCTGCTGGCGAACCTGGCGGGGTGCGCGGCGATCGGGCTGCTGGCGGGGTGGCTGATGGGAGGCATCGGGGGCACCGGCGCGGCGGGCGGACAGCGTGAGCAGGTGCGGTTGTTCTTGTTTGTGGGCGTGCTGGGCGGGTTCACGACGTTCTCGTCGTTCGCGCTGGAGGTGACGGAGATGGTGCGGGCGGGGCGGTGGGGCGCGGCGGGGGTGTATGTGGTGGTGAGCAACGTGGTGGGGCTGGGGCTGGCGGTGGGCGGGTATGCGCTGGCGGAGCGGGGCGTGGGGGGTGGGGCATGAGCGGGGCGGAGGTGATGGTGGATGTGGTGGTGGCGGGCGGCGGTGTGGCCGGGCTGTGGACGGCGGCGGCGTTGCGGCATGCGGGGTACAGCGTGCTGGTGCTGGAGGGGCGCGGTGGTGGAGGCGGGGGCAGCGGGGTGCCGGGTCAGAGCATCGGGGCGCAGGGGATCATCCACGGGGGGATGAAGTACGCGCTGACGGGCGAGGCTTCGGCGGCGGCGCGGGCGATTGCGGGGATGCCGGCGGCGTGGGAGGCGGCGCTGGCGGGGCGGAGTGCGGACGGGGTGGACCTGCGTGATGGGGGCGGGGTGCGGGTGCTGTCGCCGTGCACGTATTTGTGGACGACGCCGGGGGTGCTGTCGAAGTTGGCGGGGTTCGCGGCCAGCCGGGTGCTGCGGACGGCGGTGAGCGGGCTGGATCGCGGGGCGTGGCCTGCGGGGCTGGCGGGGGCGAGCAAGGGCATTTCGGTGTATCGCGTGGAAGAGCCGGTGCTGGCGGTGGACGGGGTGATGGCGGCGCTGCACCGGCAGGCCGGGGTGGTGGCGGCGGGCAGGTTGGGCGGAGAAGTGGTGGGCGAGGTGGATGCAGCGCGGGGCGAGGTGGTGCTGCGGCGGGCGGATGGGGGTGGCGGTGTTGGCGGGGCTGGCGGTGTGGTGCGGGCGAAGCAGGTGTTGTTGCTGGCGGGGGCGGGGAATGTGGATGCAGCGCGGGCGCTGGGGGCGGGCGGGGGCAATGGGCAGGGCTTGCCGGCGGCGCAGACGCGGCCGCTGCACATGGTGATGGTGCGGTGGCCGAAGGGGGTGTCGGCTCCGGCGGAGGTGTTCGGGCACTGCGTGGGGCCGTCGAACCTGCCGAAGTTGACGATCACCAGCGCGACGGACTCGGGCGGGCGGCGGGTGATGTATCTGGGCGGAGAGGTGGCCGAGCAGGGGGTCAAGCGGGATGCTGCGGAGCAGATCAGCGCGGCCAAGGCGGTGATGGCGCAGTGCGTGCCGTGGGTGGATGTGCGTGGTGCGGAGTGGGGAACGTGCCGCTGGGAAAGGGCGGAAGCGGCGACGAAGGACGGGTCGCGGCCGGATGTGCCGGTGCTGGTGGAGGCGGGCGCGGGCGGTGGGGCGGGCGGCTTGGTGGTGATGGGGTGGCCGACGAAGCTGGCGTTTGCGCCGCGGCTGGCGGCGATGTGCGGCGAGCATGTGCGCGGGCGCGGGGTGGTGCCGAGCGGTGGGGCCGGTGCGGGGGGCGCGGAGGCGGCGCGGGCGGCGCTGGGGTTGGATGTGGCGAGGGCGGCGCCGCTGCCGTGGGAGGATGGCGGGGTGGAATGGAGGGCGGTGTGATGCTGGAGAAGCGCAGGCTGGGCACGGCGGGGCCGGAGGTGGGGGTGATCGGGCTGGGGACGGTGAAGTTCGGGCGGACGGCGGGGCTGAAGCTGGCCAGGCCGGCGGAGTTGCCCAGCGATGAGCGGGCGCTGGCGGTGCTGACGCGGGCGGCGGAACTGGGTGTGAACCTGATCGACACCGCGCCGGCGTATGGCGTGGCGGAGGAGCGGCTGGGGGCGTTGCTGCCGAAAGCGACGGGCGGTGCAGGATGGCGGAGCCGGTGGGTGTTGTGCGGGAAGGTGGGGGAGGTGTTTGAGGCGGATGCGGATGGTGCGGATGGTGCGGGGGGTGTGGGGGGGCGGTCGCGGTATGACTTTTCGGCGAAGTTCATTCGCGCCAGTTTGGAGGCGAGCGTGCGGCGGCTGGGGACGGACCACCTGGACGTGGCGCTGCTGCACTTTTCGTCAAGCGTGGATGATGTGGCGGTGCTGAAGGCGGGGGAGGCGATGGGGGCGCTGGCGGAGGCGAAGCGGGTGGGGCTGGTGCGGGCGATCGGGGCGAGCACGGGGAGCGTGGCGGGCGGGCTGGAGGCGGTGCGGGGCGGGGCGTGCGATGTGGTGATGCTGACGCTGAACCGGCTGAGCATGGCGGACGCGGGGGCGGCGGCGGAGGCGGGGGCGCGGGGCGTGGGGGTGCTGGTGAAGAAGGCGCTGGCGTCGGG
>Ga0068877_10004097_pt1 | contig 11456 bp, 2 predicted proteins | sample NOAtaG_FD_66437 | JGI IMG/M metagenome (GOLD analysis project Ga0068877, IMG submission 66437) | Freshwater lake microbial communities from Lake Erie, under a cyanobacterial bloom - NOAA_Erie_Diel6S_1000h metaG | ecosystem: Environmental > Aquatic > Freshwater > Lake | place: USA: Ohio, Lake... | reverse complement strand
TTCACCCGCGTCCACGCCCGGGTCGGGTTTGTCTGTGCCGCATTCGTCACCGACACCGTTGCCCGGCGCAGGGTTGGCTGGCAGATCGGCACATCGGCAACGCGCTTCTGCACTACGCCTTGCCGTCCCGCTTCTCAATCGCCTCCACGGCACCGACCGGCAGTGATGCGTAAACCTCCGCGACGTGCTTGGGTTCAGATATGGTCTTGTCAACAATAAGGTTCAGTAGTCGGAACAGCGTTTCGGCAGTCGCCCGGTCATCCCGGAGGTCGATTTGACCGGGGTGGACTGCGCTGTTGCCTATCACCCTCACAGCGTCCAGTGCCTGCTGCACTCTGACGTCCAGCCCGTCTTTCACCAGAGCCCCGATGTCGTCATTTATGTTTTTCCCAGCCTGGCCAAGCTCCTTGCACAGCTTCTGGATGCCGAGACGGATCAAGGCCGCTGCCCCTCGGGGCGACAGGTCCAAAATGGTGCTTGCCTCGTCATAGTCCCTGCGGATGTCTTCGGTCATATCTGGGTTTGCGGGCGGAGCTTCGCCCCGCTGCGGGTAGATCAAGCGATCATGCATCCACAGGGCGGTGTCCTTGCAGTTCTAGCAACGTGAAATGAAGACGTTGTAGACGTTCTGGAAACTGTAGCTGCCATCCTTCCCAGCTTCAAAGAAAGGACGCTCTTTCTTCATCTCCGCGACCCACTTGAGCAAGTTTGCGCGTTTCCCTGTCTTCAACCTGCTTGAAGTCCCAGTCCCGCCCGTCACCTTCGGTAATAACCATCGGTGTCGGGTTCTTGTCATCGTTCTGGACCGCGCGGATCGAGTACCAATACTGCTTCGCCAGCGCGCCGCAGTGAGGGCAGTTGAACGCGGTTTCATTCACGGAGGGGGACACGTATTTGATGGGCAAGCCGTTGATGCTAAAGGTATATAGACCGATAGCACGCGGCGCAGCATGCGTGAAGGGCTCTCAAAACCAGCCTTACGCCAGCCTTACGCGAAGTAAGGCTGGCGTATCAGGATCGTAGCTAAGTCTTTGATTTCTTGGCTCCGGCGGTAGGGGCCGGAGATCTCTGGCCAAGTTGTTGAAAAGGAATGTGAATTCCGGTGCGATTCCGCTGCTCTTCCGCAGTTAGACACGATCTGTGCCGGAACCTGTGCCAGAACACAAGACCCCGTCTGGGCGATCCGTCTCCGGCTCTGAAATTTGCCAAGATGCCCTGACCGTCGGGAGGATCAAGCACGCAGTTTCCACTGAGAACTGAGCCATGTGAACCTTCCCCGCCCCCGAAGCGGAGCGCGGTGGGGCAACAGCTCGATCCAAATGGGACTATTGAACATCATCCGAAGAATGCGTCTTCGGCAGAAGCTGTCGGTCTCGGAGATCGCCCGGCGCACGAGGCAATCACGGACTTTGGTGACCTGCGCCAAACGTATCCTCTCTACCGACGTCATAGCGACATTCTCGCGTCCGAGGCGGTCATGGGCTCCTATCCCGCCGGGGACCGAGGCTGGTTCAGGGGCACACCTACGGCCCGGCCGGTCAGGGCGCTGCGAAGGCGCGGGCGCCGCGCGGGCGGGTGCCGGTGATCTCCTGCACGATCCGGTTGAGGAGTTTGGGGCTCACGCAGGCCGAAGCGATGTCGCATGACCCCGTGCTGGGCGTGCCCCGGTCAGGCCCGGTCAGGCGATGCGGTCCGGGCCGATCCTGCGTCCCGCGCATGGCGTGGAGGAGGTCCACCCAGTCGCCCGCGTAGCCCGGCAAGGCCGCTCCGCCGAGGACTGGCTCGAGCGCCCAGGCGCGTTCGGGCGGCGGCAAGCCGCTGCTCCGGGGATCGAGGCCCCCCACAGAAAGCGTGAGCCCGAGCGCGGGCGAACCGCGTTTCAGCGCCTGACCGCGTTCGGCGTTAAGCGCGATCATGCCCGCCCCGAAGCCCAGAAGATGCAGGCGCCGCCTCGGCGCGGCCTCCATGCTGAATGCGGCCGAGGCCCGCCAGAGCGCGCCACCCCGCTGCGCCGCAAGCTCTGCGCCCTCTTCGAAGCGCGCGAGCAGGTCTGGGCAGAGCGTCCGCGCGCGCCGGGCGAGATAGCCCGAGGTCTCGACCAACGCGCCGCGGAAGCGTTTCGCCACGATTCCCGCCTCGGCCATCAGGCGCGCGCGGATCGTCTCCACCTCGTCGGTGCCGTAGATCATGTGGAGCGCCGCGATTCCGTTCCGCTCGAAGCCGTCCGACAGGTAGGCGGCGATGCGCGAAAGCGCCTCGCCGCCGAGGAACGGGTCGTGGTAGACGATGGCAACGTGGGGGAACGTGTCGGGCTTGGCCGCGACCTCCAGGCCCGCCTCGCGCAGCGGTGGCAGCCCGAGCCCGAGCCGCCCCGAGGTCACCACGCCGTCGCGCTCCACCTGCACGATGCGACCGAGAAGCTGGTAGCGGCGCGGACGGGGCAGGGCGGCGATGGCGGACGGCAAGGCGTCGCTCGCGGTGCGATCCCCCGGGAGACGCGTGTCGAAGCCCGCAGGCGCGCGGGGCGCGAGTTGCAGGACCCAGGCGTCCACGAGCGACTCGCGCCAGTCGGCATAGCTCCAGTGCCCCTCTCCGTGCCGCCCGTTGAATGTGCTCCAGTCCGGCCCCCAAGAGTTCTGCACAATGAAACCCTGCTCGTCGTAGCCCACGATGAGGATCGCGTGGAGCGGCCGGTCCTTCGCGGCCAGCTTCCGCGCGGGCGGCTGGATGCAAACTGCTCCGTCCTTGTTGCGCCGCAGCCAGCCGTCGTGGACATGTGCCGCAACCAGGATGACGCCGACCTGCTCGATGGCCGTCTGGAAGTCCGGCAGACGCGGCATCAACCGGTAGTAGGCGCCAAGCGTGATTGCGCGCGCCTTGTCGGCCGCCTTGCGATTGAGCCACCAGTCGGCAAGGCCGGGCACGAATGGCACCGTCTCATCAAGGCAGACGCCCGAGGTGTGGAACCCCTTGATCCCAGCACGCAGGCTCGTCCCGCCCGGCCCGTCCTCGATCCATTCGTCATGCGCGAGCGCCATCTCCTGCAGCATCCGTGCGCTCACCCGGTCCGCGCGGCCGTCGCGACGGTAGAGCAGGTGCTCGATGGCACCTGCGAGCGTGCAGCCGATGCAGGCGGGCTCGATGTCCTGATCGTAGATGAAGGGCTTGTAGCCGGTGGGCGCGCTTACCCTATTTCTGACGGTGATGACGGGCGGCATGTAGGGCATGTCGCGGTCGTCGGGGCGGTCTCGGGCGACTGCGGCAAGCGCGGCGGGCGGCACCTCTCGCAGGTGGCCCACGTCGAAGCGCGATTCGAGCGCGCCGTCGGCCGCCACCGTCTCTCGGCCCCAGAACCGGTTAGAGGCAGGGAAATGCAGCGCAGGCTTGGGGGCCGACGGTGGGGCCTGCGCGATCTCGGCCGCGAGACGAGCCTCGAGAAGCGCGACGGGCAGGTTCACGCAGAGGTTCGCGTTGGCATGGACCTTTGCGCGCAACGCCTCGTGGACGCTTTCGGAGACGTAGAGGCCGCCGCCGAAATGCAGCCCGATCGCCCGCCCTGTGCGCAGGGACAGGACGGGCGAGCCGGAACTCCCCGAAAGCGTCGTGGCGTCGTGGCGCAGGTTCCGGTCCCCACCCAAGGTTTCGACGGGCGGGAGGTCGCGCGGCGCCATTAGCGCGTTTGTGAGAAGGCCCGGCGCAATGCGCTTGATCCCGAGCGGCCCTTGCAGGACGGCTTCGTAGGGGTCATGCCCCGTGCCCTGTGGCAATACCCGCGCCTCGATCGGATAGCCGAGGACGGCAACCGCCTCCTCCTCGACCTGCGCCCAATTCGGGTCGGTCTCGAGCGGCACCGGCAGCAGGTCGAGCGCGCTGTCGAGTTCGCAGATCAGGAGATCCCATGTGACATGTGGCCAGATCAGCGCGTCGATCGTGGCGACCACCCCCGGACTGTCGCCGGGGGCGTCGTCGAAGACCACGCGCGAGGGGACGATCGTGTCCTTCGCGCGGCTGATCTGCGGCTCATCTTTGAGGTGGCGCTGCAGCACCCGCCGACGGATGAGCCGCCCAGTGACATGGCCTGCCGTCAGGATCCGCGTCTTTCCGCCTGGAGGAGTTCCGACGACGAAGCCGGTTCCGACCGGAGTCCAGGTCCCCGCGGTATTCTGCACCTCGATCCGCCCCACCGAGGGGCCGAAGTCGGCGGCGCACTGGCGGAGCAGGGGCAGCCCTTGACGGACCGCAGGCGGCAGGAGGTGGGGGCTCATCGTGTCGAGCCCCGGCACATCCCCCGCCGTCACCGCGAGCGCGGGCCGGGCGCGCAGGATGATGCTGCCAACGCGGCCCGGCACCGGCTTGGTCTCGGGACGGTGGGACGCGAGGAGACCCCGCAGTTCCGCGATTAAGGCGGTGTCTCCGGCGGAAATGCCATGTTTCATAGTCACATCCCAACTGGTAACATTGATACCCAAGTTTACCACGAATCGTTCACTTTGTGCCAAGGGGAATGGGGTGCGTGATGATGACTTATGGTCGGGTGTCGACACGATCCGTGCTGACGTTGCTAACCGTGCCGCTCTTCTCCCTGGCAATGATCGGGCCCGTGAGGGCCGCCGACAACGATCCGGACTTTTGTAAGCCCGATACCGAGGGCCGCCGCGTCGTGTGCGCGGAGGTCGGCGCACTGGACCAGACGCTCGTCTACAACCGCTTCGGGTCGTTCAACCCCTTCGGCATGATCTTCGCGCTTGACCGCGATCTGGCGGTCCTGCGCCCCGACGAGGCGACCGCCGGGGCCATGGAAAAGTCGGCCGGGTCGGGCGATGCGATCGACCTCTCCACGCCCGCGCGAGTCCTGACTGCGTCCTACTGCGACACGATGAACGGGGCCGAGCACGGGCATGAGGGCGAGGCGCTGTCGCCCGGCAACGTGCGCCTGCGCGACTGCAAGCGGCCGCGGCCGATGGTGCTGCGGGCCAACGTGGGCGACATCCTCGATGTGCGGGTGACGAACTACCTGCGAGAGGACGACGCTCCGGACCTGTCGCGCGACTGGTGCCGCGGCCGCCCTACCGCCGACGCGGGATTCGAGGCACCGCGCCCGGGCGTCTCGCGCGGGAACGACGGTCTCGTGGGCCACGGTGAGGTGCTTTGTCCCGACCGCGACCCGGACGGCGCTCGCGAGCCGCCGTACTGGCCGCGCACGCGCGGAGTGAACTTCGTGGTGCAGGGCCTGACGCTCCTGCCGGTCAACGGAGCGGTGGACGGCGCCTGCCGTGGCCTCGACGCCGCCGCGCCCGGCAAGAGCTTCGTCTGCCGGTACCGGATCGACCAAGAGGGCACCTACTTCCTCGCATCACACGCCGCGCCGGCGGGCGGCGAGGGCGACGGCGGGTCGATTGTCCACGGGCTGTTCGGGGCGGTGGTGGTGCAGCGCGAGGGCACGCGCTGGTACCGCAGCCAGGTGTCGAGCACCGCATTTGACGAAGTCTGGGACCGCGCCGGTGGCAAGTCGCGCCACGCCCGGACCGGCCTTCTTGACTACGAAGAACTCGCGTCCAACGGCACGCCCCTGCTCAACATGGCGCGCGCGGTGGCCGACGCGAAAGGAACGCCGGTTGCGCAGGTCGATTTCGCCAAAGCGCGGGTGGTGGAAATTGTCCACAGCGACCTCAACGCCATCATCTACTGCGACCGCAGCCTCGCGGCGTCCCACCGCAGCCTCGCGGCGTCCCATTGCGCGCGCCCCGGGACCGCCGCGCCCGGTGTGACGCAGGAGCCCGCCTTCGGCGCCTTCCGCGAGTTCACCGTTTTTTTCCACGACGAGTTGAAGGCCTTCTACACCCGGCATTTCGAGGAACTGGGCAGCTTCGGCCAGCTTGAGGGCGTCAAGGACGGCTTCGCCGTGAACTACGGGGCAAGCGGAATGGGGTCGCTCCTTCTGGCCAACCGCAAGGGCATCGGGCCGGCGGCCGACTGCATGGAGTGCCTCTACGAGGAGTTCTTCCTGACCTCGTGGGCGAACGGCGATCCGGCGCTGCTGGAATGGTTCGCGGACGATCCGTCGAACGTCCACCACTCCTATCTCAATGACCCCGTGGTGTTCCGCAACTTCCACGCGGGTCCCAAGGAGACGCATGTCTTCCACCTTCACGCGCACCAGTGGTTTGCGGGGAACGATCCGGGCCGGGGGGCCTATCTCGACAGCCAGACCGTCGCGCCGCAGCAGGGGTTCACCTACAACATTTATCATGGCGGGCTGCGTGGCGCGGATGGGTCAGGCCAAGGCTGGTGGGACACGCAAGGGTCCGGCAACCGCAACCGCACGCCGGGCGATTCGATTTTCCACTGCCACCTGTACCCGCATTTCGCGCAAGGCATGTGGGCGCTCTGGCGGGTGCACGACACGCTCGAGGACGGCACGCGCAAGCTGCCCGACGGGCAGGTCGATCCGGGACTGTCGCTGTCGGTGCGCCCCACCGACGAGCGCGGTCACAAACGCCCTGGGACGGTGGACCGGCTGACCGGCCTCTGGACTGGCCCCGAGGAGGACAAACCGACCGAGGCCCATGGCACACCTATTCCCGCACTCGTGCCGCTGCCGGGCGAGCCTCTGCCGCTGCTGCCGACCTACGCCGAGCCCGCCGACGTGGCGGACATGGCCGAGGCGGACAAGGCGCTGCGGCCCGAGGCGCGGACGCCGATGCCGGGCTATCCGTTCTACATCCCCGGCCGCCCTGGCCACCGCCCGCCGCAGGCGCCACTCGACATCGCCCGCGATCTGGGACCGGTCGCGGAGGGCATCAAGAACCTCGGCACTGGCGAGGTGGCGAGCGAGTTCGACACCCGTGCCGCCGGGTCCGGCTGGCTCGACGGTGGGCTCGGGCGCCATCTGGTCACTGCGGGGTCCACGCGCGAATTCGGCGCCAAACCTGCAGGCGCGGCGGCGGCGATCCTTGCTGATCCGGTGGCCTTCGATGCGCTCGACGAGAACCAGAAGGCGGCGCTCCTGCGGCAGGTCGTTGCGAAGGCCTTCGCGCTTGGCGACCTCGGCGCGAAGTTGACACGAACCGAGCTGGAACTCCTTCCGAACGATGGCACGCGGCTCGAGCGCGCGGCCATGGGGTTCCATCACGACGGGCTCCTTTACCCTCCCCCTCCCGAGGCTGAGGTGGAAAACGCCCCCAAAGTCCCGGAGGAACGGGGCCTGAGGCTTGCCGACGCAACCGGCACGCCACTGAACACGGCGGAAGGAGCGGCCCGCCCGGGCAGCTACCCGACGCCCCGCGCGAGCCTGCCCGACGGCAGCGCCCCGGGCGCCGCGGCCTACACGGTCAACGGCAGCCCGCCCGCGCCCGGCGCACCCTTCGCGGACCCATGCGGCGTGGGCGGCTGGGCGGGCGGCGCGCCGCAGGCCGACCCGCTCAAGGCGGGGCTGCCCCATGCGGGAGATTTCCTGCGTGATCCATTCCTCTTGGGCTTCCGCCGCTACGAGGCCTCGGCCGTGCAGCTGAACCTTGTGGTGAACCGCGCGGGCTGGCACGACCCGCAGGCGCGGATCAACGTGCTGACCGAGGACTCCGCGCGCTACAAGGACAACGGCACGACGAACCGCATCTCTCCCCTGACGAGCGACACCGAGGAGCCGTTCTTCTTCCGTGCGCTCTCGGGCGAGTGCATCGAGTTCCGCCACACCAACGAACTGCCGAAGGAGCTGGAGCTTGACGATTTCCAGGTCCGCACACCGACCGACACGATCGGCCAGCACATCCATCTTGTGAAGTTTGACGTGATGGCGGCGGACGGGTCCAGCAACGGCTTCAACTATGAGGACGGCACCTTCGCCCCCGACGAGCTGGCCCTGCGCATCTGTACCGCCGCCAGACCGGAGCTTCTACCGCCCGACGTACGGGCGCGCTGCAATCTGCCCGCCTACAAGGATAGCACGATCTGGCGTCTCGACATGCACGAGCAGGACAACCGGGGCCTCTTCCAGACCACTGTGCAGCGCTGGTTCGCCGACCCGATCCTGACGCTGAACGGCGATCCCCACAGCCCGCAGTTGCGCGACCGCACCCTGCGAACCGTCTTTACCCACGACCATTTCGCCCCCTCCTCGATCCAGCAGCACGGCTTCTATTCTGCCCTGCTGATCGAGCCCTCGGTGCGGGTGCCCTCTGACCCCGCAGCGAAAAGCAGCGCGCCGCCGGGGACGCATTTCTACTCTGTCTGCGACCCTGCGGGAATAAACTGCGCGGGCCCGCTGCCCGTGGACAAGCGCCTCGACGAGGTCGCTTGGGGCGGGCCTCAGTGGACTGGGGCGCAGCGGCGCATCGAGACGGTGGAAGATCCGACGCATCCCGACTTCCGCGAGTTCGCGCTGTCTGTGGCGGACTTCGCGCTGCTCTACGATCCACGCGACCGCAGCGACCCGGCCACGCTCGCGGCCAGCGCCAGCCTTGGCCCGAACGGCCTTGCAGATCCGGACGAGGGGCCCTTGGCCGACGGCTTCGGGATGACACAACTGTGGTGCGAGGCAAAGTGGCGGCTGAGCCCCTTCATCCTGCGGCAGTTCTGCGGCGTGGGCGCCGTGGACGAGGTGGTGCGGGAGCGGTCGCTGCCACCTTTCAGGACGTGGTATGTGCCGGGCGACGCCATGGCCCCAGCCTGGATCGCGGGCGGGCTGAACCGCGATGATTCGCATCGCAGCCGCTATTTCGGCGACACCTTCGCCGAGCCCTCGCCCGACAGTTCCGAGGTGAAAGACCTCTTCGAGCATCTCGTCCGCTATCGCCAGCGCGCCGCGGGCCATGACATTGACAAGGCACATCCCACGCTGTGGATGGCCAAGCCCGTGGCGCCGCCCGCGCGGCCCGAATCGATCTCTGTCGATCACCATGATCCGTATCTGGTTAACTACCGCGGCGCGCCGATCGCGCTGCGCATCGGCGACAAGCCCGGCGCGGTGGCGCGCGCGGGCGGGGTGCAGTCCAACGACTGTCGCCTGCGCGCCATGGGGCGCCCGGGCGCGCATCCCGGTCCGGGCGAGGCGGCGAGCGAGGTGGTCGAGGCGCTGAAAGCCGCGGCCTTCGACGACTGCTCGGTTGCGGTGCAACTGCCCGGACCCGCGGGCGACATGGCCGAGGCGCTGCGCTCGGTCCATGTCGGCGACCCGGAGACGCCGGTGCTGGAGGCCTACGCGAACGAACTGCTGGTGATCCGCCTGATCCAGGGCGCGCAGGAGGTGCAGCACACCTTCAACGTCGCGGGCCTGCCCTTCATGCGCAACATCGACCAGGTGTACCCTTCGGGGATGCGGCCGCTCGGGAAGTCGGCCCTGCGCGAGAACGAGGCGGGCATCCGCGGCGCCTGCCTTGCGGCGGGCCTCGCCGGACGGCCCGACCAATACGCGCTCTGGCGGGACTCGGCAAAGCTTCCTTCGGAGCTCGACCCCCACTACTGGCGGCCGTATGAGGCGCTTCTGGCCGAGTGCGACAACCTCGAAGGCTTCACCTTCGCGCAGGAGATCGGCATCTCGGAGCACTTCGAGATAAAGGGCTCGCTGCGGTCGGACGTGATCGCCTCGCCCGAGGCGGTGCCGCCGCCGGCGCGGGTCGAGACCGTTAACCGTCCCGAGGGCTCGTCGGACTATCTCTACAACTTCGGGTCGGTTGATGCGTTCTGGAATGGCGCTTGGGGCTTCCTGCGCATCTACCGCGACGAAAACGTGCCCGACCCTACAACCGTCGCCGCCTTCAACCCGAACACGCCGGGCCTGTCCCCAGGCGGCGCGTCCATCGAGGCCCGCCTTGGCGTTCGCCTGACTGCGCGTGATCCCCAGTCTGCGCGCGAGAGCGAGGGCGGCGGGACGGAGATCGAGACCGGCACCTCCGACATCTCCTGCCCGCGGCCACCGGAGGGCGGCACCCAGAGGATCGTCGATGCAGCGCTCGTCGCGGTCCAGACAGATGACGCCTTCAAAAAGCCTGGCACCGACTATATGCTTGGCACCGACTATGGCGCGGGCAGGTACGATCCAGATGGGCTGATGCTGGCGCTCTTGTCGCCCAAAGATATCGGGCTCGACACGGCCGAGCGCGATCCCGAGACCGGAGAGGCGCGGCTGTCGCGCGAGAAGGTCCGCACGGCGGTCCTCAAAGCCTATGACCGTCCGGTGCCGATGACCCTGCGCGTCAACGCCGGCGACTGCGTGCGGCTGCACTTCGTCAACGCTCTGGAACCCGACGCGACCGGCGGCCTGCGGGACGTGCTGGGCGACGCGCGGCTGCCGCCCATCGTGCCGCTCAACGCGGATCCGGCCTACCAGGCGCCGGATCACGGCGGGAAGGTCGGCATCCTCGATCGGCCCGGCGCCGGGCCGGTGGGCGGGCTGCGCCCCTCGGCGGCGCTGGCGGTCAGCGTGGGTTTGCCGGGCATGGACCTCGCGCACGACGTACCGCTCGCCTTCGGCTATGGTCGGCCCGCCCTGCAGCCCGGCGACGCAGAAAACGTGACGGTCGCCCCGCCTCTTCTGTTCTACGCCGGGCGGATGCGCATTGACATTGGGGACGGGGGACAAGAGAAGCTTTTGAGCGACATCGCAAAGGCGGCCCACGATATCCTTGCCGCTCAGGCTGAGCCGTGGCTGCTACGCGGGTCGGATCGCGTCCCGACCATGGACGCTCCGCTAAACTTCGCGCTGTTTCCCAGCGATTCGGAAGTGCCCGGCGTCTTCAGTATTCTTGGCGTGCCGCATAGTCTGGTCATCTTACAAGGAGCATCGGAAGCATCGGACTCAGCGCTTGCGTCGGACGTCGTAGATCTCTTCGAGTTGAACGGTTTTGTCCTCGACGGCACCGCCGCCGCGTTCCACACGTTCGCCAACACCGCCTGTGCCGACGCCGCAAACTGCCGCAGCGCCGACGAGGTGCGGGATGCTTTGCGCGCCGCCTTGAAGACGGCGACGGTCGAGGCCCTGCACGACCGGGTTCACTGGATCCCCTATGCCTTCGGGGCGGTGCCCCTGCGGTCGCTTTCGGACGTGATCTCGCACGCGCCACACGGGCTGTTCGGAGCGATCGACGTGGTGCCTCGCGGCTGGACGGCTGATGAGCACATCGGACAGGAACTGAACTGCACCCCGGGCGACCCCGGCACCTACGAAGTCTGTACGGCGACGCACCGCAAGGGCGCACCGCGCGACGGCGACCCGATGGTGTTCACCGCCACCCGCGACAAGGTCACCGAAGTCACGCGCGAATTCGTGCTCTACTACCAGGACGGCATGAACCTCTGGGACCCCAAGTCGCGCATCGACTGGCGTTGGGACCGGCCCGACGGGCAGCTCGTCCTCGGCGCGAACGGACAGCTGCGGATGGTGCCCGACTGCCCGGTCTGCGACGACAGCTACGACCATGGCGAGAAGGGCGTGAACTACCGCGCACCCAGCCTTACCTTTG
>Ga0068877_10004096_pt1 | contig 11459 bp, 23 predicted proteins | sample NOAtaG_FD_66437 | JGI IMG/M metagenome (GOLD analysis project Ga0068877, IMG submission 66437) | Freshwater lake microbial communities from Lake Erie, under a cyanobacterial bloom - NOAA_Erie_Diel6S_1000h metaG | ecosystem: Environmental > Aquatic > Freshwater > Lake | place: USA: Ohio, Lake... | reverse complement strand
GGTACGCTGCTCTACGCGAGTGGCCTCGACGTTGTAAGCAACGCGACGCACGGGCGTGAAGCTCGCATCGAGCTGAAGGCGACCAATCGAGCGGGTCTCCTCCGAGCTCTCGCGTGAATCGGCGGGCACATAGCCGCGGCCGCGCTCGATCTTGATCTGCATCTTGAGCTGGCCACCGCTGTTCAGGTGGGCAATGACATGCTCGGGGTTCTTGATCTCGACGCCGTGGTCACGCTGGATATCGTCGGCCGTCACAACACCGGGGCCCTTCTTGCTCAGCGTAAGGGTGGTGTGCTCTCGGCCGTTTAGGACCACTGCGAGCCCCTTGAGGTTCAGCAGGATGTCGATCACGTCTTCCTGGACGCCCTCGATGGTGCTGTACTCGTGGAGCACCCCTTCGATCTCGACTTCCGTCACGGCACAGCCGGGCATCGAGGAAAGCAGGATGCGGCGAAGCGCGTTACCCAGCGTATGGCCGAAACCGCGCTCGAGAGGCTCGAGCGTGACCTTGGCGCGTGTCGGGGCAACCTGCTGGACTTCGATCAGCCGGGGGGTGAGGAAATCACTGACGGTCAATTGCATATGGCACCTGCTGCATGGAATCTGAGGGAGAGCCGCTTACTTCGAGTAGAGCTCCACGATCAGGTTCTCGTTGATGTCGGGAGACAGGTCGATGCGATCCGGGGCTCGCTTGAACGTGCCCTCGAGCTTGTTCGCGTCCACCTCCATCCACTCCATCGAGCCGCGCTGAGCCGCCAGCGCCATCGCCGACTGGATACGCAGTTGCTTTTTGGAGCGCTCGCGCACCGAAATCACGTCGCCGGGCTGCACCTGGTAGGACGGGATGTTGAGTTTCTTGCCGTTTACCAGGATCGCGCTGTGCGAGACCAGCTGCCGCGACTCCTGCCGCGTGCAGCCGAAGCCCATGCGGTAGACGACGTTGTCGAGACGGCACTCCAGAAGACGGAGCAGGTTCTCGCCGGTCGCGCCACGCTTGCGGGCAGCTTCCTGATAGTAGTTGCGGAACTGACGCTCAAGAACGCCATAAATACGGCGCACTTTCTGCTTTTCGCGCAGCTGCACGCCATAGTCCGACAGACGTCCGCGACGCAGGCCATGAACGCCGGGCGCCGTTTCAGTTTTGCACTTCGTGTCGAGAGCGCGTACGCCACTCTTCAGGAAGAGGTCGGTGCCCTCGCGACGCGAGAGCTTGCAGGTTGGTCCGATATACCTGGCCATTTCCGGTTACCCTGGTCCTGTTGATTACACGCGACGTTTCTTCGGCGGCCGGCACCCGTTGTGCGGGATAGGCGTGACGTCGGTGATGTTGGTGATCTTGTAGCCGCATGCGTTCAGAGCACGCACCGCGGACTCCCTGCCCGGGCCGGGGCCCTTGACCTGTACGTCAAGATTCTTCAAGCCGTATTCCAGTGCGATGTTCCCCGCCTTTTCAGCTGCCACCTGGGCGGCGAAGGGCGTGCTCTTGCGGGAGCCGCGGAAGCCGGCACCGCCAGAGGTCGCCCAGCTGAGCGTGTTGCCCTGGCGATCGGTGATCGTGACGATCGTGTTGTTGAAGGAGGCATGCACGTGTGCGATGCCATCTGCGACCTGACGGCGCACCTTCTTCTTGACGACGGTCTTGGATGCGGCGGGCTTTGCCATTGCTGCTGTTCCTGGGTGTGCTTTGCGATCCAGCCTGCGGCCGGATTACTTCTTGATCTGGCGCCGCGGGCCCTTGCGGGTCCGTGCGTTTGTCTTGGTGCGCTGTCCCCGGACCGGAAGGCCCTTGCGGTGACGCAGGCCGCGGTAGCAGCCGAGGTCCATAAGACGCTTGATGCTCATGTTGACTTCACGGCGGAGGTCACCCTCAACGGTGAACTTGGCCACCGCCCCGCGGAGCGATTCGAGCTGTTCTTCGGACAGCGACCCAATGCGGGTCGTTTCGGGGACATTGGCCGCATCGCAGATCTGGCGGGACCGGGTACGACCGATACCGAAGATGTACGTGAGCGCGATGACCGCGTGCTTGTTGTCCGGGATGTTCACACCCGCGATACGAGCCATTCAGATCACTCCAGTTTGGCCGGGCAAAGCCGCCGAAAAAAGCGCGGCATCTTAGCCTCGGACCCTGTTCAAATCAATCGCGGCAGAGTGTGCCGCGGAATTTTCCCGCTCAGCCCTGACGCTGCTTGTGACGGGGTTCTACTTTGCAAATGACCCGCACGCTGCCCTTGCGGCGCACGATCTTGCAGTTGCGGCAGACCTTCTTTACGGACGCCTGTACTTTCATCTTCCTACTCCCGCTCTATGCCCGGACGACTCAGCGCCGGCCGCCGTAATTCTTGAGGTTCGCCTTCTTGAGAAGCGACTCGTACTGGTGCGACATCAAATGCGATTGCACCTGAGCCATGAAATCCATGACCACTACCACCACGATCAGCAGCGAGGTGCCGCCGAGGTAGAAAGGTACATTCCACATCACCACGAGCGCCTGTGGCATGAGGCACACAGCAGCGATGTAGGCTGCGCCAAACACCGTGAGCCTCGTCAGCACACCATCAATGAAGTTGGCCGTCTGTTCTCCCGGACGGATACCGGGCACATACGCTCCTGAGCGCTTGAGGTTCTCTGCGACTTCCTTGGGGTTGAACACCAACGCGGTGTAAAAGAAGCAGAAAAACACGATCAAACCGGTAAACAGCACAATATTCAGCGGCTGCCCTGGCCCAAGCACGAAGGCCACGTTCTGCAGCCATTCCATGTTCTGCGCCGACTGCCCGAACCACTGGGCTATCGAGGCCGGAAACAGCAGGATGCTGCTGGCAAAAATAGCCGGGATCACACCCGCCATGTTTACCTTCAGGGGGAGATGACTCGCCTGTCCCTGAACCATCTGCCTGCCGACTTGGCGCTTCGCGTAGTTGACCGTGATGCGTCTTTGACCACGCTCGATCCGGACCACCAGGAACACAACCCCAACCGCAATCACGAGAACAGCCAGGAGGACCAGTATGTTCAGCTCACCCTGGCGAGCCTGCTCAAGCGTCTGGCCGAGAGCGCTAGGTAAGCCCGCGACAATCCCCGCGAAGATCAACATCGAGATCCCGTTGCCAATGCCACGCTCGGTGATCTGCTCACCGAGCCACATCATGAACATCGCACCAGCCACCAGCGACACGACCGCGATGAAGATGATGCTGAAGCCCGTCGCGTAGAAAAGGCCCTGAGCAGACATCCCCACCGACATACCCGTGGCCTGCACAATAGCGAGACCCAGCGCCCCGTAGCGGGTGTACTGCGAAATCTTGCGTCGGCCTGCCTCACCCTCTTTTTTCAACTGCTCGAGCTGCGGCACCACCGCAGACATCAGCTGCACAATGATCGATGCCGAGATGTACGGCATCACGCCGAGAGCCATCACGCTCATTCTCTCGAGTGCACCACCCGAGAACATATTGAAGAGCCCGACGATCGTCCCCTGGGTTTGGTTGAAGAGAAGCTTCAACTGGTCGGGGTTGATGCCCGGGACAGGGATGTGCGTGCCAATCCGGTAGACAAGAATGCCCAGAAACAGGAAGCGCAAACGACCCCAGAGCTCTGACAGCCCTGCCTGGTTCGTTGCGCCTACCGGCAATCTGGCCATCAATCCTCTACCTTGCCGCCTGCTGCTTCGATGGCTGCACGCGCACCCTTGGTCACGGCGACACCCTTCAGGTGCAGCGCGCGCGAGACGGTGCCGGACAGGAACACGCGTACGCGCTCGATGTTCCGCGAAACCACGTTCGAGGCTTTCAGCGTCGCGAGATCAACCACATCTCCCGAGACTTTCTCGAGTTCCGAGAGCCGCAGTTGCGCGGTTTCCCTGGCCATGGCCGAGGTGAAACCGTATTTGGGAAGGCGCTGCTGAATAGGCATCTGGCCGCCTTCGAAGCCGGGGCGCACGTTGCCGCTTTTGCGAGCGCGCTGGCCCTTGTGGCCCCTGCCTGCGGTCTTGCCAAGGCCGCTACCGCCGCCGCGACCCACGCGGGTGCGAGGCTTGCGGCTGCCCGGAGCTGGCGCCAACGTGTTGAGACGCATGTTCTCGCTGCTCATTGCGCGCCACCCTCGACTTTCAGCATGTAGCTGATCTTGTTGATCATGCCACGCACGGCGGCCGTGTCCTGGACCTCGACCGCGTGGCCGATGCGGCGCAGGCCGAGGCCGCGCGCGCAGGCTTTGTGGTTCTCAAGCCGGCCGGCGGTGCTTTTCAGCAGCGTGACCTTCAGCATGTTGCTCATGTCTTCTCTCCCGTTTCCGGACGCATCAACCGAGGATGTCGGAGACCGTCTTGCCGCGCTTCGCTGCCACTTCCTCGGGGGAACGGAGCGATTTCAGCGCTGCGAATGTCGCGCGAACCACGTTCACCGGGTTGGTGGATCCGTAGCACTTTGCGAGAACGTTGTGGACACCCGCGATCTCGAGGACCGCGCGCATGGCGCCGCCCGCGATGACGCCGGTACCCTCGGAGGCAGGTTGCATGTACACCTTCGAGGCGCCGTGACGAGCACGGACCGGGTACTGGATAGTGCCGCGGTCTACCTCTACGTGAATCATGTTCCGCCGCGCGGCATCCATAGCCTTCTGGATCGCGGCCGGCACTTCACGAGCCTTGCCGCGACCGAAGCCGACCCGGCCCTTGCCGTCGCCAACCACAGTGAGTGCGGTGAACGCAAAGATGCGTCCTCCTTTCACCACCTTGGCGACGCGGTTGACCTGGACGAGCTTCTCCTGGAAGCCCTCGTTACCGCCTGAATCCTGCTGCTCGAACGCCATGTATGTACCCTAGAATTCCAGTCCGCCTTCACGCGCCGCATCAGCCAGCGCCTTGACCCGCCCGTGATACCGGAAGCCGCTGCGATCGAACGCAACGCGTGTCACACCTGCGGCCTTGGCGCGCTCGGCGATCAACCGCCCCACACTGGCAGCCGCATCAGAGTTGCCGGTCTTGCCCTCGCGGAGGCTGCCATCGAGCGTGGAAGCACTCGCAAGCACCTTGTCGCCCCCCGCAGAGATGACCTGCGCATAGATATGCCGCGGCGTGCGATGCACGCAGAGGCGTACTGCACCCAGCTGCTTCATTCTGAGCCGCCCGCTCTTTGCGCGGCGGCGCCGTCCGTCCTGCTTTTCGCTCATGTCTTTGCCCTACTTCTTCTTCGCTTCCTTGCGGAGAACCTGTTCATCGGAATACCGGATGCCTTTGCCCTTGTAAGGCTCGGGCGGACGATACGACCGGATGTCCGCCGCAACCTGCCCGAGGAGGCGCTTGTCGGAGCCCTTCAGCACGATATCGGTTTGCGTAGGGGTCTCCGCGGTGATGCCTGCCGGCAACACGTACTCAACCGGATGCGAGAACCCCAAGGTTAGCGTGAGGCTGCCCGGCTTGGCCGCTGCACGATAGCCGACGCCCACGAGCTGGAGCTTCCGCTCGAAGCCTTGGCTCACGCCGGTCACCATGTTGCCGACCAATACGCGCGCCGTACCGGCTTGCGCATCGTCTGCGAGCGTATCGGGCTCGAAGCGGAGTTCGTTATCCGCCTGCGTGATCTTCACGCCCGCATGGACCGTCAGGGAGAGCGTGCCTTTGCCGCCCTTGACCGTGACAGTGTTGCCGTCCAACGTCACATCGACGCCATTGGGCACACTCACGGGTTTTTTTGCCACTCTCGACATGATTCCACCTGTCGCTGATTTACCGCGATCCCGTCGGGATCAGAACACCGTGCAGAGAACTTCACCGCCCACACCGGCCGCACGTGCAGCGCGATCGGTCATCACACCCCTGCTCGTCGACACGATCGCGATGCCCAGGCCTGCCCGTACTTTGGGAAGCTCGTCCTTGCCAGCGTAGTGACGCAGACCCGAACGGCTCATACGGTGGATCTCGGAGATCACCGGCTTGCCTTCGTAATACTTGAGTGTGATATCCAGCGTGGGCTTGCCATCTTCGGCAGCCACCTTATAGCCGGTCACATAGCCCTCGTCGCGGAGTACGCGAACGATGGCAATCTTCTTGGTGGACGACGGCATCTTCACGCTCGCCTTGCCACGTGCTTGGGCGTTGCGGATGCGGGTCAACATGTCCGCAATCGGGTCCTGCATGCTCATCTGGATTCCTCGCGCTTACCAGCTCGACTTGACGAGGCCGGGCACGTCGCCCCGCATCGCAGCCTCACGCAATTTATTCCTGCCAAGACCGAAGCGGCGATAAACGCCGTGGGGACGGCCGGTCAGTTCGCAACGCGAATGCATGCGCACCGGGCTCGCATCGCGCGGCAGTTTTTGCAGCGCTACCTGCGCATCCCAGCGCTGCTCGTCGGTTGCTTTCGGGTCGCGGATGATGGCGCGCAGGGCAGCGCGCTTCTTCGCGTACTTGGCTACCGTGCGCTTGCGACGCTTCTCGCGCTCGACCATGCTCGTCTTGGCCATGTGTACTCAGCCCCTAAAAGGAAAGTTGAAGGCGCGCAGGAGAGCGCGTGCCTCGTCGTCGGTCTTGGCGGTGGTGGCGATGGAGATGTCCATGCCGCGCAGCGCGTCAATTTTGTCGTAATCGATCTCCGGGAAGATGATCTGCTCGCTCACTCCCATCGAGAAGTTGCCGCGACCATCAAAGCTCTTGGCGCTGATACCGCGGAAGTCGCGGATACGCGGGATGGCTATGCCGATCAGGCGCTCCAGGAATTCGTACATGCGCTCGCGGCGCAGCGTCACTTTGCAGCCTACCGGCCAGCCTTCGCGGATCTTGAAGCCGGCGATGGACTTGCGAGCCTTCGTGGACACAGGCTTCTGCCCGGTGATCGCCGTCAGATCGCCGATGGCGTTATCGAGGATTTTCTTATCCCCGACCGCTTCGCCCACGCCCATGTTCACCGTGATCTTGGTGATGCGCGGAACCTGCATGATGCTGCTGTACCCGAACTCCTGCATGAGCTTGGGCACGACTTCGGTCTGGTAGTGCTGTTTCAGAGTTGCCATTTGCCTTACCCGTCGATCGCTTCGCCGCTGGAGCGGAATACGCGCACTTTCTTGCCGTCAGCGAGAACCTTGTAACCAACCCGGTCAGCCTTGCCAGTGGCGGGATTCACGAGAGCAACATTCGAGATGTGAAGCGAGGCTTCTTTCTCGATGATGCCGCCCGCAATACCGGCCTGGGGGTTGGCCTTGGTGTGGCGCTTAACCATGTTGATTCCGGAGACCGTCAGCCGGGCGTCATCCAGCACACGAAGCACTTTGCCTCGCTTGCCCTTGTCGCGTCCGGTGATAACAATCACCTCGTCGTTGCGCTTGATCTTTGCCATTGTCCTGCCCTTGTTCCGCCGGCGTCTCTCAGAGCACTTCCGGAGCCAGCGAGATGATCCGCATGAACTTCTCTGTACGGAGTTCGCGGGTCACTGGCCCGAAGATACGGGTGCCGATCGGCGCGAGCTGGTTGTTGAGAAGTACGGCTGCGTTGTCGTCGAAACGGATGATCGAACCATCAGGACGACGAACTCCCTTGCGGGTGCGCACCACCACTGCATTCATGACCTGTCCCTTCTTGACGCGCCCACGCGGGATGGCGTCCTTGACGGTGACCTTGATCACATCGCCCACTCTGGCGTAGCGACGATGCGAGCCGCCAAGCACCTTGATGCACATCACGCGACGCGCGCCGCTGTTGTCTGCTACGTCTAGATAAGATTCGGTCTGGATCATCGCCTGTTACCTGTTTGCCCGCCGCGCGCTGTCTGTCTGCTGCCTGCCGTCACGCGTCCACGCGCACGGGGCGCTCGTCGATGCTGACGAGAGTCCACGTTTTGGTGCGCGACAGGGGACGGGTCTCGCGAACCGTCACCAGATCACCGGTGCGGCACTCGTTCTTCTCGTCGTGTGCGTGCACCTTGGACGAGCGGGTCAGGTACTTCCCGTACATCGGGTGCTTGACGCGGCGCTCGATCAATACCGTGATCGTCTTGTCCATCTTGTCGCTGACGACACGGCCGCTAAGGATCCGGCCGGTCTTGCTCGTCTCTTCGGTCATGCTCAGTTACCTGCCTTTTCCCGGAGGATGGTCTTCACGCGCGCAACGTCGCGGCGCTGTGCGCGCACGAGGTGCGTCTGGCCCAGCTGGCCCGTGGCCTTCTGCATCCGAAGCTTGAATCCGGCTTCAAGAAGCCGGAGGAGTTCCTTGTTCAGCTCGTCGACAGACTTGCCGCGTAGTTCCTGGGTGTCCATCACATCACCGTCCTCTTCACGAATACCGTCGGGATCGGCAGCTTCGCGGCCGCCAGTGCCAGCGCTTCGCGCGCAAGTTCCTCGGATACGCCCTCAACTTCGTAGAGCACCTTGCCCGGCTGGATCTGGGCTACCCAGTACTCCACGCTGCCTTTACCGGCGCCCATCCGCACTTCAAGCGGTTTCTTCGAAATGGGCTTGTCCGGAAACACACGGATCCAGATCTTGCCGCCACGCTTGATGTGACGTGTGAGGGCGCGTCGGGCGGCCTCGATCTGGCGGGCCGTGAGGCGTCCGCGATCCGTTGTCTTCAGCCCGTACTCGCCGAAGCTCACCTTGGAGCCACGGAGGGCAAGACCGCGATTGCGGCCCTTCATCTGCTTGCGGAATTTAGTGCGCTTCGGCTGCAGCATCGTCGATAGCTCTCAATGAGTCGCGCGGCTTACCTGGCCGCGACCTGGGCGTCGGCGCCCTTGCCAATGATCTCGCCCTTGAAGACCCAGACCTTGACGCCAATGACGCCGTAGGTCGTGATTGCCTCGTGGGTCGCATAGTCGATGTCGGCACGCAAGGTGTGCAGCGGGACGCGTCCCTCGCGGTACCACTCGGTACGTGCAATCTCTGCGCCGCCAAGCCGGCCACCCACCTGCACCTTCACACCCTCTGCACCGGCGCGCATCGCGTTCTGCACCACGCGCTTCATGGCGCGACGGAACATCACCCGGCGCTCCAGCTGCTGGGCAACGCCCTGCGCGAGGAGCTTGGCGTCGAGGTCGGGCTTGCGCACTTCCTCGATGTTGATCTGGACAGGAACACCCATACGCTGGGTGAGTTCCTTGCGAAGACGGTCAACGTCCTCGCCCTTCTTGCCGATCACGATCCCCGGGCGCGCCGTGTGGACGATGATGCGCGCCGTCTGGGCCAGACGCTCGATGACCACGCGGCTCACCGATGCATTCGCCAGACGCTTCTCGATGTACTCGCGCGCCTGAAGATCGGTAATCAGATTCTTCGCATAGTTCTTGCTGTCGGCATACCAGATCGAGTTGTGCTTGCGCACGATCCCGAGCCGGATCCCAGTGGGGTTTACTTTCTGACCCATCGTGACTCCCGTCGTGCCTTTACTTGTCAGCAACCATGACCGTGATATGGCAGGTGCGCTTGGATATACGATCCGCGCGCCCCTTCGCTCTGGGCATGATCCGCTTGAGCGTCGTGCCCTCGTCCACGCAGATGCGGCTCACCCGGAGCTCGTCCACATCGGCGCCTTCGTTATGCTCGGCGTTGGCGATTGCCGAGTTCAGTACCTTGCGAACAAGCCCGGCCGCCTTCTTGGTGCTGAACGCAAGAAGGTTCAGCGCTTCCTCGACCGGCTTGCCGCGGATCTGGTCAGCGACCAGTCGGGTTTTCTGCGCGGAGATCCGCGCGCCCATCAGTTTTGCCATTGCTTCCATCGTTCGACCCCTGCCGCGCTTACTTCTTGGCAACTTTCTTGTCGCCAACGTGCCCTTTGTAGGTGCGCGTGGCGGCGAATTCGCCGAGCTTGTGCCCGACCATCTCCTCGCTGACATACACCGGGATATGTTGTTTCCCGTTGTGCACGGCGATCGTCAACCCGACCATGTCGGGAGACACCATCGAGCGGCGCGACCAGGTCTTGATCGGACGCTTGTCGCCCTTGGCGGCAGCTACCTCGACCTTCTTGATCAAGTGCAGGTCGATGAACGGACCCTTTTTCAGCGAACGTGGCACGGACTGAATCCTCTTGCTCTGTTGCGGCTAAGCAGGCCGCGTCACTTCTTGCCGCGGCGGCGCACGATCATGGAGTCGGTGCGCTTGTTGCCACGGGTCTTGTAGCCTTTCGTCGGCGTTCCCCACGGGCTGACCGGATGACGGCCACCGCTGGTCCTGCCCTCACCACCGCCGTGGGGGTGATCAACCGGGTTCATCGCCACACCGCGGACGGTGGGACGGATACCACGCCAGCGCTTGGCGCCAGCCTTGCCGAGCGAACGCAGGTTGTTTTCCGAGTTCGACACTTCGCCGATAGTGGCCCGGCAATCGACCGGCACCTTCCGCATCTCACCAGAACGCAAACGAATCGTGGCGTACTGACCTTCGCGAGCCACCAGCTGAACCGCGGCGCCCGCGCTGCGCGCCAACTGCGCTCCTTTGCCCGGCTTCATCTCAACGCAATGCACCATGGCACCCAACGGAATGTTGCGCAGGGGAAGAGTGTTGCCTTCTTTGATGGGCGCGGCCTCCCCTGAGACGACCTCATCGCCGGCCTTCACATTCCGCGGCGCAATCACGTATCTCCGCTCGCCATCCTTATAAAGGAGCAGAGCGATATGGGCAGTGCGGTTCGGGTCGTACTCAAGGCGCTCAACAACGGCAGGGATACCATCCTTGTTGCGCTTGAAGTCAATCACCCGGTAGTGCTGGCGATGCCCGCCGCCCTGGTGGCGCGTGGTGATACGGCCAGCATTGTTGCGTCCGCCGCTCTTGTCCTGCTTTTCGAGGAGCGGAGCGTAAGGCGCGCCCTTGTGCAGGTCGTGGTTCACCACCTGCACGACAAATCGCCTGCCCGGCGATGTCGGTTTTTTCTTTACGACTGCCATCTGACCTGCTCCCGTCTTATTCCGCGACCGTCAGGTCGATCTCTTGACCGGCCTCGAGGCGCACATACGCCTTCTTCCAGTCCGAGCGCTGAGCGACTCCAAAACGGTTCATCTTCCGCTTGCCCTTGACGTTCAGGACCCGCACGTCCGCGACCTTCACTTTGAAAAGGTGCTCGACAGCCTTGCGAATCTCGGGTTTGGTGGCATCACGGGCCACGCGAAACGCGTACTGGTTCGAAAGCTCGCTCGCGCGAGCGGTTTTCTCGGACACGTGCGGCGCAAGCAACACGCTGAAAATGCGCTCCTGGTTCATCCCAGCATCTCCTCGAACTTCCGTAGCGCGGGCACGGTGACCACCACCTTGTCGAACGACACGAGACTGACAGGATCAACGCCCGCCACATCCCGCACGTCGACCGAGGGAAGGTTGCGTGCCGCAAGGTACAGGTTGCGATCGAGTTCGTCGGACACGATCAGGACGTTGTCCAAGCTGTAATCGGCGAGCCGCGCCGCGAGCAAGCGGGTCTTTGGCTCTTCAACGCCAATCGACTCAACAACGATCAGGCGATCCTGGCGCGCCAGCTCGGA
>Ga0068877_10004093_pt1 | contig 11465 bp, 6 predicted proteins | sample NOAtaG_FD_66437 | JGI IMG/M metagenome (GOLD analysis project Ga0068877, IMG submission 66437) | Freshwater lake microbial communities from Lake Erie, under a cyanobacterial bloom - NOAA_Erie_Diel6S_1000h metaG | ecosystem: Environmental > Aquatic > Freshwater > Lake | place: USA: Ohio, Lake... | reverse complement strand
ATCGAACCCCGTCCACGTGAGGACCGCCGCCGATGCCCCCTGTCGAGAGACGCGAAACTGTCGTGCCGCGGTCGACGGGATTGAACCGGCCGGATGGCCCGGCGTCAGTTCCAATGACCAGAGTCCAACGGAATCGATCGCGCGCCCCGCGCGGAGGTGACCGTCCGGCGTACCCAGACGCACGAGATGGCCATCGCGTGGCGAGAGCTCCATCCGCAGGCCGGGGCCCTGGAGGACGACCGGCGCCCCCCTCGGTTGGCCCATCGGTTGGGACGCCATCGGGGCGGGCGTCGCCAGCAGGATACCCAGAGTGAGCCGCGGCGCGATGCCCCGCGCCCAACGAGGGACATCGCGCCGCGAGTTCATGCGCGCCTCAGCGGTACAGCAGGTACGGCTTCACCAGGGACGCGAAGCGTTCCGCATCCGCATCCCACGCCTTGATGAGGGCATCGATGGTACCCTCGTCCACCGCCTTGGTCAGTTGATCCGTCCCCGCCAGGCGATCGATCCCCTTGATGCGCCCCGCCGCATTCACCGTGGGTTCCCGCCAGCCGAACGCCTGCGGGTAGCGCGTGCGGAAGGCGCGCAGCATGCGGATCCCCAGTTCTACCGGGCGCACGGCGTTGCGATCGGTCACGTTCACCTTGATCATCGGGATCGTCTTGCCGCCGAACTTGTAGCCGGCCTCGATGGTGCGGGTGGCGGTATCGAAGCGCACGCCCGGCAGCCGGAGCGCATTCAGTTCCGCCGCGAAGGCCGCCGGATTGGTCATGTAATCCGCGCCGATCAGCTGGAAGGGCGCATCCGTGCCGCGCCCTTCGGTGGCGTTGGTCCCCTCGAAGAAAACGGTGCCGGGATAGAGCAGCTCCGCGTCCAGCGTCCGCAGGTTGGGTGACGGATCAACCCGCGGAATGCCGGTCTCGTCAAACCACATGCTCCGGCGGTACCCCTGCATCGGGATTACCGTGACCTGGGCGTCGAGCGCCTTGGTCCCCACCAGATAGCGCATCAACTCACCGACGGTGAGTCCGTACCGGAGCGCTACGGCGTGCTGGCCCACCAGGGAGCGGAACTTGAGATCCAGGATGTTCCCCTCGAACCGGTCGGCCCGGATGGGATTGGGGCGATCGAGCACGATGATCGGCTTCTTCGCCGCGGCGGCGAAGAGCGTCAGGGTCCACTCATAGGTGTACACCCGCGCCCCCACATCCTGGATGTCGTAGACCACCACGTCTACGTCCTTCAGCATCTCCGGCGTCGGCGTCTCCGTTTCGCCGTAGAGCGAGTAGACGGTGACGCCAGTGGCCGAGTCCACGCTGGATCGGATCTTCTCGCCGGCGCGGGCTATGCCGCGAATACCATGCTCCGGTCCGTAGAGCGCCGTGAGCTTCACGCCATTGGCCTTGAAGAGCCGGTCGATCGAGCTGACGCCCTGCCGGTCGCGGCCGGAGTGATTGGTGAGGAGTCCGACCCGCTTTCCCTTGAGCAGATGCAGCGAGTCCTTCAGCAGGACCTCGATGCCGGGGACTACGCCGCCGGCGCGGGGCTGCGCGGCCGTGGGGGTGGACCACAGCGGGAGCAGGAAGCAGGAGCACAGGAGGCCGGTCGCGGACCGTATCCGACGCGGTGACGCGCACAGAAGGAAGGACATGGGGAGGCGGGAGTGGGTGGAGGGAGATCGCCGGAAGGTTCGACGAGGGATCAGACAAGGGGTCGGTCGGGGATCAGCGCCAGGGGTTGGCGTACCGCGTATTCGTCACGAAGGTGGAGTCCGTCAGCGACTGCAGGAAGGACACCAGGTCGGCCCGCTCAGCCGAGGTGATCGGGAAGCCCCGCACGCGCGGATCCTTGAACGGATTATCGCGCCCGTCCCCGGCATGCGGCCCGACCTGTACGAGGCGTCCGCCGCGGGCGTAGTTGTCGATCACCGCCTCGAGGGATCCTACGCTGCCATCGTGCCCGTAGGGAAACGTCAGCGCCACGTTGCGGAGCGACGGAATCTTCATGCGGCCCATGTCGGCGGCACGGCCCGTGGTTTCCATCAACCCCCGATTGCGTGCCGGATAGGCCCCCGTCCCCCCGATGTTGTACAGGCCGGTGTTGGCGAAGGCGGCCTCGCCTGCGCCCGGCTGGGTGGCGAGCGTGAAGTCCGGTCCGGCATGACAGGCGGCACACCCCTTCGCCTCGAAAACGGTCATGCCGCGCCTGGCGCTGGTGCTCAGTGCCGACGGGTCTCCCCGACGGTACCGGTCCACCGGCGACTCCCCGGCATTCAGCGTCCGCTGGAAGGCGGCGATCGCCTGTGCGATGCCGGGGACAGTGACCGGATCTCTCTGGCTTGGAAAGGCCGAGGCGAAGAGCTGCCGGTAGAGCGGTACCGCCTGCAGCTCGGCGAGCAGCGCAGCCTCCCGGCCCCGCAGTCCCATCTCCACCGGACTCACGCCGAACATCGGGATCTCGGCGTGGACCTCCAGCGTGGTGGTAGCCGGGGCTGCCCAGCCGAAGCTCCGCTGGTAGCCGGTGTTGGCGAGCCCGATCGCGTTGCGGGGATGGACCTCGCCGGTTGCTCCGACCGACAGGTTGCGGGCATCCGCAAAGGCGAACTCCTGCCGATGGCAGGAGGCACAGGAGAACCCGCCGTTGACCGACAGCCGCGTGTCATAGAACAGCCGCCGGCCCAGCTCCACCTTGGCGGGAGACATCGGGTTGTCTGACGGGACGGGCGGCGGCGATACCCCGGGCGGGAGCTCCCACCGGAAGTCCGCCGGATTGCCGGAGAGCTGCAGCGGATCGGCCGGGTCGGGGGCCACGCTGTCTCCGCCACTGCAGGCCATCAAAATCAGGAGGGTCCCCGCCACGTGGATGGCGAGGTGGCACCGGCCCATCCGGTTCACCGGACACCCACGAGGCCGCGGGCGGCCTGTCGGAGCGCCGCCGCATCGTAGCCCACGCCCGCGCGAAACACGGTGGTCACGCGATACAGGGCCCCCGGATCATGGAGCGGATCGCCGTCGAGGACCACGAGGTCCGCCTGTCGCCCCGGCGTGATGGCCCCGATCTGCTGCTCGAGTCCGAGGATGCGGGCCCCGTTGAAGGTGAGGATCCGGATCGCCATCTCCGGTGAGAAGCCGGCTTCGCGCAGCATCGTGTAGTTGCGCGCATTGCCGAAGCCCGGGAGAAACCCGGTCCCCCACGGATCGGAGCCGGCACCCAGCAGGCCTCCGGCCGCCACGAAATCCCGTTCCCAGCGCATCATGTTGGCCAGCAGCGTGGGGGATACCGTCAGCCCGCCATCCCGACCGAGGGCGGCATGGTTGGCTTCCACCTCGCGACGCACATCGGGGTCCAACATGGCGAGGGCGGCGGTATCCAGCCGGAAGCGTGTCGGGCTGAACGTTTCATAGACGGCAAGCGTCGACACCACCGAAACGCCCGTGGCCGCGAGCGCCTTGATGGAGGCCTGCACCGCCGGACTGCCCGCATCGATCGTGGATTGGATGCGCATGTTGTCCGGAGGGCAGACGTCCGGCTGTTTGCCGGGGACGTACTCGCTGGCCGTGATGAAGCCGTGCTGCAGCGCGTCGATGCCCGCCGCCGCGGCCTCGGCAAAGGTCACGGAACAGAGGTGCCCCGTCACCTTCACGCCGCGGGCGTGTGCCAGCCGAACCACGTCGGTGAGAAGGGCCCGCGAGATGCGCCCTTGGACTTTCACCCAGGTGGCCCCTTCGCGGGCCCAGTAGTCGATGACCCGTTCGGCTTCGGCTGCCGAGTGCAGCGCGCGGCTGTTGGCGCTCGTGGAGGCGGCGCCATCCAGGTAGGGCCCGGTGATGAGGTACTGGGGGCCCGGGACGCGGCCGGCTTCGATGGCTCGACGCATCGCGAGCTCCTGATAGGGGAGCATGCTGCCGGCGCTCATCGCGGTGGTCACCCCGAAGGCGAGATAGAGCAGCGGCCCACTCGTGCTCATCTGCGTGATGCGCTTCACGCCCCCGAAATACGAGTGCGCATGCAGATCCACGAGCCCCGGGATCACCGTGCGCCCCGGCAGGCGCAGCCGCGTGGTGCCCGGAGGCAGCGGGACGGATCCCACCGGCCCGACGGCCGCAATACGCCCGTCGCGAAGCAGGACCATCTGGTCCGATCTGGCGGGGGCCCCTGTGCCATCGATGACCTGAACCCCCTCGAGCGCCACCAAAGGCGCATCCACCTGAATGAAGGGGCGCGTCTCCGGCGTGATGACCGGACGCGCCCGGGATCCCTCCTGTGCCGAAAGCGGGAGACCGGGACGACTCAGCAGCATCAGCAGCGCCACAACCAGAGGGTAACCGGTACAAAAGCGGGTCATGTCCATCCCTGACGAAATCGGCGAATCACTGAGAATGGAATCTCACTGCCCGAAGATCCGGCCCGTCTCAAGCGCTGTCCAGCGTGCGGTGGTTGACAGCGGTGGGTTTTGCCTGAAGGATCTCGATGTACGACTCCCGCGGTATACGTTCCGTCCCCTCCCTCCACCACCCCTCCCGTGCGACACTCCCCCCCTCCACGTCGGCAGGGATCGTCGGCATGGCGCCTGACGGCGCTGCTGATGCTCCTGCCGGTCCTCCTGCCTGCGCAGGGCACCGGCGTCGTCACCGGTCGCGTCACGGATCGCGCCTCCGGCCTCCCCATCAACGGGGTTCGGGTCACCATCGGCACCGACGGGACCATCGGTGCCAATACCGATACGGACGGCCGCTACTTCGTGCGCGGCGTCCCCGCCGGCACGCAGGCGGTCCGTGCCGTCCGCATCGGCTACCGTCCCGAAACGCAGTCGATCACGCTGCGCGGCAGTGACACGGTCCGCGTGAATCTCTCGATGGCCGTCTCTGCGGTCGACCTCGCGCAGGTGGTCGTCACCGGGACCGGCGGTGCGGTCGAGAAGCGCAAGATCGGCGCCTCGCTCGGTACCATGGACGTGGCGGCACAGCAGGAGCTGATGCCGGTCAACAACTTCAGCAACGTGCTCGCCGGCAAGATGACCGGGGTGCGCTCGGTCGGTGTGGGCGGCGGCGTGGGTGGCGCACAGGACCTGCGCATCCGCGGCATCGCCTCATTTTCGCTCAATCAGCGCCCCGTGATCTACATCGACGGCGTGCGCGTCGATTCGCGCGGCACCGAGTGGACCACGGCCACCGGCATGGCAGCCACGGCCTGCTGCTCCTTCTCCGGTGGTACGTCGGCGGACCGGTTGAGTGACCTCAACCCCAATGACATCGAGCGCGTCGAGGTGCTCAAGGGCGCGGCGGCCGCCACGCTCTACGGCTCCGAAGCCACCAACGGCGTCATCCAGATCTTCACCAAGAAGGGGCGTGGCGAAGGCCCGATCCAGTGGAACCTCGGACTCGGCACCGGCTACAACCGGATGCGCGAGAATCTCCCCACCAAGGAGTTCCCCCGGTTCAAGGGACCGGACGGCTTTCAGGCCCTCGATGCCAACAACCTGATCGAGAATGGGCCCTTCAACTCGGTGGACATCAGCGCCCAGGGCGGTACCACTCGTTCCACCTTCTTCGTCTCCGCACTCGGCACCCGCGAGGTCGGCTCCATCCAGCCGAACGACCAGACCAAGGGGAATCTGCGGGCCAACATCACCTTCGTGCCGAACTCCAAGTGGACGATTGACGTGAAGTCGTCGTACACGCGCAACGTGGTCAACGAGCTGCAGGCCGGCAACAACTGGACGGCGCTCCTCGGCAACGCCATCAACGGCAATCCGCGGTCTGCCACGGCGGCGCGGCCGTACGGGGAAGCGTGGGTACCCGTGGCGGACATCCAGAGCATGGAGACCAAGAGCGACGCCGACCGCTGGACCGGCGGCCTCACGCTCTCCTACGCCATGCGCCCGAACTTCACGCACCGCGTGATCTTCGGCACCGACGTGGTGAATGAGCAGAAGTCGCGCTTCTTCCCGTACGCCGGCGCTTTCGGTCCCGCCGGTGTGAACTTCGGCCAGCGCAACCTCGGCCTCCGCAACTACCGCACCACCACGGTCGACTACCTCAGCACCCTCAATTTCTCGCTGCCCTTCGGCATCTCGTCCAATCTCTCCTTCGGCGGCCAGGGCTTCTGGGAGTCACAGCGCCTCAACATCGCCGTGGGCAACGTCTTCCCGGGCCCCGGCGTCTCCACGGTGGCCGCCGGCGCGGTCACCTCGGGTGGCGAAGCCTTCACCGAGACGATCAATCTCGGCCTGCTGGCCCAGAACCGCTTCGCCTGGGATGACCGGGTCTTCGTCACGGTCGGCATGCGCATGGACGGCAACTCCGCCTTCGGCGCCGACTACGGATTCCAGCAGTACCCCAAGATCGATCTTTCCTACGATCTGTCGAAGCACCGCAAGTTCGTGCCGGACGCCATCAGCGCCTTCCGGCTTCGCGGGGCCGTCGGGCGCGCGGGCAAGATGCCCGGGCCGTTCGACTCCTTCCAGAGCTACTCGGCGACGCCCGTGTACAAGGATGTCCCCGGCATCGTGCCCCTCAACCCGGGGAACAAGGACCTCCGCCCCGAGATCACCACCGAACAGGAAGCGGGCTTCGAGATCGGCCTCTTCAATGATCGCGTCGGCATCGAGGCGTCCCGGTACGTCTCCATCACCCGGGATGCCATCGTGAACCGGCCGTATGCACCGTCCCAGGGCTTCAATCAGGCGCAGCGCGTGAACATCGGCGCCCTGGAGAACCGCGGCTGGGAGGCGTCCATCAAGTATCTCGTGATCTCGACGCCCACCTTCGACTGGAGCACCAACGTCAATCTGGACGGCAACAAGAACCTGGTGACGGATCTCGGCGGCGTGACGCTGGCCGGTACCGCCATCCGGGTGGGCTATCCCGTCCAGGGCGTCTGGGGGCAGAAGCCCAATGGCTACTCCGTGGTGACCACGGGAACCACCTGCGCCGGACAGCCGATCCAGTCGTGGGGGTGTCCGACCACCACGCGCACCGCGCAGCCGGAGTTCTTCGGGCCGCCGCTGCCCACCTTCAACGGCTCGTTCTCGCAGACGATGCGCTACAAGTCGCTCACGCTCTACGGTCTCATGACCATGGAGCGGGGGGCGTGGTTCAACAACGGCGATCGGCCGTACCGCATCCGGCAGGGCGGGTCCGACGAGTACCTCTCGGCGCTCGGACCGAACGGCGAGCGGACCTTTCGGGCCGATTCGATCTTCCAGTGGTCCAGCATTCTGACCCACTTCGACAAGCGCGACAATGTCCGTCTGCGCGAGATCTCGCTCACCTGGCAGGTGCCCGAGAATCTCAGCCAGTGGTTCGGGACGCAGCGGACGACCATTTCCTTCGCCGGCCAGAACCTCATGTGGTGGGACGGCTGCAACTGCGTCGATCCCAACATGAACTGGGCCGGGGCAGACTCCTTCACGATCAACAGCGGGTTCCTGGCCCAGCCGGCGGCACGGCAGTACCGGCTCCAGATCCGCACGAGGTTCTGACCCATGCGACGCACCCACACGACCGCCGCGATCGGACTCCTCGCGGCCCTGACATTCGCCTCCACCGGTTGCTCCGGCATCTTCGAGGTGGAGGATCCGCAGGCCTTCGGGGACGGCGATCTCAACTCGGCCGTCATCATCAAGAACGTGGCCGATGGTGCCGAGGGCAGTTTGCATCAGGCCTTTGATGACCTCGTGGTCGTCAACGCGCTGCAGGGCGATGAAATCGAGTCTACCTCCACCTGGATCGACTGGGAGGACATCTCCGAGGGGCGGCTCCGCGGGGATTGGGCCACCACCGGCTCCTTCTCCGGCCCCATGGACGCCGTGCTCAGGGCCCGGTTCGCGGCGCAGAGTGCCAGCGAACGCATCAAGTCCGTGCTCGCCGACAAAGCGAATGCGAGTCCGCTGCTGACCCAGATGACCTGGGTGGACGGCTTTGCCGACCTGATCATCGGCATGAGCTACTGCGAAGGGCCGCTGGTCCAGGGTGGGCCTCGAGAGCCCAACACCAAGTTCTTCCCGCAGGCCGTCACGAAGTTCACCGCGGCGCTCAATCAGGTGGCCAACACCCCGGCGACGGATCAGGCGCGGTGGCGCCCGCTCCTGCTCGCCTCCCGCGCACGCGCGAATCTCTTTGCGGGGAACGACGATGCCGCCCTGGCCGATGCGCTCGCGGTACCGGCCGGCTTCGTGAAGGAGGCCGTCTACGCGGAAGCGGCCGCCAACCAGCAGAGCTGGACCGGCAACCAGTTGCACCAGAACCGCAACCGGTCGGGCGGGCTGCGCCGGCTCTATCACAACCGGGTGCTTGGCAGCTTCAACGCGTCGACCTACGCCACCGGCGCGCTGGCCGACTGGTTCGAAACGTCCAAGCAGGATCCGCGCATGGCCGTGACCCGCAAGGTTGGCGAACGGGGGGTCAACAACCGCTTCGACTATTTCGGGATCACGAAATATGCCGACCGAGGGGCCAACCAGCCGCTCATCACCTTCCGGGAGATGAACCTCATCGCCGCTGAGGTCTACATGCGGAAGGGGGACTACGCGAACATGGCCCGGAAGCTCAACGAGAACCGGACGCCGGTGGGGCTGACGGCCATTCCGGCGCCGACCACGGCGGCTGCAGCGCAGGCCGCCCTGCTCAACGAGCGGATGGCGGTGCTCTTCGTGGAGGGGCAGCGCATGTATGATCTGCACCGGTACAATCTCGTGCGGAGCGTGCTCGGGCCGGATCGGGCCACCATGCTTCCGCTCTCCCGAACGGAAATCCTGGCCAATCCCAACATGAAGGAAGGGCAGGCCACCTGTCCCAAGATTTCCTGACGGCCATGCGAGTCCCTGCAACCGGGAGCGGACATGCGTCCGCTCCCGGTTCGTCATCCCGGCGGGAGTTCCTCCGGGTTTCCGGTGTGGCGGTGCTCTCCGCCGTAGCCGGTGGAACGGCCTGCTCGTCGGTCCCCACCGAAGCCGCGGTCGGCGTGCCCACGACCACTGGACTGCTTGAGGGGGTCGTGACCAACGTACAGGGGACACCGCAAGGGAACTTCGGGACCCTCATCCTGATGTATCCCACCGGACAGCACGTCGGCCTCACGGTGACGCCAGACGCACAGGGACGCTTCCGGTTTCCGGCCCTGCCAGCCGGCGACTATCAGCTGCGCTTCCAAGCTGCGGGACAGGCCATCGTCCCCGAACCGTACCAGCACCCGCTCAAGTGCCAAGTTGAAGCGGGACGTACGACGGCTCTCACCGTGCGGATCCTGCGTGGGACGTTCGCGCAGAATCAGGTCGAGATCTACTGCGGCGACGATTTCTTCCAGTGTCAGCCCGATGGCCCCGAGAATGGCGAGACGGTCGTACCACTCGGCACCGTCGTCTGCTGGTATAACGTGGGGCGCAAGGTGCACACCGTCACCGGCGGGCCGTGGGATGACTCCGGTGATCTACAGAGGACACAGTCCTACATCTGGGTGGCCTCAGTCCCGGGGGTCCACGCCTATCGCTGCAAATACAACCAGCCGGGGATGCGGGCGACGCTCCGCGTGCTCGGCTGACCGATCCTTCTTCCTTCAACGCGGAGTGGTGGTCATGATGACCAGAGCACGTCCCGATCGCCTGATGCACGCCACCCTCGCCGCGGCGCTGGCGGCCGGCTGGCCCATGGCGGCGTCGGCCCAGACGACCTATGCCCGGGCCGAGCAGCTGCTGACGTGGAACACCGAGCGCCTCGTCAGCGGTGACGAGGTCCGCCCCGAATGGCTCAAGGACGGCAACCGCTTCTGGTACCGCAACAAGCTGGCGGACGGCAGCGAGTTTGTCCTCGTGGATCCGGTGGCGAATGCGCGACGCCCCCTCTTCGACCATACCCGTCTGGCCCGCGCCATGACGCTGGCGGCCGACACGGCCTTCGACGGGAAGAAACTCCCCTTCCAGAGCTTCCGCTTCGGCAAGGACAACACGGATGAGGCGGAGATCGAGTTCACCGCGGTCCGCAAGCGCTTCACCTGCAATCTCACGACCTATCGGTGCGTGGCCGGCGACACGCTGCCCAGCGAGGTCCCATTCGTTGCCTCGCCCGACAAGTCCCGCGAGGCCTTCATCCACAAGAACAATCTGTGGGTTCGCAACAAGGCAACGAAAAAGGACTCCGTGCAGCTGACCACGGACGGCGTCGATTTCGATGCCTATGGCATCACGATGCCCCGGCCCAGCCAGTTGCAGCGCCCGATGCCGGTGCGCCCCAACCTGCGCTGGTCGCCGGATGGCAAGCGGATCGCCGTCCTGCGGCAGGATGAACGGTATGTGGAGCATATGCACTACATCTCCTATACCCCCCAGCGGCCCAAGCACTACTCCCAGCCGTATGCGCTCCCCGGGGACACGGCGGTACCGTATCCGCGCGTCCATATCGTCGACGTGGCGTCAAAGGCCAATGTCGAGGTGAAGCTGCCGGTCCGCCCGAACATGCTCTCGATTGGCGGTTCGGTACGCGATTCGGCGTGGGCTGAGAACTCGCAGGTGCTGCATCTCTCGTGGCTGATGCGCGGCTCCAAGGGGGTGTACCTCGCCGCCGTGGATGCGTCGACGGGAGCGTCGCGCATCATCGCCCGCGATACCGGCAAGACCTACGTGGAGATCGCCAACCCGCAGGATCCCGCGTCCTTCTACGTGACCAAGGACCTGAAGGATGCCTTCTGGTGGTCGGAGCGCGACGGGTGGGGGCATCTCTATCGTTTCGATGGCTCGGGAGTGGCGGCCATCACGGCCGAGGCAGGCAAGATGACGATGGCCCCCGATCCGGCGGCGCAACTCACCAGCGGGGCGTGGCAGGTGGGGCAGATCAGCTACGTGGATGAGGTAGCGAGGCAGGTGTACTTCACCGGGCGCGGGCGCGATGGCTTCCTGTACTATCCGAAGCTCTATCGCATCGGATACGACGGAACCGGTCTCACGCTGTTGACTCCGGAGGACGGCCATCACGTCATCAGCTTCAGCCCGAGCGGGAAGTACTTCGTGGATACCTATTCCCGAATCGAAGCCCCGCCGGTGACGGTGCTGCGCAGTGCGGCCACGGGTGCGGTGATCCGCAGGCTCGAGGAGGCAGACGTTACCCGGCTCAAGACGGTGGGGTGGAAGCCGGCGCAGGTCTTCAGTGTGAAGGCGCGCGACGGCGTAACCGACATCTACGGCGTGCTCTACCTACCGCCGGGGCTCGACAGTACCCGGAAGTATCCGATCATCTCCCACATCTATCCGGGGCCGCAGGTCGGCTCGGTAGGCTCATGGAGCTTCAAGAATGGGGGTGAACCTCACGCGATGGCCGAACTGGGCTTCGTGGTGATCCAGCTCGACCACCTCGGCACGCCGCTCCGGTCGAAGGCCTTCCACGACAACTACTACGGCTTTTTCGGGGACAACGGCCTGCCGGACCACATCACGGCCATCAAGCAGCTCGCCGCGCGTCACCCGTTCATCGACG
>Ga0068877_10004092_pt1 | contig 11467 bp, 7 predicted proteins | sample NOAtaG_FD_66437 | JGI IMG/M metagenome (GOLD analysis project Ga0068877, IMG submission 66437) | Freshwater lake microbial communities from Lake Erie, under a cyanobacterial bloom - NOAA_Erie_Diel6S_1000h metaG | ecosystem: Environmental > Aquatic > Freshwater > Lake | place: USA: Ohio, Lake... | reverse complement strand
CACAATGATTGGATCAATCAATTGAGAAAGTATCAAGAGGCAGGGCCATGGCAAATCATGTCTCCACAGGCACCAGCAGTGGAGTGGATGCAATGGATGGCTAAGGAGTTGTCAAGGTCATGATAAAACTTGGGTTGGCAGGCATATTGAGTTTTGTGATTCTGATTTCCAATTGGAATGCGCCGCTTCAATACCCCGCTTATTGGCCGGCTCCGCATTATACATTTGAGTTTAATCCCATGGATGCAATGAAGCGAGAATTGGGCAGAGCTTTATTTTATGACCCCATCCTTTCAGCGGACAGCACCATATCATGCGCAAGTTGTCATTCTCCCTATCAGAGTTTTGCTCATACAGACCACGCAGTGAGTCATGGTATTGGAGATCAATTGGGTCATCGCAATGCACCTGTGCTCATCAATCTCGCTTGGCAGCGGCAACTGATGCATGATGGAGCAATTGCTTTTTTTGACTTTCAGCCTTTAGCACCGATTACTCATCCCAAGGAGATGGGAGAGTGTTTGCAGCACGTGCTCCAGAAAATCAATCGGAATGAGCGTTATCAACAGGCCGTAAAACAAATTTATCAGGACTCCGTGATGACCAGTGAGAGAATGTTGAAATGCATCAGCCAATTCTTGCTTTCATTGGTAAGTGATCATGCAAAGTATGATAGCGTTCAAAATGGGCAGGCGCAATTTACAGCGCAAGAGGAAAGGGGATTTGGTATATTCAAGCAACATTGTGCGAGTTGTCATACTCCTCCATTGTTTAGTAATTTTGGGTATGCAAACAATGGAATTTCCGTTGATGCTAATTACCAAGATTCGGGGAGATACAGTGTAACCCTCAATCCTGAAGATATTTTTCGATTCAAAGTTCCGACACTGCGCAATATTGAATTTAGCTATCCCTACATGCACGATGGGCGCTACAAGCATTTGCGAGAGGTGCTCAAGCATTATCGTCTAGACCATTATCAGAATGATGGAAAGAGAGATTTATCCCTTCCCATTGGTTTTACAGAGAATGAAGAAACGGATTTGATGGCATTTTTGCTCACGCTGAGTGACAATGAGTTGAATTACAAAAAAGAAAATCAATTTCCACGGGAGTTTTTTATGCATTAGTGCGTTACTTTGAACCATGGAGCAAAAGGAATTCACAGAGATTTCAAATTCAATCATCCCATTAATTTTGGAAGTAGGGCAATGGATGTTACAACAGCGGGTAGCTACTGACCAAATAGAAACCAAAACACCTAATAATTTGGTTTCTTTTGTTGACAAGGAAAGTGAAAGGAAATTGGTAAATGCTTTCAAGCAAATTTTTCCTCAAGCCGGCTTCATTGCTGAGGAGGGAACCGGAGAACGCGCAATGGAATGGAATTGGGTGATTGATCCTTTGGATGGCACTACCAACTATCTGCATGGCGTCCCGATTTGGTGCATTAGTGTCGCATTGTGTCATCATCAAGATCCTGTATTGGCGGTCATTTATGATCCAAATAAAGATGAATTGTTCTCAGCAGTGAAGGGAGAAGGAGCAAAATTAAATGGTCAACCCATGAAGGTCAGTTCCCAACCAGCACTCCGTGATTCATTGTTGGTAACAGGTTTTCCTTATGATGATTTTGGAAGGGAAGAGGCCTACATTGGATTGTTCAGGCATTTGATGAAAGAGACGCGAGGAATCAGAAGATTGGGAAGCGCTGCATTGGATTTGGCGTGGGTGGCCTGTGGTCGTTTTGAGGCGTTTTATGAATACGGTTTAAATCCATGGGATGTCGCAGCAGGTTGTCTTTTAATACAAGAAGCTGGTGGGGCGGTCACAGGTTTTTATGATGGGCACCCTATTTTTGAGGAAGATATTTTGGCGAGCAATGGAGAAATGCATCAAGCCCTAAGAGAACGAATTCAACGTTTTTTTTGAAGTGAGCTTATTGAAAAAAGGAAGTAATTTGGATTTGCCATTAAACTGACTTAACTTGCTTGTTGTAAACCAAGACTAAATGAGACAAATTTTATTTCTTTTGCTTTCCGCAATGATCGGAAATCAATTATTTGCGCAAGCTCCCGTCAACGACGAATGTGCTACCGCCATTCCTTTAGCGGTCAATGGAGGATACATTACGGCTTCCAATATTGGAACCTTGTTGGATGCCCCCAATCCTGCATGCGGTGGCGCTGATCCAATCAAGGATGTATGGTTCAGTTTTCAATACACGGGTGGGAGTATTTCCATTAATACTGCTTTATCAGGAACACTCACCGATACGCGCATTGCGCTCTATAATGGGTGCTCTCCCGGACCAGCGATCGTTTGTAATGACGATTACACCGGTATGGGATACGCTTCGAGATTGAATTTGACATGTACCCAACTCACCATGGGAGCCACTTATTACATCCAAGCGGGTGGATACAATAGTTTAGTGGGGACATTTGGTATCCAAATCGTTTCCTCGGCTGTCAGCGGCTGTACCAATGATAATGCTACCAACTATAATGCTTGCGCTACGATTGATGATGGATCTTGTATCATAGCTAATCAGAATGATGCTTGCTCATCGGCCGTTCCTTTGATCGCCAATAGCGGGGCACAGAATACCACCAATGTGAACTCATCTGTGGGGGCGACCCCAGGTTGCGGTGGGGGTATTCATGATATTTGGTTCAGCTTCGTTTATCAAGGAGGAAATCTAACCCTCACCACTGCTGCCTCTTCTGAGACTACAGGTACCCAATTGGTGGACACACAAATGGCCGTTTATGAATCTTGCGGAAGCAGCATCATCGCTTGTGATGATGATGATGCAGCGGGCAATTATAGCATGATCAAATTCGGTTGTCCAATGGGTAACGGAACAGGGGGGGCTTTTGAAGATGATGTTTTAGAAATTGGTCATACCTATTATGTTCAGGTGGGAGGATACAACAACACAGAGGGGATTTTTTCAATCAGCCTTACCACGGCAACGGTCTCCGGTTGCACCGATCCGGATGCTTCCAATTACATGACTTGCGCTACACAGGACAATGGAACCTGCGAGTTCCCTCCATTGCAAGCTCAATTGACGTATAATGCAGTGGCCACTGCGGCCAATTGTTATACTTATCAATTGAATAACGCTAGTGCAGGTAATCAAGTAGCGTGGACATGGACAGTGGATGGTGGTGTTTTGAGTGATCCCAATGTGGAAAATCCTTCTGTTATTTTCAGCGGCCCTGGAACCTACAATGCTACTTTGGTGGTAACGGATCCGATGGGAATAGTGAGCACCACTACACAGGCCATTATCGTAACGGAAGCGCATAATCTATCCTTGGATATCACAGCAGATAATTTACCACAACAAACGACATGGAAAGTATTCAACGCGGATAATATCATGGTGGCTCAAGGAACCACCAATGATGCCTCACTCTGCATCAGTGATGAATGCCATCGTGTGGAGTTTTTTGATACCGGCAACAACGGGATTTGTTGTGCCAATGGAAATGGAGGTTTTGTGATTTATTTGGATGGAAATCCAGTAGCCAATGGTGGGGCATTTGCCAATTATACTTTTGTGGAAGTCAATTGTCCGCAGGGAAGTTCTTGTGAAGATCCCATCATCGCACAATTAGGAATCAATGCGGTGCCCACTCCTAATTCATGGTACAGCTTCACACCGAGCGTCAATGGTCAATATCGCATTTCTACTTGTGGATTGGGCAATTGTAACACAGAAATTTGGGTCTATGACTATTGCAACATGGCCAATTTTGATAATACCAATCAAGCTACCTACACCTACAACGATGATTTTTGCGGTGAGGAAGCGGAAGTAACGCCCTATCTGGAAGGAGGAGTCACCTACTGGGTAAGAGTGGGAGATATCAATAACCATTGCGGATTGGGTGCTTTTGAAGTGCTTTTTGAATACATGGGGCCTATTCAAGGTTGTATGGATGTGATGGCTTGTAACTACAGTCCCTTGGCAGAAATGCCCGCTACTTGTTATTACAATGGAGATCCGAATTGCTCTAACTTGGGTCCGGATCTTAGTGTGGATGGGAATTTGTTGTACACTTCTCTGTATCAAGCTACCATCAACGGAGACGATGCATGTCTGGTCAATGAAGGGTGTCTGCAAGGATTGGGAAATAGAGAAATTATTCGATTTTCTACGCGAATTGATAACATAGGGAATCAAGATTATTTCATTGGAGTGCCCAATACGGCCAATGATCAGTTTGTTTGGGACATGTGTCACAACCATTATCACTATGCGGGTTATGCCGAGTATGAGTTGTATGATGTCAATGGAAATTTAATGCCTGAGGTAGGGTTTAAGAATGGATTCTGTGTATTGGATTTAGGCTGTGTTACAGGTGTAGCCAAGTTTGGTTGTGGTAACATGGGAATCACCGCGGGGTGTTATGATGTGTACAGTTCAGCTTTGGAGTGTCAGTGGGTGGATGTAACGGATGTGCCAGCAGGTACCTATCATCTGGTATTAAAAACCAATTGGGATCATGATCCAGATATGTTGGGTCGTTATGAGCTTGCGTATGACAACAACTGGGCCCAGGTGTGTTTTAGCTTTGAGAGAGATGCGCAAGACCAGCTCATTAATTTCCAAAAATTACCCATGTCGGCTTGTAGCATATTGACAGATTGTTTGGGTCAGCCTTTTGGCAATGCCCAGCCAGACTGTGAGGGCAATTGTCCAGGGATTGTTAAGCGCGGGGATGTAGCCACCGATTTGATGTATGACTTGAGTGATATCAATACCTATGGCAATGCTTCCGTTAACAACACCATGACAGTGAACACCTGCAATGATTTGAATCAAGATGGAATGATTAGCATAGCGGATGCAGCGTATCTAGACGAATGTATGCACGTGCAGCAAGACCAAGGTATATTGCCTGGTTTGATGGAGCCATGCGCTTGGGATCCGGAAATTGTAGATATCAATGAAACGGCAACTTTGAGTGTGTTGAATTTAAATACAACAGAAGGGTATTTTGATGTGGCTATCACCAATCCAGATGGTATGGTCAATGCTGTTCAGTTTGATATCAGTGGGGCTACAGTATTGAGTGTTGAGAGTTTATTGCCCAGTACCACATGGAGTGCGCATTTGTATTTTGATGAAGAGGGCACCAAGATTGCCGCATTGGGTCATTTGGGAACCATGATCCCTGTCAACTTCACGGCCTTGCCTTTCCTGAGAGTGCATTATGCTGACATTACAGGAAATGAGATTTGTATTGCCAATATTGATGATATTATCAATGTCTTCATGCACAATGTGTTGCATGATATTGGTCCTTGTATTCCCGTTTCACAAATGGTGACAGTAGCGAATTATGAGAGCGAAACATGCGTGAATGCTCCGGTTGTGTTTAATGACAACAGCCAAGGTAACACAGGAGTGCTGTGGTATTTTCCAGGAGGAATGCCAGCAACCTCCAACGCGGCGAGTGTGGATGTTACCTATGCGGCAAATGGAGTATATAGTTTTGCCATGGTCATCACAGATGGTAATTTCACCGATTCCACTTGGTATGAAAATGTGATCAATGTCTCCAGCGCATTGACGTATTACCAGGATGCTGACGGAGATGGATTTGGAAGTGCCACTTCAGTAGAGGGCTGTTCGGTTCCATCAGGGTACGTTGCCAATAGCAATGACTGTGATGATAACAATGGCAATGTGTCTCCTCAGATCGTGGAGGTTTGCAATGGAAGTGATGATAATTGCAATGGTTTGATCGATGAGAATTTTGACAATGATGGTGATGGGTTTAGTGCTTGTGATGGCGATTGCGATGATAACAGTGCGTTAAGCAATCCCAATGCATTGGAGTTGTGCAACGGTGGGGATGATAATTGCAACGGAGTAACGGATGAAGGATTTGATGTGGATGGCGACGGCTTTACCACTTGTAATGGAGATTGCAATGATCAGAATGCAGGCATGAATCCCACCATTGTAGAGGTGTGCAATGGATTAGATGATAATTGTAATGGAAGTGTGGATGAAGGATTGACCACTCCTTGGTACAGTGATGTAGATGGAGATGGTTATGGAGCCGGCGTGGCCTCCTATTTCTGTATTCAGCCGGTGGGCATGGTGACCAATGATGCGGATTGCAATGATGCTGATCCCGTGATCAATCCAGCGGCCATCGAAACCTTGGACAATACAGACAATGATTGTGACGGTTTTGTGGATGAAGGCGCATCCGATGTGTCTTACAATTTGGATTTAGTGAACTTGATGTTGATGCCCAATCCAGCGCGCGATCAAGTAATCATCATCACTGCCACGCACATTGGAAAAGTGAGCGTGATGGTGTACGATGCACAGTCTAGATGGGTGGATCAATTCCAATATACAGGCTCCAGACATGAATTGAACTTATCCAATTATAGCGATGGAATTTACCAATTGGTGTTCCAGACAGAGAATGGATTTGGGATGAAGCGATTGGTGGTGGAAAAATAAATAATAGCCATGCGCTTCTTTTTTTGTGCGCTATTTTTTTTAGTGGTGCTAATCAGTTGGGGGCAACACATCCCCAATTTACCTTCCTTGCCCATCGAGCAGAAGAACAATAACGTCAATGTGCTCATGCTCGCTACGGATAGTCTGTGTACTTCTTTTCTGATCACTATTGCGGAAGGGGTGAAGCATCACTTTCATTATACGCATACAGAAAATATTTATGTAATAGAAGGGGAAGGAATGATGACTTTGGGGAGCAAGGAATTTCAGGTGTCAGCGGGAAGTTATGTCATGATTCCAAAAGGTACAATACACCATGTAATAGCAGAGAAACCCATGCGGGTCTTGAGTATCCAAACACCTCAATGGGTCACAGACGATAGAAAATTTGTGGATCCTATTCGCCGCCCTGAGGAGAAACCGCAACAGGAATAAGGGAAAATTGATCTCGCTCCCAATGTGATTGTAGTTGCTCTTGCAGGGCCACCAATCCATTCACGATAAAGGGTTGACCATTGGCCGTGACGAGAGAATAGCTGATGCCTGAAAACGAGATTGTATTGATTTTTTGTAATTCAATCCTCTTGTTTTCTTGAGGTATAAAGAAGTATTCGCCCTGGAAGATGGGCGCAATCGGGGTGGCCATGTCTAGCTGTACCTTGGCCTTTTCAGGTGCCCAACATTTCCATGCGCCATCGCTGCCCAATAAAGGATGATCGGCGGTAAGCACCAGGGTGCGATCGGAAAAAGTATATTCCATCATCTCGGAATGAAAGGCACTTTGCACATCTACCACTAGGCTGGGTATCCACTGACCGCTTTTATAGGTCATCACCTCTTCTCCAATGGTGATGTCAGCAATATTCTTGGTTTTTCCGTTGGCCAATAACACGGGTGTTTCGCGTGCAAAACAATGCACATCGATGCCGTCAAAATAAATTTCTGTGATAGCCGTGTCGTCGTATTTTTCTCCTGGATAGATCTCGAGAATTTCAAATTTCAATGTCCACCACGGTCGTTTAATCAATTCATCGTAGTGTTCTCTGCTGCCATAACCGATGGGCTCAAAGTGAAAGATTTGTTCATCGCGGGTATCGGCCAAGCACAAAATAGCAGAGGGAACCTCGTTGATATACAATTTTATTTTCTTAACACGATTGTTGTTTCTCCACCCGCTTTCCGTCCTTGCTAATCCGTTGACGATGATGATGTCGGTGATACGCGGACTTTGCGGTGGAAAGTGATACACTAAAAATTCACCAATGCCATGGCCGGGTACTCCTTCTACCCACGCGGTGGCGTAGTTCAAGTCATGGGCATTTTGAGGTGAGTAATCGTGGGATTTGGCTGGAGCCAAAGTGGAAGATGCAGAGGCGGTATCCATGCCTCCGCCGCAGTACCAGTTGCAGCCGGGTCCTAGCACATCGTAATAAGATCCCTCATATCCGTCACATTCTTCGAGCAAGTGGAGATTTACCTCGCCAATATCTTGATTCCATAATTTTTGGCAATCACCTTGTTTTTTATAATAGGCCTTTTCGTCTGCAGCCGATAAGTGGACAGCTTTGCCCGGAAGTGCCGTCATTACTGGAATGTTTTGAGAGAACATTTCCAGTGAACTTATTGCGAATACGGTAAAGATTAAAATCTCCTTCATGCTTTTGTTGTTTTTAAAGACAACCCTTCCGCTGTCAAGGCGTCATGGATTTTTGCAATGGCCGAGGGGCCTACACCGTGCCATTGCAAAATTTCTTGGGCGCTCCATTCAGATAGCTGCCGCAACTCGTGAATGCCCTTTTGTTGCAAAGCACGTTGGGCAGGAGCCGATAGGGTAGGAAGGAAAAAAGTTTTTTTACTCATTTCAGCGCATTGGGGACAAGATCGGCAATCACTTGATTTTTGGAAGACATGCCCATTGATGCAGGTAAATGTATGGGAATGGTCTTTTTTCATTTCAGGTAGTAGGGAATTTTCTGATGATTTTGTCTAGGCTTCGACCTTTGGCCAACTCATCTACCAATTTGTCCAGCATTCTGACTTTTTGAGTCAATGGATTTTCTATCTCTTCGATGCGATATCCGCATATATTGCCGGTGATGAGTGTGGATGCGGACGGAAGATGCACATTAGTAAAAAAAACAGAAAATGTTTCGAGCGCTTCCATTTTTTGCTGCCATGTTTTTTTATCTAAACCGGTGAACCATGATATCACATGGTCTAATTCATCCTGCGTTCTGCCTTTTTTTTCTATTTTATGCTTGTACAGGGGATATACCGAGGCCAATGTCATTTGTGCAATTCGTTGATGCTGATTCATGGACGTTAGTTTTACAATTGAGCGCCAATCAAAGCACCAATACCATAAGTGATTGCGGCGGCCATCAATCCAAATAATACTTGTCTCATTCCGCTGAACCAAACATTGCGGTTGGTGAAGAGTGTAATGGCGGCGCCGATGCCAAACAACCCCAATGCGCTGCAAAGGGTACTGAGGATAATGGCCGTAAATCCTTGCGTGAAGAAAAATGGAATCACTGGGATGATAGCACCAACCAAGAACAAAAAGAACGAGCTGTATGCGGCCTCCATGGCGGATCCTTTTAGTTCTTCTTCATTGATGCCGAGCTCTTCTTTCACTAACATATCAAGCGCTTGATCTTTGTTTTTCATCAACTCGGCTGCCATGGTTTTGGCCTGCTCTTCGGGAATTCCTTTGGCCATGTAAATCAAGGCAATTTCCTGTTCTTCACCAGCGGGATTGATTTCCAATTCCTCCGCCTCCAAGGCCATTTGATTTTCTGAAAGTTCTTGGGATGATTTTACGCTGATCCATTCTCCTAGCGACATGGACAATGCACCGGCCAACATGCCGGCAAGTCCAGTCATCAAAACGGGTCCGCTTCCCGCACTCGCCCCTGCCACTCCCATCACCAAACTAAAATTAGAAACGAGGCCATCGTTACCTCCTAGCACTGCTGCACGAATGGCATTGCCACCGACGTTGCGATGCCTCTTCTCAAATCGAGCCAATCCTGCACCGGCTATGTTTTTGTTGGCATGTAAAAGATTGCGAAGAATGGAAACATGAGCCGTATCTGAAATGGAATTTTTCAACTGTTGTTCTTTGCGTGCCTTGATCACTCCCGCAGACAATCCTTTTTCTGTGTCCAGTAAAACACCCAATACGTAATCATAGCCAAAAATCTTTCCGATGGTCTTAAGCGTTTTGGCTCTTCCTGATGGTGATGGAAGGGCAGATTCGGGGAGATTTTTGCTCTGGAGAAAGGCGCGAGCATGTCCCATCTCAATCTCACTCATTTCCTTAAATACCCGAGCCACATGGGGATCTTCTTCATGTTCTGCTAAAAGTGCATAAAGGAAGGAGGCGTCTACCTCTGTTTGAATATTCTGTAATTCCGCTTTCAAAATGAGGGGATTTGGTTTTTTGATGAACAATATTAAAGGAATTTATCCAATAATTTGGTACTAAAACAAAAAAGGGCCTTTCAGCCCTTTTTTATAGATGGCGGGAAATTAATTTTTCGGTTTGTTGTTTTTAGTACTTTCCTTTTTGGGAGAATCAGCATTGTTGTTTTTGTTTTCAAGGGGTTCTTTCGGAGTCTGAACTTCTTGAATATTGGCAGGTGTTGGAGCCGAAACAACAGGAGCGGGTCGGTAATAAGTTAATTCATCCACGATGTTTTTTCCTCCCATGAGTTTATCTACTATGAAAAGAACATAACGAATATCAACGCAAATGGTTCGTTGTAGATCTTTTTCATAGGCGATATCACCGCTCATCGCTTCCCAATTGCCATCGAAGGCAATACCGATAAGATTGCCATTAGCATCCATGACGGGGCTTCCAGAGTTTCCTCCAGTAATATCCAAATCACCGATGAAGCAGGTTACCAATTCACCTTTCTTATTGGCATATGGGCCATAATCTTTTGATTGAAGCAATTTGATTAACTCACTGGGAACAGTAAATTCTGGATTCGTATCATCCCACTTTTCCAAAATTCCATTAGAGGTGGTATAGTAGTCGTAAATCAAAGCGTCTGCGGCTTTGTAATTTTTGATTTGTCCGTAGGTAACTCGCATGGTGCTATTGGCATCGGGAGCCAGCGGACGTTTCTCCATTTCTCTATAACCGGCTACAAATTCTCTGTAGCCTTTGTTAAACTTGCTCGTTGGATTCTTTGCTCTGATTTCATCGGTAAAAGTGGCAGAAGCCGCAGCGATTTGGAGTCCTAGATCTTTGGTCAATGTCTTTTGCTCTGGCTCGGCCAAGAATGCGTTGAAGGCACTTTCACTGATAGCTAATGATTTGAGGAAAATCTCATCGGCCATTTTTTGGACATTGCCTTTGAATTTTTTGTCTAAAATATCTTTCATCCAACTAGGCTGTTGTTCTGCAGCAACGCGCTCTCTGAATAATTGAATTAAATTAATAAAAACTCCTTTGTCTACGTTGGCATTGTATTCTTTCCAAAATTCGGCTCTCTCATTTTTGAGCGCTTCTTTCATTTCAGCTCTTTTGCCTGGGTCTTTTTCATCTAGCAACGCTTTTAATTCTTTGTTCAGTGCATTGGCATATCCCATGAATTCCGCACCTCCTGAAAGACACAATGCAGAATAAGTGGCCAATACCACTTGGCTATCCCACTCGTTGTGATAATCCTTTATCAATCCTAGGGCATTGCCATATTGGTCTTGTCTTTTGGCATCGCCTTTTACCCATTCTGTAAATTTGTTTTCAATGGCGGCTTTTTTGGATCTTACATCTAATTTTTTCAAACCTTGCGTTTGTCCTATATAATACTTCCAAGTGTTGGCAATGCTCGCGTACTTGGCTGCGTACATCAATCTCACCTCGGCATCTTTGTCCATGAATGATTTCCACGTTTCTAGTTTCTTTCCAAAACTCTCAATCAAGGCGGGGTTTCTACCATTGATCGCTTG
>Ga0068877_10004088_pt1 | contig 11479 bp, 11 predicted proteins | sample NOAtaG_FD_66437 | JGI IMG/M metagenome (GOLD analysis project Ga0068877, IMG submission 66437) | Freshwater lake microbial communities from Lake Erie, under a cyanobacterial bloom - NOAA_Erie_Diel6S_1000h metaG | ecosystem: Environmental > Aquatic > Freshwater > Lake | place: USA: Ohio, Lake... | reverse complement strand
ATCAGACATACCTGCGGGGCCTGGAGCTGCCCCAAATGGAGGGTGAGGCCCACCATCTGCTTGAGGAGTTTTCCGGCCAGAACTTCGGTCCGGACTATCTCCAAAAGGTTCATTTGCTTCTCGGCGAACTCGCCTCGCGCGCTGACGGCGGCTTCCACCAGGCCATCGTGCAGCTCCATCACAAGCTACCCACCGACCTTCGGTAGTTTTTACAACCAGGCCCGCCGTCGCACAGATTTTTTGGCAGAATCCGGGCCGGGGGCGGGCATGGCCAATCGTTGCATCCACACATTCACGTTCTTCACACTCCTCGCGGCCAGCGGTTGCCTCGAGCGCGAATTTGGTTTCGGGGAGAACCCGGCGACCATGCTCGCTCGTGGTCATGCGGCGATCCAGCGCGCCAACCTCAGTGGGGTCAAGGCCGTGCTTGGCGGTAAGGCCCTCTGCGAGTGGGGCAGCAGTGAGGGCATCGCGAAGCTAAAGCCCCTGATGCCAGAGCGGATAGAACAAACCACCGTGGAAGTGAGCCAGACCGACGACCAGGTCCTCGCGCGGCCGCGCTATATCGGCTATTGGTCGTACCACCGCACCGACTTCGAGGTCCGCGTCCTGGACAAGCGCACACGCAACCTCCTCTTCACCGTCCAGTCGGAGTGCGACTTCGGTGAGGAAGGCGTACGCAGCGGAACCCGCCGTCCCTGGAGGGAGTATCCGGTGCGGCGCTGCCGAATCACCGGTCTCGAGGCCCCGAACGTCGAGCCGCCCTCGGCGGACTGCGCGTTCTTTAACTAGCTGACCTCACACCCACTGCAGAGAAAAGTAGTCCGCGCGCATGCGCGCGCGCAGCTCCGAGACCTTCGCCAGATCGCCGTAGCCCAAGAGGTTTGCTAGCGCGAGCGTGCGCGCCCGGTGCTCCTCTGAGGTGTTCCATCCGTCCAGCATCATCTGCAGGTAGACCAGGTTACCGGCGAAGTTCTCGACGTAGTCGCTAATAGCGCGGCGGTCGGCGGTGGCCACCGCCGAGAAACGCAACCCCACCCGCGGCCGGAAGACCGCGTCCACCGCATTCTCATCCTCGCTCGTGCGAACCAGCTGTCCCTGGGCACGCACGACGCGCGCCGGAAACATGTCTGCGCCGAAGGTCCGCAGCTTGAGGAGCGAGAAGTTCTTAAACAGCGGCAACTGCGGCAGCGCTAGCATGATCGCCGTCTCGTCGGCGGGGAACACGGGGATCTCCGCCAGAAGGCACCCTCCCTCGGAGATATTGAGCCCCGTCGCGCGGTGGACGTGCCCGCCGTCGACGTAGAGGACCGGGCCGCGGATCGGCGCCCGCAAGTGGGCGCGCTGGTGCCCGCGGCTCATAGGAGCTTGCTGGCCACTTCCGACAGGGGCGAGCGCTCACCCACCTGCAGCTTCACGTGGGCGACGATGTCCTCGCCCTTGAGCTTGTCGATGCAGTAGACGAGGCCGTTGTTGAGCGAGTCGAGGTAGGGGTTATCGATCTGCTCCGAGTCTCCGGTAAGGACGATCTTGGTGCCCTCCCCTGCCCGCGTGATGATGGTCTTGATCTCGTGGGGCGTGAGGTTCTGCGACTCGTCCACGATCATGAACTGGCCCGGCAGGGAGCGGCCGCGGATATAAGTAAGTGGCTCGACGTGCAGCAGGCCCTGATTGATAAGCTCGTCCCAGGTGGTCATTTCGTTGCGCGCGCGCTGGTTTCCGAACAGGAAGTCGATGTTGTCGAAGATCGGCTGCATCCAAGGCCCAAGCTTCTCGCTGATGTCACCGGGCAGGAAGCCCAAGTCGCGGCCCATGGGCACGATGGGCCGAGAGACCAGCACGCGGCTGTAGGTCTGCTTGGTGATGGCGCACTCTAACCCGGCAGCGATCGCCAGCAGGGTTTTGCCGGTGCCGGCCTTGCCCACCAGCGAGACCAGGGCGATCTCGTTGTTCATCAGGGCGTCGAAGGCGAACTGCTGCTCGATGTTCTTGGGGTGGATCCCCCATACACCTTCCTTGGGCTTGATCAGCGGCACGATGCCGCCCTTGCGTTGGTGGTAGCGCCCCAGCACTTTTTTGAACGGGTTGTTCTTGTCGGTGAGGATCAGATACTCGTTCGGGTAGATCCCGTTGATCTCGCCGGCCTCAATCTTGAGGAAGCGCTCCTTCTCGAAGGATTCGATGCGCTCGAGGTCGAACTCCACCAGGCGCTGGCCCGAGTAGAGCTCGTCCATGGTGACGTCGGTGGTCTCATAGTCCTCCGCCTTGACGCCCACGGCGTCGGACTTGAGGCGCAGGTTGATGTCTTTGGTGATGAGCGTGACGTTCTCGCCGGCATCCCGCAGCGTGACGGCGCTGGCGAGGATCAGGTTGTCGTTGATCAACGGATCGAGGCCCTCGCCCTGGGCACTACGCCGGTCCTTCACCACGCTGATCACCAGCGTACCGCCGTTCTCCAATGTGACGCCCACCATGAGGGAGCCCTTGGAGCGTAGGCCGTCAATCAGGCGAGCGAAGTAGCGCGCGTTGCGGCCGATCTCGTTTTGGTCTTTCTTAAAGCGATCCAGCTCTTCGACGACGGTGAGCGGGATGAAGACTTTATTTTGGGGGCCGAATTTGTTGATGGCGGTGGGGTCGAGTAGCAGGACGTTGGTGTCCAGGATGAAGGTCTTGTTCAAGAGCTCTCCCTATGGTGGCGGTGGCCGTCCGTTGGCCCCTGCCGAAATCATAGGACGCTTACGCATCAAATGAAAAGTCGAATAAACTCAAGTAAATGACGAAGCGCTCACTCTCCACACGCCGGTATCCGCCACCGGCCTCGACCCCGTAGAGGCCGGCCGTCACCTTAATGATGCCCACGTCGAGGGCGACGCCGTAGGAGTAGTAGCCCGCGTTCCAGCCGCCGAGCACGCTGAGGAAGGTGGCGCCGAGCTCGACGCCGGCGCGGAAGCGCTGGAGGAAGTCTTGCTCGCGGTTCAACTCGCGCACGTCGAGTGAGAAGGTCCCCTTGAACATGGAGGTGCGCATTAACCAGGCCATTCCGAGGTTCACCTGGTCACGGTTGGGGGCCACGGTCTTGTTGTCGTCGTTCTCCTCCACCTTGAAGTCGGTGGTGGTGATGTCCAGCGCCGCCAGTCCGATCACGAACTGGTGGGGCCCGTTGCGTACGACGTGCTCGAATCCGGCGTCGAATCCCCAAGCGGATCCCTCCACTACCCCGAGCCGTTCGGCGATATCGCTGGTTTCGCCGTCCTCCAGCAGGACGTCGAGGTCGGTGCCAGTGAGGGAAAACGTGTCGGCCAGTCCGCGCCGCTTGATGTACTTAGCACTGACGCCGAGGCTCGTCTGCTGACCCGAGGTGGTTTTGCCGCCGAGGCGGCCCGCGCCCAGGGGCAACGCGAAGCCGGTGACGAAGCCACGGTCGGAGCGGTAGTCGATGTCGAGCATGGGGTGGATGCGGTTTCTCATGAGCAGGTCGGCGGACTCGCTGGCGATGAAGCTGAAGCCGAAGTTAAAGAGCTTAAGGCCCGGCGCCACGTTTACCGCCGCATGCAGCGGTTCGTTGATGAGCAGGTCCGCCATCCCCACGGGCGTGTCCGGGAACTGGTCGTACTTGTCGAGGTCGCCGAGCACGTTGGTGCCGGTGATGCTCGGATTGAGCGGCGTGAGCGTAAAGTCGCGCTGGTGGCGGCCAAGTGCGGCGGGGTTGTAGAACAGCGTGTACTCGTCGTTGCTGACCGCGGTCCAGGCGTCACCCATGAGGAGTCCTCGCGGTGAGCGGATGCCGTGCGGGGCTTCGTAGGCCAGCGCCCCCGCGCAGGCGAGGGTCAGCAACCACGCCACTCTCATGGCATGCCGCCTTCGAAGAGCGCGGCGAAGATGTACTGGGCGGCGGTGTCGCTGGCGGCAAGCGCGGTCTCACAGTCTTCCTGCGAGAGAGTGGCAATCAGCGCGGCCACACCGGGATAGGCCTCGGCGGTGATGATGTAAGGCTCGAGGGCATCGACGACGTCGCCCAGCGCGCCGAGCGAGCTATCTGAGGAGATGGTGGTGTTCTGGAGCACGTCGTAGATGTTGTTGAATAGCATCAGACCCTGGCACAGCCGGCGCTGTGCCACGGCCTGCCCGGCGATGATGTAGTCCAGATCCGCGTGGCCGTTGTTGGTGCCGGTGCAGGCGTTGCTCCCGCCGTGGGCCGTGGCGATGGTGTTGGGGGCCGGGGCCCCGGTGGTACTGTAATCAAAGAAGCAAACGTTGGCGGCACCCCCGTCACCCTTGTCCCCGTCGGCGTCCCCATTGCCGTACCAGCGCGCGTAGCGACCCAGCTGCGCGATCATCATGTAGAGCGCCTGCAGATTGAGGTTGCCACCCTGGCGCGCGCCGAAGACAGTCTGCTGCTCCGTCGCTGAGGGCGTCGCCTTGCCTCCGGCGTAGAGCAAAATGTCGATGGCGGTCTGCAGGTCGTCGAAATCATCGGACTCGGCCTCGGCCTGCTCCGAGCTCGAGAGCTTTGCCAGCGAGCCCAGGAAGTACTGGTCGGCGCTGATGGTGTCGATCTCGCCGAAAAGCGTCAGCTCGCTGAAGTTCCCCCGGCACGCGTAAGCGGAGGCGAGTGTCTGAAGGTAACGGGAATTCTCCGGTTGGCGGCCAACTCCTTCGAGAACGTCGATCGCCTCCTGACAAGCGGGCGTGGCCTGCGAGAGGTGATAGAGAGCACTGTCGACGGCGTCGATGACTTTGAGCTCGTCGTTCTTGGCGCAACTGCTCGACCCCAGCGCGCAGGCGACAAGGAGGAGGGCATGGATAGCTGTGGCGTAGAGGGGCCTCACCACTTAAATTTTACTCTCGGGGCTTCCTCCGACACAGACGGGGGGATTTTGCCTTCTTCAGCGGTCCTGTAGGTACTTCACCACACGCGAGAGCGCTTCCTGGAACGGCACTTCCTCCATGGTGAGGCTCATCCGCGCGGAATTGGGCAGGCCGAAGTCCCCGCCGGGCACCAGCAGAACCCCGTGCCGCTCGAGGATTTCCTGACAAATCTCCTTGGACTTATCCAGCCCATCCTCACTCTGGAAGCGAGCGAAGACCGGCGTGCGAGAGAAGTCGAGCATGAAGTAGAACGCTGAGTGTGACTGGTACCACACATTGTGGAGGTCGGCCTCGCGCAGCTTCGCGCGCACCAGATCGGAGGCGCGCCGCAGGTGGGCCTTGACCGGCTCGAGGAAGGGCGGGATGCCGGCGAAGTCGTACTCGACCAGGGCGCGCTGGATGAGGGCACTGGCGCCGGAAGTCGCCTGGCCCTGGATGCGTCCCATCGCCTGCACCACTGAGGGGGGGGCGATGGTCCAGCCTAAGCGCAATCCCGTCGCTGCCAGGCACTTAGAGATGGCGCCAAAAACGAGTGTGCGTTCCAGCAGCGCGGCGTCCTCCTGGTAGAACCAGGAGGGCTGCGGATCGAAGTACGCCAGCTCGGCGTACACCTCGTCGGAGAGCAGCCACAGATCGGGATGTTGCTTAACCAGGTCGGCCAGCCCGCGCATCCACGTCGCCGGGTAGTGGACGCCAGCAGGGTTGTTGGGACTGTTGATGATGATTGCGCGCGTGCGCGGGGTGATGAGGCGGCCGATGTCCTCGAGCGATGGCCCGTAGGCGTCGAAGACGTTGCTCTTGACCGTCAGCGGAATCCCGCCCCAGAACTTCACCATCTCGGGGTAGCTCACCCAGTACGGTGCCAGCAGGATGACTTCGTCACCCGGATCGATCAGCGCGCCCAGCGCGATATAGATCGACTGTTTCGAACCATTGGAGAGCAAAACGTCCAGTCCCTCCCCTGCGGGGCCCAGGCGGCGCTCACGAGCATGGTGGGTGAGGATTTTTTTTCGTAACTCACCCACCCCCGCTACGGGCGCGTACTGGTAGCTCTTCAGGAAATTCAATTGCTGGTGGAGCTTGTCGATGAAGTCCTGCGGCGGCTTCACCGGCAACTGACCCGCAGAGAGGTTGTAGACCATGCGGCCTTCCTCGGCGAGCGCCGCGGCCTTGTCGTTGAGCTGCATGGTGATGCTTTCGCTGACCCCTTTGACGCGCGAACTGAGATGCATGGCTATCCTTTGAGCTTCTTCATCTCTGCGTCCACCAGCGGGGGAACGAACAGCGAGATGTCGCCGCCGTGCTGCCACACTTCCTTCACCAGCGACGACGAGACGTAGTAGAGCTTCTCGCTGGTCATGAGGAAGACGGTGTCGAGCTGCGAATTGATCTTGCGATTCATGGAGGCCATCTGGAACTCCACTTCGAAGTCGCCCGTGGGCCGCAGCCCGCGAACAATGTGACCCATGCCGTTTTGCCGGGCGTATTCCACCACGAGGCCATCCCAATGGGCGATGCGCACGCGGGGCTCGTCTTTGAAGAGCTCGCCCAAGATGGCCATCCGGCGCTCGGTTGAAAGCGTGGGGGTCTTGGTGGGTGACACCGCCACCAAGATGGTGAGCTCGTCGAACAGCTTAATCGCCCGCTGGACGATGTCCAGATGGCCGTTGGTGAAGGGGTCGAAAGTTCCGGCGTACAGTGCCGTGCGTTTTTCCACGGGCGTCCTCCTTGGACAGGGGGTGCGGATATGTTAGCCCTCCGCTTCCCCACCGTCTACTCGCGCTCGCCCCACCAGAATCCAATGATCGCCCTGCCACACCTCTTTGACGTGGTCACTCAAGTGCTGGCGCTGCGCTTCGAGTGCCGGGCCCTTGAGCCGGTCAGACTCCACCCAGACTTCTCCGGGGAACTGCTTCACTAGCTGCCAGAACTCCTCGTAGAGTGCGTGCTCTTGGTAAGGCGGATCGAAGTATAATACCGTCTGTAGCCAAGCTTCACGGGGCACCACCTCAGCCAAACGTCCCAGTAGCGCTTGGAAGGGCCCCTGCCGCAAACGCGCCGGAGGGCCTTCGGGAAAACGCTCGTCCCACTTGCCGCGGTTACGCTCGAGCACCCGGTAGGCGACCTTATGGACCTCGTTGAGCACCACGCCCGCGGCCCCGCGCGAGAGTGCCTCGAAGCCCATCGCACCGCTGCCGGCGCAGAGGTCGACGAAGTGCCAACCATCCCAGCGCTGGCGCCAGTCAAAGAGGCGTCTGCGCAGCAGCACGGCGGTCGGGCGGGTGATGTTTTCCGGAGGAGTGTCGAGGGGGAAGCCGCGGGCCTTCCCCCCCAGGATGTGCACGGCCATTAGGCCGCTTGGCGTTTGGCCTGTGAGTGGATGGGAAGGATGAACTTAGCACCGCCGGCGGTCTCGATGCAGAGACCTTCGGAGGTCACGTTCAGCGAGACGGTCTGGCCCTCGACGGTGAAGGACAGGTTCACCGCCATGTCCCCTTGCACCTGGAAACTCATGGTGGCAGGGGCCGTTGCGCCCGTCTGCGCAGCGGGAGCAAAGGCGGGTGCGGCGGCGGGAGTTCTGAAGGGCACGACGGTATCCTCGTAGTTGGTTTTGGGGATGGCCTTTTCGGTGGGCACGGCCGCCAGTTCGGCGATCACTTCGTGATGCTCCTCCACCGGCGCGGCCTCTGCGACGGGGGCAGGTGCCTCGTCGGCCACTTCGACAGTTTTATCTGACGCGAACTCACGCTCGAGATTCTCGATCTCGCTCATGATGTCGGCGAGCTCCTGATCGTTAAAACTCTTCTCCATACTGATCTCCCGTGCGGTGAGCTAAAAAAGTTTTTGTTTAAAGAACCATTCCTTACATCTGCTCTCCCTTATCGGAGTAACAAGATCCAAGCTTTAGCTGGGCTAATTAGTTAGGAATGCGAGAATTTTTCCCATGACAAAACCCTGGCCAACGGCTGAAATGGCGAGCACCCAAATGACGGAAATCACAATGTTTTTCATTGAGCAGTGCAGAGGAGAGATCCTTTGACGAAGAAGCCTTTCCTCGCCGGCCAATGGCTGGTCCAGGATTTGGAATCAGTTGAGTTGGCACCCGCCGACCGCGCTCGCGCCATGTCTGTCACCACCCCGGCCTCGCCGGCGCGCAGTCTCTTCCCTTCTTTTACCACCCATCGCCGCCCGGCCCGCGCGCAGATCGAATCCGCGGTGGCCCATGGTTTCCGGCCTGCCCACTTCCTCACGCCGGGCTGGGACGGCGCCGCCCTGACCTGCCGCCTCTCCGCGCGCTACGTACGCCTGCTCGACGCCCTCGGCGAGGACGTGCGCCTACGTCTGTGTGGCCAAGACTTCAACCGCTCGCTCAAGCTCGGCATCTACAACGAGTTCCTCACCTTCGCCCAGGGCCGCGGCCTCACCGACTCCACGCTCGGCGATCCCGCCGGCTTCTGGCTCGCCGTGCGCGACCCCGCTCGCCACACGGAAGAGTTGCGCACCTTCCTCGACCTGTTCTGCGCGCGCGTGGCGGTGATCACGCTCTTCAAGCTGCGCTTCATCCGCGTTCTCGCCCAGAAGATGGGTATCGAGGCGGGCCCAAAGGCCGCCCACAATCCCAACCACTGGCTTGCCCAGGTCTTCCAACCGGGCACCCGCCGCGAACTTAAAGCGCGCGTGATGGAGAGTAGCGTTTTCAGCTGGTACCGGCCCGGCGACGAGATGGGTCCGCAGATGGCAGCGTGGCTCGAGGACTGCGGGCAACTCTCGATCACCGAGCTCGTCAAGCACGCCTCCCCACGCGTGCAAGGTTCGGAGAACCGCGTGTACTCGCACGCCCTCTCCCACATCAACTTCGGCCTCTTTCTCAACTCGCTGCTGATCAACCTGCCGCTGTGGGTGGAGACCTGGGATCCCGCGAGCGCGCTGCGCTTCCGCACGCCCGAGGAACTCGAGATCATCAGCTGCAAGTACGACGGCGACTTCCTCGAGTCCCTCGCCCACTCTCACTGGCTCGCCCAGGACAACAACAAAGACATGAAGTGGGACCAGATCCTCTGTCCCGACTTCAAGGGGCCGGCGTTCGAGGCAGGCCCCTTCCTGAAGATGTTCAACGAGCTGCAGTTCCTTACCTTTCTGTCGGAGATGGCAGCGCTGCAGGGCCAGGATCCGGTGGGCTTCATCACCAAGGTCATGGGCGGTCATTTCCAAAACCGCAAGGGCCTCGCCAGCGGCCGCAGCTCCGGCGCCTTCGACACGCCGTTTGCCACCTCCACTTACGACCGCAGTGTCTTAAACCTCTGCCAGCTACCGAAGAACAACCCCTACCACTGGATGATGGCGCAGATCCATGCGGAGGAGGCCAACCTCAAGCCCGGCGGCTACCTCTTCGTGCTCGCACCCAAGAGCCTCTTCGCTCCCAGCCAGAAAGACCGTCTCTCGCAGCTCCTCGACGGGCTTGAGTTGAAGGCGGTGTTCGAGATGGAGCAGCTGCAGGGCAAGGGCGAGCTCGGCGCCTGGCTCTACGTCTTCCGACGCCGCCATCCCTCGCAGCCGCGCCTACATGATGTGCGCGAAACCCTCGCCTGGTTCCGCTTCACTGCGGAGATGCATTCGTTCCACGACTTCGCCGGCATCACCGACAGCCTGCGCTCCTTCTACCTCGGTCACCTCTCGGAGGTGCCCGCCATGTGGCAACAGGAGTGGGAAGGGGGCTTCCGCGCGGAGTTCTTCCAGGATGCCCTGCTTGATGGCCACCTCATCCACGCCGCCCACGAAGACCAATCCCGCATCACCCACCCGCGCTTCTTCAAGGCGCTGATGGACAACAGCGTGCCCTTCGACAGCGTCTTCGAACTTCGCACCATCGAGCCCGAGGCCTGGAGCGCCCCCGCGGGGCTGAACCTGGGCCTGCGCCGTGAGGGCGCCACCTTCATCGTCATCGACCTGCGCGATCCGGTCCGCGCCCGCGCCGAACTGTTGCCGGCGGAAACTTTCCGCGCCGTCTACTACGAGCGCGGCGCCGCCCAGTGCCACTACTTCTCCGTCGCCCCCCGCGGCCATGGCATGGATCCAAACGTGCTCCGCCAGTACTTCGATTCTCCGGTCGGCCAGCAGCTCTTAGGGCTCGCCTCGGGCAATGGCCAGCACCTCAAGGCACAGCTGGGTAAGATGCTCGTTCCCAAGTGGTTCCTTCGCGGGGACTTCCTCCCCGCCGAGCTCGCCCCGGCACTCGAGCTGTTTGACTTCGCCCCGGAGATACTCACCGGAGCGCACCCCGACGAACTGCGCGAGCGCTGGCGCCAGTTCCGTGGCCTCTCGCACGTCCTCATTCCGCGCTACGCGTGCGACGTCCTGGGCGCGCTCGGCCGCTTCACGCACACACTCGGCAAGCTCGTGGAGTCCCTCCAGGATCCGCGCCAGGGCGCCAGTGCCAACTTCGATAATCCGCTGCTGCAGTCGGCGCTGACCGCGCTGCCCGTGGAGGCACTCCTTCCGCACCACGCCGACGTCTACGTCGAAATCACCGGCGACGCTACTCCCACCGCCGCGGTCCTGCGCGGGACCCAGCTGCGCTCCATGATCGACGGCGATCTGCGCACCTGGCACCTCGAACTGGAGACCGACCAGGGCGCCCCCGTGCGGCTCCACGCCGACGAGGCGCTGCTCAACTTTGCCCAGTATGTTCTTAAGGGAGCTCTCGGCGTGCCCGTGCCCCATGTCCTGCGGGCGCTGCGCCTGCCGGCCGCGGCCCCGCTCAAGCGGGCGCTGGAGGCCAACCTCGGCCAGGGCCGCGTGCTCTCCGAGCTCCTCACCGAGGCGCGCACCTTCGTCGACGAACAGTTCCGCCTGCAGTTCGTGGGCCGCCCTTGAAGGTGCTCGTCCAGCGTGTCACCACCGCGCGCGTGCGGGTGGAAGGCCAAGTCATCGCCGAGATTCCACGCGGGCTGCTGCTGTTCGTGTGCTTCGTGGCGGGCGACACCCGCGAGCAGGTGGTGCGGGCCGCCGAGCGCGTCGCCAAGCTGCGCTGCTTTTCCGACGATGCGGGCAAGATGAACCTCAGCGTATCTCAGGTGGACGGCGCCGTTCTCTCCGTCAGCCAGTTCACCCTCGCCTGGGACGGTGACGGCGGACATCGCCCGAGCTTTGAGCGCGCCATGCATCCCGGCGAGGCGCGGCTACACTGGTCGGAGTTCAACCGCGCGCTGCGGGCCCAGGCCCTCGAGGTGCAAGAGGGTCGCTTCGGCGCCGAGATGCAGGTCGAAGCCACCAACGATGGCCCCGTTACCTTCCACCTAACATTCTGATCTTCGACTAGGCGTGCGTATCGCCCCGCAGGCGCGCCACCAAGTCGCGCTTCTTTCCGCTCATGACTTGGTTCAACGTGCGGCCCGCCACCAAGGGGAGCTCCAGCACGAGTTCCGCACCGGCGATGCTGCCGTCCGCACCCCGGCGGTTGCGAGCGTGGGCGACGATGCCGGCGCCGCGCGCGAGCTCGAGGGCCTGCACGAGGTTCAGGTCCACGCCGTCCAAGGACGCCTCCACGTTACTGGCATACTCGAGCTCCGCAGAGTTGAGGCAGACGCCATCGCCCAATAGCCGGATGTTG
>Ga0068877_10004087_pt1 | contig 11481 bp, 7 predicted proteins | sample NOAtaG_FD_66437 | JGI IMG/M metagenome (GOLD analysis project Ga0068877, IMG submission 66437) | Freshwater lake microbial communities from Lake Erie, under a cyanobacterial bloom - NOAA_Erie_Diel6S_1000h metaG | ecosystem: Environmental > Aquatic > Freshwater > Lake | place: USA: Ohio, Lake... | reverse complement strand
CAGTCCGCCTGGTCCAGCAGCATCAACTACTCCGTCGCCGAGTACGCCGCCGACGTGGTCTACCGCATCAAGACCGTCTGCGAGGACGCCGGCGTCCCGCACCCCATGATCCTCACCGAGAGCGGCCGGGCCATGGTCGCCTACTCCTCCATTCTGGTCATGGACGTGCTGGGCACCTCGCGCTTCGAGGCCGACCCCGGCATGGACGCCATCACCGCGGACATGAAGAAGGAGACCGAGGTCCCCCAGCCCGTGCTGGACCTCATCGACGCCCACACCAACCTCACCGACCGCAACCTGGTGGAGACCTACCACGACGCCACCCAGGCCCGCGACGAGGCCATGCAGTTGTTCTCGCTGGGCTACATGTCCCTGCCCATGCGGGCCGCCGCCGAGCGGCTGTTCTGGGCCATCGGCCACAAGCTCCTGGAGCGCGCCCTCAAGAAGGGCGAACTGCCCGAGGAGTTCGAGTCCCTCCCCGAGTCCCTCTCGGACATCTACTTCTGCAACTTCTCGCTCTTCCAGTCCATGCCCGACTCCTGGGCCATCGACCAACTCTTCCCCATCGCCCCCATCCACCGCCTCACCGAGGAGCCCACCCGCCGGGGCATCCTCTCGGATGTCACCTGCGACTCCGATGGCAAGATCGACCACTTCGTCGACAAGCGCATCGACAAGAAGTCCCTGGAACTCCACGAAGTCCGCGCCCTCACCGGTGATGAGATCGGCGTCGAGCCCTACTACCTGGGCGTCTTCCTGCTGGGAGCCTACCAGGAGATCCTCGGCGACCTGCACAACCTCCTGGGCGACACCCACGCGGTGCACATCTCCGTCGACCCCTCCGGCGGCTGGGACATCGAAGAGGTCATCGAGGGCGACACCGTTGAAGAGGTGCTCTCGTACGTGCAGTACGACATCGCCGACATGAAGCGGGCCATGCGGCTGGACATCGAGGCCGCCTGCAAGCAGGGCCGCCTGACCTTCGCCGAGGGCAAGTCCCTCCTGCAGTACTACGACAACGGCCTGGAGGGCTACACCTACCTCGAGGAGTAAGCCATCCTCCCGCCCTCCCCGGTTCCCTCTCTCCCGTCCCTCCCCTGGCTCGGCCGCGTCACGCCGGTCCTCTTTGGCCCCACCGCCAGTGGCAAGTCCGCCCTCGCTGTCGCCTTGGCGCAGCACATCGTCCGCGCCGGCGGCCCGGCCCCGGTCATCCTCGCCGCCGACGCCTTTCAGATCTACCGGGGCATGGACATCGGCACCGCCAAGCCCCCGCCCGACGAGCGGGCCGGCTTCGCCCATGATCTGATCGACCTGGTCAGCCCGCACGACCCGACGCCCTTCACCGTCGAGGACTGGCTCGCCCGCGCCGATGCCCGTCTGGCCGAACTCCGCGCTGCCGGCACGCCCGCCATCGTCGTCGGCGGCACCGGGCTGTACGTCCAGGCCCTGCTCTACGGGCTCTTCGCCGGCCCGCCCGCTGATCCTGCGCTCCGCGCCGAACTGCACGCCCTCGGCCCCGAGGCCCTCCGCGCCCGCCTTCTGGCCATCGACCCCGAAGCCGCCGCCCGCATCCACCCCGCTGATCTCCGCCGCACCGTCCGCGCCCTGGAGGTTCACACCCTCACCGGCTACCCGATCACCGCCCTGCAACAGCAGTGGGCCCGCGACGCCCGCCCTCGCCCCGGCCTGGCCGTCTGCGTGCTCAACCCGCCCAAAGAGACCCTCAGCCCGCGCATCAACGCCCGCGTCAAGGCCATGTTCGCCGCCGGTCTGGTTGACGAGGTCGCCGCCCTGCTCCGCGTCGGCCCCCTCGCGACGCAGCCCGCCGAGGCCCTGGGCTACAAGCAACTCATCCCCGCCGTCTCCGCCGCGCTGGCCGCCAACCGCTGGCCCCCCCGCCCCGGCGAGGTCGACGACGCCCGCGAGCAGATCAAGATCCTCACCCGCCGCTTCGCCAAGAACCAGCGCACCTGGCTCAACCGCCTGGGCAGCACGCCGGTCTCGGTCACCCTTCCACCCGAGCCACCCGCACCCGACACCCTGCCCGCCCATCTGCTGGCCGTATGCGCCGCCTGCCAAGCCTCCACTCCCGGCCAAGCCTGATCCAGCCTGATCGGCCACCCGCCGGCCCGCCCAGAAATCCCGTCACGGCACACTCGGGTTTTTCACTCATTCTGAAGACCACCCCCCCACGTTGCCCGGAGCAAGTCCGGGGCTTTTCCTTTTCGCTTCTTTCCAGCCGTCTTCGGCCTCCGGCCGAAACCCCGAGGTGGTTGGCCGGGTCACATTCCCGATTCAGATTGCACGTTCGACGCATATTCCAGCACTTGACCCGAACCCGACCGCTGGCTTCTCTCTATATTGGTTCGGCCGACCGATCCGATACCAAACTTTCACCGTATCAGTTGCCGACCCACCCCGTCCTGACCCGTCCTGACCCCTCGCCCTCCCAGCCACCGGCCAACCGGCCCTCTGGATTCCCCGCACAAGCGTCCGCCATGGCCAAGGCTCCTTCGACATCCCGCACCAAAGCCCCCTCCACCCGCCGCTCGAGCAAGAAGGCCGCGGCCACCGCTGCTGCCCCTGCTGCGGATGCTCCGTTTGACGCGGGCGACGGGGTGATGGAGGCCGATGCCACCGACGCCGGCCCGGGCGGCGGTTCGGGCAAGCAACTGGTGATCGTCGAGTCTCCGGCCAAGGCCAAGACCATCAACAAGTATCTCGGCCCGGGCTATCAGGTGCTGGCCTCGGTCGGGCACGTACGCGACCTGCCCAACCGCAACCCCAAGGGCGTCAAGAGCCCCGTCCCCGGCGTGGACCTCCAGCACGACTTCTCGCCCACCTACGTGGTGATGGAGGACAAGGGCCGCGTGATGGGCGACCTGCGCAAGGCGGCCAAGCGGGCCAGCGAGATCTGGTTCGCCACCGACCCGGATCGCGAGGGCGAGGCCATCGCCTGGCACATCGCCAGCGAACTGGGCGTGGATCCGCTCCGCGCCAAGCGTGTGATGTTCAACGCCATCACCAAGGACGAGATCAAGCGGGCCTTCAACAACCCGCACCCGATCAACATGGATCGGGTCAACGCGCAGCAGGCCCGCCGCATCGTTGACCGCATCGTCGGCTACCAGGTCTCCCCGCTGCTGTGGAAGAAGGTCGCCCGGGGCCTCTCGGCCGGACGCGTGCAGAGCGTCGCCGTGCGGCTGATCGTCGAACGCGAACGCGAGATCCGCGCCTTCGTGCCCGATGAGTCGTGGGCCATCAACGGCGTGTTCACGGCGCAGCTCGCGCAGGCGGCGGGAATGGCCCAGGGCTTCAAGTCCCTGCTCGCCCAGCGCAACGAGAAGGGCGACGGCCCGACGGTCAAAGAGGTCACCGCATGGCTGGCCGAGAACGGCGGCTTCCGCGCCGAACTGGCCGAGGTCGCCGGGCAGAAGTTCGACCTCTCGCTGCCGGCCGACGGCGCGGAGAAGGATCTTGAGAAAGCCGGCGAAGCCCTCGCCCAGCGCGCCGTGCAGATCGCCCAGGCCGCCGGCCTGAACAACGTCCGTGTCACCACCCGCCCCGACCCCAAGGGCAAGGGCCCGGCGCGGTTCGTCCGCTCGCTCACCGGCGAAATCGACCCCTCCACGCCCTACGCCGTCAGCGGCATTGAAACACGCCGCACCACCTCGCGCCCGTCGGCGCCGTTCATCACCAGCACCCTGCAGCAGGCCGGCAGCGTGCAGCTCGGCTTCACCGCCAAGCGGACGATGGCCGCGGCGCAGCAGTTGTACCAGGGCGTAGATATCCCCGGCGAAGGCCCCGTCGCGCTGATCACCTACATGCGTACCGACTCGACGCATCTCTCTCGCGAGGCGATCGAGATGGTCCGCGAGTACATTCCCAAGGCCCTCGGCCCGGCCTACCTGCCCGACAAGCCCAACTTCTACACCTCCTCCAACAAAGACGCCCAGGAGGCCCACGAGGCCATCCGCCCCACCAGCCTGAACTACCCGCCCTCGCGGCTTCGCTCCATCCTCAAGCCCGACCTGCTCCGCGTCTACGAACTGATCTGGAAGCGCTTTGTCGCCTGCCAGTGCACCCCGGCCCAGTGGGACGCGACCACCGTCTCGATCACCGGCGGCAAAGACCCCGCCCGCCCGCTGACCTTCCGTGCTTCCGGGCGTGTGCTGGTCTTCGACGGCTTCCTCAAGGTCACCGGCGTGCCGCAGAGCGCCGACGAGCAGACCCTGCCGACTCTGGCCGAGAAGCAGAAGGTCGCCCCCTTCGGCATGGCCCCCCGCCAGAAGTTCTCCTCCCCGCCCCCGCGGTACACCGAAGCCGGCCTGATCAAGTCGCTGGAAGAGGAGGGCATCGGCCGACCCAGCACCTACGCCAGCATCATCTCGGTCATTCAGGACCGCAAGTACGTCGAACTGCTCGAGCGCCGCTTCTACGCGACCAGCCTGGGCGAGGCCGTGACCGACAAGCTCATCGAGGCCTTCCCCCAGATCATGGACCTCGGCTACACCCGCGAGATGGAAGCCGACCTGGACAAGATCGAGGAAGAGCATCTGGACTGGGTGCAGATGCTCCACCGCTTCTACGGGCCCTTCGCCCAGCGGCTCAGCCAGGTTGAAAACACCCTCACCCACGCCAAGGCCGAGACCGTGCCCGCCCCCGACGAGTTCCGCTGCGCCAAGTGCGGCGCCCCGACCGTCTACCGCCTGGGCAAGAACGGCCGCTTCCTCTCCTGCTCCACCTACCCCGCGTGCGACTACGCCGCCCCGGTCGACCGCGACGGCGTGCCCCGCGCCATCGAGGCCACCGAGGTCGCCTGTCCCAAATGCAAGAGCCCCATGAGCAAGCGCACCGGCCGCTTCGGCGCCTTCCTGGGCTGCACCCGCTACAACGACAAGCAGAACCCCTGCGACGGCATCGTGCGGCTTGACAAGAAGGGCTTCGCCATCGCCCCCTCGGCCAAGCCCTTCACGCCCGAACCGCCCCAGCCCTGCACCAAGTGCTCGGCACCGATGTACCTCCGGCCCGGCAAATACGGGCCCTGGCTGGGCTGCAGCAAGTTCCCCAAGTGCCGGGGACGGGGTGATTTCAAGAAGCTCCCCGAAGAAGAGAAGACCAGACTGCTGGGCGCCCTGGAGGCCCACCAGAAGGCCCATCCCGTTGTCATCGTCAAAACGCTCGACGGCCAGCCCCTCACCGGTGCCGACGGCAAGCCCCTGCCCGGCGTGAAGCCCCCCGGCTCCACCGGCGACGAGTCGCTGGAGTCCGTCGCTGACGAGTTGGGCGTCTGAGCGAAGCCGCGGCGTATGCCCGCCGCGCGCAACAAAGCGGGGACCCATCCTGCCCGAAGGGTCCCCGCAATGCACAAACTGCATGTTTCACCCGTCCGTGATGACCATCACCGACGGCGGCGGAACGCCTTCGTCGACATCAGGACCATCCGCCGGTCCCGACACCCTCCGCTGCCCATGCCGGTGAGGTCGGCCGGGGTGGCGTCACACGCCGGCCGCTGCCGCACGCCGCCGCCCGAGCCGGCGACGGCCCGCCTGGTTCATCAATCCCCACCACCGGCACGCCCGACGAGGCAACACCCGCGCCGTCGTCGGCGATGATCGTGATCCGCAGCGCGTTCAACGCTGCGCCGGCGGTCTCAGTTCCGGCCAAAGCGCCCGGGCCGCTCAGCACGAGCGTCGCATTGATCCCGACAGCGATGATGCCTCTGAGATTCACTGGGCTCCCTCTCTGCGGTCCGCTCCGGTCCGCCGCCGCTCGGCACACACACGAGCAGGACAGCACATGACCTTACCACAGAAAACAAGCGCAAGCTGCCGGCCGCGAGTCGGAAACGCGACCGCGGCCCCAGTCAGGCCGCGCATCGAGCACGGGTTGCCCGGCTTCTCAGCCGCCGTGCGTCCGATACCACTCGATGGTGCGCTTGAGGCCTTCCTCAAAGCCCACCTTGGCACGCCAGTCCAGCAACTTGGCCGCCCGCTCGGTGCTCAGGCAGCGCCGGGGCTGGCCGTCGGGCTTGGTGGCGTCCCACACGATCTTGCCCGAGAACCCCGTCAGCCGCACGATCAACTCCACCAGGTCCTTGATGGTGATCTCGAAGCTGGCGCCCAGGTTGATCGGCGTCGGGTCCTCCATCACCTCCGCGGCACGCACAATCCCCTCCGCCGCGTCCTCGCTGTACAGGAACTCGCGCGAGGCCGAGCCCGTCCCCCAGCAGACGATCTGGCTGTCGCCCCGCCGCTGCGCCTCGATGCACTTGCGGATGAGCGCGGGGATGACGTGGCTGCTCTCCAGGTCAAAGTTGTCGTGCGGGCCGTACAGGTTCACCGGCAGCACATACGCCGAGTGCAGGCCGTACTGCAGCTTGTACGCGTCAAGCATCTGCCACGCCGCCTTCTTGGCGACGCCGTACGGCGCGTTGGTCTCTTCCGGGTAGCCGTTCCACAGTTCCTCCTCGCGGAAGGGCACCGGCGTGAACTTCGGGTACGCGCAGATCGTGCCCACCTGCACGAACTTGCCGTGCCGATCGATCAGCCCGTCCTGCCGGGCCAGTTCGATCAGGTGCAGGGCCATGGCCATGTTGGCGTAGAAGTACCGCCCGGGGTTCTTGCGGTTGGCGCCGATGCCCCCCACCTCCGCCGCCAGGTGGATCACCACGTCGGCCTTGGAACCGGGGAACGCCGTGCGGTACAGCCTCGCCACGTCGTCCTTCTCGGTCAGGTCAAAGTCCTTGCGACGGGGGATGAACACGTCCGCCGGCTTGACGCCCCGGGCAGCCAGCGCCGCCTGCACGGCCTTGCCAAGAAAGCCCGCGCCGCCGGTGAGGATGATCTTCTTGTCTTTCAGGTTCAGCATGATGCTCTCGGATGCGCCCGCCTTCGCTCAGCCGGTGGGCGGTGCGAAGAAGAACGCCGTGTTCTCAATCCCGTTCTGCGTCCACAGTTGCCGCCAACCCACCGTCGCGTCGGCGAACGCCTGCCAGTCGGCGTTGATCGGCCGGGCGCTCGGCCCGATGGCCGCGGGCGAGCCGCTCTCGCACGGCAGATACCGCTGCACGTTGTCCACGATGATCATCCCCCCCGGCCGCACCTTGCCCAGCGACCATGCCGCTACCGCGTCGCGCACGATCCCATCGTTGAGGATCACATCCGCCCGGCCGTCGGGGCTGGCCTCGGCCAGCGCCGCCTCGGCCGCCGCGACGTACCCCGAGGCATCCTGCGGCGCCTGGCGGTACACCACGTTGCCCAGCCCCGCCGCCCGCAGGTCCCCCTGCACCTTGGCGAACCACTCAGCGTGATGCTCCACCGAGACCACCCGCCCGGCACTCAGCCGCCGCGCGAACCACGCCGTGGACCGCCCCGACCCAAACTCCACCAGCACGTCCGTCGGCCGCAGCAGCGTGGTCAACGCCGACACCGCGTCGGCGGTCAGCCAGGGCGCACCGGGGTTGGCCCGTTGCCAGAGCGCCAGACGGATGCGGTCGCGGACGTAGCGGGGCGTCCAGTGGGCTCGCGGTCGGGGGAGGGCCATGCGCGCCGGCTCCGATGAAGGGGAGGGGTGTGGGGGTGAGGGTGGTCGCTCACTGATCGTGCCCGGCGATCGCCGGCAGCGTGTGGCCCGCGTCGCGCAGCGTGCGCTCCCGACGGGCCAGCTCCATGTCCGAATCCACCATCATCGCGGCCAACTGCTCCACGCTGGTCTCCGGCTTCCAGCCCAGCTTGCTCATCGCCTTGCTGGGGTCGCCCAGCAGCAGGTCCACCTCGGCCGGCCGCAGATACCGCGGGTCAAACGCCACGTGCTTGTCCCAATCCAGCCCGGCGTGCTTGAAGGCCAACTCGGCGAACTCGCGCACCGTGATCGTCTTGCCGGTCGCGATCACGTAGTCGTCGGCCTCCGGCTGCTGCAGCATCAGCCACATCATCTTCACGTAGTCGCCGGCAAAGCCCCAGTCGCGCTTGGAGTCCAGATTGCCCAGGAACACCTTGTCCTGCAGGCCCATCTTGATCCGCCCCACCGCCCGCGTGATCTTGCGGGTCACAAACGTCTCGCCCCGGCGCGGGCTCTCGTGGTTGAACAGGATGCCGCACGAGGCGTGCATCTTGTAGCTCTCGCGGTAGTTCACCGTCGCCCAGTGCGCCATCACCTTGGCGCAGGCGTAGGGGCTCCGCGGGTAGAACGGCGTGTTCTCGCGCTGGGGCACCTCCTGCACCAGCCCATACTGCTCGCTGGAGCTCGCCTGGTAGTAGCGGATCTGCTTGCCCGCCGTCTGCTGGTGGTCGCGCACCGCCTCCAGCAGCTTCAGCGCCCCCATCGCCACCGTCTCGGCGGTATACACCGGCATGTCAAAGCTCACCCGCACGTGGCTCTGCGCACCGAGGTTGTACACCTCGTCGGGGTTCACGGCCTTCACCAGCTTGCTCAGCACGTTGCTGTCGCACAGGTCGCCGTAGTGCAGCGTCATCCGCCCGCCCGAGGCCGCCATCGCCGCCTTGATGTGCGGGTCCAGATACAGGTGGTCGATGCGGTCGGTGTTGAAGCTGCTGGCACGCCGAATCAGCCCGTGAACCTGATACCCCTTGGCCAGCAGGAACTCCGCCAGGTACGACCCGTCCTGCCCGGTGATGCCGGTGATCAACGCGACGCGACCGGCGGTGGGAGGGGGGCTGGGGGCTTTGGGGGTGCTTCCGTTCTGCATGGCGTGGCTCATAGAAGTGGGTCTGATAAGTCGGACGTGGCCCCCGCCGCGTCGGCAAGTGTCGGTCACCCAAGGCCCCGGGGCAAGCGTCGGCCGCCCCTTCTTGCCCACTTCCTCACCTCAAGGGCCATCCAACCCGCACCACGCTCAGATTTCCGCCCCCACCTGCCGAACCAACCGAACCGATACCGACCCCCGCGACCTTGTTTGCCATGGTGCGTATCCCGTTCACCAATCATCCCGCAACGAGCGCGACTGTCGGACAGCCTACAGCGGCGACGATCTTCGAGTGCATCGAAGCGTACTGCTGACGGCAGAGAATCAACAGCAGCCTGAGCTGCGTCAACCCCGAAGAGTTCGAGGCGAGCCACGGCTGACAGACTCACGCACTCCACCGGAGTCCACACTCTACCGCTTATCCACTTGCAGTATTGAGGCTTGCTTCCTTCAGTATATGACTGGAGCCAACTGCATCATCGAGCGAAATGACTCAACCTGAACACCAATATTGTCACCCCATGAACCAGGCAATGCCGTGCCGGGCCGACGACTAATCCGCACAATGTACTTTTTCTTTGGCAAAAGCCGGATCCGCATTTCCATATTTCTTCCGATGTACAGGACTGAAGCATCGCGTCGGTTTGCTGCCGTATCGTCAAGAATGAAACCAGAAGATACCCGTAAATTACTCCAGTACCATGTATTGTCTTGCTGCATATCTTCAAAGCTCAGATCATCATCCCGACCTTCAAATACAACTGTTCGATCCTCCTTCATGATTTGGAATCTAATATTTTGATTCAGCATACGTATTGTATCTGACGAACGATCCATCTGTACTTGCTCGACCCCATATGCAGTCCGCGTCATGATTTTGAATTGTGCATCGATAACGTTACTAACTGCAAACGGTATCTCTACAGTCTCCCATTTATGCCACGGCCGCGCGTCCGCATATGCGAGACCTGTAGTCCAGTGCTGTGGCTCGACCTTTGTAAAAGGTGGCTCTGCAAGTATACGAAAGCCTGGAGCAACCGAACAGCCAGCGACAACGCAGAACCAGAAGACCGTGACACACGAGAGTAACGCACAACGTACTGATGCCATCTGTTAATCTCCCTCAGAACCAAGCGATTGAGCCGCGAATAAAGAACAAGCATGCGCCAAAGAACATGAACCAGACTCGCTAATGCTTGCAATATTTGCTTGCAGCGGCTTTGCCTAAAGTTCGGTTACCGGACAATTGTAAAAACTAAGGCCTTCGCCAACTGCACCCCTGGGGCACACAAATCGCTCTGCGCGAGGTCTCGGGTTGCCATTCGCATCGAATTGCTGAACTGGGGGGCAACAGCGATACGCTCCTACCGCTTGAGACGACAACAGTGGCGACACTCCCAGGCAGCATTGCATCAACGAAACAACAAACCAATTGCTATTGCAGTTAAACGGGTCGTAGGGACGGCTGATTTGACTTGTCAATTTTGTCGCTTCAGCCAAACAAGCACTCACGCCTGGATAGGGAATTGATGGAATAGTCTCTCGATAGGTTGGAAGCATATCAAATGGTGCATTCTCTCTGATATCGACCGGTGAGATTCCGGGCAGCGGAATGCCATCACGTGGATTGAGTCCATATCGAGTACATCTTGTCACTATCAGTCCGTTCGCCGTCCGATACTGCATGCACATAAGTACATGACAATGCAATGGGTTATCAAACCATGGAACGTTGATCTTTGTACAACGTACCACGACAGTTTCAGTTCCCGGCACGGGCACATCAGTATCCGTCGGAGGAGGGCCGGGAGCTGGATCAAACTGCTCAGGCTCCAAGTACTCGCCAGGCTGAATGGAGGGCCAGTCCGCCGTGAGCCGCCGCATGACAAATGCGATCCCTCCCCACCTCACCCTCCCCGTCTGCCCACTGCCCCCGCTCACCTTCCCACTCAGCACCGCATCCAGCGCCACACCTGCCGCCGCCATCGCCCCGCGCACGTTGCCCGGCCCCTTCGCGTCCGCCCCATCCGGCACGCTCATGATGGCCCGCCCCACCAGGGCTCCGCTGTCCCACTCCGCGTTCCACGCGGTGAAGTCGTCCCCGTCCACCACGCCGTTGTTGTTCAGGTCCGTCGCGCTGTTCGCCGTCCCCGCGACATAGTCCGCGATGAACGCGTTGTAGTCATCACCCGTCACCAACCCATCCGCACCCCGCGCCCCACCAATCTGGTAGCCGTCCGCCGGTGACAGCCGCATCGGCTCCACACTTCCAGCCCCATCCCCACCAGGCACATACTCCATCCGCTCCCGTACCGCGCCGGGCCGCTTGACTCCCCCGCCCTTGTCGATCAACCCACCCACCACCGCAATCACATCCCCATTGGCCCGATGCAGCAGAAACGCCTGCGTCTCCAACACCCCATCGCTGCTCCCGCCCCACCCACCACCACCCGTCGCATCCACCTCACGCCGAATAGGCAACTGGCTACCACCAGTCCCTATCTCGTGATGCGTATAGATCTCCTTCGGGCTCGCATCCGTCCCGCGGAACGTCGCCACATGCCGGCTGAAGCCGTCATACGCCTTGTAGTACCACGGGGCTTCTGTGTCCGTCCCCACGGCCACGCTTCTCACCCCCCCGGCCGTCGCATCCACGCCATAACGCTCGCCGCTCGCCCGCCCCAGCGCACCACCGCCGCGGCCCCCAACCGCCCACCCCGCCCGGCTCACCAGTCTGGTACCAGCCCATCCGCCCATCGGCAACGCCCTCCGGC